>Ga0265594_1003386_pt1 | contig 10632 bp, 8 predicted proteins | sample saktaG_11_FD_190147 | JGI IMG/M metagenome (GOLD analysis project Ga0265594, IMG submission 190147) | Saline water microbial communities from Sakinaw Lake, British Columbia, Canada - sak_2011_5_24_80m | ecosystem: Environmental > Aquatic > Non-marine Saline and Alkaline > Saline ... | reverse complement strand
ACAATTATCATCAATGGCACCATTAATGGCGGCATTACAGTTGCCGCTCAGACAATCATCGTGAACGGTGAAATTGCTCGTGGTGCCCGTCTGGCAGCAGGAAGAACCCTCAACGTTAATGGTAACACCAACCGTGACCTCGTAGCTCTCGGGACCACTGTAAGTGTTGCCAGCACAGCTAGAATTGGCGGTGACCTCCTTTTGGGCGCTGGAATCGCTCGCGTTGATGGTCTCATAGAAGGTGACATCAAAGGCGGTGGAGGTGAAGTCACCATTACTGATGAAGTAGGGGGAGACATCGAACTTGAAGTTAACCAGCTAACTATAGCATCTACAGCGAATATTCAAGGCGACCTGACCTACACCAGTGAAAACGAGGCTGACATTGAGCCTGGTGCCCAGGTTGGGGGCACAACCACCTACGAGCCAGCAGGAATAGAAGAGCCAGCTAAAGCTGCTCCCCTGGCGGGGGTAGGAGGCTGGATTATAAGCTTCCTGATGGCGCTGGTGACAGGTATCATCATCATTTTTGTTGCTCCCAGAAGGTCAACATCAATCGCCGATTCAATACGAAATAAGCCATGGCCAAGCTTGGGCTGGGGAGCTGTTATCCTATTTGCCACCCCCACCGCTGCCATAGTGGTGTGTATTACAGTCATCGGCATACCTGTGGGATTAATTGCGTTGGCTCTTTACGGAATAGCCATTTATCTCAGTCAAGTCTTTGTTGGCTTGTTCATCGGGCGGTGGATTATCGGCTACTTCAGAGAAGTGGAGTCCAAAGCCATCTTGGTGGGAGCTCTAGCTTCGGGTCTTGCCATTCTTAGTCTTCTAAGGCTAATTCCTTACCTAGGCTTTTTCATCGGGCTGGCTACAGCTCTCTTCGCCCTGGGAGCGCTGGTAGTCTCAGAAAGAAGATTAAGGCTCGAGTCACAATAGGTTAACTTGAACTCAGTTAGCAATGCTGGAAAGACATACACAAAATGGCTTATCGTTCAGTAACCAGCCATGTCAGGAATAGCACCTAGATTGAAGGCAGTAAGCAAGCAGTGTGCTATAGTGGCTGAGGAGTAAGGGCATGTAGCAAAAACCAAGCAAGTGTTATCCGCCTCAACTTGAGTTAATTTCCCTGCTGTTACTAGCCTTATCCAACTATGCTGCACTTCCAGAGTCAATCCCGACCCACTTCAATGCCCAAGGTATTCCCGATGATTGGGGTAACAAGGGTGCAGCTTTTCTCTTCCCTACCCTCGCCGCCTCATTGGTTTTCCTTCCCATGACCTTTTTTAATATCTGGCTTGCCATTGTGGACGACCCCAGATTCGTTACCTTTCCAATGACGCTGATTTCTGAACATTCACACGAGCCACATATTAGGAGCTAATAATAAAAGTTGTGGAAATTGATGACGCAGGGATAGAGAAAGGCGTATCCTTCCAGTAAGAGAGAAAAAATAGAATGGAGGGATACGCCTTGACAACGTCATACCAGAAAAAGAGAAAAGAGGGACAAAAGGACGAGGTACACGATGCTTTGGAGGTCTGTGTTCAGGAAGGTGCCAGGAAGATGCTGATAGCAGCATTAGAAGAGGAGGTTAACGGCTTCCTGGAAAGGCTTCGCTATCAGCGTAGTAAGCAGTTTCGCGGCTACCGGAATGGTTACCATCCACTGCGGGAGATAACAGTGGGTCTGGGCCCGGTGGAGGTACAAGTGCCCAGGGTGGCTAAAGTGCCTCCTGAGGTAGCGCCGCAGGGATTCCAGTCTCAGATAGTGAAGCGTTACCAGCGGGCATCGGAGGCTACGAAGAGGTTATTTACCCGTCTTTACCTGGAAGGGTTAGCCACAGGGGACTTCGAGCCGGTATTCCGGGAGTTGGTGGGGGAAACCACGGCTCTATCACCTAATGCCATTGTGAGGCTTAAAGAACGCTGGGACACCGGAATGCTTATACCTGGGAAGACGGGGTTTACCTTGGTGCCGGACTTGAGAAAGAGAAGACGGCCCTCCTTTGTGTTGTAGGAACGCGAGAGGATGGTGAAAAGGAGTTGCTGGGGATGGAGCCTGGCTATCGGGAGAGTAAGGAGAGCTGGGCGGAAATGCTGCGGGACCTGCGTAATCGTGGTCTGGAGGCGCCGCTTACCGCTACCGGTGATGGTGCCCTGGGTCTGTGGGCCGCTCTAAACGAAGTCTACCCGACCACCGAGCATCAACGGTGCTGGAACCACCGTATCATCAATGTCCAGGCTAAACTGCCGAAATGCTATCAGGCAGAGGCACGTCAGCGCTTGAGGGAGATGTACGAGGCTCCGACACAAAAAGAGTGCGAAGAACTGCGCGACCGATATGTCGTCAGTTTCTATCACTACCCCAAGGAGCATTGGATACACCTGAGAACTACCAATCCGATAGAATCCATCTTCAGTGGGGTTAGGCTGAGGACGGATGCCACCAAGCGAATGCGGCGACGGGACAATGCCCTTTATCTGGTGTTCAAGATTGTGCAGCGGCTGAGCCGGAACTGGAGAACTCTCAATGGCGGAGCTAATTTGATGACTCTGGTACTGGAGGGACGCGAGTTTAAAGACGGCATTCTGCAGCGAGAAAAGATGCCTGAGTTGGTAGGTGCGATGGCATAATCAAAAAGATGGCTGGAAGGAATTTCCACAACATTTGACAAGAGCTCGTCAGCAAGGAACAGAATTTGTTCTATCCCCTCTTCGAACGAAAGTCTAAACTGTCTACCAATTGCACAACGTAGCGTTTCGTTACCTGCAATATAACATCTTGGTCTACTGAAGCTTCAGCCCTATCTACACCATTGGCAATTCTACATAGTTATTAGACACTGTTACTTGACACCGTTAGATTAGCCCAGCTACATTGGTAATGGGAAATGGCTATGGTTGTAGTTACCGGCGCAACGGGACATATCGGGAATGTACTCGCTCGTGAATTACTATTAAGGGGCGAAGGCGTACGAGTAGTGATACCTCCCTTTGAGGATGCTTCATGCCTAGATGGCTTGAAAGTGGAGATAGTTGAAGGCGATGTTCTCCAAATTGATTCTCTTATACAAGCCTTCGAAGGGAGCGATGTCGTATACCACTTGGCCGGAATAATATCAATCTTGCCAGGGAAGAGTGAGCTGTTATATCAAGTCAATGTAGAAGGAACTCAGAATGTGGTCGAAGCATGTCTCAAGACTAAGGTACGACGGCTTGTTTATACAAGTTCCATTCACGCAGTAAAAGAGCCACCTCACGGTACGGTTATTGATGAAACCTTTCCCTTCGACCCTGATAGTGTATTGGGAGATTATGCCAAATCCAAAGCTCATGCTACCTTGGAAGTCCTAAAGGGAGTAACCCAAGGACTTGATACAGTAATAGTATGCCCTACAGGAGTGATAGGCCCTTACGATTATAGAATATCTGAGATGGGACAGCTTATCCTAGATTTTACTAATGGAAAACTCAAGGCCTATGTAGATGGGGCATATGACTTCGCCGATGTGCGAGATGTGGCAACAGGACTGATTCTTGCCTGTGAAAAAGGACGCAGTGGTGAAAGTTATATCCTCTCGGGCGAGCAAATTACGGTGCATGACTTATTGCTAATACTTGAAGGGATGACTGGAGTGAAAGCTCCTTCCATCAAGATACCTGCTTGGCTAGCCCGGACAGTGGGTAAAGTTGCTCCTTTATATTATCGCTTGACCAATACCAAACCTCTCTTCACTGCCTACTCAGTTGATGTACTGGCCAGTAATTCACTGATAAGCTCCGAAAAGGCTCACCGTGAGCTGGGTTACTCAACTCGTTCTGTTAGAGAATCTATTGAGGATGCTATCCGCTGGTTTAGAAAAAACGGTAAACTCTAGTTTGCAATGTTACCTCGTTCAACATTTGGGCGATTAGTGTGATCCACTGCATCTGACGGAGCGGAGAAATTCTGAAACACCTGATACCATTGACATGAACGGGGAAAAACTATAATTTGACTTGAAGAGAATGTTGGGGAAAATGAGCAGGTAATCACTGAGAAGAGATTAAAGATGGGGGTATAGATGTGGGTACTAAAGGAAGGAAAAATGTGAAAAAACCCAAGAAGCAAGTATTGGAAAAGAAAGTACAGAAGGCAGAACAAAAGAAGAGATAAACGTACCCATAATGGGATTTAAATAATACTGGTACCCAGGCGTGACAATCGCCTGTTCGTCCAGCAGGTCACCTTCGTCCATTTTGTATAATCTGCTAAGGAGAATCCATTAAACTCCAAGTTTTGTACTGCTTGGGCCTGTAAAAGTTCTTGACGACTAGCTGGTGGGACATTAGACTATTAGAAGTTTTGAAATATGGAGGTACCAAAATGACAAGTGGTATGTCCGAAGAGCAAATTTATGAACTGGCAAAGAAACGTGTTGAGGAGAAGAGAGGATTTTTTATCCACTTTACCGTATACATAGTCGTCAATATCATCCTGGTGCTTATATGGGCATTTGCTGCTGGCAGAGGATTCCCATGGTTTATCTTTCCGCTAGGTGGCTGGGGCATTGGTGTCCTGTTTCATTTCCTTGGGGTTTTCGTCTTCTCGGGACAAAGTGCATGGGATAGGCGAGCCATAGAAAAGGAAATGGAAAAAATAAGGAAAGGGCAAATATAGCCTAATCTTTAGTCTTCACCTAGTTGCTAGATATTACGCATATTACACAATCGCCTGAATTGTTCGGTTCGTGAGAATGCTACACTCTACTTCAAGAGATGACCGACTAAATACTCAAACGATTGCACCGAGAGCACTTCTTGACTATAATCAAGGGCGGCGAGGTTGCCTAGGTGGCAAGGCTAAATCTCAGACTAAAAGTTCTGTCTATTGTCCACTCAGGCCCACCAGGGATGATGATAACTAGAGCCCCCACCTTCAAGTAACTATTGAAAGAGTACTATATGTCTGCTAAAAGCAAGCTGACGCCGTCGTGGATAGACAAGATTAAAATCCGCATCAAGAAATCTCTGGGAATGAATATTTTCCTGTGTGAGAGCTGCAAATGGAATTGGCGAAGCGCCTGCCATCGCCGAGAACGACCCAATGCCACCTGGTGCCCCGATTATGAAAAGAGAGGAAAATAAAAGAGCCTAAACTGGCTTGAAAGCTAAAAGGGTCCTCTTCTTTTCCCCTTCACCCCTTTCAAAAAAGTCCACAACAAGTGGCATGCCAACCTTAAGTTTTTGCGGATTTCGAGCATCAACATTCAAGATGCGGGCACTGATCCTGGGACCCTCCTCCATCTCTACGATACCGCTGCAATAGGGATTATCCCTGCCATAGCCTTCCTGAATCATGCGCGGAAGGCCAACAGCTATGGTGGTAAAGGCAGCGAGCTTGCCTTTACCCTTAAGTATCGTCCACTCCATGTCACCCTCTTGGCAATTGGTACAGATAGGCTTCGGCGGCAAATGTAAAGCTCCACACCTCTTACACCTCGAAGCCATAAGTTTCCCCTCGCCAAGAAGCTGATTAAAGGCGGCATCAGTAAATTCCTTCTGGCTTACCACCAAATTACCTCCTCTCATAAATGTGAACTGCGCAGGTGGGACCACTGCCACCGACGTTATGAGTCAGTGCCAAGCTGATGTCCTTATCCGGCACCTGTCTAGCCCCCGCCTGCCCCCTCATTTGAAGCCAAATCTCAGCGGCCTGAGCAGTGCCCGTGGCGCCAACTGGATGTCCCTTAGATTTCAATCCGCCAGAGGTATTGATGGGTTTGGCGCCATCCCGCGCCGTAATGCCCTCCTCAACCGCCCTGATTGCTCCACCTGGAGAAAAGAAGCCAATGTCCTCTATACCAACGAGCTCGGCAATAGTAAAACAATCGTGGACTTCAGCTATTTGAATATCCTCAGGCTTGACCCCAGCCATGGCATAGGCTTCCTGAGCAGCGAATTTAGCCGCTAAGATGGTGGTCATATCCTCCCTTTCATATAATGGGTAATCGCTGCCCTGACCCGTGCCGATAACATACACCGGTGTTTCAGTAAAACTCTTGGCTACCTCCTCAGCTACCAGCAGAAGACAGGAGGCACCATCGGTAATGGGCGAACAATCAAACAGCTTCATGGGCCAGGCAACCGCGGGATTGGCTTTAGGGTCTTTGAGAAATTCCATCTCGTCAACCCATGTGGGTATCGGCTGCCCTTTCTGTTTCGCCTTGGCTATTCGGCCGTTCATTATGTCCTTAATAGTAATATTAAACTGAGCTTTGGGATTCAAAGCCCCGTTATTATGATTCTTAATCGCCACCTTCATAAAATGCTCTTCTTTAGCGCCGTACTTATCCATATAAGTCGTAGCCATAGCTGCGTAGATTCCAGGGAAGGTAAAACCAGCTGGAGTTTCATACAATGCATCAAGCGCTGAACCGAGAGCATCAGTTACACCCTCAGTGGACAAGGTGGTCATCTTCTCCACCCCACCTACCAAAACGATGTCGTAGAGCCCAGAGGCAATAGCTATAATGCCCTCTCTCAAAGCGACTCCACTGCTGACGCAGGCATTCTCAACTCTGGTTGCCGGCTTGGGAATCATCCCCAGATAACCGGCGATGATGGGAGCCATTAAACTTTGCCCCTCGCAATACTCGCCAATGTGATTACCCAAATAAAGCGCCTCAATATCCTTAGGGTTAATTCCCCTGTCTACAGATTGTTTTAGCTCACTGAAGGCTTCTATAAACAAGTCACGACTGGTTTTATCGGAAAAACTGCCGAATTTAGACACACCAGCACCGACTATGGCTACGCCTCTGCCTAGCCTACGCTTCTTTATGTACATGTCACACTCCTAAGGAGAGTTAAACTTTACTTCTGGTAGTTGTAAAACCCTTCGCCGCTTTTGCGGCCCAGCCGACCAGCTACTACCAGCTTGTTCAGTAACACCGGGCTTATGCAGCCAGTATCTTTAAACTCAGCATACATGGCATCACCAATATCCTTGATAATATCAAGGCCAATCAGGTCAGCCAGTTCTAATGGACCCATAGGATGATTGCAGCCAAGTTTCATGCTCTGGTCGATATCTTCCTTAGTAGCAACACCGGCTTCCAGCAAGCGAACGCCATCTAGTATATAAGGTATGAGCAGCCTATTGACGATAAAGCCCGGGGTATCTTGAGCGGTAATTGTTGTCTTGCCCAGCTTCTCGCTTACAGCTTTGACCGTGTTAAATGTCTCCTCGCTGGTGACAATTGTTTTCACCAATTCAATAAGCCTCATCATCGGTACCGGGTTGAAGAAATGCATGCCCATTACCTTCTCCGGCCTCTTAGTGGCCATAGCAATATCTAATATAGATAGAGAAGAGGTATTGCTGGCAAGAATGGCGTGCTTGGGGCAAACTTCGTCCAAAGTGGCATAAACTTTCTTTTTCTCCTCCATAATTTCCAGAATTGCTTCAATTACCAAATCGGCGCCTTTGGCTGCTTCCTCCAAGACGGTGGTCGTCTTGACCCTGTTCAATGCGGCATCAGCGTCTTCCTTGGCCATCTTCCCCTTCTCAACACTTCTGTTAAAGGCCTTTCGTATGCTCTCCTTTCCCGAAGTTATAGATGTTTCCCTTCGCGCCCGCATAGTGACCTCATAGCCAGCCTGGGCACAAATTTGGGCGATGCCACTCCCCATGGTCCCCGCCCCCAGAACACATACTTTTTTAATTTCCATTTCTCCTCCTTTATTACCGATTCAGTTATTTTGCCTTATATTCTGGCTTTCTCTTATCAGCAAAGGCCGTAATCCCCTCTTTGAAGTCCTCGCTGCCATAGATGGTATCAACGCACATTAACTCCAGTCTCAATGCCTCTTCCAAACCAAGGCTGGTCCCCTGATACATAGCCTTCTTGGCTGCCCTCACCGCCAGCGGCCCGGGCTTACACAGAGCCTCGGCCATCTCTTTAGCCGCCGACATGAGCTCAGACGCAGGCACAACCTTATTAACCAAACCAATGCGGTAAGCTTCTTGGGCATCAATGTGTTTCCCTGTAAGCAGCATCTCAGCGGCTATGCCGAAGGGAACGAGTCGAGCCAATCGCTGAGTGCCTCCCATAGCTGGCACCATGCCCAAAGTCACCTCGGGAAGACCAAGCCGGGCACTCTCCACAGCTACCCTGACATCGCAGGCCATACAAAACTCCAGTCCTGTTCCCAGAGCGACGCCATTAATTGCCGCTACCAGGGGCTTCCACAGTTCAAGGCCGAAGGTGATCATCGGTGGCGTCTTCCACGGCTTCCCCTTATTTTTCGCCAGATAAGGAAGCATCGACCTTATATCGGCGCCAGCGCAGAAAGCCTTATTGCCGGCTCCAGTAACGATGCCAACCCACAAGCTGTCGTCGTCTCTAAAGTCTATTAAAGCGCGGCTGAACTCCTCTGCAACTTCAGGGTCAACGGCGTTATAAGCTTCGGGGCGATTTATAGTGAAGGTGGCAATTTTACCTTCTTTCTTGTATTCGAGAACTGCCATAGCAAACCTCCTTTTATTGTTTTTACTTGGGGAAACAAACAAATTCTAACAGAGGAGCACGCTAGCGTCAATATAACGCTTAATGCTGTCGCCTTCAGGCATTTTATATCAAGGCAAAACGAATTGACGCTTTCCAGCGGCCATGCTATATTATTTTAAAGGCAGCGTAGCTCAGTGGTAGAGCAGAGGACTCATAAGCCTTTGGTCGTGGGTTCAAATCCCTCCGCTGCCACTTCTTTTCTATCCGCCAATTTCCACCTGGCTATCAGCAATAATATCCCCTGCTAAGAGGCCAACCAGTAATTCAGAGATTCAGGAGAAAAGCTATTGCCTATTAAGTTCAGCAAGGCGTATAATATGGCAAATTCCCAAGATAGCTTAAAGGGGAGATGGCGATGAGACTTAAAATGATAAAGAAAGTTAGTCTGGTTAGCTGTATCGTGGCGCTTGCCTTGGTGGCTTGGCTATTACCTGCCGACAAGGTAGCACAGGCAGAGCCGGGAGCGGGTCAATGGACAGCTATGCCCACACCAAGCACGGAAGGCAGCGTCATCTTAAGCCCCTCTGAGGTGACTGACTTCGTCATAGCTAGTAATGGCAGAACCATGTATGCCATAGACAAGGCTTACCGCTACTTTTTGCAGTCAGCAGATGGGGGTTTTACCTGGCACGACCTGACCGAGAATCTATCCAAAGCGGGAGCAGCCATGCCACCCACTCAGTTGGCAGTAGCCCCTGATGATCCTATGGTAATAGCAGTAGTGGATAAGGGCAGTCGGGTCTATTTGAGTACCGATGGTGGGGTGAATTTTACTAAAACTGGCAATTTACCTTATGTCCCGCCCGATGTCATCCAGGATATCGCCATTTCCTCAGCCTATCGTCCCAATATCCGTGATATCGCCGTAGCTGCTGCAGTGCCCCAGGATGGCAAAAGTCACGGGGTAGTCCTCCGCCTTAGTCTTTCTGGTTCAAGTCTTAAGTGGCAGGACTTAACTGGCCCCGAATTTCAAAACTGGGTAGATGCCGATATTACATCGGTAGCTTTCTCGCCTAACTACTCCGATGATTGGACCATTCTGGCCACTGCCTCAACCACCAAGGCAAGCTTCATTTATGCTATAAGACTGGAAGTTGAACCTTTTATCTGGAATGATGCCACCATTTTCCCTGGCTACCCACTAGCTATAAGTGGTTCCCCAGGAGAAGGCTCCATAATCTCCTCATGCCTGGCCCTACCATCAGACTATAACAGCAGGCAGTCATCTCAAAGCCAGTTTTATGTTGCCTGGAACAGTCAGGGCGGCAATCCAGATGCCTACCGAATTGATAAGGATACAGTAGTAAGGCTTAAGGTCAATGGTGGGCAAGATATTCCTATAGCCAGCTTGGCTTACTATGGTACTGCTGCTAACGGCAAGCTTCTTGCTGCTGAAGTCAGCGGCGATGTTGATACCGCCTCAGCCAGGGTCCACTTTACCCAAGACCCCCAAGCCGCACAGCCTACCTGGCAAAGTCCGGTAAAGCCGCCCACCGGGGGAGGTGGCAATGCACAAGTTGCTTGGTCACCAGATGGTCAAACTGCCTACTGCGGCACAGCCAGCTACCCAGGGAAAGCCTATGATGAATCAGCTCTCTCTCGAAGTCTTGACGATGGTACCACCTGGAACCAACTCAGCCTTATTGATACCGATCTAAATACCATTACCTCAACCTTCCAAGATATTAGCCCATCAACTAATGCCTCCACTATTTACCTGGTAAGTACCTCTACCAAGAGCTTTGATAGCGTGTGGCGAACAACCACTGAAGACAACAAGTGGCAGCGAGTTAAGTGCTTTGCCACCTTGACAGATACTGCTATCCTCAGAGTTAGTCCCACTGACCCTTCAGGTAAACTTTTCTACCTCATTGAAACTAATAAGGCCGTTTCGGGTACTGCTTCCATTTATTCCTCCACCGACTACGGCCAGAACTGGGAAAGGTTCACCATACCCATGCCAATTATTGACCTTGCCCTGGATGGCCAAGGTAACCTCTTTGCTATTAACAGCAGCGGCTTGGTTATGTCCAGCGCCGATGGCGGCAAAACGTGGAGTAGAGCAGTGGACAGCCGAG
>Ga0265594_1003385_pt1 | contig 10632 bp, 13 predicted proteins | sample saktaG_11_FD_190147 | JGI IMG/M metagenome (GOLD analysis project Ga0265594, IMG submission 190147) | Saline water microbial communities from Sakinaw Lake, British Columbia, Canada - sak_2011_5_24_80m | ecosystem: Environmental > Aquatic > Non-marine Saline and Alkaline > Saline ... | reverse complement strand
CCCCCCTGACGTCGATGGAAGGCCAGGGTCGGAGGGTGTTCCCTTGTTCTACGGGTTGATACCGAGCACACTGATATTCGTGATCTTAATCGGGCTATACATCATGATCAACGGAATAAACAACGGAATAAACAAAGGAAGATAGTCAAGCCCGAAAGATGCGTAATCGTCATAGGAGACATCCTGCTCCCACGTGACGAGGATATTGAATTTCTCAATATAACTCTAGTCTATGCAAATATAAATTCTAATCTAAATGTCGGGGGGTGGGGTTCGAACCATACACCTTGTGGAGATGTCTCCCGAATACTTTCCCTCTTTTTATCCATGTATAAGGGGTATCTAATCATTATTTTTTGATTATATCCTTAGATTCTAATCCCTAATTTTATCCACAATTCATCTGGTTCAGGTTGCACCAGCCGCGAGCACAGCAGGCTTTTCGCGTCGATGCGCTGAGTGCCCGCAAGGAGGTAGTTCACTTCTCTGCTCGTTTCTCTTTACGCTTTTTCTTTTTTTCTGCTCTTTCCTTCTTGGTCAATGGTTTCTTCTTAGCACTACGCATACCCAATTCAGTCGCCTCATTTACTGATCGTAATTGATAATACATAAATCTATCATGCTTCGTTGAGATGAATAGGTATTGAATTTTGGGACTTGACATAAAATATACCAATCCGGTAGTCCCCCTGCTAAGTGTTGTTGGGCCATAATTTTATCCCCAAACCCAAACCCAAACTATCTAACTCTAATTCCCTCCCTCTCACTCTCTCTCTAAACACACACAAAAAAAACACACACACAAATGATATATTCAAGAAAAAGTACTAATCAGTATGCTTTTTACCCGCTTGGGAAAAAAGGCGATTTTTCCATTTCTATTAATTGGATTGTTGGTGGTGGCTGGAGGATACTACTACCTCTCAGCACCAGACGTTGATTTTCAATGCACAAACATTTACACAAGCGAATATAGTGCGACAGTGTATTTCGAGGTTTACGCTTCTGGAGAAAAAACTTTGATCCTATCCGACGCAGAAATGGATATCTACATAAAACCAAAAGATCATGAAAGCATACCATTTGCACACAAGGAGTTTTTAGAATTCATTGAAATACCGCCAAATAAAGTAACAGAATACCATACTTATCCTGAGACAAATTGGGAAGAATGGTACGAATATTATGATGCACAGCAATTCGCCGATTATTCAGAGAGATACATTGAGTTCAGAGAAACCGCCGAGGTGATAGTAATAGTGAAGGGACAAATATCAGGACGCTCAATTAAGTTAAAAAACACATTACCATTTACTGTATTAAATTGGGTATAAAAAATTAGGGTGGTGGAGGCAATCCGTCAGTGTCTTTTCATTAAAGATTTATTCAACTTCATTTCCGAACACAAATTAACATATCATGAACTCAATTAAAATCAAGATGAACCTAATTGAACCCAAATTTAACGAAAAGTGAACGAAGTATGAACCAAATGTGAACGAAATTCTTACCAAAATCATACGAAATCTATACGAGATATACACGATACAATTTTCTTGATCAATTTTCGCTCAACCAAAAACTCACGGATTCTACCATCCTGAATACCCTCGCGATACACAATTCTAGGACTATGTTTCTCAACCTTAGGAGAAACTCGTAGAGTCGAACCTTGTTTAATACATTGCATGATAAACCATTTAACAAGACCCCTATTATGTGACAGCAACGAAACCCAAGCCACAATCCTCATGTTCTCAGACCAAGAAACCCTGCGATTAAAAACAACGTGATAATGATTCTCACTAGACTTCAAAATAAGAAATCCTTCAAGTTTGAACCAACGGTTTGCCCTTCTCGCCCAATACCTCGCAGTTCTAAATGATACATCATCCAAATCCAATAACACGGTCTCGGTATCAGTGAAGCCTAAGACACAGTTAAGAGTCGATGTCTGACTCAATCCAAGTTCCCTTCTCTCCGTATCTACGAGGATTTTTTAGAAAGTCCTTGGCTGGTATGTCGATGTATCCTTTCGGGACTATTTTCTGGGCTTTGACAACTGCTTTGTAAAGGTCTTTACCGCTTCCATGAAACTCGTAACGCCCTTTTTTTACAACCTTCTTGGTGCGAGTTGTCTTCTTCCAGTACCTCTGTTTTATACCGTCTTTCCTAACCTTCCAGTAACGTTGTTTAACGTGCTCTGTGGTTTCAAAGGTACCGTAGACAGCGATTTTTTTAACCAATTTTATTCACTACTTTGAGGTTTTACACTGGTTACTATTCCACCAGTTATCTCTAGCAAACCAACGTCACGTAATACAATCAGGTAATCATCTGCTATTTTTCTCCTAGATAGTCCAGTACTAAATGAAATAATTGAAACCAATTTCCCATAGGGTGATCCTGAGTTTTCTTTTACCAGATCAAGTATTACGTCCATGGCTCTCCTTCTACGGCCTTGACCGAGCCAGACATCATCAGGAGATGCTTTCGTCAAGCATAGCCTCCTTTAAAGCTGAGGTAAAGACGGTTCGCTTATCCAGGTCTTCAATGATGAGACTTCTCACATACTCGCTCATCGAGATACCCTTTACGTCTGCGAGCTTCCTTACCATGTCCCGTATGTCCGTGTCCACACGGGCCCAGAGCCTTGTTTTACTCATTTCTTTCATTATATAATATGTCCAAAACATTCATATATTATTATATACGATATTTTTAAGAGAGATAGTATATAATGTACGATAAATTACGCGAAAAGTATAGGCCAATCGTAAGCAATAGAGGAGGTATCTTCACAACCACAACCAGAAAAAGACTTCTTGGGCTCTCACCAGGAAGACCAGGTTGGTCCGAAGATTCAGCTGATTTTCGTTATAATGCTAGAAACATGGTTGAACAGGCTCTGATTGATTTAGCGCTCTTTATAGAGGTGGCGGATAAAAAGGATGTGAGCCGGATAATAAATCAAGAAAGCTTGGAACCGATTTCTCAAGCCTTATTATGGAACGTGCGCTCCAAACCAAACGAGAACTTAGCGAAGATAGCTCATATGCTTATCTGGTATGGTTTCCATTATTTGAAAACTCAGAATCCTATTCGCCTGCCCAATGTTCTTGATAGCCAAATTGATACTGCGATTGACATTAGCAATTATCTAACTGAGTGTTTTATGTCATCCTCTAAGGAGGAAGCTGCAGGTAATTTTCCCCTTATAGCTCGCACGATTTTTCTTAACAGAGGGGGGAAAGAAGAATGAATCAAGCAAGGTCTCAGCGCATCGTGATGGATGGCAACGGCTCCTATCTTGGCATGGAGAAGGGATGCTTCGTCCTCAAGGATAAAGAAGGCAACGTGGAGAAGTACCCATTATTCGAGAACCAGATCAAAGAAGTTGTGCTTCGAAGCGGTAATTCTGTTTCAACTGGTGCATTGGTTTCTTTTGGTTTCTGGGATGTTGACGTTATGGTGATGACCGCGAGAGGTAGGCCTGTTGCTGTGATGAAGAGCCTAGATGATAACAGTTACGTAAAGACTAGGCTATGCCAGTACGAGGCCTATAACGGAGAAAAGGGGATCGAGATCGCCAAACCGTTGATAATCGGTAAATTAGCTGGTCAGAACGTTTTGCTCGAGAAATATGGGTTTGAGACTCACGATATGGACCAGATCAAGTACTGGATTAGCGGTATCCGAGCGAAGAAGCTTGAGACTCTCAGGCCAAGATTGATGCAGATAGAGGGCACAGCCACCAAGAAATACTTCGGACAACTATTCGGCTTAATCCCTGAGAAGATACGGCCTGATCGCCGTAAATCATGGAAGGCGTATGATGGTGTGAATAATTTGTTTAATCTTGGTTATGAGGTTCTTCAGTGGAAGGTTTACAGGGCTTGTCTGAAGGCCAAGCTTGAGTCTTTCCTTGGGTTCCTCCACAGCGTCCAATATACAAAGCCTAGTCTGGTCTGTGACCTTGAGGAGTTGTACAGGTATCTAGTCGATGATTTCATGTTTGATTATGTTCAAGGCCTGAAGCCAGAAGATTTCACTACTAAGACTGTTGAATCCTCTAAGCGCCGTAAGGGTAAACGCGAGTACCTTAATGACGCTAAGACACGGGAGATGATGAGAAACCTCAATGACTACTTCGATACGAAGATAGAGTTACCTCTGATACGGTATGGGAAACGTCAGCGTATTGAGACTCTGATTAACGAGGAGGCTCTTCTGCTGGCGAAGTATCTGAGAAATGAGAGAAAAACTTGGATTCCTAGAATGGTAAATATTTAGAATTATGGGTCTAAAAATTACGCGCACTTTAATAAGAGTTAGATTTACCCTTAACATATGGTCCAAAGTTCGCTTTCACTCCCTGAAGTCAAATCAAAAGCAAGTTCATTTTTCTCTAAAGAGTATACACTTGTATCACAAACTGATACTCAGATTGTTTTCGAAGACGGAAGAGATATTAAAACAGGGTGGCTGATTCTCGGTATTTTGTTCCTGTTAATCGGGGCTTTACTTTATTATTTAATGGCAAAAAAACACACTGTTACTGTTATCATCAGAGAAAGAGATGATGGAACAAATGTGGAAGTAACTACTAATACGCGAAAATCATTAACAGATGGAACCGCTTTCCTAGCTTCTCTCTAACCCTATTTTTCACGTCCGTATGAGTGTGTGTACGTGTGTGTTTAGAGAGAGAGTGAGTGAGAGGGAGGGAATTAGAGTTAGATAGTTTGGGTTTGGGCCATAATTTTATCCTCACTTCTCGATAAGTGTTTCATGTGAATCAAGATGGTTGATCAGATCACTTTCCAGACTATATTCCAGTTCCTTCAAACAGTCAGCATCATGGTGGGAATCGTATACTACCTATTAATACTGAATAAGCAGCAATAAACACAACAACAAGCACTGGAAACGAGACAAACGGGAATATACATGCAACTATTCCAGTATCTAAAAATGCGGGAGGGTGGGGTTCGAACCCAACAACTGTGAATCTAACGACTTGATAACCATATGACTAATTCAAACAATCATATGTGGAGTATTGAAATTCAGTTATTCCATGTGACAGGGTACAAACGGAAAAAACTCTTAACCCGACAATGATGGTAGTGGGAGGTAGATTTGGACTACCGACCTTGGGTTTATGAGCCCCACGGAACAGCCACACAGACGTCCACAGAGAAGTGAAATCATCTTTTTCTAACAAGAAACTTTCACTCTATCTAAAAGACTAAAAAAATCTAAATTCCCACTAGCTGACGCGGAAAATCATTATCAGATATTATGGGTTAATACCATGGAACTGGTAGTGGGGGTAGCGCCACGTTTGCGTTTAGACTCAAGAATATTTAGTATGTAAGAGTACAAACCTATCTCATTCCTTTAATCAGTATGAAGATTTAGGTTCTCGTGTAATTGATTAGTTTAGCCGTATATGTTAGAACGATTATTCAGCAAGTTTAATGATTTTATCATTCGAATTACTGAATAACTCGACCTCGTTAAACCCATGCTTCGTTTTTCCGCATCGCTTCCAACGCAATAAAGATTATTTATGGGTGTCTCTACGTCTCCGAACCCAGAATTTATGCTCCAGCATGCTTTTTCTGGCACTAGTTCCTGATGGTGTATCATCTCGACGTGTTTTTCGAGTTCAGGACATGTAGTAAAGATTGTTTCACGAGCCATGTACCTCATATCGTTAGTGTTGAGGTTTTCTGGGGTTATGAAAGCGAATCCGATTAATTGCCTATTTTTAGGTGCCAAATACGGGTTATAGTTTGAGGTTGGGATAAGCCATGTGTGTAGCTTTGAATGATCGGTAGAAACCCACATTTCTGTACCATATGTGTCAATCACTTTTTCGTCGAGTCCAAGCCACACAGATAAAGAGTCTACCTTTTTTATGCTTTTTACATTCTGAACATATTCTTCTGGTAAATCCTGTTTTATTAGATCAGGGAGTTCTGAAGCATTTCCAGAGTAGATTAACACGTCGCAGTCGTATTCCTCTTTGTCGGTCGTTACACCCTCAACTTCAGATATAGTTTGCCCATTTACTCGTTTTTTTATAACGTTTATCGCCATCAACCTTTCATTTAAATTAATTTTGACATTTTTCGGGAGTGAAAGTTTAATTGAGTCGATGATTTTTTGGATTCCTCCTTTTGGATACATTTGATCGGTGGGTTTTCCTCCAATTAGCAGGTTATATAACCTTCCAGCGTATGATCCAATTCTTGAGCCTTCTCCGTTTCCATCGTATTGTTTGTACTCCTTCCTATCGATGAATCTGGAAAGTGGAGCCTCTGTAAGAGGTGTCCCCACCATGAAATAAGACAAATAATCTAAGAAGAATAATGTATCATTTGAAATATTCTTCGGCGCCACTTCGGCTAATGAGACTGACGATAAATCTCTACCTATACCTAGCATATATACTATATCAAATACAGACTTCATCAAAATCGTTCGATCTTCCATGGGAATCAGGTCAAACAAGAACCACTCCTTAACACTCCATGGGAATGACTTAATCCTTCCATTCATTCGGACATAGTAATCTCCAAGCGGCACAAAGTTTGGGATGACATCAAAATACCTGTCCATTAAATATTTTAAAGGACCAGAATCCAATCGGGTGATGACGTGAGGCCCCGTATCAACGATGTAGCCTTCAACATCGTATGATCTGCAAACGCCGCCAATGAAACTCTCCTTCTCAATTATTAGAACCTGTTTTCCCTCTTTGGAAAGAGCGAGTGCTGAGAGTAAACCGCTGATCCCTGCACCAACCACAATTACATCAAATTGTTTCGTATTGTTCACGTGTCTTCCTCAACTCAATTCATTTTATTTAACATATTATGGCATTTAAACCATATTTTGGAAACTCTACAACGAATCACATCTGGATAATAGAATATATTCTCCTTGCCTGAAGGTAGCAACTAGCTCGTTTCTCCTTTTTCAGGCATTTCTTTTTCATTCTTAATCTTATCATTTAAGGCTTCAATATCATAGAGGGGAGTCATTGTTTCCATGTCGAGAGGTTTTGAAAACCGTTTTTCTATAGCATTTCTGTGTATGGCGTTCATGCTGCAGAAAGGTATTATCCTGCCATCAGGCACAGCGTAATGGATCACACAGTGTTGGAGTCTCTCTAGATCAAAGTTATATGGGTCCATGAAATGCATCGCACCTATGAAAATACGTTTATGATATATCCTATTAACTCCGTGATAGTCATTGTAGAGTATTACATCCTTTAGATACTTGATGAGGGGCATGAACTCAAGGTTCTTAACTATACCACTCACCACCTTCAGCTTAGCTCTGAGTATTTTCCCTTCTTCTAGTTTTTCGTTCACATCATTAAGATCCTCCAACACGTTATCCACGTTTAGGTGCTCTGTGATGGGACTTACCTCATCGCCATCAAAAAAAAGTAAGGTACCCATACCACAGTGAGGGTGAGCGCAAAAGTCTACTTCCTCTTCTTGGTTCATTTCACTTATGAAGCGTGTTAATGGTTGAAGCGTGGGCACAGGGAACCAGTCACTCTGTTTGAGGTAGCCCTGTGTCTGTTCCTCCGCTAATTTCATTAAATCTGGGATCGTTATCCTGACTTTTTCTCTTTGTTTCTTATCTGCTCTTCCAGTTATGGAAATTGGCTGGAAATTAACTGCTTTTATACAGTCTCTGTTCTCGATGGCGAACTTTATAATGTCTCCTACTTGGTCATCATTTACGCCTTTGATTAGAACCGGTACTAGGACTATGTTATTGAATCCGGCTTCTTTCAAGTTCTTTATAGCCCTATATTTTATTGGTAATAGGTTGAACCCTCTCGCAGCGATGTAGAGTTCTTTGGTTAAGCCGTCGAATTGTAGATAAACTGAGTCGAGCCCTGATTTCTTGAGTTCTCTGCAATATTCGAGGCTTTCCGCCATCTTGATGCCGTTAGAGTCTACCATTACGAAGGGGAACCCGAGGTCTTTAGCCATAGTTATTAGTTCTGGGAGGTCTTCCCGTACAGTGGGTTCTCCTCCGCTGAACTGGAGCGAAGGAGTCTTTACGGGGTCGTTGGCTCGTAGGTTTTCCATCATTTCCTTGATCTGCTGTTTGGTGGGCTCGTAGAGGTAACCTGCGGCTCCTGCGTGGGCGAAGCATATGGGGCACCTCAGGTTACAGCGGTTAGTGACATCTATGATGCCAAGCATAGTAGTAGATTTGTGGTTGGGGCATATGCCGCAGTCGTAAGGGCAGCCTTTTTTCTCTTCCGTACGTGGGTTTTTCATTACTACGCCGTCGTGTCTATAATGTTCTGCTCTCTGGTATTGTTCATAGTCCCCCCAATATAGGTCAATGAATTCTCCGTGTTCAGGGCACGATTTTTTGATGTATACTTTTCCTTCTTGTTCATATATCGTTGCATCTATTACTTTATAACATTCTGGGCAGATACTCGTAGTGTTCTTTATCATATTCAAGTTTTTAACCCTCTTTTTTATCTGATAATTCTTCTTCTATGATTGCTATTTTTTTTAGTAAGGACTTTTTTCTTAAATGCAGAATGTTTTTACTTTGTTTCGGCTCTGTTAATCTGTTTAACTCTTTCAAGAATGTATGTTCCGGTATTATCTCCAGATTACCTGTTTTGATGATATTGTTGAATATTATTTGGTCATGGCTTTTTGGGATCCTTTTAAATATTGACTCAATGAATTGATTGGCTATGAGTAAATATTCTTTAATATAAGCCTCAGCTTCTTTAAGATGTTTTTCGCTTTGTTCTGAAAGATGGTATACGTATTTTTCTTTTGTTTTTAATTTTTCTATGAGGCCTTTTCTGATCATGCCTCTTAGTGCAGGGTAAATTGTGCCTGTTTGTGGGTTCCATGACTCGGAAAAATCTTCTTTTAGATTTTTTAGTATCTCGTATCCATATTTTGGCCCTTCCATTAGTTGAATCATTATTAGGAACTGGAGAGGTGTTACGTTCAAGGTCTCTGTCTTGAAGTAAATGACCTTACTACTAATAGTCTTACCGCAGTATGTTTATACTGAGTATTAATATGCCTATCTCGAAATGCGTGTGCACACATTAAAGGTTAATTGCTTGGGGGTGCCGGTGCTAGTTCAAACGTAAAAGTGAAAGCTTGGTAGCGGGGGGTAGAGTTGAGCTACCGACCTTGGGGTTATAAGCTTCACGGCTGTAACGACATGGATCGGTTTTGGTTACTCTACGAGTCTGAGATACTCTTCGCTGGGCGTGACGTGGCCGTACATCAATGGCCAGCCGTGGCTCAGGAGGAAACTCTTCTGTCCCTGCTTGACGGGGTCGTCCATGGACTCGACCAGGTCTGACAGTATGAAGGTGAAGCATCCCCTGCCCCAGCCGTCCACGATGGTCGCGTTGACGCACCCATCCGCGTAGAACCCTGCAACCAGGTAGGTGTCAGAGCCCAAGGCGTCTCTCAGCCGAGGGTTGGTGAAGGCAGAGTAGCTGTTCTTCTCGATTACCTGGTCCCCGGGGTCCACCTCTATCCCGGGTTGGAACTCCGAGTACTCATCCACGTCACCGGTGACGTAGAAAGTTGCTCGAGGGTTCTCACGGTAGAGCCTGTTGATGTTATCCGGCAGATGTTCCTCTGTCCAGGGAGCTGGCTTGACCCAGATCACGCTGCCCCCTAGGGCTCGATACCTCTTAGCGAAGTCGTTCAGCCTTGGGATGAGCTCCCTGACTCTGCTGAAATGTATGTTCCACTCGGGTCGCTCGTAGTCTCGACTGCAGCATCCTTTCACTGGATCGATGACCACGAGGGGATAAGGCCCATCCTCCACTTCGTACATGACGATTAGCCAGTTCAAATCAGAGCTTAATAAAACTCTGGAAGCGTTCATCGGGAGATGGCTATGACGCTCATCAAATAATTCAATGAATGTTCCTTTGTTTAACGTTTTAGAACACTCGTTCTAAAACGTAGGATGATATACACGGTTTCATTATTTTAATCTGAAACTGGTTTAGGAGGCCAACCATGATAAGAATAAGACGAATACCCAGACCCTCAAGGAGAAACTCGATCATCGCCGCGGCACTGCTCGTGCTGCTCTTCTCGGCGTACATAGTCGGGAACACGTTCATACCCGACGAGAGTTCGATAATCTCGTCCGGGTTCGGCTACTCGCGTTCAGACGAAGGTGAGACGACGACTCTCACCTCGGCTGCGGCTGCCTCTGAGGCGGCCTCCGCGAGCCCCTTGACGATATTCTTCGATGTTGCCTCCCCCAGCGAAGCCGAGTATGAGGTGGGGAATGCCGCCGGGGTCTTCGCGGAGAGGCTGGTGGTGTTCACGGCCCGGTTGGAGCTGGAGGTGGAGGACTTGGAGTCGGCCCTCGACGCGGTGCGGCTTCTGGCTGAGAGCCACGGAGGGTTCGTGGCCACGGAGAAGACGCGGAGCAGTAGCGGGTTCATCACGATACGTGTGCCTCAGCGGGTGTTCCACGACGCCGTGGCCGAGATCGAGGGGCTGGGCGTGGTCCAGGGCAGGGACCTGCAGGGAGAGGACGTGACCGAGGAGTACGTGGACCTGGGGTCCCAGCTGG
>Ga0265594_1003384_pt1 | contig 10632 bp, 10 predicted proteins | sample saktaG_11_FD_190147 | JGI IMG/M metagenome (GOLD analysis project Ga0265594, IMG submission 190147) | Saline water microbial communities from Sakinaw Lake, British Columbia, Canada - sak_2011_5_24_80m | ecosystem: Environmental > Aquatic > Non-marine Saline and Alkaline > Saline ... | reverse complement strand
AAACATTGGTCGTAATTTGGAGGAAAAACCGACATAAGGAACGTTCAGATCGAAAATGTTGAGGTAAAGTCCTTCACAGAACGCCAATTGCAGGATAATCGAAGTCCTCTGGTTTATTTTAAAATGAATACCCCGCAGCTTGCTGCGGTTGGGATGGTCAAGAAAACGACTTAAGGATTGTTGCGTATTCTGTATGGATGATCGAGCTGATGAAGGCGAGTCATTGCGCATACAAGATTCTGTATCACATGGTCTTCTGTGTCAAATTTGTTAGAACTCAGCTAATTGGAGAACGGCGCGAACATGCCCCGCAGCTTGCTGCGGGGTGCGCTTTTTGACCAGAGTCTCCAAAACTTTTTGTATCATCAAAGCCATAGAGAACACCGGGGGTGTTACTCTTGAGCTTTAAAGGAGCATTAATTTCGCTTTTGATCATCTTCTCCGTCGGATTCGCCGCGGCTGAAGAATGGACTGAAGAGCAGATCACAGATTTCGACGAAGAAGGTTTCGATGTGGGCTTCGGGGCGGACTATTACGGCGAGGGCGAGACGCCCGAGATGCTGATCGGGTCGCCCGAGGGCCTGGAAGCCTATGGGACGACCGGTTCTGTTGGAATGACCGGCCCTGCTGGAACTTCCGGCCTTGCGGAGACGTACTACAGCACGGATGCGCCAGCATCCGGCGGCAGCGGCTTCCAGCAGTACTCGGTCTCGGGGCGTGAGCCCTCCACCGTCTACTTCGGGGGCCAGTCGACATCCTACTCGACCTACCGTTCCACCTACGGTGGTGCAAACTCTCTCTGGATCTTGGGGTCCTGGAGCTGGACCCAGTACGCATCATGTCCTCTGGGGGCTTACCTTCAGATCCTGGCCTACTCCCCCAGCGGTGGATCGGCGGACTTCTACGAGATATACGAGAGCGGCAGGGTGGACAAAGATACGCGCTACTTCTGGCCAGGCTATTCCAGAATTAACTTCTACGCCAACGAGGCCGGGCATCACATCCTCCTCTTCGTCGTCAACAACCAGCCGAGCAACGCCGTGATCATCGACGTCGGTAGCGGGGGATGGCCGCCAAGTCCCGGTCCAGGCCCGGTCCCCTCCTACGCCAGGGTTACGGTCAGGTCCAGCTCGCTCACCGGATACAGCGTCAGCGTTGACGGCGCCGGAAGCTACAACGACGCCAGCGACGGAAGGCTCGACGGGATCGTCAGCTTCACCGTCACGGGAAACCAGTATCACAACATAAAGATAACGAGCCCAGGCTACATGAGAACGTACTACAGGTACTTCAGAAGCGGCTACGCCTACACCCTCACGATGTGAGATGAAATGCAGGCATGCTGCTCAGCTGCTCAGATTTTTTTGTATAAAATGAGTTCGAGGAGGGGGCGAAAGCCTCGCCCCTCGGATCAGAATTTTTTTTGAGGCCTCTTTGAAGACGATTCGATTTTAAGTCCTGAGCCTCAGGACTAGGGCTGCCGCCAGAAGGCCTGTTGCGGCAAAGAGCGCCTCGAATCCCGGCTGCTTCTGTGGCTCGGTCTCGGCCTCCGTCTCCTTCTCCTCTTCGGCGGCGGCTATCGGCTCGGGTGCCGCCCCTTCGTTCATCTCGGCCTCAGGCTCGGCGACGAATTCCTCCTCAACGACGATCACTTCTTCCTCGTCTTCGAGTCCCTGGCCCGTCCCCTGGGCTGCCTTTTTCATCTCGGGGTTTTCAATTCCAGTTCCGGCCTCGTGAATGCCCTTAGGTCCCGCATCCTCGCCGTCATGGCTCGAAGCGAGAGCCGCCGAGCAGAGGAAGGCGAGGACCAAAAGCGATGCGACAATTTTCTTCATGGATAGTACCCATCTCTCAGTAGCTAACATATCATATAAATTGAACTACTATTTTCATGGTACTGAAAATCATGAATACCTACAAGAAACCAACGTCTTTTTCCATCAGAGGTCAGACCTCGAAAGCTTTGCAAGGGAAAAACAGTTTCTATTCCCTCTCTTTGGTGACGGTCCCACCGGGAAGGCGGACTGCGTCATCTATTTATGATAATTGGTCCCGTTGATTTGATAGAATATTTTTGATGGGTGGTATCATGGAACCTTCGATCAGCATTGGAGATCATCTAGTAGAGAAGCTCTTGGATCTGGGTGTCGGCCACGTCTTCGGCATACCCGGCGATTACGTCCTGGCTTTTGACAAGAAGTTGGAGGAGAGCAGGCTTGAGTTCGTCACCACCTGCGATGAGCAAGGTGCCGGGTTTGCCGCAGACGCATACGCTCGCCTGAATGGGTTGGGCGCCGTCTGCATCACCTACTGTGTGGGTGGGCTCAAGGTGACCAACACCACCGCCCAGGCTTACGCCGAGAAGTCACCCGTCGTTATCATCAGCGGATCTCCTGGGATGGGGGAACGCTACAAGCATCCCCTGCTCCATCACATGGTCAAGGACTTTGACACCCAGCTGAAGGTTTTCCAGGAGCTGACCATCGCCTCCACGGTACTCGACGATCCCCAGACCGCCTGCCAGGAGATCGACCGGGTCTTGTCGGCGGCGGTCAGATACAAGAGGCCGGTCTACATCGAGCTGCCGAGGGACATGGTCGATAGATCCATTGTAGCGGCCAAACCCGGCTTCGAAGAAGAAGACAGCGGCGATCCTCACGTCCTGGATGAGGCCTTGGCCGAGGCGGTGGAGATGATCAACGCCGCCAAAAGGCCGGTCATCATCGCCGGGGTGGAGATGCACAGATTTGGGTTGAGGGATCAGTTGGTGCGTCTTCTGGAGAAGACGAACATACCGGTGGCATCGACCATCCTGAGCAAATCGGTGGTCGATGAATGCAATCTTCTGTACATGGGGATCTACGAAGGGTCCATGGGGCCAGAGGCTGTCCAGGAGTACGTGGAGTCCAGCGACTGTTTGATACTATTGGGCACCTTCATGACCGATATCAACCTGGGCATGTACACGGCTCGTCTGGATCCGGACCGGACCATCTACGTCACCAGCGAGAGGCTCTCGATAAGGTACCACAATTATGAGAACGTCTCGTTACATGACTTCCTCCAGGGGCTGATAGAGGCCGAGGTTGAACGTCACCCATCTGGACAGATCCCTCATCCCGAGCCGATCGCTCCCTTCTCGGCCGTGCCTCGGAGAAAGATGACTGTCAAACGCCTCTTCCAGGGGCTGAACGCCTTCCTAGCCGACGAGTCGGTGGTTATAGCCGATGCCGGCGATGCCCTTTTCGGGGGAGTGGACCTCGTGCTCGGATCCGATACGTATTTCCTGTCGCCTGCCTACTACGCATCTCTCGGTTTCGCCGTTCCTGCGGCCGTCGGCGCCTCCTTCGCCGATCCGTCCAGGCGACCCGTGGTCTTGGTGGGTGACGGGTCCTTCCAGATGACGGGCATTGAGCTGTCCACCGTGGCCAAGTATGGCCTGAACCCCATCGTCTTGGTCCTCAACAACTCCGGTTACGGTACTGAGCGCCCGATGCTGGACGGATCCTTCAACGATCTTCATCCCTGGAGCTACAGCCAGCTGCCCGAGATTGTGGGTGGAGGAAAGGGGTTTCTCGTAGAGACCGAGGACGAGTTCGAGGCTGCGCTCCGGGCAGCACAGGAGTACACCGAGGGTTTCTGCCTCCTGGAGATAATCCTCGATCCTCACGACATATCCCCGGCGCTGCAGAGGCTGACAGCGAGCCTGGCAGAGAGGGTGCGTCGGCATTGAGCCTCTCCACGATCTCCGGGTGACCGTCCTTCAGCTCTTGGGATATGTTCTTGACAGCTTCGCCCATGATCGCCAGGCTCGGGCGAAGCTTGATCGATCTCGCCACAATTCGATTTTTGTCAGATCCTGACCGTCATCTCAAGCGGCCTCGATTCCAGGATCGCCCTCTTCATCCCCCTGATCAGATCTTCCAGCCCCTCGAGGTCGCCCTTCGATATCAGGTCGACGCAGACAGACCCGACGATGGCGGCGTCGGCTCCCGCTCGAATAACCTCGGCCGCCTGCTCCGGCGTCGATATCCCAAAGCCCACGGCCTTGGGCAGATCGGTCTTGACCCTCTCGATGAGGGCTTTTGTGGACGAGAGGACCTCGGACCTTGCGCCGGTCACACCGGACCTGGCCACCAGATAGAGAAAACCGCTCGAGCTTTCGGCTACGTAGGGAACCCTCTCGGCCGGCGTGTTCGGTGCCACGAGATATATCAGGTCGACATCGGCCTCTTTGCAGGCATCCCTCAGGGGTCCGGCCTCCTCCGGCGGCAAGTCTGGGACGATGAGGCCGGTGATGCCGCTGGCCGCACAGTCCTGGGCGAACCTATCCAATCCCCGCTGGTAGATCATGTTGTAGTAGCCCATGAAGACGAGGGGTAGGTCCGCCTTGACCCTGGAGGCCATCTCGAAGTAGAGGTCTGTGTTCATCCCGGCCTCGATCGCCCTCTGGGCCGCAGCCTGGATAACGGGCCCGTCGGCGATCGGGTCGGAGTGGGGAAGGCCGACCTCGACGACGTCGGCGCCGGCTCTCGCCAGAAGCTCCACGATCTCTGGGGTTGATTCGGGCGTCGGATCGCCTGCGCAGATGTAGGCTATGAGGAGCGGCCTGTGCTCGAAGGCCTCGGCAAGCTTCATCTTAATTTCCTCCCCTCGTGCTCCATGACCGTCGCCAGATCCTTGTCCCCCCGGCCCGAGAGATTGATTATCGAAACCTCCCCGAGAGTCTCCGGGTTTTTGAGGGCGTAGCCCACGGCGTGAGACGACTCGAGAGCCGGGATTATGCCCTCGAGCATCGAGAGGCGCCTGAACCCCTCGAGAGCGGTCTCGTCGTCGGCAATTGCGGGCGTGACACGGCCGACCTCGACCAGGTGGGCGAGCTCAGGCCCTACCCCTGGATAGTCGAGGCCCGCTGCCACGGAGTAGGACTCGAGGATCTGGCCGTAGGGGTCCTGGAGGATCTTCGTCATGGCGCCGTGGAGGACCCCCTCCTCGCCAAAGTTGAGACAGGCCCCGTGGTCTGCGATCTTGTCGTCGTGGGATATGCCCCTTCCACCAGCCTCGACGGCGATGAGTTTCACGTCATCTTTCAAAAAGCCCGAGAAGATCCCCATGGCGTTGCTCCCGCCTCCGACGCAGGCCGCGACGGAGTCGGGGAGCCTCCCCTCGGCCTTCAGGATCTGCTCTCTCGCCTCGGTCCCGATGACGCTCTGAAGCTCTCTCACCATCAGGGGGTAGGGGTGGGCTCCTGCCACCGTCCCCATCAGGTAGTGGGTCTCTTCGTAGCTGGCGGCCCAGTCCCTCATGGCCTCGTTGATGGCGTCTTTGAGGGTTCTCGATCCCGACTTGACCGGGATCACCTTCGCGCCCATCAGCTCCATCCGATAGACGTTCATCTTCTGCCGTTCGATGTCCACCTCGCCCATGTAGATCTCGGTCTCAAGCCCCAGGTTCGCCCCGACCATGGCTGCGGCAACGCCGTGCTGTCCCGCCCCGGTCTCGGCGATGAGCCTCGTCTTTCCCATCTCCTTTGCGACCAGAGCCTGGCCGAGGACGTTGTTCAGCTTGTGAGCCCCACCGTGGACCAGGTCCTCCCTCTTCAGGTAGACCTTCCGCCCGAGCTCTCGCGAGAGGGACCTCGCCTCGTAGAGGGGGGTGGGCCTTCCGGCGTAGTTGGCGAGAAGGCCGGAAAGCTCCCGACTGAACTCTGGGTCCTCCTTGAGGCGGCCGTAGGCCTCGGCCAGCTCCTTTAAGGGCTGCATCAGGGTCTCGGGGACGAACTGCCCGCCGTACCTCCCGAACCTGGTATTTGACGTCACTGTGATATTCATCAACTGTCATCCGCTCCAAAGAATGTATGATTCAGCGCTTTTAAGGGACCCCGCTTTCAAGGGCGCCCCATCCCGTTGAGGGCCATAAGGAGTCCGGGCTCCTTCATCAAAGAGGTTCCGACGAGAAGGGCATCGGCCCCGGCGTTCTCCATCCTCACAACGTCCTCCCGAGTGTTTATGCCGCTTTCGGCCACCACGAAGAGGCCCGAGGCCTTCGCCACAGGTCCCAGCCGCTCGAAGGTCTCAAGGCTGACTTCCAGGGTCGCGAGGTTCCTGTTGTTTATCCCGACGATCCGGGCGTCGGTCCTGAGGGCTGCCTCCAGCTCGGCCGCGGTGTGGACCTCCACCAGAGGCTCAAGATTCCTGGATAGGGCTGCCTCCACCAGCTCTTCGAGGGGCTTGGAGAAGGCGGCGATGAGGAGGACGAGGTCTGATGCGACCTCGTCGAGCTGCCTCTCGTCCAGTATGAAGTCCTTCCTCAGTATGGGAAGGCTGGCTGCCTTCCTCGCGATCCTGGCGTTATCCAAAGATCCCAGGAAGTAGGTCGGCTGGGTGAGGACCGAGATGGCGCATGCCCCCATACCCTCGTAACCTCTGGCGATAGTGGCCACCTCCTGGGGCGATAGGGCTCTTTCCAGGATTCGGGGCTTGATCTCGGCTATGATGGGGCTGATCCCCCTCGACCGCAGAGACGCCGCCCGGGCCGTCAGATCCCTGGAATCGGTGATCTGAACCCGGGTCTTCGGATCGGCCTTCGGAAGCTCTGCAAGCCTCGCCTCGGTCTCTCTCAGGACCTCTCTGACCACGTCGGAGGTCACCTGACCAATCCCTCCAACCAGTTGGATATCAGCTTCTTTCCGTTTGGCGTCAGGACCGACTCCGGGTGGAACTGGAGGCCCACCACGGGAAGGCTTCTGTGTCTCACCCCCATCACCACCCCTTCGGTGGTCATGGCCGAGATTCCCAGGGGCGGAGCCAGCCTCTCGACGGCCAGGGAATGGTAGCGCCCCCCCTTCAGGGGGTTTTCGAGTTCCCGGAATATGCCCCGGCCGTCGTGGAAGATATCAGAGGCCTTGCCATGGACCGGGGTCGTCCTACTGATCGTCCCCCCGTAGGCGAGGTTGATCGCCTGGTGGCCGAGGCAGACGCCCAGGATCGGCGTTCCCTCAAACATCCTCATGATCTCGATGCAGCTTCCGATGTCCCTGGGATTTGCGGGATGGCCCGGCCCCGGCGAGATCACGATCCCCAGGGGGTCGATCTCCTTCACCCTGGCGGGCTCGATCCGGTTGGAGATAACCTCGGTCTCGGGGTGGAACTGGGATACGTAGTCCACAAGGTTCCAGACGAAGGAGTCCTGGTTGTCGATGAAGAGGATCGTCTTTCTGGTCACAGCTCCACCCCCAGGGCTCGCTTCATGGCGGCCATCTTCCGTTCCGTCTCCAAAAACTCTCGGTGAGGGTCTGAGTCGGCGACGATCCCCGCCCCAGCCTGGACGATGGCGAGGTCGCCCTCCATCACTACGCTTCTGATGGTGATGGCAAAGTCGGCGGACCCGTCGGCGGAGAAGTAGCCTACGCCCCCACCGTAGATTCCTCTCGCCGCCCCTTCCAGGTCGTCGATGATCTCCATCGCCCGGATCTTTGGGGCTCCCGATAGGGTTCCCGCCGGGAAGATCGCCCTTGCCGCGTCGAACTGGTCACACTCGTCCCGGAGCGTCCCCCGAACGGTCGTCTCGATGTGCTGGACGTGAGAATACTTCAGAACCGACATGAAGTCCTCCACCAGGATCGATCCCGCCTTTGAGACGGACCGAACGTCGTTTCTCCCGAGGTCGACGAGCATCACATGCTCTGCCCTCTCCTTCTCGTCCTCCAGCATCCTTGCGGCGAGGAGGTCGTCCTCCTCGGGGCTTCCTCCCCTGGGGCAGGTTCCGGCGATGGGGTTTGTCGTGACGACACGGTCATAGAGGCTGAAGAGGGTCTCGGGGGACGCACCCACCAGGGACTCTTCTCCAAACCCGAAGATGTAGGTGTAGGGGCTCGGGTTTATCTCCCTCAGCCTCTTGTATAGGAGGACGGGGTCGGGCCTCGCGAGCAACACCCTCGTCCTCCTGGATAAGACCACCTGGAATATGTCGCCATCGAGGATGTGCTCTTTGGCCTTTCGGACCGACTCCTCGAAGGGCTCGGCTGGATCAGACTCGATCGATACCGGCTCAAGATCTCCGGCCTCCGGTTCCTTCACGTCGAGGTCTCTGAGGTGGTCTATGGCATCTCTGGCGATTTTTTCGGGATCATCCTCGGGGACTAGGGGAGCCACCGCCAGGCAGACCTTTCCGGTGAGGTGGTCGAAGACGAAGCTCTTCTGGAATATCCCGAACTTCGCGTCCGGGGTATCCGAGGTCGAGGGTCTCTCGATCCTCTCGCCCACCAGGTCGTAGGCTAGGTAGCCGATCCCGCCCCCGAGGAAGGCCTGCCTTCCGAACTTCGAGGGCCCGCCGCTGGCGGGAAGGGCGGACCGAAGGAGGTCGAAGAGGTCCATCCCCGGTCTGATATCGCCGGCGAGGACGGATTTATCGTCACCAGCCCCGTCGATCCTGGCAGATGTGACGAGCCTCTTTTCCAGGACCTCTTCGAGCCCGTCGCCGCCGTCGCAGATATCGAGGTTGAAGCGTCTGCCCTTCACCGTCACCACGGCGGCGGGGCTTGCTCCCACGAAGGAGAACCTGGCCCTTTGGCCCGATTTCTCCACCGACTCCAGGAGGAAGGGGTACTTCTCCTGGCGGAGGGCGCAGTAGAGGTTGAGGGGTGCCTGAGGATCGACCAGATCCGTGACCTCGAAGAGCCGGGGCACAGGTCCCATCTCCAAGATATCCGATAACCTCTCGGGGGGAGTGTCTACCGCCGAGGGCAAGTCCTCACCTCCCTCAGGAAGGCCTCGATCTTCTTTGGGTCCTTCTCTCCACCAGTCTCAACACCCGAGGATACGTCCACGGCGTAGGGCCTTACGGTCTTTATTGCCCTCGCCACGTTCTCGGGGTCCAGGCCGCCTGCCAGGATCACGGGGACGTCGATATTTTTCACGAGATCTGCGCTCAGATCCCAGTCGTGAACTGTGCCTGTCCCGCCGAGCTTTCCGCCTTCAAGGCTATCGAGGAGAAGGGCGTCTGCGACCTTCGCCAGGCTCTGGGCCTCCTTCTCCATGCCCGCCTTTGCCGGGATGGTTGCCACCAGCCTCTGGGGCACCGTCTCCCTAAGGGTCACCAGATCCTCAAAGCTCAAGGAATCGTTGACCTGGATCACGTTGGCTCCAGTGTCGAGAGCGAGCTTTGCCGCCTCTGCGATAGATTCGGGCTCCACCACGATCACGCTGGAGACGAAGGGTGGAAGACCCTCGATCAGGGCTCTTGCCTCCTCCCGACCGATGCACCTTCTGGATCGGGGAATCTCCACCACGAAGCCGACGGCGTCGACTCCTGCGGCGACGGCGACATCCCTCGTCGCCACGTCCTTTATCCCGCAGATCTTGGCCCTGGTCACAGAAATCGCTCCAGCTTCTCCGGGTTGCCGTTGGCGTCAACCATCCTCTTCAACGTCTCAAGGGCTCGTCCCGAGTCTATCGACTCCTCCGCCATCCTCGCGCCATCGAATAGAGTCTCGGCGATCCCGGAGACGTAGAGGGCGGCACCGGAGTTCATGGCGACGATATCTCTTCCGGGGTTTTGGGCCCCAGAGAGGATATCCACCAGTTTTTTGGCGTTCTCCTCGGGGCTTGCTCCCTTGATCTCCACCAGGGAGGCCCGGGGGTAGCCGAACTCTTCGGGAGTCACGGTATACGTCCTCAAGCTCCCCCGGTTCAGCTCGGATATTAGAGTCGTGCCGGTGTTTGTGATCTCATCGAGCCCCGACCCGTGGACGACCACCGCCCTCTCGGCGCCCAGGATCTTGAGGGCAGAGGCGAGCTTATCGCAGAGGGTCGGATCGTAGACCCCCATAACCTGAAACTTCGCTCCGGCCGGGTTCGTCAGGGGTCCGAGGATGTTGAAGACCGTTCTCATGGCAAGCTCTCTTCTGATGGAAGCGACCCTCTTCATGGAGGGGTGGAATATGGGAGCGAGCATGAACCCGATCCCCAGGGTCTCGATGCTCTCACACACCTTCTCGGGCTCCAGGGCGACTTCGACGCCCAGCTCCGAAAGAACGTTCGCGCTTCCGCAAGCGGAGCTGACGGCGTAGTTTCCGTGCTTTGCCACAAAGGCGCCAGAAGAAGCGGCGACTATCGCCGCGGCGGTGCTGACGTTGATGGTGTTCGTCCCGTCCCCTCCCGTGCCGCAGGTGTCGACTAGGGGCCCGGCTACCTCAGGATGGATCCGGACCGACGAGGACCTCATGGCCTTGGCGAGCCCCGCGATCTCCGAGACCGACTCCCCCTTCATCTTGAGGGCGATCAGGAGCGCCCCGATCTGGGCGTCCGTCGCCCCTTCGAAGATCTCGCCCAGGAGCGCCTCAGCCTCCGAGACGGAGAGGTCGGCACCCTCCACGATATTTTGGAGATATTTCATAGGATCACCACAATGTATGATTTTGTACTATAATGTCTAAATATCAACGTTGTATATAAGGATTGTGCATTGTGGATTTTTGGGGGGATTTGGTGTTGAAAAAAATCCTCTTCTAAGGTGAGGGGGTTATGATTTTAAAATGAATACCCCGCAGCTTGCTGCGGTTGGGATGGTCAAATAACCAACTCAACAGTTTGAATCGGGCCACGGATAATCTAAGTAGCGGGTATAGGGAAG
>Ga0265594_1003383_pt1 | contig 10633 bp, 7 predicted proteins | sample saktaG_11_FD_190147 | JGI IMG/M metagenome (GOLD analysis project Ga0265594, IMG submission 190147) | Saline water microbial communities from Sakinaw Lake, British Columbia, Canada - sak_2011_5_24_80m | ecosystem: Environmental > Aquatic > Non-marine Saline and Alkaline > Saline ... | reverse complement strand
TCTCTGATACATCCGTAACAGCATGGTTGCCCAATCTTGAGCATCTTGACCTCCGGCACCAGCATAAATTGAAAGTATGGCATTGCCGTGATCGTATTTTCCGCAAAGAAAAACTTCTAATTCTTTTTGCTTCAATTTCCTTTCAAATTCTTTAATATTTTTTTCTTCAATACCAGCCAATTCCTGTTTAAGTTCTTCAAAAGCTTTGATTTCTTCCTGAAGCCGAGACATTTCCTGGCTCAACCCTACAGCCCTATTCTTGTCCTTCCAAAAATGAGGGCTTCCCATCTCTTTTGTAATTTCTTCAATTCTATTTCTCTTTTCAGAAACATCAAAGACGGTCCTCTAAGAAGAGGAGTTTATTTTCTAATTCCCTGATTTTCTCTTCAAAATTTTCCATACCGTTGTAATTATAGCAAAAAAACTAAAAAATAGCCAGCGGTCGGACTTGAACCGACGACCTACTCTTTACGAAAGAGTTGCTCTACCACTGAGCTACGCTGGCAAATAAGCGGGATACGGGAGTCGAACCCGTCTTTCAACCTTGGGAAGGTTACGTTGAACCGCTCAACTAATCCCGCTGAAAGGTTTTGAGTATTTTATCAAAAATGGTTTCTTCCTCTACTGTTATTTCTTCTTCTCCTTCTTTTTTAACTACTACGGCTTTTTCTCCTGGCTTTTTGTAACCTTGTTCCCTGATTTTTTCCTCCAGATATTCATCTTGGCCAGCCTCAATAACTCCGGCCTCCAACTGACTTTTTTTAGTTTTTAAATCTTCTATTTCCTCCTGTAAAACATCTATCTTGGCTCGCAGATCAGTTCTTTTTTGATTTATCTTCCAGTTGGAAAAAATTAGAAAACCTATAATACCAAAAATAAAAACAAGTAAAAACACACAATTAATAATGGTACGCAAATCTTCATTCTTTTCCTTTAAATATTTGCTTTTTTTTGTTATCATAAAAAAATGAAAAAAATTAACCCCAAAATAATTTTCAAAATAATCTGGATTATTTTGATCTCAATGGTGGTTTTGGGAATGGTCGGCTTTTTAATGGCGCCCATGTTCTAATTTCATCTTAGAAAATTATCTCAAGACTTTCAAGTAAATTTCTGTCGGGATGTTTACTTTTCCTTTTTCTTTGAGTTCCTTTTTGCCTTTCTTCTGCTTTTCCAAAAGTTTTCTTTTCCTTGTATAATCACCGCCGTAAAGGGGAGCAATAACATCCTTACCCCTAGCTCTAATGTTTTCTCTAGCAATGATTTTTTCATTAACCACACCTTGAAGAGCCACGCTAAATTGCTGAGCAGGCAAACTTTCCTTTATTTTTAACAAAAACTTTTTGGCTTCTTTATAAGCCTTTTCTTTGTTTACAATCTTGGAGAAAGCTTCTTCTTTTCTGCCAGCAATCAATATCTCTATTTTTACTAAATCTGCACTTCTATATCCCAGGGCTTCGTAATTCATAGAAGCATATCCTTGGGTAACTGCCATAAGCTTATCATAAAATCCGCTGATAACTTCTCTTAGAGAAGCATAATAAGTTAAAATTATTTTTTGAGGACCTAAATAATCAGTGCTTGCATATTCCCCTTTCAAATCATCAATTATTTTCATTAAACTACCTAAATAATCTGAAAAAGTAATGATTTCTAATTTCACAAAAGGCTCCTGAACCTCTTGTATAAATGAAGCTTCCGGCCAGTCAGCTGAAGAATAAATCAAGTTTTCATTATTCTGTTTGTCAATAATCTTATAGATTACAGAAGGAGAAAAAACTATTAGATTAATATTGAATTCCCGGCGCAGACGTTCAATAATTATTTCTAAATGAAGGGAACCCAGAAAACCGCAGCGAAAACCCTGCCCGAATATTTCTTTGTGTTCCGGCTCAAAAAAAAGAGCTGCGTCATTTAATTTTAGTTTGTTTAAAGAATCTCTTAATAAATTGTATTTGTCTGCGTTTTCCGGATAAACACTTACAAAGACAACCGGCTTTGGCTCTCTATATCCAGCCAATGGCTGTACATCAATTTTTAATTTTTCATTTTTAATTTTTAATTTTGTAATAGTGTCTCCCACCCTCACTTTGTCCGGTTCTTTAATGCCTGTAGCAATATACCCTATTTCTCCGGCTGATAATTTGCTTTGAGCACACAATTGAGGTTTAAAATATCCTAATTCCTTTATTTTAGACTTGGTTTGAGAAGCCATTAAATATATTTCCTCTTCCCTTACAACCTCTCCTTCTATTACCCTCACATAAGCTACAACTCCTTTATAAGAATCGTATTTAGAATCAAAGATTAATGCCCGGAAATCATCACCCTCAACTTTAGGAGAAGGTACTTCTTTAATTATTTTCTCTAAAACCTTTTCTATATTAACTCCTTGTTTGGCTGAAATTTCTAAAATTTCTGAATGAGAAAGATTAAGAATATCCCCTATCTCTTTCTTGACCTCCTGTGTCCTGGCATTAGGCAAATCAATTTTGTTTATAACCGGAATGACAACTAAATCTTGCTTTTTAGCCAGTTCTAAATTAGCCAGGGTCTGGGCCTGAACCCCTTGGACAGCATCCACTAATAAAACCGCTCCTTCTACAGCTGCCAAAGAACGGGAAACTTCATAAGAAAAATCCACATGACCGGGAGTGTCAACTAAATTCAAGATATATCCTTTATATTCCATTCTCACTGGCTGCATTTTTATAGTAATCCCCCGCTCTTTTTCCAAATCCATCATATCCAAAAACTGTTCCTCCATTTTATCTTTAGGAACAGTGCCGGTTATCTCTAAAAATCTGTCTGCCAAGGTGGATTTACCGTGATCAATATGAGAAATGATAACAAAGTTTTTAATATTGGAATAATTAATCATATAAGATTTGTTTAATAACTTCTTGCCAATTAATAGTATTAGAATCAATAAAATTCCATAAATTATAACGTTCCGGCCTAACCTGACTGATTTCTTTGAAAACACATGAATCTACTTCTCTCAAGGGAACACAAGCAAAATCAAATAAATCTTTCTTTTGAAAAAGTTCTTTAATTTTTTCAAAAAGTGATTTTGTTTCAAACTCCAATTTAGGAAACTTATCAGAATAAAGGGAATAAACCTTAGATGAAACCAAAGCCCCTGCTCCAACCAATTGACCATGAAGAAATCTTAATTCTAATTTTTCTTCCAATAAGCGCTCTATTTCGTGTTCACTGCCGGAAGAATATTTAGATGTTTCTTCCATAGCTATACCTGAAAGAATAAGAGCCTCGGCTAATTCTCTTTCATCTTTGTAATTTTCTGCTTTCTTGACTGCCTGCCAACTTAAATCTTTATAAAAATCTTTAAATTTTTCTCCTTTTGTTTCAGCTAGAGAAAGATCTTCTAAAGCAATTATATTGGAAAAGATATCGCAAAGGCCAGCTTTTCTCAAATGACCGCATTTTTTCCATAAATTTAAGGGAATAACAAGCTTTTGGGGATATTTGGTGGACATGCTTTCCCTTTTAGTGCTTCTATAAAGAGAGCTATTTTTGGAAACTAAACCATCGTGTGAAGGAGCAGTAGGAATAGAAATAAAAGTTAAATCTAAATCAAAACTAACTTTTTTAGCAACATCTATTGCTTTGCCGCCGCCAAAACCAATAATCTTTTTTTCTCTGACTTTTTTTTCTATTTTTTGCGCTTCGAAAAGAGAAGCCTCTTTAACTGTAAAATATTTTTTAATTCCTTTTTCTAATAAAATATCTTCCAGTAAACCCACATTGGTAATGATTTCGCTATTAGAAAAAGATAAGTTGTCCAAGCTATTTTCAAAAACTAATTCAATATTTCTTTCTCTAAGAAGATTTTCTAACATATTTTGTTTTAAATAAAAATACTAAAAGCAGGGAAAGCTGAAAAATAGCAGCAAAAGATAAAGCTAAAGGCAATCCCAGGACTTCAATATTACTTAATGTTTGTAGATTAAGTCCCTGCACCCAAAAACCTCTAAAAGAATTGCTGAAAGAAAACAAATGAACGAAGTAAAGGCATAGAAAAACATTAATCACAGCTGCAAAAACACTTGTTAGGGCTGGAACTTTAGTATTCTGCAAGGCATAAAAAGTCTTAGCCACTAATAAGATTAAGGATTGGGCAAAGATACCTATACAAAACATAGCCAAACAGGCAGAAGTTAATTGAGCGTCTATTAAACTGAACTTGCCTGCCTTTAGAATAATATCCACCATCAAATTTCTGAAAACAAAAAGTAAAGCACTTAAACCTAAACTTAAAAGAAGAATTTTTCTAAAAACGGAATAGAAAATCTGATTAAATTTTTCTTTCTGGGATTTGGCAAAAGCTAAGCTTAAGCTGGGAAAAGCAGCTGTAGAAAAAGATATTGCCACCAAGGTTAAAAGGGGCCGGGAAAGATTTTCAGCCAGATTAAAAATAGCAATACTGCCTGCGCTCAAAGTAGAAGCAATAATAGTGATAACCAAGATATTAATTTGGCTGGCAGCCAATCCTAAAGAACGAGGCAAAGTAAGTTTGATTGTTTTTTTAAAATTAGGTTTTCGAAAATCAAAAATCCTCCGATACTTAAATCCTGTTTTGAACAAAACCGGTAGCTGTATGAGAAAATGAAGAACAGCTCCAAAAGCCACTCCCCAAGCCAATCCAGAAAGACCAAAAACAGGAACGAAAAAAACAATCCCGCAGATAATACCCAAATTATACATCAAAGGAGCTAAAGCTGTAATCAAAAATCTTTTGAAAACTCGCAGAATAGCAGAAATAATATTACTGATTCCTAAGATAATAGGACTCAAAAACATTATTCTAGTTAAAAGTACGGTTAAATCTCTCTTTTCTTCTGAAAATCCAGGGGCAATCAAAGAAATTAATTGAGGAGCAAAGATAAATAAAATTAAAGCTGAGATTATGAGGATAACGAGGAAAAGATTAATAAGATTGGAAAAATATTCCCAGGCCTCTTCTTTAGATTTAATTAAGTGTTCTGTAAAAATAGGAATAATGGCTGCCGAAATAGCGCCGGTCATAAGCATCATCGTTAAAAGATCAGGTATCTTGAAAGCAGTATAATAAATGTCAAGTTCATCGCCGGCTCCAAAACTTCCAGCTAAAAGTCGGTCTCGGATAAAACCAAGAACAGCGCTTGCCAGAAAAGCCCCAGCTAAAATCAAAGCTGCTGAATTAATATTTTTAGTTTGAAGATTTAAAATTCTTTCAATCATTTTTTCGCAAAATAACTATTGGTGTCCGCTGGTTAGACTGGCCAGCTGGATTGCTTTTTAATAATTCCAAAAGAAAATTGTTTTTATTTCTTAAATCCTGGCTTTTCCCCAGGATGTTTCCTCCCAAGTCATTTATATCTGCTACTGCAAAAGAAAAACCGTACTTTTTTCTTAATTGACTACATAAATTATCTGCATTTTTAATACCCAAAATACCCATCTCGCTGTATTGAGGAAAGGCCTCTCCGTAAAAACCATCTATTTGGTTAATTTGATTTCCAGCCACTCTGTAAAAAATTCCTTTAATGCCTAAAACCTTTCCTAACCCTCCCAAAATACTGGCTAAAAATATACGAGGCAAACCAGCCAAGTTTATAGCTACCTGCATTTTCAAGGGATTGCCTACAGAAAAACCATAAGGCGTTTTTCGGGCAAACTTGGAAAGAAAATTAGCCCAGAATCCCACCCTTAAATCTTTTTTGTAAATTACTTTTCCTTGAGTAATGGAAACTATTTTCTGGCAAAGAACAATAATATCCTCTTTTTGAACCAGAGGTAAAACATATTTTTCAATGATATCTGTTAATTTATCATCTGTGCCAACAAAATGAGTTTTAATCGGATAAGAAATATAAGAAATCATATTATTATTCTGGATAGGTTAAATACCAGACATCATTGACTCTTCTTCCACCAGTGAGCATTCCTCCCATTATCCAGATTTTATTATCAAAACAAGCACAAATCGGATCTTCCCTGCCTAGCCAAGGAGTTTCAGTTTTCAGTTCCTGCCAATTCAAGCCATCTTCAGAATACCAAACATCATTAAATCCTTTTCCCATTCCGCTCCAGCCAGCTAAAATCCAAACTCTATTCTGCCACAAAAGAACACAATGTCCGTGTCTTCCCTTCCAGGGAGGATTTTCCAAAACAAGCTCCCAGTCTTTGCCGTTTTCAGAAACCCAAATCTTGTGTTCTCCGAGCATGCCCGGAATAACTCCCCCTATAAGCCATAATTTATTCTGAAAAACAGTTACTGTCTGGTCATACATAATTGGCCAAGGAGCTTTGTTTGTCACCAGCTCCCAGTCCTTGCCGTTTTCAGAAACCCAGACATCGTTCTTTGCCCCTTTAGCGTCTACTCCTCCAATAAGCCATAATTTATCTTGAAAAACTACTAAAGAATGGCCTTTTCTGGCTGACCAAGGAGCAGAAGAAGTTACTTCTGTCCAATTTTTTCCGTCACTAGAAGACCAAACATCATTTTTAAATCTCCAGCTTGTTTTTTCCCATCCGCCTACCACCCAAATTTTATCTTGAAAAACCTCTGAAGCATGGGCTCTTCTCTGCCCCCATTCAGCTTTATCTGTAACCAGCTCCCAGTCCTTGCCGTTTTCAGAAACCCAGACATCACTTTCATGAACATGGTTTTCATAAGATAATTTGATATCCCCATCTCTGATTCCTCCCATTACCCAAATTTTATCCTGAAAAACAACAGCTGTATGAGCATCTCTTTTTGTCCAAGGAGCATTTTCCAAACTATTCTGCCAGACAAGAGAGTCTGGACTAAAAACGGGTGAAGCAAAAAAAAGAGAAGCGGTTAAGAAAAATACTACTTTAATTAAAAATTCAAACATATTAAATCTATTAGATATTCTAATATTTTTTTAAGTTTTTTTCAAACAAAAACGGCCCGAGCAGGCCGTAAGCCGAATTCTGTCTATTCCCGTAAAGACGGGACGGGCAATCATTTATCTAAGCGATAATTTCTATCTTGCACCAGGTAGGGTTTACCACATCAAAGCGTTTCCGCCTGATGATTCCTTAAAGGAAACTTTTCACCTTAAGCCAATCCGTTCTGCCTTTAGGGCTAAACTAGATATCTTGGCTGTCTTGTCTCTGTGGCACTTTCCCTAGGATTACTCCCGCTCCGCGTTACAGAGTACCTTTTTTCCACCGTTGTTAAACAACAGCTTCGGGTGTTCGGACTTTCCTCCCTTCCGATAAAATCGAAAGAGCGATTGCCTCACCTACTCGAGCCATCATTATTATAGCAAATTAAAATAAGGAAGTCAATTTATCTTTATCGTCCAAAGCCTCATTAACCAGCCTGTCTGCCTCTTGGTTTTTCTCTCTGGGAATGGATTTAAACTTTATATTCTTAAAGTCAATCTTTAAATTCCAGGCCTTTAAAAACAAGGGCTGGATATTGGCATCCATTATTTTGTACTCGCCGTTAAGTTGTTTGACAATCAATTGGGAATCAGAATTAATTTCTATTTCTGAATTAGAAGCTTTTTCTTTTCCAAAAAGAGCTTTGACTTTCTTTAGAGCAAAAATAACCGCCTGGTATTCAGCTTCATTGTTGGTCAAGTCTTCGCCTAGATATTGAGAATATCTTTTTAAAACCGTGCCATTTTCGTTGGTAATGACTACCCCGATTGCTGCTAGTCCAGGATTTCCCCGTGACCCGCCGTCAGTATAAATAATTATCTTTCCCATATTTTCTTTATATCATAAATAACAAATAAAAAAAATCCTGATTCCTGAAATGAATTCTTTTTTAGCAAAGATACCTTCCTCTGTCAATGTAATTGAAATTTGCCAGGAAGCAAGAAAGTGATATAATGGCTTAATGATGAAGTTCACTCATTTGCATGTGCATAGCCATTATTCTCTTTTAGACGGGTTAACTAAAATTGACCAGCTTTTGGATTATATTAAGGAATTAGGCATGGATTCCTGCGCCTTGACTGACCACGGAGCTATGTACGGAGCGGTAGAATTTTACAAAAAAGCCAAACAGAGAGGGATTAAGCCCATTATCGGCTGCGAGGTTTACTTGGCCTATGAAAAAATGGATCAAAAAAGGCCTAATATAGATGATAAAAGATATCATTTAGTTCTTTTAGTTAAAAACGAACAAGGATATAAAAATTTAGTTCAATTAGTAACTAAATCCCATTTAGAAGGATTTTATTACAAACCCAGAATTGACGAAGAATTATTAACTAAACATAGTCAAGGTTTAATTGCTATGACTGCCTGCCTTCAAGGTAAGATCCCCTGGCTTATTCTGAACAAAAGAATTGAAGAAGCAGAAAAAACTGCCCTTAGATATCAAGAAATTTTTGGAAAAGGTAATTTCTATTTAGAAATTCAGCATCATCCTAATCTACCCGGACAAGCAAAAGTTAATGAAGTTTTGATTTCTCTTTCAAAAAAATTAGATATTCCTTTAGTAGTCACCAATGACTGCCACTACCTAAAACCGGAGGATAATGAGGCCCAAGATGTCCTAATGCTTATTAATACAGAATCCAGGCCGGACGATCCAGAAAGAAAAACCATGAAATGGGATGACTATTCGGTCAGAAAACCCCAGGAGATGATCGAGGCCTTTAAAGATGTTCCCCAAGCCATTGAAAATACTCAAAAAATTGCAGCTGATTGCAATTTCAACTTTAAGCTTGGAGAAACCAAACTTCCCTATTATGAAGTACCCAATGGAAAAGACCCTAATCAATATTTGGAAGAACTTTGCATACAGGGCTTAGAAAAGCGTCAAAACCAGATTGAAAACAAAGAAGAAGCTTTAGAACGGCTTAAATACGAACTGTCCGTAATCAAAGAAACTGGCTTTGCTTCTTATTTTTTGATTGTCCAGGACTTTATAAACTGGGCAAAAGAAAACCGCATTGTAGTTGGCCCTGGCAGAGGTTCAGCTGCCGGCTCCCTGGTTTCTTATCTTCTGCGCATAACTGACATCAATCCTTTAAGATATAATCTTTTATTTGAAAGATTTTTAAATCCAGCCAGAATTTCTATGCCTGATATTGATATTGATTTTACTGACTGGCGCAGAGATGAAGTTATCGAATACATTGCCCAAAAATACGGACGGGACAAGGTTGCCCAGATCATTACTTTTGGCACTATGGCTAGCCGGGCTGTAATTAGAGATGTAGGAAGAGCTCTCCAATATCCATATAATTACTGCGACCGATTGGCAAAAATGATACCTTTTGGATTTTCTTTAAATGACACCTTAAAAAAAATAGACGAATTTAAACAGGTTTATGAAACAGACGAAAAAGCTACTCGCTTAATTGATTTAGCCAAGAAATTAGAAGGAGTTGTGAGACACGCTTCTACCCACGCCTGCGGAGTGGTTATGTCCAAGGAACCCTTAACAGAAATAGTTCCTCTCCAGCACCCTACTCAAAACGATGAAACTATTGTCACCCAATACGAAATGCATGCCATTGAAGATTTGGGACTTTTAAAAATGGACTTGCTGGGACTGAAAAATTTAACCATTATTGAAGATACTTTGGCAAGGATATACAAGGTCAAAAATAAAAGTATAAAGATAGAAGATATTCCCTTAGATGATAAGAAAACTTACCAATTGCTTCAAAAAGGAGAAACCACTTCTGTGTTCCAATTGGAATCTGATGGAATGAAAAGATATTTAAAACAGCTAAAACCAACTGAATTTGAAGATATTATTGCCGTAGTAGCTTTATACCGACCAGGACCAATGCAGTTTATTCCCAAATATATTCAAGGGAAACACAATCCTCAAATAGTTAAATATCTTCATCCTAAATTGGAGCCAGTCTTAAAAAACACTTACGGCATTATGGTCTACCAGGAACAGCTAATGAAAGTGGCTCAAGCCATTGCTGGATTTTCTTTGAGTGACGCGGATATTTTGAGAAAAGCTGTAGGCAAGAAAATAAAGGAACTTCTTTTGGAACAAAAAGAAAAATTCATCAAAGGAGCCATTAATCAGGAAATAGAAAAAGAAATTGCCCAGAAAATTTGGGAATGGATTTTACCTTTTGCCAGATACGGATTCAACCGCAGTCATGCCACTTCTTACGCTATGATTGCCTACCGGACAGCTTATCTTAAAACCAATTATCCGGTTGAGTTTATGGCTGCTGCTCTCACTTCTGAAAAAAACGACATTGAAAAAATTGCTTTTTTAATTGAAGAATGTAAAAGAATGGAAATTGAAGTATTTCCTCCGGACATTAATGAAAGCTTCCGGAATTTCAGCGTGGTGCCAAAACAAGACAAGATAAGATTCGGTTTATTAGCTATCAAAAACGTAGGCCATAATGTAGTTGAAGCTATTGTGGATGAAAGGAAAAAAAACGGTCATTTTATTTCTGTTGAGGATTTTATTAGCCGTGTTTCTTCTAAGGATTTAAACAAAAAATCCTTGGAAAGCTTGATAAAAGCCGGCGCTTTTGATAAGTTTGAAGAGAGGAACAAGCTTCTTGAAAACCTTGAAAAACTTCTGGAATTCAGTCGGGAAAAACAAAAAAATAAAATTAACGGACAAAAAGGACTTTTTGATTCCGGTCCGGAAAAC
>Ga0265594_1003378_pt1 | contig 10640 bp, 11 predicted proteins | sample saktaG_11_FD_190147 | JGI IMG/M metagenome (GOLD analysis project Ga0265594, IMG submission 190147) | Saline water microbial communities from Sakinaw Lake, British Columbia, Canada - sak_2011_5_24_80m | ecosystem: Environmental > Aquatic > Non-marine Saline and Alkaline > Saline ... | reverse complement strand
CGAAGCCAAGGGTAAAGAGATGAAGAAGCTGTATTTCTTCTATACCACCTGTCCGAGGTGTGCCAAGGTTTATGGCAAAAATTACACGGTTATCCTGGCCGAGGTTTAAGGCAAGAGTTTTAACACCTAAGCCATTGAGGTAAGGCAGGAGTTTTGAAAATGTCCCAAGAAACACCACTGAATACTAACTTAATATCTGCTAAGGACATGAGAGAGGCGATTCAAAGGTCTGGTTACCTTTTGGAGCAACGTATAGAACCAATCTTGGCTGAGCAGGGTTACTATGTTCAGACCAATCCTGTGTTTCCAGACCCTGATACTGGCAAATCTCGTGAGATAGATATAAGCGCTTTATCAGCGAGGCGAATCTATAAAAAAGGATATGACTTTATCTTCCCAGTGTTGCTCTGTGAATGCGAGAACAACCCTCAACCCGTCGTTTTCTTTACCAAAGAATCTCCACTATCATTTATGTTCCATGAGGAGATTAAAGTGTCTGGGATTCCTGTACGATTCTGGCAAAAAGGTGGCTATGTCAGTCTTTCAGAGTTCGCGGGAATGGAAAAATTTCATCATTATTGTAAGGGGTCAATAGCGACTCAGTACTGTACTTTTCATCTACCAAAGAGAGCCAAATCTTCTTGGATAGCCCTACATAACGAGGAGCAACATGATACTTTTAATTCACTACTTAAAGTTCTAGATTACGAAATAGCGCAGCATTTCGATAGTTGGTATGCACCTGAGAGAGTCGATGAGGAGGTCAATGTTCAGGTCTATTATCCTTTATTGATTCTTCAAGGTAGTTTGTATTCTGCGACTCTTAAGGATAATCGTCTGTCTCTAAGGGGATTAAAGCATGTACAGTTTCGCAAACAACTTTTTCTGACTCGTAGAAATGAGGTGGAAACGTACCAAATTGATGTAATAACCGAAGAATATTTACCTGCCTATCTTAGGATAGTAGACTCGGAGGTCGAAAGGGTCAGAAAAGTTTTCCAACGCAAAAAATCCGATGTCCTCATTTCAATAGAAAAGATAGTTGACGAAGTAAAAAAATTAAAAAAGAAACCAAAGTCATACAGAAAATATCTTGAATTATGAGGATGTACCCTAGAGTCCAAAATGCCCAAGCCGAGGACTTATCAGACCGAAGCAGTTATTATCAAGAAGATTAAGCTGGGTGAGGCGGATAGAATACTGACCCTCTATACCCCGCACCTGGGTAAGATTCAGGGCGTAGCCAAGGGGATCAGGCGCCCCCGGAGTAAGCTGGCGGGGCACCTTGAGCTGCTTACCCACAGCCAGGTATCGCTGGCGCGGGGGCGGAATCTGGATACCATAATCGGGAGCCAGACGATTAATAGCTTCCTGCCGCTTAAGGGTGACCTGTGGCTTACCTCCTGTGCGCTCTATGTTATTGAGCTAATTAACCAGTTTACCGCTGACCATATTGAAAACTATTCCCTGTTCAAGCTGTTGATTGAGACGATGCATCGGCTAAGCCAGTCTGATGATAATGAGCTGGTTTTACGCTATTTTGAGTTGCATCTCCTCAATGAGGTGGGCTACCGGCCCCAGCTTCGGCAGTGTGTCTCCTGCCATTCGCCGTTAAAAGTGGTTACCAATACCTTCTCCCCTGCTGATGGTGGCATGCTGTGTCCCAGGTGCAGCCAGCAACGGTTTTTGACCTACCCCCTTTCGGTTGATGCCGTGAAAGTGCTGAGCCTGCTCCAGAGTAGCGACTACGATACCGCCGGCAGGCAAAAAATGAACCCGGAGTTATCACATGAGTTAGATGAGGTGCTGTCCTACTATCTTGAGTATCTCCTGGAACGGGAGGTGAAGTCAGCCGCCTGGCTGGATACTTTGAGGGAGCAGATAAAGGAAAAGAGCACCTGACCAAAAGGCTTTACTACGGGACATAAAAAGGTGGATAATAGGACTGAGAGTCTGGAACTCCCGGTCCTTTTGCTATATTATAAGGGAGCAGGATAAAGATGACATCCAGGTTAGAACGTATAGCGCAGCAAAGACGGCAGAAGCTTGAGCGTATTCGGGCTCGTGGCATTAATCCGTATCCGCATCGCTATCACCGCAGCCACACTACTCAGCAGGCCGTAGCGCTGCTTGAGCAGAAGGAAGAAGGCTTAACCAAGGAGGAAGAGGTCAGTGTTGCCGGGCGGATTATGGCCATAAGGCGGATGGGTAAGAGTGCCTTCGCTGATATACGCGATGGCTCGGGGAAGATTCAGCTGTTATTCCAGAACATAGACCAGTATGATAATGAACACCTTGACCTGTTTAAAGATTTAGATATCGGTGATATTATCGGGGTCGAAGGGCGTTTGTTACGGACAAAGAGCGGTGAACCTACTGTCTGTGCAGAAGATTTTACCCTTCTGACCAAGTCTTTGCAGCCCCTGCCGGAGAAGTGGCACGGGCTTAGCGATATTGATACCAGATACCGGCAGCGCTACCTGGACCTCATTGCCAATGCCGAGGTCAAAGAAACCTTTCAGGTGCGCAGCCAGATTATTACGGCCATAAGGCAGTTCCTCAACCATCGGGGCTTTTTAGAGGTAGAGACGCCGGTGCTGCAACCATCGGCTGGGGGTGCCTTGGCTCTGCCCTTTATTACCCACCATCACACCCTTGACCAGGATTTATACATGCGTATTGCTCTTGAGCTTCACCTCAAGCGGCTGATTATCGGCGGTTTTGACAGGGTATATGAGCTGGGCCGTGCTTTTCGTAATGAGGGCATCTCCACCAGGCATAACCCTGAGTTCACCATGATGGAGAGCTATGAAGCCTATGCTGACTATAATGATGTTATGAAAATGCTGGAGGAGATGGTCTCGAATGTTAGCCAGGAGGTTCTGGGCACCGGAGAGGTTAAGTTTGGTGATAGCCTTATAAACTTCAAGCCACCCTGGCGGCGCGTCAGCCTGCGCGATGCTGTTAGAGAATATAGCGGCATTGATTTCGTCAGGCATCCCGGTGCTGACTCACTGCGGGCTCAGATGGAAGGGATAGGCGTGGAGGTTGACCCGAAAAAGAACTGGGCAAAGCTGGTGGACGAGCTCATCTCCACCTTCGTTGAGCCAAAGCTAATACAGCCGACCTTTATCTTTGATTACCCGGTTTCGATGTCGCCCCTGGCCAAGACAAAGCCGGACGAAGAGCGGGTGGTGGAGCGCTTTGAAGCCTTTGCCGGCGGTATGGAGATTGCCAATGCCTTTACTGAACTCAACGACCCTATAGAGCAGAGGCAGCGTTTCTTACAGCAGCAGAGTGAGCGGAAATCGGGAGATGAGGAAGAAGAGACGATTGACGAAGATTTCCTGCTGGCGCTGGAGTATGGTATGCCGCCTACCGGCGGACTGGGTGTTGGCATTGACCGCTTGGTGATGCTGCTTACCGGCCAGCAGTCAATCCGTGAGGTAATCCTGTTCCCCCAGCTCAGGGAGAAGGGGTAAGGAGTATTCATGCTTGACATAAGGTTTATCCGGGAAAATGTAGAACTGGTGCGGCAGGCAATAGCCAACCGTCAGGACAGTACTCCCCTGGATGAAATCCTGCAGCTTGACTCGGAGTGCCGGCAGAAGATACTTGAGCTGGAAGGTTTGCGGCACGAAAGGAAAGAGGCTTCCCGGGAAAAACAGGCCGGTGAAGAGGCGATAAATAGGGGGCGTGAACTGCGTGCCAGGATAAGGTCACTGGAGGAAGAGGTCAGGAGTCTGGATGAGCAACTGGAAGAGCTGCTGCTACAGGTGCCCAACATCCCTCACCCCACGGTGCCGGTAGGTAAGGATGAGAGTGAGAGCGTGGTGGTGCGTTCCTGGGGAGAGCCCAAAAGCCTTGATTTCCAGCCGGCCCCCCACTGGAAATTGGGCGAGTCCCTGGGCATCATTGATTTTGAAAGAGGGGTAAAGCTGTCGGGTACACGCTTCTACGTGCTCAAGGGAGCCGGCGCCCGGCTGCAAAGGGCCCTCATCGCCTTTATGTTAGACCTCCACACCACCAAGCACGGTTTTCAGGAGATATACCCACCGTTTATGGTCAAGCGGGAGTGTATGGTTGGTGCCAGTAACCTGCCTAAATTTGCCGATAATCTATATCATGATGAAGAAGATGACCTCTGGTTCGTGCCGACGGCTGAGGTGCCGCTGACTAATCTGCACCGTGATGAAATTATACCGCCCGGAATCTTGCCCATATATTATGTTGCCCATACCGCCTGTTTTCGACGGGAAAAAATGTCAGCGGGTAAGGATACCCGGGGCATAAAACGGGGTCACCAGTTTGACAAGGTTGAGCTGTATAAATTCACCGAGCCCTCCACCTCTTATGATGAGCTGGAGAAGCTGGTCAATGCTGCCGAGGAGGTCTGCCGGAAGCTGGGGCTTCCCTATCGGATAAAGCAGCTTTGCACTGCTGATCTGGGCTTTGCTGCTACCAAGTCCTACGATATTGAAATGTGGGCTCCCGGCTGCGGCGAGTGGCTGGAGGTAAGCTCCTGCTCCAACTGTGGCGATTTTCAGGCGCGGCGGGCTAATATCCGTTATCGTCCTACCCCTGAGGCTAAACCCCAGTTTGTCCATACCTTAAATGGCTCGGGATTAGCCCTGCCCAGGGTTCTCATTGCCTTAATGGAGAATTACCAGCAGGCCGATGGCAGCATCTTGATCCCCGAAGTACTCCAGCCTTATGTCAGGGAGAAGGTAATCAAATAGGAGGTTGAGATGCTTGAATACAAGGTCATTGAAGACACCTCTATGGCTGGCGCAAACAAGCCTGATGCGCTCGAAAAGAAAACCAATGACATGGTTCGCCAAGGCTGGCGTTTGGCATATGTCACGTCATTTGCAACGACCAATGTCTCAAAGGTGTACCTCTTCTTCGAACGTGAAAGGGACTAGCCCTGCCTAGGGTTCTCATTTCTGTTCCCGAAGTATTCCAGCCTTATGTCAGGGAGAAGGTAATCAGGTAAGGAGGAGTGGTTGCGGTATGGATGCTATGGAAGCAATTCTTACCCGGAGGAGTATCCGGAAGTATACGGAGAAGCCAGTATCTGATGAGGTGCTGAAGGAACTGCTGGGAGCGGCTATGTATGCCCCGTCAGCTGGCAACCGGCAGCCCTGGGGCTTTGTTGTCATCAATGACCGTAGGATTTTGGACGAGATTCCCAGGTTTCACCCTTATGCCCAGATGCTGAAAGAAGCCCCGGTGGCAATTCTGGTTTGTTGTGATTCGGATTTGCAGATGGGAGATTATGGTGTTCAGGACTGCTCGGCAGCCACTCAGAATATTCTGCTGGCGGCTCAGGCCAAGGGGTTGGGGGCTGTCTGGCTGGGTGTGTATCCCGTGGAGTCAATAGTTGCCGATATCAAAAAATTACTGAACCTTCCCGAACATATTATACCTATCTCGCTAATCTCTATCGGCTATCCGGCGGAGCAAAAGCCCCGGTCAGACCGCTATCAGGCTGACCGGGTTCACTATAACCGTTGGGAACAGTAATCTGTTTTCAATCTGGAGTAGTCTATGATGACGGGCCAAGTCTTATCAGTTTATTTCCATCAAGGGAAGTGATATATATCCTTTCGGAAAGGAGGTGAAAAGTAATGCCCCGATTTATCATAAAGAGAGCCAGGCAAAAGGCAGGACTTACTCCGGGGACTCTTGTTCATGTAGGGGAGAGAAAGATTGAGAAGGTGAAGATTAGAATCATTGACTATAATGAGGAGCAATTTGAAGAGAAGGAAGCCCGTACGGTTGAAGAATGTTTTCCCTTTAAGGACAAACCTACTATCACCTGGATAAATATAGATGGTATCCATGATGTGGAGGTGATAGGAAAAATCGGAGCATACTTCGACCTGCATCCCCTCATATTAGAGGACATTGTTAATACCGGACAGCGCCCGAAACTGGAAGATTTCGGAAATTACGTCTTTATTGTTTTGAAGATGCTCTCCTATAGTGAGGAAAAGAACGAGATAGAAGCGGAACAAATTAGCCTGATAGTCGGTTCAAATTGCGTTATTTCCTTTCAGGAGCGTGCCGGCGATGTTTTTGACCCTTTGAGAGAGAGAATCAGACAGGCAAAAGGGCGTGTCAGGAAGGCTGGGGCTGATTACCTTGCCTATGCCTTGATTGATAGTATCGTTGATAACTATTTCGCAATTCTGGAACTTCTTGGGGAGAAGATAGAGGATGTAGAGCAAGAGCTGGCGGTAAATCCTAGGGTAGAAACACTGCAGAGCATCCGTGCCTTCAAGAAAGAGATGATATTTCTGCGGAAGTCGGTGTGGCCATTGAGGGAGGTGGTCAGTTTACTGGAGCGGGGCGAGTTATCGCTTTTTCAGGAGTCTACGGCTATCTATCTACGCGATGTCTATGACCATACTATACAGATTATAGATACCGTGGAGACTTACCGCGATATGCTTTCCGGTATGCTTGATGTCTATCTTTCCAGTATCAGCAACAAGATGAATGAGGTGATGAAGGTGCTGACCATCTTCGCCTCCATCTTTATACCACTTACTTTTTTTGCCGGTATTTATGGGATGAATTTCAGCTTCATGCCGGAGCTCGGGTGGCGGTGGGGTTACTTTGGTGCTCTGGGCTTGATGGCTTTCGTGGGTATTGCGCTGGTGGTCTATTTTAAACGCAAGAAGTGGTTGTAGGGCACGCTTTCTCTTGGTGGCGTTCTGTAGTTGCCAGCAATTTCCCCTACGACAATCTTAGGAACATTGGACTTTCTAGCTATTCCCCAAGCGATGGGGCAAGATAAATATCCATCTTTTAATGATGCTTTCACCACGCTTTCCAGTTCTGAAAGCGATTCTTTGGGAAGGTTCCCAGGATTTCTATAAAAAGCCTTGACAGGTCTTTGTTGTTACTGTATGTTATATATACCTAACGTTATATATTCTTAACATAGGACGGAGGTAGCATAATGAAGACAAGGTGTACCCTGATAGCTTATGTCGTTATCAGCATGCTGGGGCTGATGATACTGCTTTCTAGGGAGAATGTGTACGTGGTGCTGGCACTGGTACTCGGGTTCCTGCTTTTAGGGCATCGTGAACTATGGTCGCTCATCAGATACCGGCGGTTGCCCATCATTGACGAGCGGGTACGGGATAATCTTACCGGCGCGATGCGGATTACCGGTGGCTTTTTCTTTATCGCCAGCATCGTGCTGATAGTGCTGCTTCGCTTTAATGTCTTCAAAGATACACCCACGGGACTAATCATCAGCGGGCTGCTGGTGTTCGTAGGCATTGTATATCTGATCGGCTATCACTACTATGACCGTGTCCGCCCCAACCTGGGAGAATGGGCTATGCGCTGGCTTAAGACGTGCCTGATAACGGCCGGCTTATCCTTAAGCACTATTTCATTGGCTATTGCCCTGCACAATCTGGTCAGTGCCTGGTTCGGCTTCGAGGATGCCTTCTTCTTCATACTGGGACTGTTAGTGGCTCCGGGGATACTAGCTGCCAGCCTGCTGGGAAGCTTGGCAATTTTTATCAAGGGACTGTGTGCAAGTTTTAAGGATGTTGAGCAGGCATGAAAAACCGAATGAAGGAATACCGCGCCCGCCTCGGCCTGACCCAGGAAAAGCTTGCAGAAACTGTCGGAGTGCGCCGCGAGACTATTATCTACCTTGAGAAAGGCAAGTACAACCCATCTCTCAAACTGGCCCACAGTATCGCCCGGGCGCTTGAAGCCGGTATCGAAGATATTTTTATCCTGAATGATGACTAGAGGGGTTGGCTGGGGTGTAGCAAGTACGTGATAACTATCAGACTCAACCAATCAATATTGATACAGAATTCTTATCCGGTAAGATAATGGAGGGGGGAAATGAAAAAATCAAAACTCATATTTCTTGTCATATTCCTTGTATTGGCAATGCTACTTTTTTATGGTTGTGAAAAATATACCAAATCGGACGAAATCAATGGTTTGATAAGAAAGAACGACCTGTCCATAAATATGAAAGTTGGTGATGATCCCAACGGTTTCACCATAGAGAAGATCTATGAAAGCGATGATGATTACTGCTTAAAAATCGATGTTAAAGATACCTATTCCCTTAGAGGTGAAGCTGCGATAAAACCAGGGGATAAATACAAACTATCTATTATATTGAAAAATAGCGATGCCGACCCGGTCATAAACTATTCATTCTGGAAAAAGCCGAAAACATCATTAAGACATTATACGTTCAAAGGTGAAAACGGTAATCCCCCGTCTTCGGAAACTCAAGAATTCTATGATGAGCGGATAACATTTGAAGAAACCTTTGAAACGCGTGAAGGTGAAGACTCCTTTTTACTTACGCTACGCAGTGGGGAGGGCACCTTCTATATCAAGGAGATAAATATTGAGCATATGCAGTAATAGGCCGGATATCATTAAGGCAAGGGATATATCCCTTACCCTTTTTGTTAATATTCCATATATCCCCCGGATTACAGGAAGCAGCGGCCAGGAGGTTTGACGACGCTTTGCAGTTAGAGCATAATGAAATTGCTAGAGAATAAAGGCATTAGTAGCAAACCGTAATTATCTCAAGGTAGATTACTCAAAATTGTAGCTAGGAGGGGTGTCCGAGTGGTCTATGGTGACGGTCTTGAAAACCGTTGTTCCCGCAAGGGAACCGTGGGTTCGAATCCCACCCCCTCCGCCACTAATCACGTTCGATAGAGACGTTATCTAATGTAACCAGGCCCTGGGCGCTCAGGTTATACCCCGTAACATAGGGCTTGACCAGAGTGAAATTTTTACCGAACCATAAAGGTAAGCAGGCGGCATCGCTAACCAGCTTCTGCTCAGCTTGTTGATACAGTGCCAGACTCAGGTTGCTATCTGTCTCCGCGCCGGCCGTATCTAGGAGCGTATCTACCTCAGGATTGCTGTACTCGCTGTAGTTATTCTCGGCGCCGCTGTGAAAGAGGATGTCCAGAAAATCCTGTGGGTGGGGGTAGTCGGCCACCCAGCCGGTATAATACATCTCGTCCTTCTCCTGCCCGAGGTGATAAAGGAATCTCTCCGGTTCCAGCTGCCTTACCTTTACCTCGACCCCTAGGTTGTTTCGCCACTCGGTGATGATGGCTTCCAGTTCTGATGATATTAACCCTCCCCAGCCGGCGGTAGTGATGGTAATGGGTGGCAGGTTGGATACGTCCCCGTATCTGGAGGCTTTAATCAGCTCCTGCGCCTTCTCTACGTCATATGCTAAGCCTGATAAATTATCATTAAAACCGGGCATGCCGGGCGGCAGGATACCATCTGCCGGCTGCACCATATCCCTGAACACCAGAGAAGCCAGTTTATCCTTGTCGATAGCCTGGGAGAAGGCACAGCGGACATTAACGTCGTCAAAGGGCGGCTGACTGCAGTCAAAGCCGATATAATAAAAGCTCAGCTCGGGGGCTACCTGCAGCTCTTCATAAAAAGGGCCGGCTTTATCGGTAACCTTATCAATATAATCGATAGAGACGCCGGTGGCATCGATGTCGCTGGTTTCATACATGTTCATCGGCACGCCGCCCCACAGGTAAAAGGCGACAAAATCTATCTTGGCCGGGTTGCCGTAGTAAAGGTTGTTCTTCTCCAGAACGAGCAGGCTCTCTTCATCCCACTGCCTGAGCTTGAAGGGACCGGTGCCGTTCGGTTGCCGCCACCAGTCGTCTCCTGTTTCTACATTGGCTCTATCCATGACAAAGGCGGTAGGGTAGGTCAGCTTGGACAGGAAATAGGACTTTGGCGTATCTATAGTTACCTCAAGGGTGTAATCACCAACGACCCTGACGCCGCTGATTTCCCCGGTTTCGCTGGCTAATACCTCCTTCACCCCGATGATGTCACCCAGATAGGGGCCTGCGGTTAGGGAGCGGGTATCGGGGTTACAGGCACGCTCCCAGGAGTACTTGAAGTCATCAGCCTTAACCTCGCGGCCGTTATGAAACTTCACGTCGTGCCGTAGATAGAAGGTATAGGTCTTGCCATCCTGGCTAATCTCCCAGCTTTGGGCGATATCCGGTGCCGGTTCCAGGTTATCATCAAGGCAAACCAGACCGCTGAATAGTTGTGCCAGGTATCCGTGGGAGGTCATTTCACCGGCAACCGCCGGGTCAAGTGTTAGCGGGTCAATTCCATATAGGTTAAGGGTGTTTTCTTCGGTAGGGGTTACCCCTGCTTCCGGCTTAGGCTGACAGCTGGTTAACAGGTATAGCGAAAACAGGCTGCATAGTAATACTATTGGAAGGAGAATGTGTAGTGTTTTTTTCATTATTTAGCGCAAGGGAATATCTATTTTGATATCCTTTCGGAAATATTTCGAAGCCTTTGAGTTGCTTCCTCGGCCCCAATTTTCCCGCCCCCTAATTCTTCACGAGTATTCTTTAGCTCTTTTAGACATTCCTCAAGGTGTTTCGCCTGGTCAGAATCTATCTGTGACAGTAACACTCGCGCGGCTTCTTTGGCTGCCTGCTCTTCAGCCTCTTGTTTAGCCTTTTCCCTGGCATCTATGGCGGCCTGTTTCTCTGCCCTCTTCTCAGCTATCCTGGCCCTTCTGGCCTCTATAGCTGTCTGTTTCCTTGCCTCCTTAGCTT
>Ga0265594_1003370_pt1 | contig 10666 bp, 10 predicted proteins | sample saktaG_11_FD_190147 | JGI IMG/M metagenome (GOLD analysis project Ga0265594, IMG submission 190147) | Saline water microbial communities from Sakinaw Lake, British Columbia, Canada - sak_2011_5_24_80m | ecosystem: Environmental > Aquatic > Non-marine Saline and Alkaline > Saline ... | reverse complement strand
AAGCTTTTCAGGTTGATAAAGTCCTTAAAGAGTGGGTTTGAGCAAAATAAGGGGTTATGTTATAGTAAAATACAAAGACAGATATCCAGACTGCTTGCTCCACAGACGGGGAGGGATCGCATAGAGGCCTAGTGCGGGCGCCTGCTAAGCGCTTACCCTGGGAGACTGGGGTCGTGGGTTCGAATCCCACTCCCTCCGCCACCTTGATTTCAGGCCATCCATCCTGGATAATTGCGATATTCAAAGCAGGGATAAGGACAGTGCCCCAATATTATATCTGGACCATCGGCTGCCAGATGAACAAGGCAGAATCGGAGCGGCTGGGCAGCTACCTGGAGGAGCTGGGCTACCAGGCGACACCCCGCGCCGAGAAGGCCGACCTGGTGGTGCTTAATAGCTGCGTGGTGCGCCAGGGCGCTGAAAACCGGGTCTTAAACAAGCTAAGCGCCCTTAAACCACTAAAGAGGCTGCGCCCCGACCTGACCCTAGCTGTTACCGGCTGCCTGGTAAACTCCCGGACAGACCAGCTCAAACAGAGCTTCCCCCATGTGGACCACTTCTTCAAACCCGGAGAGCTGCCGCCGTGGCTGGAAAGGGACAAACCGGAGCCGGCACTGCCCCGGCACCCTGAAGTCAGCACCTTTGTCCCCATCATTCAGGGCTGTAATAACTTCTGCACCTACTGCATCGTCCCCTACCGCCGGGGTCGCGAGAGGAGCCGCCCCCTCCAGGAGATAGTAGAGGAGGTGGAGGAACTGGTGCGGCGGGGAGCCAGAGAGATTACCCTGCTGGGGCAAAATGTGGACTCCTACGGGCATGACCTTCCCGACCGGCCAGACTTGGCCCACCTGCTCAAAGAGCTGGACGCCATTAACGGACTGCTCCGCATCCGCTTCCTGACCAACCACCCCAAGGATATGAGCCACGGGCTTATCGACACCGTGGCCTCCCTCGACAAGGTCTGCGAGCAGATATGCCTTCCCGCACAGGCAGGAAGCAACGAGGTGCTGAAAGCGATGAGGCGGGGCTATACCGTAGAGTACTACCTGGCGCTCACCAGCGAGATAAAAAGTAAAATTCCCGAAATAGGCTTGAGCACAGATATCGTTGTCGGCTTCCCCTCAGAAAGCGAGGCACAGTTCCAGGAGACCCTGGACCTCCTCGCCGGGGTAAGGTTCGACACCGTCCACGCCGCCGCCTACTCACCCCGGCCGGGAACCATTGCCTCAAGAAAATTTGCCGATGATATCCCGCCCGCCAGGAAAAAGGAGCGCCTCGACAGGCTCGAGCAGCTCCAGGAAAGAATCGCCACCGAAATCAACGCCCGCCTGCGGGACAAGACGGTCGAGGTCCTGATAGAAGGAAGGAAAGGGGATAAGTGGCAGGGCAGGACCAGAAGTGGTAAACTGGTATTCTTCCCCGGTGACGGTGGCTATCCGGGGAAACTGATAAAAGTCGTGATTGAGAGAACGAGCCCCTGGTCACTCCAGGGAACAGCTAAATAAGACAGCTACAGGCTAAAAAATAAGGAGGAAAGGTGAAGAAAAGCAAAAGGTTACTTTCGGGACTGGCAGTCACCCTGTTCATCCCCCTGGTCGCTTTAAGCGGCTGTATGCCCGCCGCGGGGGGTGAGGGAGGGGAATCATCCACATGGCCGATGCTCATCTTCCTGGTAGTCATCTTCGTCATGTTCTACTTCCTGATGATAAGGCCACAGCGCAAGAAACAGAAAGAGCACGAAGAACTGGTGCAGGAACTGAAGCGGGGAGACAGGGTAACTACCGCCGGTGGTATCTATGGGGTAATTGAAAGCACGAGCGAGGAGAGCATCGTCATCAAGGTGGAATCAGGAGCGACAATAAGGGTCGCCAGGGGTAGTGTCGCCATCAAGCGAGAGAAATAGAAACTACCCGCTAATACTCCCCCGGGGGTTACTCTCCTCACCGGGTAGAGGAGGGGCTATCAGTGAGCGAACTCAAGCAACTTGAAGAGAGGATAGCCAGGTTAAAAGAAGGGCTGAAGGCGGTTATTGTCGCCCACAACTACCAGCGGCCCGAAGTTCAGGACGTAGCTGACTTTGTCGGTGACTCCCTGGAGCTTGCGCGCCGCTGCACCGAGGTAGACGCTGAGACAATCGTCTTCTGCGGGGTGCGCTTTATGGCCGAAACCGCCGTCATCCTGAACCCGGAGCGCACCGTCCTGCTATCCGAAGGTAGCGCCGGCTGCCCGCTGGCGGATATGATCACTACCGGTGAGTTAAGGCAGTGGCGGGAGAGATACCCGCGGGCAGCGGTGGTATGCTATGTAAATTCGTCAGCCGAAATCAAAGCCGGGAGTGACATCTGCTGTACCTCGGCCAACGCAGCCGAGGTGGTAAACTCGCTTGAGAGTGACGAGATTCTCTTCGTCCCCGACCAGAACCTGGGACACTATGTCTCAACCCAGACCACGAAGAAAATTATCCTCTACCCCGGCTTTTGCTATCTTCACCACCGCATTCAGGCGGAGCAGCTAAAGCGGGCAATGAAGCGCCACCCCGAAGCCAGGGCAATCGTCCACCCTGAGTGCCGCCCCGAGGTAATAGCCCTGGCCGAGGCCGCCCTCAGCACCTCACAGATGCTCCGCCACGTGAAGGCAAGCCCCCACCAAAGCTTTATTATTGGCACCGAGGAGGGACTGCTTCACCGGCTGCACCTGGAGAACCCGGACAAGTCATTTCACCTGATTTCCGATAATCAAATCTGCATTGATATGAAGAGGACGACCCTCCAGATACTGGCTCAGACGATGGAATTAAAACAGAACACCGTCACCGTGCCCGAGGAGGTACGTCTTAAGGCCAGAGAGGCGGTCGAGCGGATGCTGGCCATCTAAAGGGGCAACCCGATGAACTATGACTATATTATAGTGGGCAGCGGCATTGCCGGGCTTTACACGGCGCTCCTGGCAGAAAAGCAGGGAAGCGTGCTCATTATCACCAAGGGCAGCATCGAGGACTGCAATACCAGGCATGCTCAGGGGGGCATCGCGGCCGCCATCAGCAAGAATGACTCCGCCGACCTGCATTTCAAGGATACCATCGCCGCCGGCGACGGCCTCTGCGATGAAGAGGCAGTGCGTATCCTGGTAACCGAAGCCCCCGACCGCATCGCTGACCTGGTCAATCTCGGGGTGCCCTTCGATACCCTCGACGGAGAGATTGCCCTGACCATGGAGGCAGCCCACAGTATACCCCGCATCCTGCACGCCGGGGGTGATGCCACCGGGGAACATATCGAGGTTACCTTAAGCAACCGGGTGCGTTCCTCCAAAATCCAGGTGCTCGAAGACTGCCTTGCCACCGAGATACTGGTAGAAAAAGGGGAAGCCAGGGGAGTAAAAGCCCTTGATTGCCGTACCGGCTCCACCATGGAGTTCGAGTGCCGTTTCCTTATCCTGGCCACCGGCGGCGCGGGACAGCTATACAAGTTTAATACCAACTCCGACATCGCTACCGGTGACGGGATAGCCCTCGCCTACAAGGCCGGAGCAGAGATTACCGACATGGAATTCTTCCAGTTCCACCCCACCGCCCTGCGCCTGCCCGGGGTAACCCCGTTTCTCATCTCGGAAGCCGTCAGGGGTGAGGGGGGGATACTGCGCAACGTAGAGGGCTACCGCTTCATGCCTGACTACACCCCGGATGGCGACCTAGCACCACGGGACATTGTAGCCCGCAGCACCCTCTACGAGATGAAAAAGACGGGCTCAGACAGGGTATTCATCGATGTTACCCACCTGTCGCCACGCACCGTCACCACCCGCTTCCCCCATATCTACCGCTTCTGCCTGGACCACGGGCTGGACGTCACCAGGGGGCTGGTGCCGGTAGCGCCGGCCGCCCACTATATGATGGGCGGCATCAAGACCGATAGCTGGGGGGAAACCAATATCGCGGGACTGTTCGCCTGCGGCGAGACCGCCTGCACCGGAGTCCACGGGGCAAACCGGCTGGCTTCAAACTCAATGCTGGAAGTAATTGTGTTCAGCAAGAGGGTGATGGAAAAAAGCAAACGCGGCGTTAAAACAAAGGCAGCAGCTGCCGCCAAAGGCACGGAGGTCCGCCATTCATTAAGCCGGCGGCAGGTATCTAAGGCAGTGCCGGCACCAAGTCTCGCGGGAGTACAACAACTCCACTGGGATAAAGTAGGCATTATCCGCGATAAGGAAAGTCTGACCGTCGCCGCCGATACCCTGGCGGCATGGCAGGGGGCCCTGCCTCCACCCACAGACCGCCCCTCCTACGAGCTAAACAACCTGGTGTTTACCGGCCGGTTGGTAACCGAGGCGGCACTGCTCAGGGAAGAGAGCCGTGGGGCTCACTTCCGCTCCGACTTCCCCCAGGGTTCACCCCGGTGGCAGCGCCATATCATATTCACCAGCAGGTAAAATTTCAACTAGGAGCCAACAGCCTGGAAGTAATATACATGACGAAGTGTCAGGTCACAATTCGATGAAATGTTCTCTGGAAGCCGCCCGGGGTCTGCATTACTAACGGACACTTTTCACCGAGCACGGCATTGACCGATACGAATGGGGTGTGCTACCCTATCACTTACACCAGCGCCAAGTTCGTTCAGAAGCGCGGATGAGATGGAAGTCAGGCAGCGTAACCCTGCCAGCCATGGTTTAGAAAGATCGGGGTGAGTAGGTTGGATTCATTTGACAGACAATGGCAACGCTGGTTCCCTGAAGATAGAGGCAGGGGGCCGGTACCGCCTGCCAGGCGTGGATGGATGACTACCAGGGTAATCCTGATTGTGGCTGCGGTCATAGCGCTATTTATTCTCCTAAATATATTCAAGGGATTTTACACTGAGTGGCTCTGGTTTAGCAGCCTGGGTTATGGCAGTGTCTATGCCACTATTCTGAAGACCAAGGTGCTGGTCTTCTTCTCTGCGGCCATCATCTTTTGCATCCTGTTTTTGGGAAACCTGGTACTGGCTACGCGCCTGGCACCCAAGACTGAGGCAGGTTTTTGGCCCTGGGTCATTGTGCGCCAGATACAGCCGGTGCTCAAGTGGAGCGCTATCCTGGGCACAATACTACTCAGTGTAATAGTCGGCCTGGTGGCCCAGGCCAACTGGGAGGTTATACTTCGTTTCTTCAACGAGCAGCCCTTTGGTATCACCGACCCGGTTTTCCACAGGGAGATTGGCTTCTATGTCTTCTCACTGCCTTTCTTGCAACTGCTGCGCGGCTGGCTCCTGGGTGCGCTGATAATCACCCTTCTTGGCAGTACCGGGGTATATGCTCTCAGCTATACGGTACAACGGCTCAAGTTCGACCTGGCCCGGCCAGTGTTAGCCCATATCGGTGGACTGGTCATAGCTATCCTGGGCCTTTTTGCCTGGGGTTACTGGCTTGGTATCTGGGAACTGGTCTTCTCCAGCCAGGGCGTGGTCTCCGGGGCTGGCTATACCGATATGCATGCCCAGTTGCCCGCCCAGTGGATCCTGCTGGCGGTAGTAGTCGTCTTTATGGGAATCATTCTGGTTTCCGTATTGCGGCGCAACTCCCGCTGGCCCCTATACGGCATTGCGGGATGGGTCGTTGCTGCCATTATAGTCGGGGGTATCTTCCCCGCCGTGATACAGCGCTTTCAGGTAGAACCCAACGAGCTGGCTTTAGAGAGGCCCTACATCGAGTATAATATCCAGTTTACCAGAGAAGCCTTCGCTCTAGACCGGGTTGAGGAACAGCCCTTTCCTGCAGAGGAAGCACCGACCCCTCAGGATATAGCTCAAAACGAGGTGACCATCAACAACATCAGGCTCTGGGACCCCCGCCCGCTAAAGGACACCTATAACCAGATTCAGTCCATCCGCCTCTACTACGACTTCCATGATGTCGATATCGACCGCTACATCATTGATGGTGAGTACCGGCAGGTCATGCTCTCGGCCCGAGAATTATCGGCGGAAAAACTAGCCGGAGAGGCACAGACGTGGGTCAACCGCCGCTTGCAGTTTACCCATGGCTACGGTGTTGCCCTCAGCCCGGTAAATGAGGTTACTGCTCAGGGGCTGCCCAATTTGCTGGTAAAGGATATACCCCCTGTTGGTGACTTCAATATAGAGCGGCCCCAGATATACTTTGGGGAAAAGACGAATGATTACGTGATTGTAAACACAAAGACTGAGGAGTTTGACTTTCCTATGGGTGATGAGAATGTCTACGGTCAATACCAGGGCAAGGACGGTGTTAGCCTGGATAGTTTCATCCGCCGGTTGGTCTATGCCTGGCAATTTGGTGACCTTAATATCCTTATCAGTGGCGAATTAACCCCGGAGAGCAGGGTGCTCTATTATCGAAACATCGGGGAGAGGGTGAACCACCTGGCCCCCTTTTTGAAGCTGGACAAAGACCCTTACCTGGTAGTGATGGAGGGGGGATTATTCTGGATACAGGACGCCTATACCACCAGTGACCGCTATCCCTATTCCGAGCCGCTTGGGGGTGGGCCAAACTATATTCGTAACAGCGTCAAAGCAGTTATTGATGCCTACAATGGCAGTGTGACCTTCTATGTCACTGACCCGGAGGATGCTCTGATACGGACCTATCAGGCTATCTTCCCTAAACTCTTCGTCCCCGCAGAGCAGATGCCTGAGCCCCTACGAGCCCACCTCCGTTATCCTGAGGATATGTTCAATATCCAGGCCTCAGTATACCAGAGCTACCATATGCGTGATGCCCGGGTGTTTTACAACAAGGAAGACGAATGGACTGTGCCCAGAGAGGTCTATTTCGGCAGTGAACAGGCTATGGAGCCCTATTATATCATCATGCGCTTGCCTGAAGAAGAGAAGGAGGAGTTCCTGCTCATGTTGCCCTTCACCCCGGTGAACAAAAATAATACCATTGGCTGGCTGGCTGCCCGCAGTGACGGAGAAAACTACGGGAGGCTGCTTGCCTATTACTTTCCCAAGGAGCGGCTGGTGTACGGTCCCAGCCAGATCGAGAACCGAATCCAGCAGGATACTGTTATCACCGAGCAGCTTGCCCTGTGGGGTCGCGGCGGTTCTCGAGTTATCCGGGGCAACCTGCTGATGATTCCTCTAGGCAAGTCTACCCTGTATGTGGAGCCGGTCTTTCTCCAGGCAGAAGCTGGGGGGCTTCCCGAGCTGAAGCGAGTTATTGTGGTTGCTGGTGAGCGGATAGCTATGGAACCCACATTGCAGGGAAGCATCGCCGCTATCTTTGGTACTGAGGCACCGCTGACCGAACCAGAACCAGGGGAGCCAATAGCCGCTGACATAGCCAACCTGATTGAGGAGGCTCAGCGGCATTACGATAAGGCTCAGCAGTACCTCAAGATAGGTGATTGGGCTGGCTATGGGAAAGAGCTGGATGCTCTGAAGGCAGTACTGGAGCAGCTGGCGAACCTCACCGCTGAATAAATCTCTCTATTTCCTCCTTACTCTGGAAAACACCAATTTGACCAGCTTCAATTATGCCACTTTTATTAATGAGGAGGGTAGTAGGAAAGTATCGGATGTTATACCCCAGAGCTACCTCCCCCTTTTTATCAAGTAGCACCGGTAAGGAAAGGCCATGGCTTTGTAAGAAACTCCCTACTCTAGAAGAGCTTTCCCCTACGTTGATAGCCAGCACTACCAGCCCCTTCTCTGCCCACTCCTCATGCACCTGCTGGAAATAGGGCATTTCAGCAACACAGGGAGGGCATCGGGTTTGCCAGAAGTTTATTAAAACTGGCTTACCCCGAAGGACGCTGAGGGAGGTAGCCTGTCCATCAGGGTCTTGAAACTGAAAGTCAGGGGCTCGCATACCTATCTGGATGTTTTGAGGAGAATCTACAGAGGAACCGGTTATCTCACCTAGAGCCGGACCCTCCTGCTCAGACGCACCAGAACAACCACCCATCACCAGTGCCAGGGTCAGGACTGAGGCCAGTGTCATTACCTGTATTACTCGTAACATTTCATTCGTAGTTAACCCTTTTCTAAATTTGCCCCTGAATTACGCCTAAAACCAGGCCAGCCTACTGGTCAGGATAAGTATCCCCACAGCTATGAGCAGGACACCACTGATGATGTAGATTAGTCCGGAGTAGCGGCTGATGCGCTTTAACAAGGGAGTAACAGAATCAAAAGCGGCCCCTATCATCAGGAAGGGAAGCCCCAACCCCAGGGAATAAATAGCCAGCAGGTAAGCACCGTGCCACACTGCTTCTGAAGTCGCAGCCAGGGTCAAGATGCCCCCCAATACAGGACCAACACAGGGTGTCCACGCCAGAGAAAATATAGCTCCAGTCAAGAAGGAGCGTAGATAACCGGTAGCCATGCTCCGGGAAGGAGCCAATCGCTTCTCATAATTTAGCCATGGGACTTTCTGCGCAATCAGCATGAATAGCCCAAAGGCTATCAGCAAGCTACCAGCTATTTTACGGACTACCACTAAGTGAGCGCTGAGGGCAAAGCCAGCCAGCCCGGCACCGACACCCAGGCTAATGAAGACAATGGAGAACCCGATTACAAAGCTAAAGGAGTGAAGGAATACGGGGATACGGTTTCTTTTAGCCGCGGGCTCAAATATTTCAGGCCCATATAAGCTGGCAAGATATACCGGCACTAATGGCAGCACGCAGGGAGACAGGAAGGATAATAACCCGGCACTGAAGGCAATTAAAAGAGGTATATTTTCCATCAGCTATCCTGGATAACAACCTTAATGCTAAATAATTTGAACTGAAATAGCAAATTCGCTACCAATTGTTGATACCATGCAAACATATTGGCCTCCTTTAAACCCCGCAGTTTATACAGCCAGTTGACTCTTACCAAAAGGCGGGGCTAAAATGCGGGCAAGCAACATCACTCCAACAGCGATAAGGAGATAAGACTTGAATCTATCTGAAGAACAGCTTGATAGCATTATCGACCGGGCACTGGCCGAGGATATCAGCGGTGGCGATATCACCAGCGAGGCGCTCCTGCCGCCCGGGCTCCAGGGGAAGGCGGTAATCCGGGGCAAGGCAAAGGGGGTGCTGGCCGGTGGCGAGGTGGCCAAGAGAGTATTTCTCCGGGTCGACCCATCGCTCAAGATAGAAATAATTATCAAAGATGGTGCCCGGGTAAAACCGGGGGATATACTCGCCACCATTAGCGGCACCGTGATGAGCGTCCTCAAAGCCGAGCGGGTAGCCCTTAATTTCCTGCAGCGCTTAAGCGGCATCGCCACCGAGACCGCCCAGTTTGTCGCCAGGGCTCAAGGGCTGCCGGTCACGATTCTGGATACCCGCAAGACAACCCCGGGCTTAAGGCTGCTGGAAAAGTATGCCGTGCGCACCGGCGGAGGGCAAAACCACCGCCTCGACCTGAGCGATGGCATCCTGATCAAGGACACTCATCTCGCGGCACTGCGCGCCCTGGGAATGGACCTCCCGGGCATCATCACCCGGGCAAAACGTAACGCCCACCACCTGAAGGTCGAAATAGAGGTCAGCACCGTCGAGGAAGCCGTGGACGCTGCCGCCGCCGGGGCAGATATCATTATGCTGGATAACATGAGCCCTGAGGAGATGCGTCGTGCCGCCAGCCTCGCGCCGGCCGGGGTCAAGCTTGAAGCCTCCGGGGGGATTACCTTAAAGAATATCGACGCCGCTGCCAGGAGCGGGGTTGACTTTATCTCCATCGGCGCCCTTACCCACTCCCCCAGAGCCCTGGATATGAGCCTCACTATCCAGTAAGATGGTCACCGGGCCATCGTTGTGGATTTCAACCTGCATATACTGCTGAAAGCGCCCGGTTTCCACCTTCAGCCCGGTGGCCTTGGCCTCTCTCACGAAGCATTCAAAAAGCCGCTCTGCCTGCTCCGGTGGGGCCGCATCGACAAAACTGGGCCGGCGCCCCTTCCTGGTATCAGCGAGAAGGGTAAACTGGCTCACCAGCAGTAGCTCCCCGTTAATATCAAGCGCCGAAAGGTTAAACCTGCCCCCTTCGTCAGAAAAAATGCGCAGGTTCACTACCTTGCGCACCAGATATTGAGCATCCCTTTCGCTATCCCCGCCAGCCACCCCGATAAAACCCACCAGCCCCCGCCCTATCTTCCCAACCACCTCACCGCCGATGCTAACCGAGGCACCGGTAACCCGCTGCAGCAGTACCTTCACCGCTTATTCCCCGGACGGCGCTGCCTCGCCCTTCTTGCGGTTATCGGTAACATAAAAGCCACTTCCCTTGAAGATAATCGGAGTGGGGTGCAGGATGCGGCGAGCCTTCCCCTGACACTTGGGACATACAGTTACCGGATTATCATGAAAGCGCTGCTTCTTATCAAAACGAAAATGACACTCACTACACTCATACTCATATAAAGGCACTGCTTCACCTCGGGACAATTTTCTCTCCTATTTTACTCCACCTGCCTCCATCAAGGCAAACTGACGGCTCAACCTCCTAAAATAACCCCAAAATCGCCTGGACTTATCCGCCGGAAGGGGGTAAAATTAGGGTAGAAATGGTGACCGTAAGGTTTTATCACCGGGTAAGAAGCACCGAGCCAGAATAGGCCGGTGCTTTTGAAATTCAGGGGGAGGTGAAGATATGCAGTCCAGCCTGATTGGGAAAATTGAAAAGGCGAAACGCTATGCTGAAGAGACAGA
>Ga0265594_1003369_pt1 | contig 10668 bp, 8 predicted proteins | sample saktaG_11_FD_190147 | JGI IMG/M metagenome (GOLD analysis project Ga0265594, IMG submission 190147) | Saline water microbial communities from Sakinaw Lake, British Columbia, Canada - sak_2011_5_24_80m | ecosystem: Environmental > Aquatic > Non-marine Saline and Alkaline > Saline ... | reverse complement strand
CAAAAACAAGGTATACCGAAGGAAGATTTGAGACAGATAAAGCTGTTCTGATTTTTGATACCCTGCGGCTTGCCGCAGGGTTATTCATTAGATGGTATACCTATTAATTTGTTGTATTTAAAATATTTAGTGTTAGTAAAAATTTGGAGGATAAAATGCCCAAGATATCATTAGAGAATGTTACAAAGAAATTTAAAGAAGTAATTGCACTCAATAATTTGTCCTTTGAGATTGAAGATGGAGAATTTTTTGTTATCCTTGGACCTTCTGGTGCTGGCAAGACTACATTTTTAAAAGTAATTGCTGGATTAGAGGTTCCAGAAAATGGTAAAATTTATTTTGATGGAAATTTAATAAATCATGTTACTACACCTAATAGGGATGTTGCTCTAACATTTGAAAACTACTCTTTATATCCACATTTCACAGTTTTTAATAATATTGCAACTCCGCTTAAATCCTCAGTACAGAAAAAAAAATACAATACAAAGCAAATACAGGAAAAAGTAGACAAACTTACCAAGATGTTAAATATAAATCATTTGTTGAATAGACTGCCTTCAGAATTAAGTGGTGGGCAAAAACAAAGAGTAGCTCTAGGCAGAGCATTAATAAAAGAGCCCAAGGTATTATTATTAGATGAACCACTAGCCCATGTAGATGCCAAGATAAGAAATCAATTAAGGACCGAGTTTCATTTTTTAAAAGAAAAATTTCAAACTACTACGATATATACATCTCATGACTATAAAGAAGCCATTTCTCTTGGAGACAGAATGATGGTATTAAATAAGGGGGAAATAGAACAAATTGGGACTCCTGAAATAATTTATAATTTTCCAAAAAATACAAGGGTTGCGTTAAATGTAGGATGGCCGGAAATAAATTTATTTGATTGCACAGTTGATTTTGAAAATAGCCAGTTATACTGTCCTAAAGGAGATTTTTTCTTTAATATTTCTAGTAATGTTTTAAAACATTTAAAAATTTATGGAAAAAGTGAATACATAGTGGGAATCAGGCCGCATTATATAGGCTTTTCAGATAAACCTTCAGATGCTTATACTTTAAAAGCAATTTGTGGTACACCGGAAGTCCTTGATAATCAGTTGGTGTTTTTTGCAAAAGTTAAAAACTTAGATCTAAATATATCAACTCATGACCCAGATTTATCTCTAAAATATGAACAGAAATTATGGTTAGGTTTTGATGATCAATCATTAATATTCTTTGATAAGGAAACAAATGAAAATATTAAAATAAAAGAGTAAAGGGGTTTTTTATGGCATCAGTTTTACTAAAAAATGTGTATAAATATTATGAGACCAAAAAAGGAAGAGTCGAAGCAGTTAAAAACTTAAATCTGAATATAAGAGATAAAGAAATTATATCTTTGTTGGGCCCATCTGGCTGTGGGAAGACTTCTACTCTAAGGATGATAGCCGGTATTGAGGATATTTCCAAAGGAGCATTATATATAGGTGATATTCTTTCAAATAATCTGACTCCCCCAGAAAGAAATATTGCACTTGCATTTGAAGATTATGCATTATATTTTCATTTGACGGTTAAGGAAAATATTACACTTTGTTTACAAGCAAAACAAATAAAACCTAATATAATTGAAAAGAAAATTAAGGAAGTAAGTGAAATGTTGGGAATTGAAGATATTCTTGATTTGAAAACAACTGCCTTAAGCGGAGGGCAGCAGCAAAGAGTATCATTGGCACGTGCATTGGTGAGAGACCCATCTATATTTTTACTGGATGAACCAATTTCACATGTTGAAACAGAAAAAAGGTATCAAATATTAGCTGAAATAAAAAAGATAAATCTTGAATTTGGCTCAACCATGTTGTATGTGACGCACAATCAGACAGAAGCTGTTGCTGTGAGTAAAAAAATCGGGATAATGAATTTTGCAGAATTACAGCAAGTAGGTACAAGAGATGAAATTTACAATAATCCCATCAATCTTTTTGTGGCAAATTTTGTTGGTGAACCTCCAATGAATATTATGAAATGTAAAATTATTTCAGAGGAAGATGTTATTATTCTGAAAGTTGAAAATAGTTCACTTAAATTTATTCCAGAGGTTAAAATAGCTAAGAAGTTAGATGAATTAAATTTAAAAGAGGTAATTCTTGGTCTGAGGCCGCAAAATATTTACATTAGAAAGCTATCTAACAAACAGAAGTCTATCAAGGGAATCATTGAAGTAATAGAATTTTTGGGTGAAGATATAAATCTGGTTTTAAGAAGTGGAGATCAGAAATTTTCTGTTTATTGTAATGTTAATATGGGATTAAGAAAAGATAAAGAGTTAGAGTTGTTTTACGAACAAAACAAATTACATTTATTCCACCCTAAAACAGAGAAAGCAATTAGTGTATAATTATAGTAAAATATTATTTTTATAAAATGTTAAGCGATGCTTAACTTAGCGAAATAAAGGAATAAGATTAGCAACCTTAATTAAAGTGATAAATTACTTTATATTATGTCCGTAGAGTATTAATTATATTAAAAATATATTATATTTAAAAGAAGGAGGATTATTATGTCAAGATTGCCTGTAAAAATGAAAGCACTCGTTGCGCATGCACCGGGAGACTATCGATTAGAAGAAGTTTCTGTACCGAAAGCAAACGAAGGAGAAATAGTTATTAAAGTTGAAGCATGCGGAATATGTGCAGGAGACCTAAAAGCCTACCATGGTGCGCCAAGTTTTTGGGGAGGAGAAGGAAATCCATCATATATTAAAGCACCTGTAATTCCAGGACATGAATTTATAGGAAATATTGTAGAAATGGGTTCTAATGTAAAAGGGAAATTTAATATTGGTGATAGAGTAATATCGGAACAAATTGTACCCTGTTGGAAATGTAAATTTTGTAATACAGGAAGGTACTGGATGTGTCAAAAACATGATGTATATGGTTTTCAAAATAATGTAAATGGCGGGATGGCAGAATATATGAAATTCCCCAAAGAAGCAAGAAATTATTCTGTGCCTGAAGATATTCCGATTGAGAAGGCAGTTTTAATTGAACCGTACGCTTGCTCAAAACATTGTGTTGATAGAGCAAAAATTACCAATGAAGATTTTGTTGTATTATCCGGAGCAGGGACACTTGGTCTTGGAATGGTAGGAGCTATTAGAATGAGAAATCCAAAGAAATTGGTAGTATTAGACTTAAAAGAAGATAGATTAAAGCTTGCTAAAAAATTTGGTGCTGATATTGTAATGAATCCAGCAAAAGAAGATGTTATTAAAAAAATATTTGAAATGACTGATGGTTATGGTTGTGATATTTATATTGAAGCAACGGGTAATCCAAAAAGTGTACAACAAGGACTTGAAGCGATTCGAAAAATGGGTACATTTGTAGAATTTAGTGTTTTTGGAGATTTAACTACAGTAGACTGGAGTATTATAAGTGATAGAAAAGAATTAAATTTATTCGGGTCTCATCTTAGCCCATATTGCTATGAACCTGTTATTGAATGGATTGGAAATAATAAGATGCCAACAGAAGGGGTTGTTACTCATAAATTACCACTAAAAGAATGGAAAAAAGCTTTTGAAATAGCTGGAAAAGGAGAAAATTCTCTTAAGGTTATTTTGATTCCTTAATTACTATATTCAATGAATAATAGAGATAGGAAATAGTCTAAAATTTAGTCAAATAGTATAGTTAAATATTATTTATGTTATATAAGTCTTTTATGGTGAGGTGATGATAGTTTGTGTATTTTTTAGGTATAGATGCAGGTACTTCGCGAATAAAGGCAGCATTAATTGATGGCGAAGGGAATCAAATTGATATTGCAAGTATGCCTGTAAAAGTATTATTCCCTTTTGAAGAAGCATGCGAAATTGATATGATGGAATTATGGAATACAATGTGTAAAATTACACAGTTGCTTAGGCAAAGGAATCTACAAATATGGAATAAATTAGTTGGAATAGCTATAACAGGGCAGGGTGATGGATTATGGCCTGTTGATAATAAGGGTAAACCTGTAGGAAAGGCATTGTTATGGAATGATACACGTACAAAAAATTTAAAGATACCAAATAAGGATGATATTGATAAGATTTGTATAAAAAATTTTGCAAATATTATTTACGCAGGTTCATCGCCTATATTATTGGAATGGGTAAAAGAAAAAGAAAATGAAAAATTTAAAAAAATATCAACTATCCTCCATTGTAAAGATTGGTTGAATTTTATGCTTACAGGGGAATTAGTGACAGATTATTCAGATGCCTCAACTGCTTTGTTTAATATTTTTACAAAAAAATATGTTGGTGAAATTTTAGAAATAATGGATTTGGGAAAATGTGAGAAATTGTTTCCCGAAGCTGTACCATCTACAACTATTATTGGCAATGTCAAAAAAATTGCAAGTAATCAAACAGGCATTAAAGCAGGTACACCTGTAATAGCAGGTGCAATTGATGTTGCAGCAGTTGCATTGGGAGCTGGAATAAAACAAAATGGAGAAGCATGTACAATAGTTGGCACTACTCTATGTAACGAAATTGTATTTGATAAAAAGTATGTAGATTTTAAAAATGGAATGATAATAAGCTATATAGTGCCAGAAAAATATATGAATATTATGCCAACATTAAATGGTACATCAACAATAGATTGGATAAAGAATATTTTTTATCCTGATTTAACATTTGAAAAATTAGAGAATAAATTATTAAAGGTACCATTAGGAAGTAGGGGCATTATATATCATCCATATATATATGGAGAGAGAGCTCCCTTTAAAAATCCATATGCATGTGGAGGATTCTATGGATTAAAAGCTACACACAGTAAAATAGATATGGTAAAAGCAGTATATGAGGGGATTGTATTTTCATTGTATGATTGTTATCAATCACTTCCGCAAACTTATGATATGATTCGTATTTCTGGCGGAGGTTCAAAAAGTAGAATGTTATGTCAGATAATTTCTGATTGTTTAGGGAAAAGAGTGGTGCGTTCTGTAGTAGAGGAATTAGGTATATCTGGAATAGTCAATACTTTAAAAATTGGCTTAGCATATAATAATAATTTTTCTCAAATACAAACAAATGATGAAATTACTTTTATTCCTGATATGAAAAAACATATTCAATATATGAAATTTTATGATATGTTTAAAGATCTTAGGATAAAAATGGGAAGTTTTTGGAAAGTTAGGAATCGGATTATATAATAATTAATTATAGAGGTTTTAAAAAATGGAATTAGAAGATATTAAAAAAGAAGTAGTAGAAACATCAATAAAAATGTCAAAATTAGGACTTGTGGCAGGTACCTGGGGAAATGTTAGTGCAAGAGTAGATAAACATTATATGATTATCACACCAAGTGGAATAAATTGTGATGTACTCAGACCAGAAGATATGGTCCTGGCAAATATACATGACTTGAGTTATATAGGAAAACTTAAGCCATCTACAGAGCTTTTGCTTCACGCAGGAATATATAAAGCACGTCCAGAAATAAATGCGGTAATACATACTCATTCTATAAATGCAAGTAGTATTGCTGCAGCCCGCAAAGATATACCACCCATACTTGATGATATGGTACAAATTATAGGAGGTTCTATAAGAATTACAGAATATGCATTACCGGGCTCAGAGCAAATGGCAAAAAATGCGATAGAGAAACTTAAGGGTAGAACTGCTATAATTTTAGCAAATCATGGCCCTGTTTGTACTGGAAGAAATTTAAACGAGGCTTTGATAACATCTCAGATTGTAGAAAAAGTATCTAAAGTATTTATTGATGTACAGGCGATTGGTGGTCCGGTGTGTTTAACCGATGAAGATGTTGATTTTATGCATAAGTTTTTTTTAGAAAAATATGGACAAAAATAATAGATAAGTTAACAATAATTTTTTGTATATTTTTACTTCCAATATAAAAAAATATTATTGGGTAGAGACATAATAAAAGAAGGTGATTTATTCTATGAAAAGATATAAAGCTATAGTAACTGCAACAATTCTTGAAAATGAGTTAAATCAATTAAAAAAATATTGTGATGTAACTGTGACAGGCTGGGTTAAAAGCGGGAAATTATTTAATGAAGATGAACTTATAGAGATATTACAAGATACAGATATACTAATTGTAAGTTATGAAAATATAACAAAAAAAGTTATAAAGAATTCAAAAAAACTAAAATTAATTGGATGTCCGAGAAGTAATCCTGTTAATATTGATGTAAAAGCAGCGAGCGCTATGAATATACCTGTAATTTATACACCAGGACGTAATGCAAATTCAGCGGCCGAATTTACCATAGGATTAATATTAGCAGAATTACGTCATATTGCAAGAGCATATTATAGTATGAAAATTGGAAAATATTTAGGAAAACCTGTCGGGGATATATACAATACACCTCATCAGGATGATGTGATGTGGAATATAGATGAAGGCAGCCCGTATAATAAAATATTTAGAGGATACGAACTCAGGGGTAGAACGTTAGGATTAATTGGATTAGGAAATATTGGGAGACGTGTAGCAAAATTTGCAAAAGCATTTGATATGAATATTATTACATATGATCCATATTGTTCTAAAGAAGATGCAAAAATAATAATGGTAAAATTAGTATCCCTAAATGCACTTTTAAGCTCAGCTGATTTTGTTTCTATTCATTGTAAGGTTACGGAAGAAACAATAGGTTTAATTGGTGAAAAGGAGCTTTCACTAATGAAATCTAGTGCATACATTATTAATACTGCTCGGGCATCGATTATTCAACAAGATGCATTGATTAAAGTGTTACAGAATAAAAAGATAGCGGGTGCTGCCTTAGATGTATATTGGTATGAGCCCATACCTTCTAATCACCCACTTTTAAATATGGAAAATATTACTTTTACCCCACATATTGCGGGTGCTTCTGATGATGTGCCAACCTACCAATCCAAAATGATAGTAGAAGATGTTATACGATGGATAAATGGAAAGGAGTTAAAGAGGGTGTTTAGAGCTTAATGTAAAATAAGACCATATACATACGGTATCTTCTATGCTTCCCAGATTATCGATATTCGAAGTAATGGGAATATTAAAGCCAAGATATTGATAAAACTCTTCAAAAGTTATCCTGCTCTCAAAAGGAAGCCCTATTGGGGAAACTATTTTTAATCCGTGGATATTGTGTAGAGCTATAGGTTTGGGTGAGACAAAAAAGCCACCTGCTATGCAGGTTGGTTATTTACTTTGTTCTAAGGTTTTTTAAATATGTTTGGAGTAGCTAATATGAGTAAATGTATTTTAGGTATTGATATTGGTACAACAAATGTTAAATCTGTATTGTTTGCTTTAGATGGATCGATATTAACCCAAGAAAGTGCTGAATATCCGACATTTTTTCCAGAAGCTGGGTGGGCAGAGCAAGACGCTGAGCAATGGTGGAAAGCGACGGCTGAAACGATTTCTCAAATTACAACTAATTTCCAGATAAATAAATATGAGATTGTTGCCATTGGAGTTAGTTCACAAGCCCCTACAGTACTACCTTTAGATATAAAGGGAAACCCTCTACGCAATGCATTAATATGGATGGATCGGCGATCGGAAAAAGAGTGTGATTTCTTAAGAAAAAAAATAGGGGAAGTAAAGATAAAGGAAATTACTGGAAATCGCATTGATCCATATTTTGCTTTTCCAAAATTATTATGGTTTAGGGAAAATGAACCCTATTTACTAAATCGCACTCATAAAATATTACAATGTAATGGATACGTAAATTATAAATTAACTGGATGTTTTTCAATAGACAGGGCGCATGCCAGTCTTTCACAAATATATGATAAAAATAAAAATAGATGGTCTCAAGAATTATGCCAGCAGTTGGATATTTCTCCAAAGATATTACCGAAAATTTATGAATGTACAGATATTATTGGAACAGTAACTAAAAAGGCAGCAGCAATGACCGGTTTAAGTCAAGGAATTCCTGTAATTGCAGGTACGGTTGATGGTTCCGCCGCGGCTATAGAAGCAGGGGTTATTAATTCTGGTGAAGCAGTTGAAATGACAGGAACTTCTACGGTTTTACTTATAGCTTCTGACAAATGGATAAACAACGAAAGTTTAACAGCTATGTATCAAGGGTTTGGAAATCATTGTTTAATATTTGGAGCAATGAGTTCTACGGGGGCATGTCTAAAATGGTTTAGAGATCAATTTGGTAGTACTGAAAAAAAAGTAGCCCAGGAATTAAATCTTGATGCCTTTAAACTTATGGATTTGGAAGCCAGTAAAGTAAAGGCAGGAGCAGATAATTTATTATTCCTGCCTTATATGATGGGAGAAAGATCACCTATCTGGGATTCACATGCACGAGGAATCTTTATTGGGTTAACATTAAATACTACCCGTGAGCAAATAATTAGAGCGATTTTGGAAGGAACTTCTTTTGCTTTATACCATAATTTAAAAGAAGTAACTAAATTAGGTTTGAAAGTTAATAAACTGAAAGCAGTAGGCGGGGGAAGTAATAGTGATTTATGGCTTAAAATTAAGGCTTCAATGCTTAATATGCCTATATTAGTACCTGAAACCTCAATAGGAGCTCCATTCGGAGATGCAATATTGGCAGGTATAGGGGTAAAATTGTATGATAGCGTTAAGGATATTATCCGGAAATCAATAAAGATAAAAAAGGTTATCATGCCTGATAATGTATGGCATGAACGCTATGCGGAATTATTTGAAGTGTATATAACTATATATAAACATGTAAAAGATGATTTATTTAAATTAACAAATATTTAATAACTAATAAAATAAGGCTGTTATATTCCGAATACACTGATTACTATATGTTTAATAAACTATTCAAAACATAAAATAATTGTTGCCGTGTTCTAGTAAGGAGAATTAATTAATGAATTTAGAAAATTTCAAGGAATTTGAAATTAGAGATTTTCTTAAGACAAAGTTTACTTGTAATTGCGGCAAAGAACATAGAGTAGATATCGATAATATTATAATAGAAAAAGAAGCAATTGCTTCTTTACCTTCTCTAATAAACCAATATAATTTTAAAAAAATCTTTATTATTGCCGATGCCAATACTTATAAAGTTGCCGGAGAAATTGTTGAAACAGTATTACTGGGAAATGGATTTGATTTAAAAAAATACATTTTTAAAGATAAAGAACATTTAATTCCAGATGAAAAAGCAGTTGGTAAACTTTTAATTCAAATTCCAAACGATACAGACTTAATTCTTGCTATTGGCTCAGGGACTTTAAATGATTTATCAAAATATCTGAGTTATAAATTAAGTATTCCCTATTTTATTGTAGTAACTGCACCTTCAATGGATGGATACGCCTCAACCGTTTCATCGTTAATTGTCAATGATTTAAAAACAACATATGAAGCTGTTTCTCCCAAAGCTATTATAGCAGATATTAATATTATTAAAAATGCTCCTATGGAAATGATTATAGCGGGCGTAGGAGATATACTTGGAAAATATACATGTCTATGTGATTGGGAATTGGGTAGGATTATTAATGGAGAATATTATTGTGAAACCGTTGTTAATATTATAAGAAGTTCTATTCAAAAATGTGTGAGCAATATTGATGGCATTAAAAATAGAGATGATTTTGCAATTAAAAATCTTATGGAAGGGCTTGTATTAAGTGGCATTGCGATGAGTTTTGTAGGAAATTCAAGACCTGCTTCGGGTTCCGAGCACCACCTTTCTCATTTTTGGGAAATGATGTTTTTACTGGAGGGTAAAAAAGCCATACTACATGGAACAAAAGTAGGAGTTGCAGCGGTTGTAATTACAAAATTATATGAATTACTGGCAACTAAAACAGTAAATTTCAATAATGCAATTGATAAAGTAAATAGTTTTAATCAAGAAGAATGGGTAAAATGTATTAAAAAAATTTATAAAACTGCAGCCCCCGGTATTATTACATTAGAGGAAAGTGTACAAAAAAATTCTATAAAAAAATATAATAAACGCATTCAAATTATTAAAAGTAAATGGAATGATATTATTCAAAGAATAAAAAAGCTTGTTCCCAGCGCTAAAGAAATTGAGGCAATATTACAGAAAGTAGATGCACCCATTAACCCTTTACAAGTGGGCGTAGATAGCAATACTATTTTAAATAGTATAATATTTGCAAAAGAGATTAGGAGTAGATATACAGTACTGCAACTTTTGTGGGATTTGGGATTGTTGGAAGAGTTTGCATCATATGTTTGTAATTATTTTGTTAAAGAGCAAAGATGTAAATATTTATCTAATGAAAATAAAGCTAAAGATATATTGAAATAAGTAAAATGTTTTATACTTGATAACGGATGGTACTTTCTATCTTAGAGATAAACTATATGATGGTTCTTTGGATTTTTTGAATATTAAAAAAATTTTAAAATGGGATGGATGGTAATTTATTAACACGAGTGATATTTTTGTAAAGATTTGAGTATTGATTTTTTAAAAATAAATAAAATAGTGGTAAGAGGATATAGAAATTATACTTGAGAATCTCAAGATGGTAAATATACTTCATAAAAACTATGTTGAAAAATATGGGCAATAAAGGAGATAAAATATGCATAACAAATATCTTTTAGGTACAGATATAGGTAC
>Ga0265594_1003368_pt1 | contig 10670 bp, 8 predicted proteins | sample saktaG_11_FD_190147 | JGI IMG/M metagenome (GOLD analysis project Ga0265594, IMG submission 190147) | Saline water microbial communities from Sakinaw Lake, British Columbia, Canada - sak_2011_5_24_80m | ecosystem: Environmental > Aquatic > Non-marine Saline and Alkaline > Saline ... | reverse complement strand
ACATCAAGGCAACCCCAAAGATTATCAGCAGATATATAATCTCGTAAGGCTGCGTGGGGTGTAACCCCATTCCTTCGGGAAGTGTTTTACTAGCAAGGTAGGCAAGACTTGCCTCATTCTTATAGACAATGCCCCAGGGTAGTGAAGTGGGCAGACCGTAGCAGCAGCCGTTTATGGTGCAGCCTACCCGGCCCACAGCCTGAGCCAGTATCAGCCCCGGTACGATTAAATCAGCCAGGTAACCGAACTGGAACTTGCTGAACCGGCTGTAGACCCAGATACCCAGGGCAGCACCTAAGACAGCGCCATAGATAGTCAGGCCGCTCCCACCGATAATCTGTCCCGGGTATTGAGTATAGTCAATTACACGGCCGGCAAGAGCAAGTTCAGGATGCAGCTTGGCCACAACTATATTATCAATGACGTGGAGTAACCTTGATATCACTATTCCTGAGGGAATGCCCACCACCGCCGCCATAAGCACGGTATCATATGAAATTTTGGCTCCCCTCTTTTTCTCCCACACCAGCCATAGGATTATCACTACAATAGCCAGGGTGACAGCAATGCCATACCACCGGATATTTAAGAAGGCTACCGGGTCTATATTTATGGTAATCAATGTTGGGACACTCCCTAATCGCTCTCAGCGTAGCTTGCCATAGTTCCTCCACCAAGTCAAATCCCTTCTCAAGCAGTCAGGAAGAGAGCAATGGTAATTGCAGTAGCTCGGCTGTATACGCCAGCTATGTTCCATCGTGATATGGAGTGATGGGCAGTGAAGTGTTTGAGCAATATTCCGGGTGGGGTTCTCGCATTTAATCTAGACGCGGAGAGCAAAAGGAGAGAGAAAGGTGTTTACCTTGCTGAGGTAACTGTGCGGGGGCTGTAGCTGGTCAAGCTGATGGTGTGGTCAAACGGGCTATATCAGGATTTTACATGAAGTGCCTGTTTCTTGGCTCCATGCCGGGTCTGTCCTTCGGCCTCGTCATTTTCAAGGGTTACAAAGATTGCTTTCCTGAATCTAGTGGTTAGTTTCGGCATGCTGGCGGCTTTCTTGAAAAGGCTGGGGTCTATCTCCCCTGTCGGTGGTTCTTCTCCTATGGTTACTACCTCCGGCATTCCCCCCAGTTTATTCAGTATATCCTCAAGCGGGGTAGCTTTGGATAAGGCGATTGTAATGGCAGTGTCCCCTCGCCAAGACCCGACCATTTGTAGCATGCGGGATTGAAGCATTTCCTCCACCTGACTGATAAATCTTACCAGCTGGTTGGCATCAATGGGTGGCGGTATAATCATCTGTATCTCTTCAGGCATCAGGTCACCAAGTTCTTGGGGGAGACTTCCTTTTGCCTTTTTGATGTTATAATCAATTCTGGGTTGGCCTTTAATGCTCTCACTGATTACTGTTTCCCCGAGGTGAACCTGCCTGATAGCCTGGGTAAGTTCCGCACGCTTGGTATCCTTAAGTAAGTAGCCAACTGCCCCAGCCTCAAAAGCCTCATCCAGGTACTCATCGTATAGAGTCAGCATAATGACATTACAGGAGGGCTGTTTCTCCTTTAGCTGTCGGGTAAGCTCAATCCCGTCCACCTTGGGCATCTTAATATCCATAAGAACAATATTTGGGGAGAATACCTCCAGTTGGAGCAGGGCTTCTTCAGCATTGGCGCTTTGGCCTACTACTTCCATATCCTTTTCTTTGTTTAGCATGTGCTGCAGACCTTCACGCACAACCTGGTGGTCATCGACTAACAGTATCCGAATATCCTTCTCCATCCTAAACCCTCCATTCGTGTGGCTTGAAGAAGCCAGTATAGTTGTAGAGAAACATGCCCTGTAGATAATAATCTTTTAGAGGCTGCTTCGGGAAGTCCCAAAGGGATAAATCTATGAGCCAAAAGGGTCAGTTTACCGGGCTTGTGAGCCGGCATGGGGAGAGGGCTTACTTATTGAATTGGTGCCACAACGACTGGAATAAACACGTAGCCCCGGTCCTTTAAGCAGGGGTTTGCGGTATTAAATCAGGTTTCTTTTGCAGGCTTCCGATACTGCCTCGGAGCGGTTACGGACCCCCAGCTTTTCAAAGATGAGGCGCACGCTTCTTTTAACAGAGGCCTGGCTTAAAAAGAGCTGGTCAGCTATTTCTTTGGTGGTTACCCCATTGGCAATCATTTGGAGGATGCTTAATTCCCGCTCTGGCAGGGAGGCTTGCTGCTGGTCCTCAGCCGGAGCGGCAAGCTCAGCTAATTGGCCCCGACTGAGAGACAGATTCAGTGAGGAGCGGCCCTGGTGGACGGCCCGGATAGCCTTTATCAGTTCCTCGCGTTTAACATCCTTAAGTAGGTAGCCGGCTGCCCCAGCCTCAATAGCCTCAGTCAGGTACTCATCGTATAGAGTCAACATAATGATATTACAGGAGGGCTGTTTCTCTTTTAGCTGTCGGGTAAGCTCAATCCCGTCTGTTCCGGGCATCTTTATGTCCATGAGGATGATATCAGGAGAGAGCGACTCTACCTGGGCGAGCGCCTCTTTGGCATTGCTTGCCTCGCCCACCACCTCAATATCTTCTTCAAGCTGTAGCATGTGCCGCAGCCCCTCGCGTACAACCTGGTGGTCATCAACTACAATTATTCTGATGGTGTTCATTTATCCTTCCTCTATTTGGGGTTGAATGGGAAATTTCAGGGTTATAATAGTGCCCGCCCCTTCTCTCGTCTTTATTTTGATATTTCCTCCCGCTGTATCCACTCTCTGTTTCATGCCCAGCAGGCCTACATGTCCTACTGATATAGCACTGTCCAGCGTTTGGGGGAGGTCAAAACCCTTGCCATTATCACGGATCTCAACCAGGAGCTCATCTGGTTGGAATTGCAAGCGGAGATTTACCTTGGTGGCGTCAGCATGCTTTCGGATATTAGTAAGAGATTCCTGGACAAGCCGGTAGATGGCTATCTCCGTGCTTGATGGGAGGCGGACCGGTGTGCCGGATTCACTAAATCGGCAATCTAGGCTATCGTCCTTCAATTCTTCAAGGCTCTGTCGGAGGGCGTGGCGGAGCCCCAGTTCATCCAGGGCGGGAGGGCGGAGGCCAGTTACTACCCGGCGCAGTTCCTTGAGGCTCTTGTCAATGGTGTTTTCCACGGCCGCTAGTTCATCTTGAGCTTCGTTATTGTCATCTCCCGAGAGAAGGGCAGTAACGGTCTGAGCCCTGTATGAAGCAGCAGCCAGCCACTGAGCCACGCTGTCATGGAGGTCGACGGAAATCCTCTTTCTTTCTTCTTCCTGGGTACTGACTGCCTGAGTCAAGAGTCGCCCCACCCGAAGCTGTTCGTTTTTGAGGCTATCAAGCGTCCTGGCGTTTTCTATAGCTACCGCTGCCTCGTTAGCTATGGTCATGAGTAGGTCTACTTCCTCATCAGAGTATGGCGAATCGGATTGCTTCTTGCCCACAGCTAGGATACTGATTAGATTGCCCTTACTCCTCACCGGGCAAAATAGTTCTGTACCTGGAGCTTTAATGTCAATCCTCTCTGCTTCCCATAGCCCCTTAAATTGCGGGTTGATATCTATTAGCTCTCGTCTGAGGGCCTTGCCTTCAGTGCTAAGCCAGGTCACAATCGGATTGTCACCGGTGAGTCTCAGATTAGTGGCTGGTTCTTCTGTCGCCGCTTGCTGGGCAAACTGGGTGATGAAATCACCGCTCTCGACCCTGGGGAATAGTAAAGCTGCCTGTTTGATATGTAAGACTTTTACGATTGGGTCTAGTATGCTTTGTGCCAGCTCGCCTAGGTCAAGGACATTGCTTATCCTGTCGGAGAAGTTGAGCAGCATCTGGCGATAGTCATAGGCTTCACGAAAGAAGATTCGGTCTACCCCTTTCTGGAGAAGGTTTCTTATAGGGTTGAAGAGCACAGCCATCAAGATAGCAAATCCAGCAGCGAGGGCCAGACTGCTATAGCCTGTCCAGCCCTGAAAGAACATTTGTAAGATAAAGAGCAATAGCAGGTATAGAGCAGTAAGGAAAATAGTTAGGCTTGAATATACCAGGCCCTTCCGTATGGCGAACCTGACATTGAGCAGGTGGAATCTTGAGATGACATAGGCAGTTATTAGGGCGTTAGTGAAGCTGCCGATATGGTCTAGGGGAAGTCCGGCCACGGCCGGTATAAGGTTGCTGTAACTGAGAAGCATTAGTATGCTCCAGCCGGCTATTAAATACATTGTTCTATTGCGCTCTGCTGTGTCAACGGCGCTACGGTATTTCTTTATTAGCAGATATAGCCCCATGCCAACATATACGCCACAGACAGCTCCAATAAAGTAGATGGAAATGCCCAGGCTGTGGTACAGAACTCCGTCAGTAACATGGGCGTACTGGACTATGTAACCACTGAGGCAAAGCGCTAATAGAACCAGTACCAGGGCATAACCAATATATACCCCATGCCCGGCAGGTTTATTGACATAGGCACGGATAAAGTGGTAGTAGGTAACCAAAGTACATAGTAAAGCGGCTGTCAGGAGTTCGTTCCAGAGTAGCGCCTGTTGGGGGAAGGCATTGAGATGGAGCATGAAGGAGGTGAAACTCCAGACGGCAGCAATACCCAGATAAAAAGCGAATACTCTGTTGATTCGTCTTTTTATTGATGGCAGTGTCAGTATAAGCAGAACAATATAAGCTAGACAGGTGATAAGTGGGATTAAAGCCCATATAGTCACTATGATGTTCCCCTCAGATAACTATTATGTAGTATTACGTCAATTATGGCTTACCGCTTTGACCTTGTCAATAATAGTGGAGAGGGGAACCAACCAGCTTTACATAAATAAAGCAGGTAGCAATATTGACTTCAGCTACCTGCTTCCTCAGTTTGGCTGGTCTCTGTGGTCGAGGTGATATAGCGCCGAGCTACCTGAAATTATGTGTTTTATTTACACCTTTATCTTTTGCCTTGCCCTTACTATTACTTTGCCCGTACTGTTGAGCAGGAAGTCTATAGTATCGCCAGATGGGTTAATATGAGGTGGCTTCAGTTGAGCTAGGTCAGCGCCAGAGGCTTGCTGCCTTTGCTTATAGAGCTTAAAGGCATTTGAGGGAAGGAGGGTAACCACCAGTGGCCTTAGGCCGGTAAATGATTCCAGCTCAGCGTAGGGAGCATCCAGTTTTTTGAGCTCATCGTCAACGGAGGCAGCTATCTGCTCAGCGGTAACGTGCCCGTTTTCTTTAGATTCGATGTACAGATGCAGTCTTGGTTCCCCATTAAGCTCTTTACGTGCCGTCCAATCCTCATAGGCCAATCCAGTGTTCTCTATCGCTTGCCAGATGATTTTCTCTGATAGTCGGGTAAAACCGGCTATGTCAATCTGGTCATCCACGCGGGAGAGGAAGACCATCTGGGGGATGTCTATATTGAGTTGTTCATTGCGCAGTGATGTTATTTCAACCAGGTGCCCAAGCCTATACCTGACGAACGGGCCACCGTGGAAGCTGGTGATAACCAGCTCGTATTTGCCCGGTTTAACCTCATCCATTAAAAGGGTTGACGGCTGATATGTGGGGTCTTCTCTGGATTTAATACCTTCCTCTTCGGGAATAAACTCAAAGAGATTGAGGTGGGGTATGAAGGTCATGCCCTGGTGGTTCCAGGTCTGCGTGGCAATTATAACGGCCTCGGTGCAGCCGTGAAATTCTAGCGGCTCTATGCCCCATGCCTCTTTGATCTTTTCCTTGAATATCGCACTATCTATACCAAATGTGATTAATCCCTTGAGCGACCATAGGTCTTTAGGTAGCAGGGGGCGATGGGCCAGTTTGCTTTTTATCAGTCCTCTTGCCAGACGAGGCAGTGCTTTTGGCCTCTTGAGTAGGGACGCGATATTCGTGTTATTGCTTTTCTGGCTGAAACGGTTGCCTATGGCTACGGCGACGCTGGACATTGTAAGGCACACATCCAACCCATCAGATAGGGCCAGCTCAAAGCCCCGCTGTATTCTCTCCTCAAAAGACATTTTTTCTGCCTCGTCTACTGGTGGCAAGAAATTAAATAGCTCATAGGGGAAAACGCGGGCCATTGTTCCGGTGGCATAGGGTGGGGGTGCCATTCCATAGAGAACCTTATCATTCTCTAGGAAGGCGATATCATTCCTTTGCCTGCAACCTGAGAAAAGTAGCAGGGTGAATATTAGCGGCTCTATCTCATTGAGTTGCTCGGGAGTGACCGGGGCCCACCGAAAGGGGTACTCACCGGACTTGCCTGAGGTGTACTGCCACAGGGCTGGTTTCTGGGGTAACACATCCTCCCTCTTCTCAAGGAGGTAGGGAGCATAGTCATCATAGGTGGTGAGGGGAACCCGCTCCCGGAATCCCTCCAGAGTATAGGGGTCAGCCCCGTTCATAATGTAGCGGCCCAGTTCACACTTCTTTAGAAGCTCTAATTGTTCTAGGAGAAGACGCCGTTGAATCTGCATAAAGTCTTCAAGGCTTAGGTCAATAAACCCGCAGCACCGCTGCCATAGCTCTCCATATCTGCCTTGCTTAAATAGTTCGCCTGCTGTAGCCATCTTGTTTCCTCCTTCAACCTCGGGGCTAGACTCTGGACTGCTTTAGTGAATTTATGAAGGCGTTTATGCTGTGCCGGTTCGGCACTAGCATCGGTGTTTCACGGCGGTAGCTGTCATAGCCATCAAACATCCTGCTGAAGAAGAACTTGTCCTGTACAATGACCAGCACTATGTCCAGCAAAATGAATATCGGTGCTGCTATGAGCAGGAGGCTGGACCTTGAAGCTAGAATCAAGGAGAGCATTAGCAGGATGAACCAGTGTACCCCCGGGTGCCGAACTAGAGCATATAATCCCGTTCTTATTAGTCTGCCACTGACACCAGTGGCAATATATGTCTTGCGGAAGGGAAGATTGATAAACAGGGAGTATATCAGCAGAAGGGTGGATATTGTGAATAGTGCCCACCCTAGCCAGGTAGACCATATGGGTAATGGCAGTTTATGTGGCTGGAGATACGCCATCACCAGGGCGTAGATGAGCAGGCTGCTACCCAGGGCCCAGGTAAAAGGCTTTGCCACGGGCAGCCTTTTTAGAGAGACGATATCGAAAAGATGAATTACCAGGAAACCAAGACAACCTATTGCCACATAAATCATAATACGTTCCTGCTTCTAACTATCGCAGGTTATCTTGGCAATGGGAAGGTATTGTGTTCTAGAAGACAGTTCTATTAGGTGGGAAAAGGTTGGTTGGGAAAGAGGTTATTTGAGGCTGAAAGGGGCTTAATTAGAGGTTTTAGCCTTGTTGCCGGAGCGACCGAGGGTCTGTAGCTTCTGGCTTAATTCTTCAAAGGTTTTATCCTTTGGTTGTTCACCCAGTTCCATACCATAGCTAACAAAGAACTCAAGGAAATTTCGTAACAGCTCTTTTGTTCCCTGCTGGAACTGGGTAAAGTCCTCCTCGGTTATATATTGTGGCTTCCCGGAGTCTTCTTTCAAACAGCTATCAATAAGAAAGTTAATAAAGTCGGAGCGGTTCATATCCCCGCGATTTTCATCTACCCTCTGAGCAAGCGCAGCGTCAACTATTAACATCCGTTTATCTGGCATGGAACACTCCTTTTATAAAATAAAATGTTGTAAACCAGCTGTCATTTATCAAGCCAGCCAAGCATTTCCGTTACACTGTCTATACTCTTAAGCAACTTCAAGCCCAGGTCGGTTACCAGGTAGGTTACTGATGGGTTACCTATCTTTACTTTATCAATGAAGCCCCGTTCTATTAGAAAACCGAGATACTTTTGAATCTGGCTGTAGCTCATATTGGCGCTGTACATAATCTCTGTCTTGCCAGCACCATCCTCTCCCACCCTCAACATATCAGCTATTATCTCTATGTTAGACCTTCTATTGTTCATCTTTAATTCCCACCTCCTCCTCCCATGCCCTTCTGTTTCAAGCTCTCATTTACTCCTTTGGGTACTAACTCACTATCTTATCTTGACCCAAAGGATTCAAAGTAGTGAGCCTAAAGGCTCACAAAACATAATACTACTTTACCATCTGGCAGTTTGTCAAGGTATAATGTTCCACCCCGCAACGGGGCATGTTATGAAAATGAGGACATTGAGGTGTAATAGAGCACAAGAGGAGCATGGCCGATGGCTCTAAGCAGTGAGTGACAGGTGGTCCCGTGCGAATGCGGTTATATCCCTTGATGCTCTAAAGGCAGATGCGTGAAACAAACTGGGCTACACCGCGAACCCCCGGCTTTAATTTAAAAAGGGCTCCAGATGAGGAGTCTGCCGGTTTTTCCTGCCCGGCCGCTGTAGTTACATAGAGGTCATCCAGGTTGTCTCCGGCAAAGGTCAGGCTGGCTACGTTAGTGGCCGGTATAGGAATACGTCTTTCTTCAGCACCATCCGGTGAATATCTCACGACTGCACTACCACCAAATCTTGCTGACCACAGGTATCCCTGGGAGTCAATAGTCAGACCATCGGGTAAACCCTCTCCCTCTTCTTGAGATATATCGGCAAATGTGCGCTGGTTTGTCAGGGAGTCGGTAGCTTGTTCGTAGTTAAAGACGTGTATTTTCAAGGCTTTGGTCTCGGTGAAAAACAATCTTTTGTTGTCTGGCGAGAAAGCCATCCCGTTTGAAATTTTAACGTTTTCCAGAAGTTTTACTGCCGTGCCATCCGTATCTATCCGGTAGAATCCTCCGGTATAGTCCTCTAGAGACATAGTGCCGGCATAAACCCTGCCTGCCGGGTCGGCAATGGCATCGTTAAAACGCCTTTCCTGTTCATAGGTGTCCTTAATTTGAGTAAGGGTGGCGAGTTTACCTTTTCGCCAGCTAGCGATGACTCCCTTGGACATTAGAAAAAGCAGAGAGCCGTCTGCCTGTAACGTCATGCCGCCTACCGGCTCGCCTTCGTAGACAATGCGGTGTTTACTGGTGGACGGGTCATAAACAAGCACCTGCCCGCGAAGAATATCCAGCCAGTATAGACATTTTTCTACGGGATGCCATAATGGGCCCTCTCCCAGAAGGCACTGGTAATCAACGACTTGTTCTACTTCCATGTTTACCTCCGTTACTTCTTTTATTGGTTAATTCATCGGCTATGTCCTTAAGTCCGAGTTCTTCAAGCTTAGCCCTTGTTGGCCGACCGGTATTTTTGTCCCAGCCACGTAGCTTATATAATCTATCTAGCAAGTCAAGGAATTTATTAGTATCAATAGTCTGCGGACCTAGTTCGTCTGGCCAGCTGGCTGGTTGCTCAAAATATGGGATAATACTCTCATCGTGCTCCCGGTTCCTTCCCTGTCTTACATGAAGGGCTCGCATCACGTTGAAAACCCTTTCCGCTGCTTTGTTCATATCATCCAGCGACCAGTCGGTCCCGACGACAGCGTTAAACAGGCGCACTTCAGCATCTATGTCTCCAATTTTATCCTTCTTGTATGGGTCATAGAGCAGTGGGAATTGGCGGTCACAAACTGGGATACTGGACTTGATGATAGCACGGTGATTATGCCAGACGGTGACATATTCTTTGTCAATGTAACCCAACTCAGGTTTATCCCAGCCATCATTAGCGTATCGCGCACCATAGATTTTGGCACCGGCTTTACATATTTCCTTGTAGGGGATAGTATCGGTTTCCCACATTGACTGGTTACTCCATTCTCTCACGAAGGACGGGTAGCGCTCCGGATAGCCGTGTTCCTGGTTAAAGGGGTCCCTCCCCTGTGTTGCCCAGGAGAGTGCCGAATATACCCAAACCGGGTAGTGGACGAAGTGTAGATATCGCCCATCCCAGTGCGGACCATAGCCGTGCTTGTGTGTTTTCCACACCTCTTCTGATAAGCCCATCATCTCGGCTGCTCTCGGTGTTCCCTCTGCCCACACATCCCCTTCACCCTCACGGAGGGCTACCCCTCTTAACCACTTTACCGCTAATTCTGCGGTGAAGCCAGAGCTGTAATCTGTTTTGGGATAGACTGCCGGGCCGTTTTTATTGAGTTCAATGGCCTCGCCCATTATTTTGGGTAACTTCCCGGCATTCTGGCAATTCTGGAAAAACCAGTTCATACCTATGAAGGCTTCCCAGCTATTTAAACCTAGCTGGTCGATGAGTTTACCGATCTCAAAATTTTCCTCTTCGGAATATCTGCCGTTGAGAAGGAACATATTTGCGGCGCCCGCAGCACAGTATATATGACCTGACATGCTGCCCTGGCCGGTGTGCTTTAAGGGGACGCTGTTAAAATAACAGGGCGGGCAGTCGTTAATACCGCCGGTGCATCCAGAATAGGCACAGCTAATGCGGCGGGTCGTATAGCGACCCTTGTCTTCAAAAAGAGGCACCCTGTTTTGGCCCTTAGGTGACATTTCGGCGGTGAGTACCTGTAATTCCTCCAGCAACTTATTGGGGTGAGCAATGGGCACCCTGGCTGAACCGGGTTTTACCACGATGGCTTTCAGCTTTTTGTCTCCCATTACGGCGCCGAAGCCACCTTGGCCAGCGGCGTTGTTCGTTCTTGACATGATCGCCGCCCACCTGACGCGGTTTTCCCCGGCTGGCCCGATGCAAGCAATAGCAACATCGTCACTATGTCTGGATAGTAACGCTTCCTGAGTACTGTAGACGGTTTGACC
>Ga0265594_1003367_pt1 | contig 10670 bp, 8 predicted proteins | sample saktaG_11_FD_190147 | JGI IMG/M metagenome (GOLD analysis project Ga0265594, IMG submission 190147) | Saline water microbial communities from Sakinaw Lake, British Columbia, Canada - sak_2011_5_24_80m | ecosystem: Environmental > Aquatic > Non-marine Saline and Alkaline > Saline ... | reverse complement strand
GGCATTGGACGCTAACGCTCTACACTACTCAGGGAAGGTTATTGGCTTCACCTTGACTAGGTTGACAAGAAGGCAGAAGCTGAGAAGATGGAAAGCTGAGGAAGGATTCATCTACACTGTTGGAGCATGAAAGCATGGCAGTGTTGAATAACCCCTCTGAGGCTGTTGCAGTTGAGACTGGGCCGGAGGTCGTCTCTTTCCCCACTCACTTTGCAGATCTAAGCCACAAGTCTTTGCAGGATATAGCGGGAAAAGGGTTTGAGCCCTTGGAGTTAACTGTTCCTGATGTAGATGAGTTTGAGCAGCCTACTCCCCAGATGGGGGATGTTGATCTGAGGTTGGAAGGAGTGCCAAGGGACTGGGAGGGGCGTCTTTTCAAGCTTGAGCCATCTTCTAACCGTGTGAAGGTTGTTGGAATTGATACGACTTGCCGTAGGATAGGTAGAACGCGGAGTGGATTCTTGTGTGCGCTAAGAGGCACAGTGGCTTGGCGTGATGACTACGCCTATAGGTATCAACGTTATGGTCCCCTTCTCTTCCACATGAATGGCCGTAATTCAGGTCTGCTTGGTAACCGACAGACGGATTCAGCGTTGTTGATGGGTGTGGAAGCTCTGTTTGAGAGGGAGATCCAGAGCCAAGTCTGCCACCATTTCAAGGATTCAATTATACTGCTCGACGGATGCCTTGCAACCCACGGCTCAGACCCTGCGGAGAAGGCGGGAAGGTTGGAGGCGGCTTTGAGTGCAGCTAGGAGTAATGGGAACAGCGTTCTTGCATTCTCCAAGCATACAAGAATCTGTGTCGGGGAGAGAGATGCATCAACCCTCCTTGACAATTGGCCCCATCACTGCATCCTATATGTAGGCGATCTAGCGTCAGAGCAATTCAAGACACTCAAATTGTTAGGTCACACATTCATAGCGAAACTCTCACCAACAGGATACAGCTTCAGGATGGATATCGACAAGGAACTTGGCCTCCTTACAGCTGTCGCAACTGTTCAGAAACTTATGGGAAGCGAAGTTATCGTTCAAGGTTACCCAGAGGTTCTCAGGCTCGCGCACATATTCTCAATCTTCACAGCAATGGAGGTTTTAGGCATTCAGAGGTTTCTAGCTGCTCATTACGGATTGAGAATTGAGAGACCCCGCCATACACGGCGTCTGCTCTTCGGTCCCTTCGGTAAGTGGGATGGAGCCTAAATGAAGATCTTCAAGAAGGAGAATGACAATGTCCAAGTGCTCTGTTTCCCAGATGAGACTGTTGAGAAAGGGGACTATCTTCTCATCGAGGATTGCCAGAGTGACAGAAGCCTCCTCGTCCAAGTGATAGATGTACAGTTCGCCAACATTCCGGGGATGATGGAGGATCTTCTACGGGATCAGATAGGCGACAGTGAAGTCTTCGGTGAGGATTATGATACACTCAACATGAACTCCCAGATCAACATCCTACGTGACATCCGGCTTCTTATCGGAAAAATACGGTGTTCAATTAAGAACAATAGCATAGATATGAATGTCTCATGGCTGCCCTCCAGAATGTCCTCCGCCATACACCGGATAAAGCCGGATAAGCTTTTCCAGATTCTCGGCATCGGAAAGTTGCAGCCAATAAACATCGGAGAGACGGACAGCGGCTCAGACCTGTTCATCGACGCTGAAGCATTGGATGGTGGGCTCTCCATAATAACGGGGATGAAGGGATCTGGAAAATCTCATCTGTCTAAGCTTCTGCTTCTCGGCCTGATTGACCACGGGGCCCCCAGCATAGTTCTAGATGTGAATGGGGAATACTCAAATCTGTGTCTTTCCCGCGAAGGGAAACCGAACCGTTATGAAGAGAAGATCATACTTCTGAAGGTAGGCGGAAACTTCAAGGTGACCTTGGAATACGCAGGGCTGAGAACCGTCTCCAACATAATGTCCCATAACTTGGAGCTGCCTGAAACCTCGCTCAGGGAGTTTCATAGGATATGGAAAGACCTAGAGAGGCGGGGGCGAGTCTCCCTTAAGACCTTCAAGGTAGCCCTCCAGACCTCTAACATAAATGAACACGTGAGAGAAGCAATCCTCTCTAGACTTAACACCCTAGCCAGTTTCAACTTCTTCACTGATGATGAGCGGGAGATGCTACGGATTGAAGATGTTTCGAACCGCATCTCGAAGGGAGGCGCCTTAATACTTGGCTTGAATGAGGTTTCGCCTACACAGCGCAGGATAGCTGTTGAGTTTATGTTAGGGAAACTGGTTGAGCTTCTGAGATCATGGCAGTTGAAGGCTGTTTTCCTCTTCGCTGAGGAGGCTCACCTCTACTTAAGGGAGACCTACTGGGAGGATATAGTTACCCGTATGAGGCATCTTGGCTTGTTCACCATCTTCGTAACGAATCAACCGGATACTATTGAGGATAGTATCTACCGTCAAGCTGACTCCATATTTCTCTTCAACTTCAAGAGCGAACATGACTTGAATGCCCTCTCAAAGGTGGCCAGAATAGACAATGAGACCATGCGATCCATAACTCAGTCCCTACGCCCCCACTACTGCCTCACCGTAGGGCATGTTACGAAGGAGGTACCCCTTGTCGTTAAGGTGAAGCCTCTGGACGTGTTGACGATGGGTGAGACACGAAGGTTCTTCACCTAGTTCTACCAAGCGGACTTGATTTGAAGCGAACAATTTCGTTATACAGCCGCTAAAGGTGGATAGGAAAGTCTAAATTTTCATAGACGCCACTCTATAGTGGCTTGAGAAGATGAAGCCATTTGACTTTGTGCACATCGCTGACACGCATCTAGGGTATATGCAGTACAACCTGCCAGAGAGGAGGGCGGACTTCTCCAGAGTCTTTGTGGAAGCAGTCGATAAGACCTTGGAGCTGAAGCCTTCCTACGCCATCCTTGCGGGAGATATTTTCAACAGTCCCCGACCGCCTAACGTGACTTTGGCGACAGCCGTCAGAGAGCTACGGCGCCTGACAGATGGGGGAGTGAAGGTCTTCGTTGTCGACGGTTCACATGACATGGCGCCCAACATCATGACGGGTACAGTGCTGATTCCCCTTCACAACGCCAGACTGGTCACCTACCTTCCAAGGTTGGAAGGACATAGCTGGCAGGATGATAACTGCTACATATACGGCTTACAGTGCTACCGAGGCCTCCAAGAGGCTGATAGGCAGCTTCCAACCTACTTGGAGAGAGGCAGACCTTCCCCTAAGGCTGACCGCTTCAACATTCTGGTCTTCCACGGAGCAGTAGATAATCCCAAATACATGCCACCCTACATCAAGCCAGATGTCAGGGAGGAGCAGCTGCCTCCCGGCTTCCAGTATTATGCTGCGGGACATATCCACCACTCTAGCGTACGCCCCTTCAAAGGGGGAACGTTAGTCTACCCAGGATGCTTGGAGACCACTGACTACACAGAGGCAACGGTTGAGAAGGGATTCTTCTGGGTGAGGGTTAACAGCAGGGAGGAGCCCCCTGACATGGAGAGAGTTAAGGTTGAGGGAGCCCGTGAGTTCAAGGTGAAAGAGCAAGACTTCTCAGGACAGCCAACTGAGAAGATCGTGAGAGAGGCATCTCGAACAATCTCCGAGCTGGATAGTGAAGGAGCTATGCTTGCACTCAAGTTGAAGGGACAGCTTCCATCCTCATACAGGAGGAGCCAGATAGATATCCCAAAAATTAAGGCATCTGCAGTGAAGGCACTTTACCCTTTGATTCTAAATCAGATGGTTGAAACTAGTTTGCAGGAAACTTCACCGTTAAAGGAGACTAGAGAACTGAAAACCATAGCTCACAGCTACTTCCTCAAGCTTCTATCCAAGAAGCATCCCCCAGATTTAAGCCAGAAACTTGCAACAGTCGCTGTGGAACTACTTGACTGTGAAGAGGCAAGGGCGAAGACGCTCATAGAAGAGAGCACCCGCAAGGATAGTTCGTAAACTCATTTTAGGGCAGATTTCTTCAAGCATCTGGAAAGAGCGTGAAGATCCGCTGGAGATAATGAATAAAAAACCGTGTCACTTGCGAAGATTGAAGATGTAAAAATGCTGACGACTGGCCCAAGACAGCGCAGGGCTGTTCTGCCGTGAACACTTCTACTTTCACGACCATGCTACGTACCGCCCAATTCTCGCTTCACAACACCCAAGGCTCCAAAATCTTAGATGCATTCCTAAGGGGGTTGAACGGAAATAGACATATCTTCCATAAGACCATAAACCATACAGGCGGCCTCTCACGGAGAATCAAATCGTTCATGGCTCATTCCGCCATGAATCACTCCAAAGAGGACGCTTATAACTCCTTAACTTAACAGAGCCGAAATGAGATGAATAAGATGAAGATAGGGATGATGTGTCTTTGGAATGCCGCTAACGGGCCTTCCATTCATGCAGAATTAATAGGAAGGGCTTGGGTAAAGTTAGGTCACCAGCTCAAGATATTTTCTGCCAAGAAACACCCTGATGCCCGTCCTACCTTTCAAAGGGATGAGGATTTTGTAATCAGACACTTTAGTGTTGAAAAAGTAATACCGTTTACCCGTGCAACTTCCTTTGATCCTTCCCCGCTCTTAAATGAAGAATACCAAGTCTTTGTCGCCCAAAATGTAGAGAGATTACCTGCTGAAAAGCTACTCAAGGTCTTCCCTATGATTAAGAAAAAAGCAATTACTGTTCAGGTTGTCCATGAGGGTGAAGCTCCAGAGGATCCCCTTTATTACAAATTTGACTGGGATGCTATTGTCTGTTTTGACCAGCGATATAAAGACTACTTGGTCAAATCTTTCCCTGCTGAGAAGATTCATATGATTTCCTATCCTTATCACCTGTTTAAGCTTGGTGATAAAGAAAAAACGAGAAGGAAGTTAGGGCTTCCTCTGGATGAAAAGATTGTATTCTCCTTTGGCTTCAGGCCAAAAGATGTTATATGTGTTTTACCTGCTCTGAAAGATATAGCTAAGGAGTATCCTCTCCGGTATGTGATTATTGCCAATCCCGAAAGCGATACGGGTGAGTTATATGAAGTGAAAAAGAAATACGATTTTATAGACCTAAAGGTAAGAGCACTTCCCTTAGATGAACTATATGACTATTTGTATGCTTCAGATGTATTACTCATCCATAGGGAATCATCGTCAAAGTACCATGCGGTCGTGTCCAGTTCAGTCTGCCAACTTTTAGGCTCTGGTTGTCCCATCCTGTTTCACCAGTCAAACTATGTAGAACTACACGGTAATGAAATCATAAAATATCGCGATTTTGGGGATATGAAAACTAAGCTTATTGAGCTGTTTCAGGGCAAATTTGATCTGAACATAATAAGGGATTTTCTAAAGAATTATGAGGCGGAAAGAATCGCCGAAAGATTTCTAAAGTTATTTAAAGAGTTAACGGAGACTCAGAAAAGGAGGGAAATATGATATCTGTATTAGATCAAACTGTTCAAAAATTAGGTGATGGAGAAATTGTCTTACTAAAGTCAGGAGAGGCCATCTTCAAAATGGATTCCTTTAAAAACAATCCTATTGTAAAACCCCAAGATCTGGGGCTTACCTGGGAAGAAGATGATAAACTAAAGATTGGAGCCGTTTTTAACGGGGGAGCTGAGGTTTTTCAGGACAAGATAATCCTGCTACCAAGATGCCATCAAGGTTATCAGAGGAATAAGCTTTTCGATAAAAAACGCGGTATTGAACGCTCCTACTTAGAGAACTATATTTCTGAAGTTTGGCCTTTAGTTAGTGATGATGGGATTCATTTCACTAGATTCCACAACGTGGTAATTAAAGGTGATGGCACTGATCATCAGGATTTTTTCTATGGAGTGGAAGACCTTCGTATCATTAAATATGACCGTAAATATTTATTAATTGGTTGTGGGAAAATCAAACCGCCCTTCAAAGGGGAGAATGCGGACCGTATTGCCATTTACTCTACTGAAGATTTTATAAACATCACTTATCATGGTATAATTGAACCCTTCGACTCACGTAATGCTGTCCCTTTCTCCGAAACGGTAAATGGTCGGCATTATATACTACTGCGTTTCCATCCTAACATTCACTTGGCTTACCTTGACATGGGTATAGATCAATTGCTGAACCCTTCTAAATATTTAAAAGAATGGAAAAAGCTCTATGAGCAACGGAGCCAAAATATTCTTTTGGAGGCTGCCTGCTATCCCCACGAAAAGGAGAAAATTGGCCCAAGCACCCCCATAATCAGGACGGATAAAGGCTGGTTACTTATCTACCACGCTGTTGGTGAAATAGAAAATGATATTTGTAGAGTATATGGGTTGTCTAAAAAAATTGAAAGAGGATATTTTATATGCGCTGCTCTGTTAGAGCTGAACCATCCAGAGAAAGTACTTTGTCGAACCAGACATCCAATTTACATTCCTTCAGCTCCTTACGAATTATATGGTAATGATCAATATCCTGTGGATGTGCCAGCAGTGGTTTTTCCTGTAGGAGCAATTGTGAGAAAAGATAAATTGATTCTATATGCCGGAGCAGGGGACAAATATACTATTCTCCTAAGCTGCAATCTTGATAATTTAGTTAATTATCTATGGGAGATGTGTCAGGGAACGGCCCCTTGATGACACGATAATTAAAAGATAAGCATATGGGATGATATTCTTTAAGCTGTTGTAACTTCAACGGTGGAGCCGCTTTTTGTCCACCAGACAACCACGATCTTTAGACTTGAGATTGTGGGTTGTGACGGTTTAGGTAACAGGGAGTTAGGAAGTAATCCCTCAACATATTCTGTTGCAGCATCTTTAATCTCTTGATATAGATCTATGCTCCGTGTTGCCGAGACCAGTATGTCAAAGATAAAAACATGAACTTGACCATGGATACCTATTTCTAACACGCCTTAGTTGTTTATCAGATCTTGAGCTATTCTTGGCAAAGCTTCGATCTCTATCGTTTGCAGTATTACACTTATTGCTACTGCCGTTGCAGCCTTTTTCCCCAATTACTTATCTCACCACGTCTGTTCTCCAACCAACTTGAGAGCAAAAACCCTGTATTTCTCTAATGAATATCTCCCCATCTTCATCTCCTACCCTTAGTTCAAATGTGCTTGAAAAACAAGGTTTATCGTATTCACATCTCACATTGTAGTGCTTATGGAGAACGCCAAGAAGAGCTTTCAAATACTTCCGGTCGGCCTTCTTAATTTTAAGTTTCATCTATACAATCCAATAATCTGTTTTAGATCTTCCCCTAGTTATAACTTGTTAAATGCTTCTTCCCCGATTCATAAATCCTAATCCACAACAGATATAACGGAAATAACAGACCTAACAGTCAGACAGGCTGGGTGGAATATAGCCGGATATAGCGAAAAACAGGGGCTTGATATGATCCCAACTGAAGAAAAAGGAGGTTTACGTAACAATTATTATTCGAAAACTCTCAGTTCAGAACATTCGATCTCACGTTAATTCGGAGATCAAGTTTGAGGATGGCTTCAACTGTCTAGTCGGCGGGGTAGGCGTGGGTAAAACCTCACTGCTGCTAGCTCTTCATTTCGCTCTCTTCGGTGAGCCGTTGTACAGAGGGTATGACTATCTTTTACGTGAGGATGCAAATGTAGGAAAATTGTTCTTAGAGTTTGAACATGGGGGAAGGAACTATCGGCTGACTCGCACCCTTAGAAGAGAACGTGGGCGGATAAACCAAGATACGGGAGATCTCTTCCTATATGATGGAGAGAAGGCTGTTGCCTACGGCAAGATAGCAGAGGTTCGTGATTATGTAAGAAATGTTACAGGCATTGACCGGAAAATGTTCGAGGAGTTCATCTGGATCCAACAAGAGCACTTGAAGGAAATTCTGAGCATGCCCCCTCGAGATAGGCAAGCCATTCTTGACCATCTATTCGGCCTCTTAGACTTCAAGAAGACTGAAGAGAAGCTGGCATCAATTCAAAGGGATTACCAACGCGACCAAGATAGGATCGGTCAGGACCCCAGCGTCTTAACCCTCATAGAAAAGCGGAAGCAACACAACTATGAACTTGCCGAAAAAGTGAAACTTCAGAAGAAATTGGATGCATCCAAAGCAGAGCTTGAAGCAGCTGAAAAAGCCCTCAAGGAGGCAGAAGCGGAACTGAGAAGCCTGGAGGCTAAAGGGAAGAAGTTCAGCGAACTGAAGGAGAGGCGATCTGCTCTCATAACGAGTATAAACGATTTAAAACGCCGCATAGATTCGCTGACACGACAGATAGAGCGAAAGAAACGGGAGCTTGTGGAAACCAAAAAAGCCTTGGAGGAGCTGAAGAGTGAGGAGAGAAGCCTGAAGCGGCGACTCTTAAAGAGTCAAATCAAGCTTACAACCCCTGAGCAACTTAGAGAAGTTCTCAAGGAACTCAATGAACAGTCAAACGCTTTAGGAGACAAAATCTCCAGACTTAACGCAGATATCGAGAGGGCAAAAGCATCTCTAGAGACCTTAAGGGGCGAAAAGGTTTGCCCGACATGTCGGAGGAAGATGCAGCAACGCTTCCAAGAAAAACTCATCTCTAAGCTTCAAGAGGAGCAGTCAGTGGGCAAGCAACACCTCATTGAGTTGAATGAACAGAGAAATGATGTTAACTTCAAGCAACATCTAGCTCAAGAAACTGAGAGAAAGATCGCAATTATTAACATTAAGGCTGAGGAAGCCGAGAGGAAACTGATTGAAGGAGAACAGTCCATCGCCGAAATTAAAACAGAGGTAACTGAATGTACAGAAAACGTTGGAAAACATGAAGCAGCGGTAAAGAAGATCGATGTTGAACTCACCGAGCTTACAGTTCTAGATTTGGATGCCATGAGAAGGCGGAGAGATGAAGCTTCTAACAACTTCAGAGACCTTAAGGGTTCAATCACCAATTTAATGAAACTTATTGAAGAAAAAAACAAGACCTTGGCCCTACTGCACGATGCGATCAGGGGTGCAGAGGGGAAGCTAGCTCAGAAGAAACGCATAGAACAGGCAGCCTCCCTAGCCTCCGATATAAGGCTAGCATACAGAGAGATCGTTCCACTTCTCCGACGGCTCTATGTGGCAAACTTAAGGCAGGCAGTTCAATCTGTAGTTGACACCCTCACAGTTGAGGCTGATAGAAACCTAGCCGTTGAGGTGGATGATGAATACACACCCACCGTCACGGAAGCAGGCTTCAGGAGAGATGTTAACGTCATCTCAGGTGGAGAGAGAACATGGCTATCCCTAGCCTACAGGATCGGCCTCGGCCAACTTATAATGGAAGCAAGAACTGGGCAGAGCCTAGAAATGTTGATCCTTGATGAGCCCACCGAGTCCCTCGGCTCCGAGGACCGTAGTATAGAGGCGTTGGCAACAGCCATCTCAAACCTCAAGATGATAAGACAGATAATCACCGTCACTCACTCTGAGGAACTCTCAAGAAAAGCCTCAACCAGGATCCTTGTCTCCCGGCAGGGAGATGTGAGCAGAATAGAAGAGGCATACTAACGACAATATAGAATATTAACCGCTACAAGGGGGATAGGTAAGCATTGTCCAAGGATGAAGCGGTCTCCAGCATTAAGAAGGCTCTTGAGGAATTGGAGCAAGCATTAGAAGCCTACAGTCAGAAAGATCCAGAAGAGGTCAGCCGAAGGATCTGGGTTGCATCCTCCGAAGCTGAGTATGCCCTGTTCCTACTAGGAATTTCTCTTGACTCAGAATTCCCAAATAGCTTAAAGGCTAAAGCCTCTCAGAGTAGAAGAGTTGAACCTCAAGGCCATATGGTTAAAGCGCAAGAATTATTGCGGTCTGCATTGGAAAGCTATAGGTCTGAGGGAGATCTGAGGAAACTTTACAAGGCGGTCTGGGAGGCAAGAGGTTATCTCATAGAACTTCAGGAAAAAAGAGGTAGAGGATTACCGTGAAACAGGCTTCCCGGTTCTCTCCAACGCAATGATCTCGTTAACTTCGGGGCCTGTGCCGATGAGGGTGACGGGGACACCTACTTCTTCCTCGATTTTTCTAACAAAGCCTTTAGCTTCATCAGACAGTTGATTGAAATCTCTAGCACCCTTGCAATCAGGGTAGACAACATCGAGTTTCGTCAGAGCTATCTGAGTTGCTCCATTCAGTTTCACAGCCCTTCTAGCTAGGTCGAAGTTAAAGGGTGCGGCACGGCGAGGCCTCCTCGTAACTGCTCCGAATTCAACCCAACCTCTACGCTTCGTTTCCTCCTCTGAGAGCAACCCCGGCAGGAAACCTTCACCAACCCTTGTCACATATGCTTTGAAGACTATAACAACCTCATCTACACAGGTGGGGCCTATGCCTACATCTCCACAGATCGAGGAGGCTGTTATATCCTTTGAGGTGCAGAAGGGGTACGACCCATGATAAAGGGAGAGGAAGGTTCCTTGAGTTCCCTCAACTAGAACCTGCTTCCCTGCATCCAGAGCATCATTCACCTCCCCCGACACATCGGTGATATACTTTTCAAGCTCAGGAACCTCCTTAGCGATCTTGACTGTTCTCTGCACGCGATCCATATTACATGGACCAGTTCCCGTTCCAGTGGTCCCTATCTTCTTGGAAAGATGACCTGAGGCTTTATCCGCCTGGATGTGTTTCTCCTCTATGATGGCACATTGAGAGTCAACGCCAACGCGA
>Ga0265594_1003366_pt1 | contig 10671 bp, 9 predicted proteins | sample saktaG_11_FD_190147 | JGI IMG/M metagenome (GOLD analysis project Ga0265594, IMG submission 190147) | Saline water microbial communities from Sakinaw Lake, British Columbia, Canada - sak_2011_5_24_80m | ecosystem: Environmental > Aquatic > Non-marine Saline and Alkaline > Saline ... | reverse complement strand
AATTAGTTTTAAACATAATTATTTCCTTAATAATTATTACTTCTATGAACACACTAATGTCTGTTGGTAATTATGTGTAAAGTAATTACTCAATTATATTTCAAGGGTTTTTATAGTAAACTCATATTATAAATCTCCTAACGTTGAATATAAGAATTGTAGCCGACTACGTTGCACTTTCCTGTCAAGTTACAAGAAATTTGAAGCGGGCTACAACCCTGAATTTACTACTATCTCGGCTGTTATTTTTATACATTGTTACAGGGCGTTTTTATTCTGGTTTATAATAGCTATCGTTCATTTCTTCATTTGGTTTCAAGTCTGAATAGACTAGGTGCATCATCGCTAAATCTTTCTTGAATTTTTCCTCTATTTCTTTTCTTAGATTATTAATTATTTCACATTCATTCTTAGTCAAATAGAAGTTTAGAGATTGAAAGAAACTCATTCCTTGATTAAATGCTTTATGATTTAAGTTTTCTAAATCTAAAATTGCTTTAAATTCATCAATTGATTCAGTAATTAAGGAATGTTTTATTTGTGATTTTAAATTAGGAATTAGATTTATCATGCCGTCCTCAGAAATAATAACCAACACTAATGAGTTATTTTTTTCAAATTGTTCATAATAACGAATTGCTGAATTGTATCTTGCTCCTCTGGATGCATCTCCTTTGTCTGTTGCTAATCCATCCAATATTACACCTATTGCATGACATGTAGAATCTCTATCCAAAAGCACTGCACCATCAATTGACGTGATTTGTTGAATTATCTTTTCGGCTAATTTTAGGGGTTTTAATAGGAAACATTGTTTTCCTAACCTTATTGCTTCTTTTGAAGCATTATCAGAAATCACAAGCATTGTACCATGCTTTTGTTTTGTCGCTTCCATTGAGATATCCCATAAATCATCAATTTGTTCTTTACTAATCCCATCAAATAATCGAGGAAAATCCGAATAAAACTTTTCTCTATTAATTTTTTCAACTGGCAATGAAGGTTCTCGGTATTCAACTACCATCATTGGATTATTGTCATGAGAAAGCTCCCATTTGAAATGGCTAGTAAAACTAATTACGAATAAAGTCTCCTCCTTTGGATTATACTTTCCCCTTAATTCACCAAGTCCATAAATTAAAGCTGTATCTGAGATTATCGAAGAGTTATTATCTGATAATTCTAAAAACTTACGAACTTTTCTGTAATCACTAACCCTTATTGGGTCTCTAAGTTGTAAAGTAATTTTTACATTTTTATGGTCTTTGGGTGCAATTATCATGTTCCCAATACCGACAGCACCTTCATATTTCATTGATGCGATTTCATTACATGCATCATATAATCCGTGCAGCCCTTCAAAATTCCTGCCTGCCGCTGAAACGGTATACATAAATTGTCTACCTGCGTTCCTTAGCAATTCATCAGAATTTCGCTCAATTGAATTTATCGAATTATTTGGGTCTTTCAATGCATTTGAGCATTCCTTTAAAAAGATGTTAATTGTACTTTCTATAAATGAACGATAGATTGTAAATCTTTCATCCATTTTATATGTAGTCAATGTGTAATACTTATTTAAAGCATCTTTATTTAGAGATAAAATAGTAAATACTAAGAATCCGTCAATATATGTTGGTGATGCAACAAAATATTCATTTTCTCCATATATATTTTCTCTTTTTAGGATTTTTTGTATTCCTTCTATATATGATTTAGTGGTAATTCTTTTTTCATGATTCTCTTGTGCTATTTGATGAGAATGAAAGATTCTTCCCTCTTCATCTACTTTTTCAAGTTGCGTAGCTAAATCTTTTAAATCTGAAAAACTATTTACATTATAACCACAACTCTCTGGTTCGAGACAAACAGGATGTCTGTCCTCTCTTTTATCAACCAGTATACCGATGAAGAAAACTTTTGGATTCAGTTTATAATCAATTTTCTTGAATAAACTTTCTGCTGATACCTGAAATGAAATCTGAACATGCTGTTGGTATCCCCACATAAATAAATCTATTGTATTTCCCATAGTTGTTATGATGTTTCTTTAAATGCCCTGTAACTGTAAATTGTATGAGTAGTGGCAGATTGCGTAGCACTTTTCTGTCAAACCGTGACAAAGTTGATGCGGGCTACAACCGTTGGTATTTCGCACTTTACCTGCCATTACTTATACAAAATGTTAGCAAAAGTACTTTTCATTCTTTTATCTTTTTTAATGCTTCAATAAAGTCATTCTCAGTTATAAATAGTTTATCTAAATCTATTCGTTCGTCAGAGTTAATTGTGATTAATTTATTTAAATTCATGCTTCGTCTCATACAGTTATATGCAGCTTCATTTACAACAAAAGCTATTTCAGCTCCAGATAAACCAAACAACTCCTTTGAAAACATATCAATATCCACATCACTTGCAAGAGGCATCTCTTTTGTGAAAATTTCGAATATTTTTTTACATCCAACTGTTGTTGGTTTCTTTATTTCTATTTTGTAATCAAATCTTCCCGGTCTAAGTAGAGCATCATCAAGTAATTCTGGGCGGTTAGTTGATGCTAAGACAGAGACATTTCCATATGTCTCCATTCCATCCATAAGTGTTAAGAGTTGATTTACAAACTTTGAATCAAGACGACCAGAATCTGAATCGGTTCTTTTTTGAGCTATTGAGTCAATTTCATCAAAAAAAATTATGGCAGGTTGATTATTGCGAGCTTCAATGAATTTTTCTCTTAATCTTTCTTCAGATTCACCATGCCATTTACTTATTAATTCTGGACCTGAGATAGGTATAAAATGAGCATTTATTTCATTAGCAATTGCTTTTGCAATCAAAGTTTTTCCATTTCCTGGCTCACCATATAACAATATTCCTTTATGAGGCTTAATTCCTAAATGTTGAAATAACTCGGGCTTTATTAAAGGCAATTCAATTACTTCTCTGACAATTTCAATAATATCATCAATCCCGCCAATGTCATTAAATGAAACATTTGGAATGTTGCGATTATTACTATTAACAGGCTCTGATTGGTTTTCTGATTCTTGCTCTTTTTCAAATAGTGAAATACCAAATGATAGTCCCCTCTTTTTATTTTCAGATTCTTTGGCTACATGTTCAATAGAAACAGGTTTCCTTTGAATTGTAGTTCCAAAGAAATCCTCTTTATAAATTATTTCCCAAAACTCTGTTGTTAAATCAATCTCATCTGGAAGTTCATTTAATATCTTAGTGCTTTTAGATTTATCAAAATAGGGGCATGAACTTATCCCTTTCTCTAGTATTTCTTTATCAAGTCTTTCTTCAAGTTTACTTTTATCAATAATCCAAGTATCCTCGTTTTTAAAAAAACCGAATTTGTACCAATAATTGACATTATAGGAATAATAACTGTCTGAATTCAAATGTCGAATCGTTTCATTAATGTATTTACATCCCCATCCTTCATGAGAATTATCTATGTTGCAATAATTGTCTTTGTTAATGGCTCTGTTGTATGAATCCGAACATTCAACAATTTGACGCATTTGATTAAAAAACCTCCATGGTTGTATTTCTACCTCATTTAAAAACATCTTTGAAGTTGTCCAACCATGAATAATTTGATAAAGCTCTTCAATAAGCCTGAATTTGGATATTAACTCTGACTTTTCAACAATAATGCTGTTAATTGAAAATCCGTCATCTACTACTTGGCAGTTATCAAACTTTTTTAATAGTCGTAAAGCTTGTGAGTAATTCTTTGATGTTGATTTTCCAAATTGTAATTGTAGCATCTTCATTCAGTATTTTTGCTAACTACTTCCTAAACGACATATTACGTTTAGCATGCCATATTAGGGTTATATGCGAATAGATCATTCGTTTATTTTTTCCTTATCCGAAAAAATGAGATCTGCAGGTGAGATGATATTTTGCAGATTTTTTGTGGAAACATGGGTGTAGATTTCTGTGGCTTTAATACTTCTTTTTCTGCTTTTCATAATTAATCCATACATAAAATCTTTATTTGTAGCAATAAAATGCCATCAAAATTTACCTGTCAATGAAAAAATATTTACTAATAAACACTTAACTCGTTCCCAAGTTGAACTTTGGAACGAGTAATTAAACGAGTAACTAATGCTCAATCTCATGAACTACCCACACATTGGGTTCAGTATATTCACCAAGATTGGACTTTACGTCAATATGAATTTGACTTAAAGCTCCTGGTACAGTATATTCTCCGGATTCAATAAAAGTCAGACCAGTCCATTCTTCCCATTCTCTGATTGTACCCGGAATATACATCGCTTTGTGCGAGGAATGAACAACCACATATATCGCATAAAATGAACCAAACAGACTTGGTGTGGCACATCAGGTAAGATCTTCTTTACAACACCAAGAAAGCATTTACCTCTACCAAAATCACTGGTGATCCCTCATATCTCTCGTGGATAAACCTCTTTAAGGTTCTTTAAAAACTGTTCTGCCGTGCATTTGTTCTCTCCATCGCACACCATAAACGATAGTGGCTGTTTCGTCTTGGCATCTATGGAAAGAAACACCGTCTTCTTCCTGCCTTTGATCTTTAGCTCTTTACCGTCAATCTGTATGACTCCACTACATCGTGTAGAATCGATTCTTATCCGTAAGGTTGTAGATGAGATACTATAAAGCCAGTTCAGTATTGTTGATCTCGATACGCCATAACGTCTTCTTATGTCTTGTAGTGAACTCTTGCTAATGACATAATCAAAGACTACTTTCTTCTTGAGACCATCGCTTGTTTTCTTGCGTTTGTCCTTTCCAAAATGATTGAAACTTGTCCCGCAATGATTACAAAAATATCTCTGTGTTCTCCGTTTTACCGAACCTCGTAGCGTGAATATCCGACTATAGATGAAGCCGTTCTTTTTTGTGTCTAAACTGCTACATTCCTGACACCGTTTTTTTTCGTTATACTCATGACACAAGTATAATCTATTGTAACTTCCTATGCCAACCAACTTTATGTGCCTTTCCAGACACAGTTAAGTTAACACTCCCCTTTTTCATTTTTACTTTTTGATATTTTTCTTCTTACGATTGCTGACCTTATCCTTCACTTTGTCGATCAGACGCTGATGAAGGGCTTTTTTAATCTCATCGATCTTACCGTAGGAAATGATATTATCTCCAAGCAGAATTCTTGTTTCATCAGTGAGATTTGTAATGATATTTCTGCCACGCTCGATAGCGAGGACCTTCATTTCAGGATGCTTTTTCACAACATCAGATAAATTCATGTGATAGAGTTCGCTGTGCTTTGTTACTTCTATGTTAATAATACCGAATCCTCCAGAAGAGATAACAAGGTCCTGCACGTATGTTCGGCTGATGAAGTTTTTTTTTATAAAGAAATTTTGTATGACTTTTGTGATTTTTTTTGAAAATTTATTGCGAAAAAAGAGAGTAAAAACCGCCCAGCAAAAAATTGTAATGATCAAGATATTTATTAGAACGGACAATGTCGGCAAATTATCCAGGTGAATAATTGGTTCAAAAACCTTATGTACAAGCTGAGAGGGGCGCAGGGAGTTCACAAAAGTTGCGATCAGTGTAACAAGACCTGCATGCCCTATGATCATGAGTATTGTAGCGATCTTCCGCCGCTGCTGGCTTTTTACGATTAGTTCGGATTCCTTAGTGGTAAAGCCCGTACTCGTAAAGCAGGAAAGCGCCTGGAATTTCGCAACTGTCCATTCCAGTCCGGTGAGCTCGAATGCAACAGCACCTATACGAACCACAGTAATAGAAATAATTACGATCACAACGAAAAGAATTAAATTCATAGTGTCCTCTTATAAGTAGCGTTTTAATTTATGGGTAAGATCCTTACTGAGTATAAGATGAAATTTATTATAAAGGTTTGGATAGGTTTCTTTCAGACGTTTTAACTTAGCGTGTTTCCAGACAATAATGCGTACATCCGTTTCTGCGATCACATTTGCAGAAGGATTTTCCTCCATAAGATACTGCATTTCTGCAACAAAATAACCGCGTGACAAATGGGCAACGACCTTGTCATTCTTCTTCACAACAGCAGTGCCGTCAATGATCTGGATGATCTCATCGATCTTCACGTTGTCATGACAGATGTATTGATCTTTACGAAGTTTTCTCTCTTCCCCCATCTTCCAGAAAAGCATGAACTCCTTTGATGTCATATCGGAAAATAATTTGTTATAGAGATCTAGAATTTCTTCATCAATATGCACTTCTTTATTCTCAAGAAGAATGCGTATGACCTGAACAAGGTTGATCACTGCAAAGAGAGACATCCAGAAAACGATCACATAGTCCTGCAGGATGATACCGCGTGCGATCATACACAGTCCTGCAATAATGAGCACAATACGCAGCCAGAATATCTCTTTGATGATAAAACCGATAGCTGTGCCGATGTAGTACAAATTCTGCAAAATTATAACTGATATTGGTTTCATTATTCCTACCTCACAATGATAATCTTTTCAGTTGCACTCACAGTATTGTCACTCATCCTGATAAAGTACAGTCCCGAAGAAAGGGTAGTTGAAATATTAAGAGTAAACTCATTTTCACCAGCTATTGCCTGAATTTCCTGTTGATAAATTTTTCTTCCCCTCACATTATAAATAGAACACATAACATTCTTTGCTTTTTTTGAGAAATATGCAATATTGATCTCGTTTTGGGCAGGATAAGGAAAAACTTCTTTAATACAAAGTTCTCCATTTTGGTCAAATGCAGGATCATCCACACTTACATACTCAAACAGTTCATCTGTTGTAAAGGCAGTTGGTGCAAGCAAATATGCCGGAACACTACCTGTTCTTGCCGACCATAAGATCGCACCGGTTGAGGGAATATACTGAATTACCTGAATATTCGAAGATATACCTGCGGCACCGGAAAGCAGAGACCAGCTTCTCTCAGGATCGATGAAAGTGCTTATGTCCAGTGAATCTACAATGCCCTCATATCTGTAGCAATAGACCGGCGCATATAATTTCCTGAAATGATTGGTCGCAGCAAGATTATCGCCGGGAATTTCTGTATTGTCCGCCTGCGTACGAACCACAATGCCCATATAATTATTGCATTCTATAATTAGCGCAAAGCTGTCCTTTTCTGTCGAACTGAGCACATTCATGATCGAGCCGGTCCGCTGCACATTATCGCTTACTGCCCTTACCACATCAATTGGATCGCACTGTCCGGAGCCGTCATAATCCACTGCTTCAATGCCGTTTCTTATAGAAAGAAATATTGGTTGAAAGGTATCCTGCGGATCGTAGGAATTATTGTTTCCGACATTATAAAAAGAGCCGACACCGTTCTCATTTATCGCAGAAAGGCAGCCGAACAAACCTGGAAAAGTAAAGGAAATCCAATTCTGCTCATCGGATTCTGTGGGAAAGGAAACCATAAGAATATGATTGTCCAAAAGTGATTGATGAGGAGTCCAATCAAGAAAGCGGGTTATGATACTCTCTCCCAAAAGTCCAGGTGCAGTTACTGTGCTTGCTCCCCAGCTTGTAAGAGAAGAACAAAATGAATTATCAGAAAAGGGATTTTTGTCATCGGCAAAATCTACAATGGAATTGCACATCATCAGATCGGTAACATCAATATCCCGTTCCAATACATCATTATATAAGGACTGCCCACCTGCTACAATGCCATCGAGAACCCCATCTCCTTCAGTGATATACTTATCATCAACTACAAAACTCTGCTCAAAATTCGCACGAGTAACTCCGTAAAAATAGGCATTATTACCGAAAAGATACCCAAGAAAATAATTGCAGAATATATCTATTATCTCATTGCAAAGCATATATCCATGCCCATAGCCGCGCTCATAATGAGTTCCCCACACTCTGACGATCTTCTTGCTATCCTTGTATTCAATATATCCCTGCAGCTCCTGAGCACTTAGTAATGCTGTTGAGAAAGCAAGTATTAATAAAATCGCAATAATTTTTTTCATCAATCAATATCCTTCCAGCGTTCATCGTCAGGAGCGTTTTTTTCAAGCTTCTTTTTTAGCTGCTCATAATTATTATGCCTATCATTTACCTTGAGCAATCTCAAATACAGAAACTGAACATCGAGGTCTGAAACCTCTTCATCGGGGTCCTCGATATCCTCACCTTTGTAGGTAAATCCAGTTTCCAAAGTTGCAAGCGCTTCAGCATTTTTACCCATTGCATCCTGCACTTCTGCAAGCATAACATAAGCATCATAATGCTCCACACGTGTTTCAATTGCTTTCTGGAGAGCAGTTTCCGCCAGTTCAAGTTCACTGGTTTTGAAGTAAGCTTCTCCCTTATGACGCCATGAACAGGACCAGTCCGGAAACTCCTCATTCAATCCCTCATACACTTTTATGCATTCATCATATTTACCGATTCCAAGCAAAATGTTAGCATACTGAAACTTAATATTCGGAGCCAGCGAATCAACACGAGTTTCAAACTGCTCGAGCATTCTCTCCAGTTCGATCAAATATAAATAGGACAGCATCAAACGGGCGCTGTCGCTTTCTTCATCCTCTGCAAGTTGTGCGGAATAATGCTTAAACGCATTCTCAAAACTCGAAATATTCGGATCGGCATAATAATCCTGAAATGGATTGGCTTCTGAATCCTGAGCGTGCAGGATCGTGAAGGTAGCACATATCAGCATTACACATAAAATAATCTTTTTCATACATACTCTCTTTCAGGTTTTTGGGATATTATTGAAATGTGTATTTTTAAGTCAAAAAAAATAGAAAGATATTGCATAGTGACTTACTCAATTCCAGTTTGATGCTCTCATTACCAAGCCTTTAGGACGTGAAATCTTTTTATTTATTTCACTGGGGTGCTCTTCTGAGCTCGAGTCTATGCAAAAGTTTTGAAGAGAAAATTTGCCATAAAAAATTATGTGAAACAAATAAAGGAAATCGAAAAACAAAAAAGAGGTCATGATGGATAGACTCGCATTATTAAAAGAACTCACCCTTTTGCCGGGCATTTCCGGATTTGAATATTTCATCAAAGATTTTATGATAGAGCAGCTCGGGGAACTCGCTCCCTATGAGCAGGACAGACTCGGACAGATCACATTCACTATGAAGGGGCAAGCGGACAATCCGAAAATTCTTTTTATTGCTCATCAGGATGAGATCGGCTTCATGGTAGCTGATGTCATGGATTCCGGCTTGATACAATTCCACCCTATCGGCGGTTGGAATAAGTACACACTCATGTCCAGTCCGGTTGAGATCATTACACAAAGTGGGGAAAAGCATGCTGGCGTTTTCGGCTCTATGCCTGTGCATTTCATTCGAAATAGAAAGGACACACCTCCTGAAATGTCTGACATGTTCATTGATATCGGAGCAAAATCCCGCAAAGATGCCTTTGAGAACTTCAGCATCAATATTGGTGATCCGATCATTCCCATTCCCTATTTCTATTATGAAGAGCGCAACCGCAGGATCATATCAAAAGCGTTTGATGACCGTGCTGGTATTGCAGCACTGATTGAACTGGGAAAAGCACTAAAAGATACACCTCATCCGAACACAGTATATTTGAGCGGAAGCGTACAGGAAGAAGTGGGCGGTTCCGGCTCTCGAACCCTTGCACGAACTATAGATGCGGATATTTGCGTGGTGCTGGAAGGAGCTCCTGCAGATGACATTCCCGGCATTCCATTCCGTGCACAAACCTGCGTGGGCAAAGGAGCACACCTACGTGTATACGATCCTTCCATGATCGGTGACCCAAAATTGAAAGATACCTTTATAAAACTGGCAAAAAAACACGACATTCCCTTGCAGGTAACGCTTCGTCACGGTGGCGGAACTGACGGTAGACATATTCAAACCTCAGCTCATGGCATTCCATCAATTGTGTGCGGTGTTCCGGTTCGGTATGCTCATTCCCACAACAGCATGATAAGTTTGGATGATTTTGATGCGCTGATAGATTTGCTGGTTGAATTCGTGAAGGTGTATAAATTGGATCACTCACCACAGAGAACACAGAGAGCACAGAGAAAATAAAACAAATAATATGATATAATCCGAAGATGAGAATGGCTATTCTCACCTTCATGCATTTATTATCGGAAATGTATTTAAATTAGTTTGGAGTTGACGACTCTGTCGTCTTATAGTATTTGTTCACGGTAACGTGGTGCTCGATGCGCTCCAATATGTTTGAGGACTGGCTTGATTGCTACAAAATTGTGATGGAGTTCTGAACAGATAATCAACTGAAAAGGCTTAGGATTTTGGGAACGAGATAAGATTGAGAGATTTGGGAACAAGAGGAATATGCTTTAATGTATTAAAACCAGTTTTTTTATTTCCTCTCCACTTCCTTGTACAAACCTACAAAAATAAATTCCCGATCTCATTCCCTCAGAATTCCATTTTACTTCATAGTTGCCGGTGCTTTTGTTCTCATTGAGAAGACGCTTAACTAATTTTCCACGCAGATCGTACACATCAATTTTCACGTTGCTGTTTTTCTTAAGGTAGGTTCAAGTTTTTATTGCAACAATTAAATTATTAAATACCTCTTTAGGAGTTAGCCAATTCAAGGTTTTTCTTGGTCTTTCATTCAACATGTTTTGAACCTTCTTAATTTCTTTCTTACT
>Ga0265594_1003363_pt1 | contig 10682 bp, 11 predicted proteins | sample saktaG_11_FD_190147 | JGI IMG/M metagenome (GOLD analysis project Ga0265594, IMG submission 190147) | Saline water microbial communities from Sakinaw Lake, British Columbia, Canada - sak_2011_5_24_80m | ecosystem: Environmental > Aquatic > Non-marine Saline and Alkaline > Saline ... | reverse complement strand
TAAATTCTTAATTTTTTATTATTCTTTTTAGGATCGTCATCTTGAAACTCGGAGAAAATATTCAATAATTCTCTGCCAGCCTTAAGGGGAAGAATAAAAGAGTAACCTTTTTCCGGAATATTTTGGCTAATGTTTTTATTTTTAAAATAAAGAGTCTTTTCAGCTAAACGAAAACTATCTGTAGCTACTATTTTTAAATAATCTTTTTGAAAATTAAAATATATTCCTGACAATTCCACCCTGGTCTGACTGGGACTGGTAAAATTAATAACCTGTGCCATGCCCTGGAAAAAAGGGTTAATGTTTACTTCTATAAAATTCTTATTCTCAATCTTAGGAACAATGGGAAATTCTTCGCTATCCTGTCCTTTGATTTGAGTTTTTTGATTTTTAGATTCTATATAGAGAGTATTGTTTTTAACCTCTAAGGAAATTTTTTCCTCTATTAAGAAGTTAATAAAATCCGAAAGAAATTTAGCTGGTATGGTTATTTTTCCTTCTTTTTCTACTTTAACTAAACTCCAATATTTAATACCTACTTCTAAATCAGTGGTAATTAAGTTTAATAAATTATTTTCGGCCGAAATTAGCACATTATTTAAAATAGGCAAAGAAAGGTTTTTGGTGGTTATTTTTTCTACAACATTCAATCCCTTTTTTAAATTTTCTTTTAGGATAGTAATTTTCATATAGTAATTATATTAATTATTATTAATATTATTAATTATTATTGTTATATAAAGTTTTTTTATTTTTTTAAATTTAATTCTCCTATAAATAAGATGTTGAATAAACGTGAACAGATTTTCAGGTTATAGTTTTTCCCTTCTTTCCTCACAGTTTATAAACAGGTTTTTAAACAGAATATATCCTTTGTTTAATTAGATTTATTTCTTCAAAAAGTTTTTCATTTTCCTTAATTTGTCTGGATATTTTATCAAAGGCATGAATGGCAGTTGTGTGGTCTTTGCCTCCGAATTTCTTGCCGATAAAAGGAAAAGAATAATTTAAAGAATCTCTTAGAATATACATAGCTATCTGGCGGGGAAGAACAATTTCTTTTTTCCTTGAAGAATTAACAATCTCTTTTTCTTTTAAATCATAAAATTCAGCTACTATTTGAATAATTTTTTTAGGGCTAACCACTTTAGCTGGGGCAGAGATAATATGTTTTAAAAGGGTTTTAGCCACCTGAAGATCAGGAATTTGATTATTTAACTTTTGGTAGGCAATTAATCTATTTAAAGCTCCTTCTAATTCTCTTATATTTTCCTTAATATTAGAAGCAATGTATTCTAAAACTTCTTCAGAAAGAGAAATAGCTTTATTCTGGGCTTTGACTTTCAAAATAGCCATTCTGGTTTCAAAATCCGGAAAACTTATATCTGCAATCATTCCTCCTTCAAACCGAGAGCGTAAACGATTTTCTAAATTAGATATAGCTTTGGGTTGCCGGTCGGAAGAGATAATTATTTGTTTATCTTTTTCATATAGGGCATTAAAGATATGAAAAAATTCTTCCTGGGTTTTTTCTTTGCCGGCTAAAAACTGGATATCGTCTATAATAAGAACATCTATTTTCCGGTGGTTGCTTTTAAACTCTTCAATGCTATGGTTTTTTATTGAAGAGACTACGCCGGAGGTAAATTTTTCGCAAGTAATATACCTTACCTTTTTATTTTGAAAATCTTTAGAGACCTTATTCCCTATTGCTTGAATAAGATGGGTTTTCCCTAAACCTACTCCCCCATAAATAAAAAGAGGATTATAGGTTGTGCCTGGGTTTTTAGAAATTGCCCAAGCCGCAGCGTGAGGAAGTTCATTGAAAGGAGCTACAACGAAGTTATCAAATAAATAACGGGGATTAAGGCTGGTTATTTTATCTACTTTTAATTCCTGAAACTGAAGTTGCTCCTCTTCGTTAAAAGAGTTTAGAATTCTGTCTTCAGACTTGCTTTTCAGTCCTACTTTAGGAACTTCGTATATTACTTCTCTAATATCTTCTTCTAAACTGCGGGCAATTTTGAGTATGGTTTTATTATATTTATTTTCCAGCCATTCCCTGGAAAAATGATTAGGCACAGAAACAACCAGTCTTCCCTCTTTCTTTAAAAGAATTTTAGTGTTCTTAAACCAAGTAGCGAAATTAGCTTGGGAAATATTAAACTGGATTTGGGCAAGAATTGCTTGCCAGAGCTCCTCTTTATTCATAGTTCTTTTTTATGTTTTTTATTGTAGCACATTCACCAAGAAAAACAAATCTTAATGGTTTTATCCTAACTTAACATCCTCTGTTAATAACCTGGGGATGAAATGGGGATAAAAAAAGACATTGTTTTTTATTTTTAATTATGCTATCTTTAAAATATGTCTTTTACTTACAATCCTAAAAAAAGAAAAAGAAAAAAAACGCATGGTTTTTTGGTTAGAAAAAAAACCAAGGGAGGAAGAAGAGTTTTAAAGAAAAGAAGAACTAAAGGCAGAAAAAAGCTGACAGTTTAGTATGTTTGCTAATAAAAATCGCCTTAAAAAAGAAAAAGAATTTAAGGATGTGTTTCAGAAAGGAAAAGGGTTTAAAAACAACTTTTTGTTTTTAAAGATTAAAAAGAATAATTTAGAATATAACCGGCTGGGTATAGTGGTAAGCAAGAAAATTTCCAATAAAGCAGTTGTGCGCAATCAGGTCAAACGGAGATTAAGAGAGATAATTAAAAAAGAGAGTGAAATAATAAAGCCAGGATGGGACATTGTTTTGGTTGCCCAACCTGGAATAGAAAAACAAAAATTCACCTCTTTAAAAAAAGAAGTTGATAAATTAATCAAAGATGCTTTTAAGAATAATTAAGTTTTATCAAGCCTTTATATCCCCCTGCCTGCCTAAGCATTGCCGCTTTTATCCCAGTTGCTCCCAATACTGTTATTTAAGTATTCAGAAATACGGAATATTTAAAGGGAGTTGGAAGGGAATAAAAAGAATATTAAGATGCCATCCTTTTAATCCCGGAGGCGTTGATTTACCTTAATATGCTTGAATTACTTACTTCATTTTTTTATATTTTCCTTTATCAGCCATTATTTAATGGTTTAATTTTATTGTGCCAACATATTCCTGGCCAGGATTTTGGAATAGCGGTTATTGTTTTAACTGTTGTGGTAAGATTAGTCATCTATCCTTTAAGCACGAAAGGAATTAAAGCCCAGAAAGAATTAGCAGAGCTCCAGCCCAAGATGAAGGAAATTCAAGATAAATTCAAGGACAATAAAGAGAAACAAGCCAAGGCCATGATGGAACTTTATCAAAAAGAAAGAGTTAATCCTCTTTCCGGGTGCCTACCCCTACTTATTCAATTACCTATTATTATTGCTGTTTATCGCGTCTTTTTAACCTTTAAAGAAGGATTAAGCATAGAAGAACTTAATGCATTATATTCTTTCGTGAACTATTCTAACAATTTGAGCACTTCTTTTTTAGGATTTATAGAATTAACTGAACCTTTCTGGCGTTTGGCTATTTTAGTGGGCGTTCTCCAGTTTTTTCAAACTAAGATGCTTACTCCCAAACAGAATTTACAAAAATCTACCGGGAAGCAGGATACAATGGCTCAGTTTTCCAATATGATGCAAAAACAAATGCTTTATTTCTTTCCCTTTTTCATTGTTTTGATGCTATGGGGCCTACCTTCAGTAGTTGCCTTATATCTCTTAGTTTTCACTCTATTCAGTATTATTCAACAGCATTTCACCCTAAAAATGAAGGAGATTCAACCTCCTTCATTAAAGAAAAATGATTAACCAAGAAAATTTAAATACAATTAAAAAAACAGCTCAAGATTTTTTTCAGCAGATGGGTTTTGAGCCGGAAATTGAAGTAAAACCTGTTCCTAATGAAGAAACAGTGGAGATTAATTTAAAAATGGAAGAACCTCAAGTATTGATTGGAGAAAGGGGCCAAACCTTGGGGGAGATTCAGCATCTTTTAAAAGCTATGCTAAGAAGGAAAATAGCTGAGCATTTCTATATTAATCTTGATATCAATGATTACAAGAAAAGGAAGATAGAATATTTAAAAGAGATGGCCCGTTCTGCAGCTGAAGAGGTGGCCTTAACTAAAAAAGAAAAAATTCTGGCTCCCATGCCAGCTTTTGAAAGAAGAATTGTCCATATGGAATTAGCTAATAGAGAAAATATAATTTCAGAAAGTATTGGACAAGAGCCAGACCGCCACATAGTCATCCGCCCCTGCCCCTAATATTACTTAACCATGTTAAACAATATTAGTCAAGCACCTGAATACAGGATGCTTTTTTATGTACGGCATTGTCATAATTGCAATCATTACGACTACAACAATTATCTAAGTCACTTTCGCAACCACAGCAATTATTCTTTGGATTGCAATCTGGATTAAAAAGTGCATTAGTCGCGCTACCAAAATATCCAGCACAAGTACAACGTGCTTGGTCGCTATATTTTCCATCGGGCCAAGTGAAGGGTTCAGGGAAAGTATCGGGGAAAGTGTATAGGTATGCATCGCATTCGCATGCAGAACAATAATTTATGCAACCATCTTCATCATAATCACAGCATCCATTAGTGTCTGGGCATTCATATTCAGGACCAATATCCCATTTGTCATAGTTATAAATTTTAGTTGTGTCATTAAAGTTAATAAATTTATTTACGTCGGGATTGCTCCAATCAGAGAGCTCTGATTCCCATTGTCTACCACAACATTCAGTATCGCTATGGCAATGAGACCCAAGAGCTTTCCCTTGGTTTCCTAAGCCAGTATTTTCCCAGATATATATTTCACAATCTCCAGTATATTGATAGATTTCTTCTATACTATTGTTACTAACAAGACTATCTATCCCCAGTTGATATTGCTTTCCTCTTGGGAAAAAATCACTTTTTTTTCCGTCCCAAACAAGTACACCTCCGCAAGAACCAAATTTCATAACGCATAATTTACTTAATTTATTATTTCCTACATAATTTTCGCCACTTCCTAAATCGCTATCTCCATATCCAGTGTCCTCTGGAAAAGTATTATAGATGATTGCCCCTGATGTCCATCCACAGTTTCCATTCGACTCTTTACAAGCCACTGTCCAATAACCCGGGGCTACTTCTATAGAAGAGGCCTGATTGTCGCCGATATGAGAAAAATTAGTGTAACAAATATTATTTTCATCAAAAGGAAAATCCTGATATTTTCCACCAAAATTCGTTTCTGTGTATAAGCGAGCACCATTAACTTTTGTTAAAACTTCTACAGACGATGCAGATGAGGGGATATCATGACATATATTAGGCTCCCTTATAATCTTACAATTTTTAAAATCTTCGTTTTCGCAAATTCTTACTTCGTAATTATCTCCATAGAAAATAAAAGCTGAAGCCACATCTGCCCAAGTCTTGTCGGAAGTAAATTCAGTTTTATCAAGATTAGGATCTTTACTAAGATTTAGAATTATTGTTTCGCTGACACATCTTTTTGTGCCGTCTTTAAAAATATCAAAACACTTTGTCCCTTCTTCTGTACATTCTTCGTTATTAACACAAACAGGTTTATTATTTAAATTTAAGCAATTAGCGGCGGCAAATAAAGTAACAGTACCGGGTTGTCCCTGGTAAATATAAACCTCTTCTAAACCAACAGGATAGAAAATAGTTAATTGAGGATTGATAGTATTTAAAATAAGCCAGGAAGATAATAAAAGAACTAGGCCAATTAAAGCTCCGAAGATTCTGTCTTTGGCATCCTCCAACTTACTTGGATTACCGCTGGAAATTAAATAAAGAAAACCGCCAATAATAAGAGCGCTAAAAACAATTAATCCTACAATAATTAAAGAAAAATTAAAAAGATATTTTATATAATCAGGCAGAAGAGTCTGCTGAACAGTAGTAGGTTTAAAACCGCCAAATTCCGGATAGTCAATTTCTAAAGGCCTTTCTACAGCAGAGACAACTGTAGCCAGTATTAAACAAATAAAGGCAATTAAAAATATTTTATTATACATATTATGTTATTTTAACTGTTTTTTAATTCCGAGTAAACAAATATGGTCCAGAAAGGCAGGGCTCCTATAACAGGAATTAATTCTCCCAAAGTGGCTAAGGCAAATCTTAAGCCTCTTTTAGCTCCCTTTTTAGCCATTTTTTCAGCTGTTTTTTCTTTAGCTTTTTTAATTTTAATTTCTTGTTCAACTCTATGCTGGGCAACTTCTTGAGTGACTTCGGAACGAGGTCGAGAAAGAAGCCACCCTCCCAAAAAAAGAATGCCAATCACATCAGGAATATAGGAAAGTATAGCCCCTATTCCAAAAGCAGCTATTAAGATAGCGCAAATTACGCCAAATAAATCAAGCAATCCTGCTAAAAATAACATCATAACTCCTTCTACACTAAGAACCGACATTTTCTTTTGCTTTTTTAATTTTCATTATTTCTTCAGGAGATGTAGTAATAATTTGCTCTTCTGCATAAGAAGCCACTACTCTCAAAGCTACATGTTTTTGTCCGGCAAAGAACAACCCTTCCCCTACCGCTGATTCTAATAGCATAAATTTTTCTTCTTCAGTGAGATTAAAAGTTTTTTGAACTATATCAATAGTAGCCGGGCTTTGCTTCATTAAGAACTGCAAAGAAGAATTAGTAATAATAGGTTTGCCGTAATCTGATTTCATAAAGTCAGCCACATCTTGGGTAATAGTAGTTACTCCCAGCCAGTATTTTCTGGCTCTTTTGCAAATACCAAACAAGAAGGAAGCTCCGTCTTCAGACTGCATTATCCACCAGGCCTCATCTACCACCAAGATCCTTTTTTTCATTTTAGAGCGGACAGTATTCCAGATATAGCGCATAATAATATACATTGCCATTGGCTTGAGAGCTTCTTCCATATCCCTGATTCCGAAAACCACTAATTTATTATCCATAGAAATATTAGAGGGGTGGTTAAAGAACTGAGAAAAAGTTCCTTTAGTAAACTTTCTTAACCTTTTTACTAAAGATTCAGCTCCTTCCATAGTTTCTAAAACTGATTGCAAATCCTGCATCAAAGGCAGATTTTCATTCCAAGTTTTAGGGTCTCTTCCCGGAGTTATGTCTTTAGCGGCATAGGTTTCAGTTAAGGCCCGGTCTATGATGGCATCTTCTTCCGAACTCAATCCTCCCAGCATAATCCTTAGCAATCCTACCAGATTAATAATATTAGAGCGAAGAACATCTTCTACTCTTTCATCTTCTCTGGGCATAGGCAGTTCAAAAGGATTAATATGGTTAGGAGAAGAAAGGGAAACATCAATATAAGAGCCGCCCACAGTGTCAGAAAGGGAACGATATTCGTTTTCCGGATCGATAACGATACATTCTGTTCCCAGCATTAAAGAACGGAGAATTTCCAGTTTAACAGCAAAAGATTTTCCAGAGCCGGACTTAGCGAATATAACAGAGTTGGCGTTTTCCAAACTAAAGCGGTCAAACAAAACTAAGGAATTATTGTGCTGGTTTATCCCGTAAAGGATTCCTTCGTTGGAGGATAAGTCAAAAGAAATAAAAGGAAAGATGCTGGAAAGAGGATTAGTGTTCATGCTGGTATGGATGCCCAATTGGTCTAATTCGTAAGGAGAAGAGGAAATAAATCCTTCTTTTTGGCGATAAAGAGCTGGTTTAATATAGATAAGCCGGGACTCTAAAACAGAACGAAGCTCGGTTTCCGTATCCCGCAATTCTTTAGTTGTGTCTCCATAAATGGTGATGTAAAGCCCGAACTTAAACATTCTTTCCTGGGCTGTCTGCAAGCGGTCTCTTAACTGTTCTATGTCCCGAAAAGCAGTTTCCAAAGAAGGATCACGGATTAAACCCTTTTCTTCTCTTTCAATAATTTCAGCTTGAACTTCAGTCACTTTTTTTCTTAGTTGTCTTAGAATCATTCCTGTTTCAATAGGATGTATGAAAAAGCTGATATCCATAGGCGTGTCCAGATTAATAATAGGAGAAAACCAGCCCGTGCTTAAATACCTAGGATAAGAAAAAACAAAAAAGGATTTAGCTAATTTTTCCCCTAATTTAATATAGTTTGAATTAATCTCAAACGAAGGAGGGGCGATAATGTCTTCTATCCTGATTATTTCCGGCTTATAGATTTCCTTAGCTTTTTCTTTTTTGCTTTTTAAAAAAGGGAGTTTCATAATTATATTATTCTTTTAATTCCGGAGGTATTTCCGGATAATAACCTACTTCTGCTTGTTCGGGATGATGAAGCCCCCATAAAAGTTCCACGATTTCTTCAGTATTAAGAGATATGGCTCTTAATCCGCTTCTCCTTAATCCTAAACTTACAAAGTCCATTCTCTGCTGAAGCTGTATTTTACATCTTTGAAATTCTTCTTCAGTTAAAGCTGGAATTTTAGGGGCTTTAAGTCCTTTTTTATTGTCATTTTTGGTTTCTAAAAGAGAAAAAGGAACAATAATAAAAAAGGACTTGTTCATAATAGTTCCCATTTTTACCAAGCTTTCTATAAATTCGCGGTATCCAGTGGTTTGGACCTGAAGCAATTCGTCTTTTTGTTCCTGTTCTATTTTTTTAAGCTTATCTAAATAGCCGGTAATATTCATTTTTCGCGACTGAACCAAAATCTGACAGGAAAAATCCAAAGAATTGAGAAAGTTTTGAAACTGATAGATAATGGCTGATTGCTCCTCTTCTGATTTTAAGGCAAAATTCAAAGACGAGACCATTAAAACGCCTCTTAGCTGTTTGTTTTTTAAAATAATCACTCCTTCCTTTATTTGATCTGTTTGCAGAAAATCCTGCGTTGCAGTCATACCTTTTTTATTTTGTTTTGATTTCTATTTGGGTTGATAACTGGTTGAGTTTACTGCCGCTGATGCTTAGTTTGCTTTTCTCTTCAGTTTTAGTTGTTAATTTTTCTTTTCCCGTTTCTCTAAGAAACTTAGGCGGTATTCCCTTTTTCTTCCAGATGTATAATTTAGGACCAAAAGAAAAAACAAAAAAGTCATTAATTATAGTGGGTAAAGAGCGGCCTTCAATTTTTATAAAAGCTAATGCGCTGGCTCCTCCAAAAAGAATAATAGCAGATATTATTGTGTAAGTAAGGTTATTAAGAACAAAATAAAGCACAAAAGAAATACCGCCGGCTATGCCGATAAAAACAAATTGCTTGAAAGTGAGAGGGCCCACAATCTTTGCTTCACGTTCTATGAACTTTGGAACAGTAAACTGCATATTCTAATATTTTACCACACTTTTATTTTATCATAAAGCAGAAAGGTTGACAAAATCAATTGAAAAATGATATCATAAAATAGTTTGAGGTAAAAATAAAAAAAGGGAGTGATTGCTATGAAAAGAAAAATGGTTGTTGTTTTAGTATTTTTGATGTGTTTCGCATTGATAGCAGATACTGCTGCGGAAATGAGCGATTGGGGGGAATTCGGGAGGATTTCTGAGGAAAGGAGTAGGGGTCCGGCTGGAGAAGAGAGAACAGAAATCAATTTAACTGTAATAGTGGCATTAGGAATAATTTTTGTCCTAATAATACTGCTAATACTGGCGTTTCTTAAGATTCTTGCCCTAAACAAACTCCGAGACACAAGCTCCCCGCCACCTTAATAAGAGGGTTCTATTTTCCCCTCTATTTTTTATTCAGTAAAAATTTGACAAATCCTCAAAATAAATGTATAATTAAACCAGTATTAAAACAACTTGTTAGGAGGTGAAAAAGAAAAAATGACTGAAACAGAAAAGAAAGGGAAAAGAGATAAAAAAAAGAATGATAGGAAAACCTGGATAGTTATAGCAAGAGTAATACTAGCAACAGTGTTCTCTTTGGGAGCAGTTTTTTACGCAACGCAGATCTCTTCAAGCTGGGCTAATCTAGTGATAACAATTGTGTTAACGATATTAGCAATATTAGCTACAACACTTATCGTCGTCTCATACAGAGAAAATCGAGTGTTCGATCGCCTTGGAACATTGGTTATAAGAAAACGCGGCCTAGGACTTGTTTTACCAGGAATTTACAGATATGTGACAAGTGTACCGCCAGCACAAATGCAGGCATCGATACCATTATTTCCAGGAATGGAAGAGAAACAGGCATGGATAGACGCAGCTATAGGCGGAAGCTTGAATTTCACGGATCCCCGTCTATGGTATATGTTTACGAGCGATGATGCGATTGGAAATACTTTTCAAAAGGTAATAGATCCTTTAGAGCGATTACGAGAAGAAGGAGAGCATGCCACTCGTTCCGTGATAAACGCGACACCTATTGACGAAATCGTGCCTAGTACCGCATCGAAGAAAGATGTAAAAAAAGAATTGCAGAACTTCTTGTTTGATGCAGTTAAGAATAGTCGGGGGATGGAAGACTTCCTTAAACATATTGACAAAGATATCGAATTGGTATCGGTTACCTTGGTAGATTACAATCTTCATCCGGATGTGATGAAAAAGAGAAAAGAGAGATTTGACAGCATCATAGACGTAGAGATAGCCGAACAACTATCTGAGGCTGACAAAAGGAAAATCGGTAATGCTTTAGCTAAAATTAAGAAAGCATTAGTAGAAGGAGGTTTTCCAGAGAAAAAGGCCCATCACGCCGCTATTGAAATATTTAGGGATAAACAAGCAGGACCTAATTTACAAA
>Ga0265594_1003361_pt1 | contig 10685 bp, 16 predicted proteins | sample saktaG_11_FD_190147 | JGI IMG/M metagenome (GOLD analysis project Ga0265594, IMG submission 190147) | Saline water microbial communities from Sakinaw Lake, British Columbia, Canada - sak_2011_5_24_80m | ecosystem: Environmental > Aquatic > Non-marine Saline and Alkaline > Saline ... | reverse complement strand
TATTTTAATATTAAGTAAAGTTAATCCCTGAGCAAACTGTCACTAAAGGGTAAGTGGTGTGACCTCAAGCGTGCGAGGCCGAGCCATTTTGCTATAACCCTTAGGCGGAACAATTTACTTAAACCCTTCTCCAGCTTATTCATATGATTCCCGTCCCTGTTCACATAGTGCTAATCGGGGGTTTTACTGCGCTCAGTAGCCGCAGATGCCGCCTGAAGAAAAACTCCTCTTTTACGCCGGTGAAACCCTGAGCGCAGAGCATCCTCTTTATATCGAGCTTAAGGAATTCTACAGCCAGCCGGCACTCCCATCGGGCGAATGCCCAGCGAAGAGGAAACCACATCCTATCAATGTCAAACTCAGCATAATCCAGGATGTAGAAGCTTCCCCCTACCTTTAGAGTTCGGTAAGCATTGCTGATGATCTCCACCTTCTGGTCATCCTCAAACCCATGCAGGACAAATGAAATAAACACCTTATCGAACTCTTTTTTATATGGCAGGGATAGCTCTATCCTCTGTTTTTTAAAAATGACATTAGGATACCTACGGCAGTGCTTCCAAGCTCGTGCTAACATCTCGTTACTGATGTCTAGACCCACAATCCGGCCCTGAGAGCTTACCTTTTCCGCCATAAAGCAATCATTCTTGCCAGTACCTGAGCCGAGGTCGAGTATTGATTGACCGGGCTTAATGCCCATTTTTTCAACAACGCCTCTGATGAGGCGGGAATACTGCCCTAGCGAAAGCAGGTTCAAAAACAGGTCATAGTAACGGGCTCCTGCTGGCCCAATCTCTACTTTGGATCTTGCTGATGGCAAATGTACCTCCTATTTGAGCATCGCTAAATACTCGTCAGCGTACTTACCGTTTTTAGCTCCATCGAACATCTCCCTGTTCTTGACCTTTTCTAGGGCCAGATACTCACTGACAGCCATGCCGGCCGAGCTTCCTTCGCTAGCAGCCGTGATAAGGTGCCGCTCGCTACCAGTAATCTCCCCACAGGCGAAGACCCCTGGGCTGCTGGTCATCATCTGATCGTTGATTTTCACAAAACTTCCATTCATCTCAAGGACTGCCTTTCGTGCCAGCATGGTATCAGGCTCAGTTCCCACACAGATGACTATCCAATCGATTGCTATTTCCTTCTGCTCGCCAGTTTTGTTGTTTGTCAGTATTGTTGTCTCTACCCAATCAGCGCCTTTTATCTCCTTTAACTCGGTGTTATACCAGACCCGGATACCCTCCTTCTGCAATCTCTTGGTCATGGCAGGGTATGCCCTCAACGATTCTCTTCGGTGTATCAGGGTAACCTCGCTGGCTACACTCTTAGCTAAGATGGCACTCTTGGCTGTGGTATTTCCGCCACCTACTACCAATACACTTTTCCCGGTGAACTTCCCCAAGTCGCGCTTGGCGTAATAGGATACACCCTTCCCAATAAACTTATCCTCGCCCGGCACTCCAAGCCGCTGCATAGTGCTGCCAGTAGCAATGATGATAGCCCGTGCCTGGTACTGATTAACCTCTGTGGTTACAACCCTATCCTCAGCATTGATGCTGACAACCTTCTCTTGCCTCAGCTCTACCCCGACTCCTGATGGAGGTGCTGAAGTTACCTGCTTCTCCATATTTTCCATAAGCACTGCTCCATCTCCGGGTGGGAAACCAGGATAGTTGGTCACTGTGTAGGCGATAGCGCCTTGCCCACCTACCCAGCTGCCTTCCAGAACAAGCGTGCTCCATCCGTCAAGCTGGGTAAAGATTGCTGCTGATAACCCAGCAGGACCGGCACCGATGATGACAACATCTCTTTCTTCCATAGTATGCCTCCTTCAAACAGTTGTATTTACCAAATGTCACCGTATCCCACCTCAGCCAGGCTGTGAGTCAACCTAGCTGCTGATTGCTGGTTCTAGCCTACCTCATTAGAGCTGTGAAACTCGAGAGGCTCCTTTCTTAAGTATCACTGAGTGCGTATCCACAAAATCTAGGCGAATAACCTTACCTTGGATGAACTTTTGCTCTCCCAACAGCCCAATTAGCACGAAACCACTACCTTTCGCCTCCATTTTGGCTACGTCTCGCATTACTTCTTCCCGCTGACCGTCCGAATCAATATACACACTACTTAAACACATATTTACCCCCTTCACCTTATTTCTTCCAAAAGGAGCTTCTTTAGTCGGTCTAAGGAAATTCTATATGGTTCTATCGGAATCCCCATCCAGTCAGAAAACTCTAGGATTTTCTCCGGGTCATTCTGCATAACTTTGTCGTAATAGCCTATTGCATCCAGCATAATGGCACCGCCGGAGTGTTTTGGGAAATTCTCGTTCGCCAGACCTTTATCCCAACCCTGATATACATAGTGGCGGTATTTCATCCATCCCGGTGTAAACCAGTAAATGTCTTTACCCTGACTTATCTTTTCTCTTTCTTCAACACTGGCTAACATATCCATGCAGTGGGTAGCTTTAATTCTAGACATCTTGACCCCGGGTTCCTCTTGCTCCTGAATTATCGTATCTATCTTCCGATACGGATTATCAGCATTAACATAACAGAACTTGCCACCATAGATCACGATAATGTTCGAGGCATATGTCTTAGCTATTCCTATCTGCCTGATAAGCTGACTCTCAAGTTCCCGAGGGATCTCATGCCGTCCCGGCTTGGTGTATAGGATTTTCCTAGCATCCAGAAAGCCACTATCTTTAAGGTGGGTTAGTTCCATATTCAGCGTGCCACAGGCAACAATGGCATAGTCTCGAAACGAAGCATGATTTCCCATATTTTCTCCTCCGCAGGTTTTTGTCTTATTGCAGCCTTAGTTACGGCTTCAGCACGATATGTTTTCTATCCTCTTCTTTGTTCTTCTCTTCTGCTATCCTGTCGATGTTATTATGGACAGCGTCAATCGCACTAGTGAGAGTGCTTGTTCTCACCAGTACGCAGACGAACTTTCTAACTAACCTTGGAAGATTGGGCCCAAATTTTTTACCCACAAGAACATCCACGCCTTCTAGAACGGAAGAGGTGGCCTTGGCCTTCTCCGGGTCGCCATGCTTCATGTTTTCATCCCCTGTAAAGCGCGTGTTCTCTCTCTTTTCGACAAGCTTTTCTTTGCCACTAGAGAACTCGTAAACGTAATAATACTGTGCCATGCCTACATGATCATTGTTGAGATTTTTGCCATCATCTGTGCCGAAAGCTATTAAAAATTTCATGCTCTACCTCATTTTAACGGGTAATTTTTCTCACCCGCTAGGATTGGGGCTTCCAGCCAGTTCTCCGCAGGCACGAAGGGACAGGTATAAGCTTCGCTATATACACACCACGGATTGTAAGCCTGGTTAAAATCCAGAATCCATTTTCCTTCCGCAGTGCGGTCTCTCTCCGGCTCGAGGTCGAGGTAACGACCTGCCCCGTAGGTTTCTTTCCCGGATGTTGCGTCCTTGAAGGGAACAAACAGCATCTCTTCGCTACGGCTGCTCTTATAAGCCTGGAGAGATTGCTCCTTTTCGCCTACCTTGAATCGAAATTCACCCCAGCGAACAAAATCTTGCTCGTTGCCTTTGCTGTAAGCTATTCTCACTGACTGCTTTTCAGAATGCTCGTGCAGTTCAAGCTCGAATCTGTAGCCCGGGTCAGGGGGGTAGTATACCAGACCTTTAAACCGAGGCTTATCTTGCGGCGGTATTGGTGATTGCCATTTCTGGGCAAAGAAAGAGTCCTTGCTTTCGCGCGCTCTCTCCAGATTCGCTTTCCATTGTGATATTTCCATAAAGGTTTCACCACCCTTCTTCTTTCCCAAAATTGCGTTTTACCTTCTTGCTTTCAGTTTTTCAATCTTGGCTAAAATATCATCCATTTTCTGGGATAGCCCTTCGACCTCTTCTCTTAGGGTTTTCAAGGCTTCTGGCAAAGGAGTAATCTCCAGACTGGGAGTGGAAGCGGTTTGAAATGCGTAACTATAGGCTGGCACTTTCATTCTCACAATCTCGCTTACTCTGTAACCTGACCAAGGATTCTGCCTGCACCCAAAAGGCAAGGCTCTTCCTTCAGCCACTACTCTGACGAATTGCCCACAATTACCATACCCACAAAGCCCACAATTCAGCTTAGGCAGAACTTCGTAGATTTCCCTTATTTTCTCTTTACTACTGAGTGCCACCTGCTCTCCTTATTAGTTAGCCTGATGCATTATTTCCGTCTTTTGGTCTTTCATATCATCAAGTAAAGAGCGTGAAAATAGGCTGTCAGCCGAGTTTACACGCTCACCTCCCTATACCAATCTTCCAATGGGTCCCCCCCGACCGCAGGTGAATAAGACGTCTCAAGCCGAGCCAATCTTTGCACAGTCACTTTCTCGGCTATAGCGACAGCCATCTCATTTATCACTCCTCTTATCGTCTCTTCTGAAATAACCTGCGCTCCAACCAAAGTGCCTGCCTTACGGTCAGCAATGAGTTTATAGTGAAAGAGCTTGCCGCCGTAACGTGGCCGTGTTGCGGGAGCACTAATTGTGCTGGAGACCACATCTAGGCCCTTCTCCCGGGCAACCTTCTCAGTAAAGCCCACAGCACCTATCTGATGACCAAAGACTTCGATGGTAAACGTCATGAGGGTACCTTCATACGTGGTGGAATTCCCCAGAACCAGGTTTCTGGCAGCCACGCCACCAGTCCTGCCAGCGGTAGTGACCATCAGGCGGCGAGTCTTTGAGCCAATGATCATATCCCAGTTTTCAATACAATCACCAGCGGCATAGATATCAGGGTCACTGGTTTGCAGGTATTGGTTTACCAATATCCCCCCCGTCTCCCCTATGTGGAGCCCTGTCTTTCGAGCCAACTCGACGTTGGGTTTAGCTCCAGTGGTGAGAAAGACAAGGTCTACTTCCAGTTCACGGTCAGGAAGAATGACCCGCTTTCTCCCAGACTCACTTCTTATACTACCGATCTTGGCAGATAGAATGAGCTCCACCCCTTTCTCACGCATCACCTTTTCAACCTTATCTGCCATATCCTTGTCCAAACCCGCAGGCAAGATATTTTCCAGCATGTCCAAGAGATAAATCCGCTGGTAGCCTCTAGCAACAAGAGCTAATATAATCTCTATGCCAATTGCCCCTGCTCCGATGACAGCGGCACTAGTGTAATTGGGTATAACCTTATCCAAGGCTTTGCCGTCGGCAATATTAGTGTTCAGAGTTAGTTCATTGTTGCCGTCTAGCCCGGGAATAGGAGGAATGGAAGGGACAGTTCCTAGGCTTAAAATAAGCCTATCGTAAGAATAGCTCTCTCCTCCAGCGATAATGCGCTTTTCCTTTCTGAGGATATCAGTGACCTCGGTATTCAAATGAACAGCTACATTTCTCTCCTCAAAAAATCTGCCTGGATAAAATATATCATCCCAGTCAACCACTCCCTTGAGGGCAAAAGGTAACTCACAGGGTGCATATCCAATTTCAGCCTGGGTACTGAAGATGTCTATCTGGGCCTGTTTATCCAACTGCCGAATCCGTCCCGCGGCATTCCTACCCCCGGAGCCAGCTCCAATAATACAGACTCTCATGCTTATCTACCTCTTTCTAGTTCTATCAACACCTGGGATAGCCGTTTATTAGCTTTTTCTAGTTCTTCTGCTGCTTGTAATGCGTTACTGTATATGGGATCACTCTTTACATTTTGGACTTTCTCAGTCCATTTCCCAAATTTCTCGCTATGCTGTTGGTTATGGTCAGCCCATGAGGTCAAGAGCACTTTAAGCTTGCCTTTCTCATCAGTTGGGAAGCTCTTGAGAATATCTTCAACCATTGCGCGGATCGTGGCCTCAGGAACTGCACCGAGGATTTCATCAACCTTCTCGCCATCGTTGAAGTACATCTGCATGGGTATACTCATAATCTGGTATTTCCCCGCTGTCTTCTGGTTTTCATCCACATTAATCATGCAGAATTTAAATCTCCCTTCATACTCCTCGGAGAGTTTTTCGTATATCGGTATAACCATCCTGCAGGGACCGCACCAGGGCGCCCAGAAATCAACCTCTGTGGGCAGGTCTGACCTGAGAACCTCCTCCTCAAAGTTTTGGTCTGTTATCTCAACTATCTTGCTCATATTATCTCCTTTAGCATTCGTTTATATTTCGTTGCCCTTTCCTGAAATTCAGGACTTTGCCCTTTTCAGGATTCTTATTATCATGAATAAGTGTCTCAGAAAGTTCTTTTTCCAGATAAAAATTTGCTTCTTCTACCTCATCTTCAGTCTCCGACTCCATGTGTTTTGGCCAGACTGAAACAAAGGCAGTGGGTTTCATGATTCTATAAATTTCACTTAGTAACCTCCTTCTATCATCTGCTTGTGGGAAATAGTAAGGATGAAAGACATCAAAGACGAGAACCACGTCTACATACTCATCAATTAGCTCGATTTCTAGTTTCCCCGTTGTCTCCATTCTTTCTATATTTCTCAAGCCTGTTGACTCGGCTTTTTGCATCAGCTCATCTAGGGTTTCCTTATCTTTATCTAAGGCGTACACTCTTCCCCACTCACCAACTATTTTGGCAGCCGGGATAGTATATGTGCCAGAGCCACAGCCAAAATCCAGTACAGTCTGACCTCTCCTAATCCCTATTATTTTTAAGACCTCAAGGGCTCGTGATTCTAGTTCCATTTCCTTGTCTCTTGAAGATGGACATCCAGACAACCAGAATCAAGTTGGTTACTTCATAATCTTAGTAAGGTCGTCTTCTATTGCTTCCTTGTTCGGGAAAGCACCAATCTTCACAGCTTGAATAATGCCATCTTTATCAATGAAAAAGGTAGTAGGAATGTATTGAATGTTATACCTCTGAGCTACATCCTGCTTGGTATCAAGTAGCACTGGAAGAGAAAGGCTATGACTTTGAATAAAATCATTTACTTTAGTGGAACTCTCACCTGTATTTATCGCCAGCAACATAAGTTCCGTCTCTGACCATTCATTATATATTTCCTGTAGATAGGGCATTTCAGAGACGCATGGGGGGCAGCGAGTTGCCCAGAAGTTCATTAATACCGGTTTACCTCGAAGGTCGCCCAAGGAAACAGATTGCCCATCAAGATATTGAAGCACAAAGCCAGGCGCTAGGTCGCCTGCTTTTGTGCCTTGAGCAAGAGTGCTAGGCGGAGCAAGTTTCTTTTTTGGTGCTAGAATAGCAAAAGCGGTAAAATTATAATCATACAGGCGAGTAGTTACTGAATGGGCTTTGGTGTCAACTTTTTTATAGAACGTTTCGCACCATTCAGCGCCATTATAATATGCAATATAGAGGTCATTTTCTCTTAGCCCTTCGGGTAGTGTCTCCGGGTCATAGCTCAGAGTGAGCTTAATCTGTGGGTCAAACGTAGCACCTTGGGGTTCCAAATCATAGACTGGGCCGAGAATATAAGCACTTTCTGGAGGAGAGGATAGGCTAGTGTCAATTACCACATGGATACTGTAGAGAGGTTTCCCAGCTTGCTTCAGAACTGCAGTGCCCTTATCTAAAGACATACCAATTCTGCCGTCAGCAGATGATACTTCTACCTCTGACTTCAGTATCCCCTGGCTATCAACAGAGAACTCATTCTTCTCGCCAAGTAAATTAATTTCCAGCTGGTAGGTTGTCAACTCTTCCCTAGGAGTTGGAGCAGACTTTGGGGAGCAGCCAGCTATTGCGAGTTCCAAGATAAGAACTGAGCAGGATGCTATTACCAGCATGGCTTTTTGTAGTTTATTCACGATTAGCCTCTAAATTATATTTAAAACCATATCAACTTATTGGTCAGGATAAGTATACCAACAGCCATAAGTAGCACTCCACTAAAGATGTAGATTACAGTGGAATAGCGATGGATGCGTTTTAGCAATGGAGCGACGGAATCAAAGATAGCTCCTATTACCAAGAAGGGAATTCCCAACCCTAGAGAATAAATAGCTAGCAGGTAAGCGCCGTGCCACGCTGTTTCAGAACCCTAGGCAAGAGCCAGAATGCCCCCCAGTATAGGGCCGACACATGGCGTCCACGCTAGGGAAAATATGGCTCCTATCAATAGGGAGCGTAGGTAGCTAGTCGTGGCACCCCCGGAAATAAACAAACGTTTTTCGTAATTTAACCATGGAATTCTTAGGCTCGCCAGCATAAACAAGCCAAAGAATATGAGCAAACCACCGGCTATTTGACGAACTACTGCTAAGTGAGCGGTCATTGCAAATCCAGCCAATCCAGCCCCGATTCCCATGATAATAAAAACCATGGTAAAGCCTGTTACGAAGCTAAGGGAATGAAAGAATACGGGGGTGCGCTTTTTATGAGCTTCGCCCATAAACATGTCGGGGCCAACCAGACTAGCAAGGTAAACCGGTACTAAAGGTAGCACGCAGGGTGACAGAAAGGATAACAATCCAGCACCAAAAGCAACTAGAAGCGATATATTTTCCATAATATTCTTTGGTTTCAGCCTCCCCCAAGAAAAGATTCTAGCTTGTCTCTTGGAGATACCTAAACGCAGACATAGCAGCGGTAACACCATCTCCAACTGCGGCCGCGATTTGGCGGGGCGAGTTTCTGCGGATATCACCGGCAGCGAAAATGCCAGGAGCTGATGTAGCCATTATTTCATCGGTGACAATGTAGCCAGCATCGTCGAGTTCCAGAATATCGAAAAAGAGATGGCTATTGGGCATGAGCCCTATGGCAACAAAGATACCATCCGCTCTCAAATCCGACTGTTGGCCTGTTTTCACATTGCGTAGCTTAAGCACTTCCAGTACTTTCTCTCCCGATACCTCTTCCACCACGGTGTCCCAAATGAACTCCAGCTTCGAATGGGCAAGTGCCCGCTCCTCAAGAGCCTTTCCTGCCCGGAGCTGGTCTCGCCGATGTATTACATAGACCTTGCTGGCATGCCGGGTCAACTCCAGAGCATCGGTAATGGCAGTATCACCTCCACCTACCACTGCTACCTCACGGTCGCGGAAGAAAAAACCATCGCAGGTAGCGCAGTAGGAAACACCGTGGCCTGAGAGTCTTTCCTCACCGACAACTCCCAGTTTGCGATACTCTGAGCCAGCAGTGATGATTATGGCCGTAGCTTCAAAGTTGCCTTCAGTGGTAGAGACAGTATAGGGTTGTCTTTGATTAATGCCTGTAACCTCAGCGGTTATCACCTCAAGTCCATACCTGACTGCCTGTTGGTGCATAAGTGAACCCAGCTCAGGGCCCGAGATACCATCGGGAAAACCAGGATAATTCTCTATCAGTGTAGCATTTACCATTTGGCCTCCCGGCACCCCACTTTCCAACAGCAAGCTCCTGAGCCCAGCTCGTGAGGTGTAGAGTCCAGCGGTAAGCCCAGCGGGGCCACCACCAATAATGATTACTTCATACTTAGACATTGTCTACCTCCGTTTAATAATCTGTGGAGCTACAAACCTTTCCAGCCTTCTTGTTCCATAGTTAAGAAAGCTAGCCGCTATTCTTGACTTATTTCCGCTATCCTGACTTCGACTTGGTGCCCAACTCTATTACCGCCTGGCGCAAACTGGTATCTTCGCCCCTCCTCCGAATTATTGCTCTACATCCTCACTATCTGGATTGCCTTCAAGGGACAGGCACGGACACAGTCACCACAGCCTTGGCAAAGAGAGGGATCTGGCATAGGTATCTCATACGGAGCCTCTTGCTTAAGCAGCTTATGGGTACATGCCAAAGCGGCGAGGCAAATACCACTATCACACTTCTCTGGGTGGCATTTTGGATAGTCCACCAGAGCCATCTTGCTTGGCATCAGTCTTTTTCCGCCTTCTTTGCCTTCTCCAACTCATCCTCCAACTCCTCTAGTTTCTGCCACATTGACGGTGGCACCGAGTGAGCTGGCCACCGAGCTTTTAAGTCGGCTATCTCATTCTCAATCTCTTTTATCCTGTCTGTGTTCATTTCACGACTCTACGGCTCATAAGCAGGAGTCTCACCTGAGTGCAACCTGCGCCATTTCTCAAGCAACTGCTCTTTATTTTCCTCATATTCTGGGGCAGGGACGCAAGCATCTACCGGGCAGACCTCGGAACACTTCGGTGATTCAAAATTGCCAACGCATTCAGTGCACCTGTCTGGGTCAATTATGTAAATCTCCTGTCCCTCGGAGATTGCCTCATTTTTGCACTCGGCTTCACAGGCTCCACAGCTTATACAATCATCCGTAATCTTATACGCCATTTGCTAACCTCCTGACTTTATATATTGTTCCGGAATCGGCAGTTAATCTGAGTGTCAGCCATGATTGTATTAACAGTACTGTATTTCATGACACGTTTGCTCTTATCTTTCACGAAATGGGCAACAGATATTATCATCTTACCCTCTGCCTATTTTGGTCTCACACTTAGGGTGAAGACAATTTCCGTTGGGACCCGCTCTAGTTCGGTTATCTCACATTCTCCCAACATCTCTTTCTCCTCTTCTTATACCTCTACCACTTCCGGGACCACTCCCCGAGTAAAGTCTAGTCCGCCTCCTCTGGGTATGGCTACACCTCCAAAGAATAGTTAGCGTTCTGGCTACATTGGCGGCAGTCCACAGGTGCCGGTAGTACAGGTGGGACAGCTTATCTCCGAAGAGCTTGAACCCGGGCTGGAGAATGAGGAAAATAGCCGCTT
>Ga0265594_1003358_pt1 | contig 10692 bp, 3 predicted proteins | sample saktaG_11_FD_190147 | JGI IMG/M metagenome (GOLD analysis project Ga0265594, IMG submission 190147) | Saline water microbial communities from Sakinaw Lake, British Columbia, Canada - sak_2011_5_24_80m | ecosystem: Environmental > Aquatic > Non-marine Saline and Alkaline > Saline ... | reverse complement strand
TGCCGCCGCGGAACGTAAAAATATGGATTTGCGAATCTTGCCCACAACTTAGTGTCCAGCCGGAAATATCTACCGCAAAACCATTGGGATTTTGCAGTTGGATATACTGCTCATCCAGGTTACCGCCGGCAGGATTAGTCTCAATAATCCCGAAATTAACAACCGTACCGGCCGGTTGGGCACCGGGCAACTCACGTGTCCCGGAGGCCAGGCCGTTGAATAATTGACGCCGGCGCTCGGGCAGGTAAAAGTATTTCAGCTCTTCAACGGCTTCCATTAGCGATTGGGGGTAATTAGGAGCCGTCGAACCGTTCCCCCAGGCATCCGAGCCCCATTTAGCGGCGTCTAAGGCCGCATCCTCGTAAAGCAGAGACGCCAGCATATCGATACGCGGCTCATAATATAGTTCGTCCTCCGGCGTGTTCGGTGCTTTTAGAAGCTCATCCATGAGCGTTCGTACGCGGCGCAAATACATCTGTCGTGTTTCCGGGGAGTTAAAAATGGCATTCGGCATACTGTTGCCCTGGCCGACAAACAGGCTCGTATTTGGAATAAGCTCTTCGTTCCAGTAAGTCTGCGAGGAATTCCACACTCGTCCGAAGCTCAGGTCCACGTCCCACGGCCACATCTGCCATTCATTGCTGAGGCCCGTATCACGGTAAAAATAGTAATTTTTATGGCAGCAGTCGACGTCTCCCGTGATTGCGCGTGCAGCCAGGAAGTTGACGACCTGCGCGACGTCCACATTGTCATAGAGATATCGGCGGCGTGCTTCGCCTGAGAGGCTGAGGCTGTCGTAGAGTTCGGACAAATCCGTGTTGTCTTCATACTTGCGCGTTTTCTTTTCAGCACCGCTATTAGCGTGACTTGCACTGTTGAACATGTTGTACATCTTGTAAAGGGCCCCCTCGGCGTTCAAGCCCATTCGAATCAGCCAGTCTTCATCGCCGTTCTCCATGGCGTGGGCCGTGCCCCAGAAGTCGCCGTTTTGCTGGACGCGTACCGGAAACACCCAGTGGTAAGCACAATCCGCATCCCGATATGTCTCATAGGCCAGCATGTTACGCATCTGCGCCTTATCCGGATAGGTCGTCATCAGGTTGATATCATCGGCACGCGGCTGTCCCTGGGCCCATTTAAAATTGTGCCCGGGATGGAAATCGATGTCATAACTCTTCTTTGGAAAACCCCGGCTGGATTGACCGTGAATATTGATCAATACATTGTCGTAGAACTGTCCGTCGTAAAAGAGCGAGCAGCGGGTTCCGGCATCGGAGTTAGCGGCGTTCGGATTCAGGATAAACCAATGCAGCACCGGCAACGGATTAGTCAGGCTCGGGTCATCCACTACGGTCCCGCAATACTTCGGGGAATTCAGCAGATCATTGTGGGTCGGGAACCGCGATTCGCGTCCGGCTGTATCTGTAGCCGTAATGTACCAGCGGACCATATGTCCGGCACCGAACGCGGTTGCGGGGATTCGCCCCCCGTAGATACCGTCGCCGTAGTTATCGTCGCCGCTCAAACCATCATCCATTAACGGTACTGTCACTTCCCACGCAAACATCACGCAATAGTGCAACACAACGGCATCAACAGGATCGAAGGACGGCTCGATTTGGGCCGTGATCTGCAGGTCATCGTTTTCAGCGGGTATGCGCGGATCGTGATCCGTATCGGAAATGATCGGCCCTAAAACATCTACCCCGGCGTTGTTCGCTATTCCGGGCGTCGGTGTCGGGAAATACCGGCATAACGAGCTGTCTGCTGTAGATATCGTGGCCAGCAACTCGGGAAGCACCAGCAGGCTCGAACTATCCATCTGATAGCTTAGCCCCTGCACGGCCAGCAGGTTGGTCCCCACATGGAGAAAGTCGAATTGCGGGATTGTAAAATCGACCGGATTAACAGCGATGCTGTCGGACCGATTGGAAGATGCGCCGGAGTTCCACCTCTCAGCGCCCGGGGCCGGCGCATTGTACCGTGCCACCTCGTGCCCGTTGATATAGGCGATCATCCCGTCGGCAAAACGCATGCGCAAGGTCAAGGCTCTGATCGCCGAGGGATCTTCTACCGTAAAGGGCACGCGGATATACACCGTGGTATTGCTGTTTCGCATGTTCGAGACATCCAAACCGATCAGTCCCTGGTAGTTATAACCTACACCGGTTGAGCCAGTCTGCCATGATAAATCATCCAGGTCTTCCTGTGCCCAGGGACGCAGCGTCTCCGATTGCCGCGGATTCGGTTCCAGTGCACTGTTACGGGGTACCAAGGCCCTGGCCGGCGCACCGGGCATTAAGAACACTGTCTCGACACTACTACCGATGGGGCCGTAAGAAACGTCGGGGGCTTGTGGCGGATAGCTCGGAAAGAACTCAGAAACCACAGTCCTGCCGTCCGGACGGACCAACCCCAGATATTCGCCGCTCCCACTCAGCTTAAAATTCGTATGCAATATTCCCAGAGGATCTATCCGATTTTTTCCGGAGGCAAAGACAACCAGATAAGCATCGGGCCCGAGCATCACCTCCGGAAACGCCCACTTTCGAAGATCGTTGTCGTCATCTGTCAGATACCACCGGTCTAAATTGATCGTATCCGTTCCGGGATTGTAGATTTCGATCCAGTCGGCTTCATCCCGGTCCTCGTCATCAAGGCCGATATCGTTCACGGCCATGAATTCGTTTATCCGGATTTCCTCTTGTGCCCGGACAGGAGTAGAAGTATTGACTGCAAGATTGAATACCACAAGAACAGCAAGAATCCACGAATATTTCATACAAGTAGTAACCCTTCTCGTTCAGACCAGCAAACCATAAAGCACCGCTGCCAACAGCCGATGAGCTTTATAACGACACATAGTATTATAACATATAATGCGTTATATTACAATAGTCTCTTCCTGAGAGGATCAGCAGGAGACGTGTGAGACATGCGTTACTCGATGCTTGATGCTCATAAAGTATTGGGAATCGAGCAACAACTTTTTGGATCCGGCAATCCGGGATTAGGTTCTCAAGCTTCGAATCTGGAGTTCTTTTCCTCGCCGACCTGATGTTACGGCTTTATAGTTCTTCGCGAATATGCTGGATTAGCAGCGCTTAGTGTTTCGCCATCCGGTTTTGATATGTCTTCGGCTTATAATGAAACATATCCCAGTATCTCTGATCAGTTTCGTACGGATCTACGTTCTGTGCATGAGTGTTTTCCGGCAGGATTCCGAAACGCACCATTTCACGTATGTACTGGTGATTGACCTGGAAGGTGGGCGAGCCGAAAGCGTGGGATTTTTGCCATTCGGCCTGCCAGTTTGTCGCCGCGGTTAACATTGTTTTATAGCCGGGATCGTCTTTTGATTTGAATACGTCGGGACAGGCTTCCCATCCGCCCGCTTCTTTTGCGAGGGGCGCCAGCAGGACTGCGGATTTTTCGGGGCGGGTTGCGTTTATCAATACGTCCCATGAAAAATAGCGTGCCGGGTCGTCCTTTAAAACGAGACGTTCATATTGGCCGGTGGGACGCTCTACGAGCTTTCTTCGTTGATCCACATCAAACGTTTCGACGAGGCGATTCTGCGGACCTTTTCCTTCGGGATTGTGGCATGAGTAGCAGCGTTTATGGAGAACACCGCCGGCCTGGTTTGCGAAGACGCCTACCTTTGTATTCTGCTGTTTCTGATTTCTAAGACCGCCGTAAGTTCCGCAAAATGGTGCTGCGGCCTCGGTCCATGCCCAGACTTTCAGCCAGTCTTCACGTGAAGCTTTTTCGCTGTGATGAGACCCTTCGAGCTTACGAAGCAGTGGTGATGCGCTGGAGCCGAGAGAACGAGGAGGCTGGTTGCCGAGGCCGTTACGGCCATCGCCGATCTGTTCTCTCATCGTAAGCGAGTAGTAGCTGATCGACCATGTGACTCCCATGTCGCCTTCGAGAGACAGGCGTCCTTTTCGGTCTTCGGTGTTATGGCATCCGATACAATATTTGTCGAGGACCGGCTGGACGTCCCGCATGAAGTCCGGCACATCCGCTATACCTTCGATTTTTTCGATTTTCGAAGGGGGGCGTCGGAGTGCCTTGATTCTGCGGGCGCTGCCGACGTTGGCGTTCGAATGGTTACGTGAGTTGTGGCATCCTATACAAGAAGTTGTTTCGCCGGGCCTTAGACAGGTAAAGCTCTGCATTCGTCTGCACGAGAGGTCATTTTCGTCGAGAGCGACATAAAAGACCGGGCGGTTCGCGGGCAATTCAAAATACGCCGAGCCGTCGGATTCGACGGGGACGGTGCCGAGAATTCGTTCGAGGTTAAATGAGCCGAGCCAGCTTAGAGTGTCCGGCCCACCGGAGAAGTTGACGGGTTTGGGAAGTGTTTCGATAATGAGCAGCTTTTTTATTTCGCCGCGTTTGATTCCTTTTAAGTTCTGCGAATTATAAATGTCAACCATTACATGTGTTCCGGTTGAGCTGGTCGAATCGGAACGTGTTGGGATGATTCTTTCACGGGGCCGTGCAATGATTGGACGGGGCGACTGGGTGAGCCATTTCTTGTCGTTGTTTTTTATTTCGTAGATTGCGTGCGGCGTGTATTTGTCATCGTCTTTATTTTTTGTAACGAAAACAAGCCGGGATTTGCCCAATTCGGCGGCGAGTACAGTTTTCGTGCTGAGCGGCCAGGGATCGGCGAGGTATCCTTTGCCCCACGGAAATATTATATGTTCGAGTCCGCGCGGATCATCGGGACCATATTTTCTGGAGAAGAACGACAGCCAGCCATAATGATCGCGATGTCCGTGGCCGGGCGAGTAGATTCCCATAACTCGCTCGTCGTTGGGGATTGGCCGGCAGGAGAGGAATACTCCCCACGAAACTTCGTTGCCGTAGTATATCTCCTGATTTGTCCCGTCCGGATTCATCGTCCAGAGGTGGTGGTACTCCACCTGTGAGCGGTCGACGTATTCCCATCGCATATAGAGAATCTGTCCGTTAGGCAGCACAGACGGAGTGTTGTCGTGTTCGATATTGCATGAGAGCGTCTGAATATTCTTGCCGTCCCCGTCGCAGCGGTGGATTGTGCCGACCTGGGTTATCCAGCAGCCGACCCATCGCCGGGCGCGTGTGGAGACGAAAACGATGCCGCCATCGGGAAGGTATTCGGGTTCGTAATCGTCGAAAGGCCCTGAAGTAATCTGGCGGATGTTGGTGCCGTCGATGTTAATCTCGTAGAGATCATAATTTTTAAGGCCGGCTTTTCGCCAGGCAAAAATGATTTTCTTCGCGTCGTAGTGGACCTTCGGATCACGAATGCAGCCTTCGGCCGTTTCCAGCAAAACAGTAATCCTGCCGGTTTTTAAGTTTAATTTGCAAAGCTGTGCGCCCGTCGTGTAAGCGGGATCATTTTCATTGTCACAGAAGTAGCCGATATTCGCGTACCAGTGCGGATCTTCGTATCCGCCTCGCTGTACGAAAATGATTTCTTCAATGTTGTCAAACTCGCCGGGAAGATTTTTTAAGGATTGGGTGAAAACGCCGCTGTTGAGGGTTTCGAGCGAGGGGAGATTCGCGGATGCTGCCGGCGTTATTAGAATCATGATATAAAATAAAATATTGTATTTCATCATAGCATTATTAACAGCTAAAGCAGGCTTTTCACGCTGTTTGTTCCAAAAAAACAGTCCTTGATGATACTCGATAGTATTTTCGTATTATACAAACACGCAATGGGATTGTCCAGACCGAAGATTGTCACCTGGCCGGGTAATAACGCCGAGAAAGCTAAAGATATGCCTTGTCTCTTAGACTTTCCGCCGGCCGGCAATTGTACGTAAATGCCTGTAAATAAACAGGAACGGTTTTTTTGCCGAGTACAGCCATAGCTTTTTGTCCATAAATATGCTATAATACAGTATTTATATGGGGGTAATGACAAAGAAGGGTAAAGAATCATATTTATGAGGTTTAGGATGAGGATCGGGTCAATACCTTTATTTACTGTTTTATTTCTGTTTTTATGCTTTGGAGTTGGTGCCGCTGGGGCCGATGCCGTACAAAACGTCGAATACAGCGTCGAGCACGGATTTTTCGACACGCCGTTTCAGTTGACGCTCTCTTCGCCCACGCCGGCAGCGGAGATTCGCTATACGCTGGACGGCTCGACGCCGAAGTCGAGTACAGGCGTCGTATATAGAGGTCCTCTTACAATCAGCGGCACAAGTGTCATCCGGGTCGCTGCTTTTAGTGCAAATTATCAGGATCCGAACGTCGTTACGAAAACCTATATCTTTATCAGCGACGTCTTGAGACAATCACCCAACGGCCAACCCCCGGGGCCCGGCTGGCCGACAGGCAGCGTTAACGGCCAGGTCATCGATTACGGCATGGACCCGGACATCGTTAACGATCCCCGATGGGCCGGCTTTATGGAGGATGCTTTGCTCGATATACCGACAATCTCGCTGGTAACAGATCTGGCGAATCTTTTTGACCGATCCACCGGCATATATGTCCACGCCGGTAACGACGGCATGGACTGGGAGCGGCGCACATCTGTCGAACTGATCCATCCGGACGGGACGCCGGGATTCGGGCTTGAAGCGGGCCTGCGGATACGCGGGGCATTCAGCAGAAGCAACAGCAATCCAAAGCATTCCTTTCGTCTGTTTTTTCGCAGTGAATACGGGGAGGGAAAGCTCCGCTACCCGCTGTTCGGCGGTGAGGGCGCCGACGAGTTCGACAAGATCGATCTTCGCACCAGCCAGAACAACTCCTGGGCATACCAGGGCAGTTCCCAGAATACGCTTATTCGGGACGTTTTCTCCCGCGACGTACAGCGTGACATGGGCCAGCCGTACACCCGCAGCCGATATTACCATCCCTATCTAAACGGACACTACTGGGGTCTCTATCAGACGCAGGAACGTGCTGATGCCGATTTCGCCGAATCATACATGGGTGGGGACAAAGAAGAGTACGATGTGATTAAAAACGACTCATCGGCTTCACGCGCCCTGCACGCGACAGACGGTAATATGGATGCATATCGGCGGCTGTACGACGCTGCGGTCGCCGGCTTTTCCACTGACGGAGCCTACCTTGCCGTGCAGGCCCTTAAGCCTGTCAGGTCACCGGATAATCTAACAGGTGAGAGACTGCTCAATCCCGAAAACCTGATGGACTATATGATCTGTACCTACTACACTGGCGACCCCGATGCCCCGATAAGCTGCTGGGGTCACATCTCAAACAACATATTCGCCATTTACAATCGTGTCCGGCAGGAGGGATTCACATGGTACCGGCACGATGCCGAGCACTCTTTAGGGGCCAACGGCGGAGTCAACGAAGGCAGGCTCCTGACCGACCCTACGGATCGCTCAATCGGACAGCAATGGCGTGATTTTAATCCGGCCTGGCTCCATATACGCCTAACTGCCAATCCGGAGTATCTTATGCAGTTCGCCGACCGCGTGAACATGTATTTCTCCAACGGTGGAATCCTGACGGCGGCGCCGAACATCCAGCGGTGGATGGCCCGGGCAGACCAGATCGATCTGGCGATTATTGCCGAGTCGGCACGATGGGGCGATGCCCAAAGAAATACTCCACGCACCAAGGACGACTGGGAGGGGCAGAACAATTACATGGTCAATACTTTCTTCCCCGCCCGGACACAGATAGTTATCAACCAGATGCGCTCGGTGGACATGTTCCCGGATATGGCACTGATATCGTTCAACCGGTACGGCGGAGAAGTAATACCCGGATTCCAATTGCTCATGTCACAGAGTAACGGCACGCCGGGAACGATCTATTATACGCTGGACGGCTCCGATCCGCGACTCTGGGGCGGCGATCTAAATCCGAACGCAGCAATTTTCGAAGACGCCACCACCAGCATGACATTAATCAACAGGGGATCGGTCTGGCAATACAAAGACGACGGCTCGGACCAGGGTACCGCCTGGCGCGACCTGAACTTCAACGACAATTCCTGGGCCGCGGGACCCGCGCAACTGGGCTACGGCGAAAACGACGAAGCTACCGTAGTTGGTTACGGACCCAGTTCGAGCAACAAATACCCCACAACCTACTTCCGGCACGTTTTCAATGTCGAAGATGCCTCCGACTTTACCGAGATGTCACTCGGAATCGTGCGGGATGATGGAGCGGTTGTATACATAAACGGCATCGAGGCGACCCCACGTATAAATATGCCGGGCGGCAATATCAACTATCTGACGTGGGCCTCCGGCTCTGATGTGCCGGTGGGTGGGGCCGATGAGTCGACGTTCTTTATGTACGATATCGATCCGGATATTCTCGTCGATGGCACCAACATCATCGCAGTTGAGATCCATCAGGTCAGCGGCACCAGCACGGATATAAGCTTCGATCTGGAGCTGGCCGGTACGATAGCAGGTTCCGCCTCGGAGCCGATTATCCTGGACCAGACCACTACGGCCAAAGCCCGTACGTTCGGCGCCGGTCAATGGGGCGCTTTAACCGAAGCAAGATTCACGGTCGGACTGCAGGGGCTTGTGATTAATGAATTCATGGCCTCCAACCATGTGACTCTCGAAGACCCCGACGAGCCCGGCGAATTTCCCGACTGGATCGAGATATACAACGACTCGGCCGGCACAATCGACCTCGAAGATATGTACCTGAGCGACGATTTCCAGGACCTGACCAAGTGGCAAATCGGTGCCGGAGTGAGCATCGGGCCCGGCCAATACCTCATCTTTTACGCCGACGATGACGGCACGCAGGGCGTTTACCATACGAACTACCGGCTCAGCATCAGCGGCGAGACGATTGCACTTATCGACAGCGACGGCAAAACTATCATCGACTCGATTCTTTTCGACGGCCAGTTCGAGGATGTCTCATACGGCCGATTCCCGGACGGAGGTAATTCCTGGAGCTACCAACAGAGCCCCACCCCCGGTTCGCCCAACCAGATGGATCTCGGCCAATGATCGGATAATCCCAGTACCCCTGCTCGAACCACGAGTCACGTTTGATCGAGGGCCTAATCAGGGACAGTCCACGAGATATTATCCATGACGGCTCTATCGCTCCTGCAGGTAAACTCAACTGTTACGTCCCCCGTCTTTTTCAAATCCTTAATCTTAAAATAATGGTTATTCCAGCCCCCCTGGCGCGCGGGTTGGAATGTTCCCATCGATTTGCCGTCAACCGCCACTTCAATTTCGGCATTTTTATTCATAGCAAAATGCAGTTCGCCGATGCCGCCGGGGATGGTTGCCGAGAGCGATGAACCGCGGCGCATAATAATAAAAGCGTCGGTCATAGTCTCCTCGTCTTTGCTGGAATCGACGTTGGTGTAATTCCATACAATTCCGTTGTCGCCTGTAAATTTGCCGGTGCCGGAAACCGGATACATTTCGTCGAAGGACTCCCAGTTTTTCAGGCCGGTCTTCAGGTGCGTCATGTAAGCATCGACGCTGTCCGGCTCATTCTTATACCAACCCGAGTATGGCGTATTCCGTACAGTCTCATAAACCACATCGTGGATAATCGTTGCGTCGTGGGGGCTGAATTTCAGCCTTTGCCCGCCCCTGCCGCCGACAACATCGCCCGGCAGCTTGCGCACATCATACCGATAAGCGCCGCAGAATGTAAGGCAGGCCTGAACGTAACGACCCATCTCGCTAAGACGGATACTGTCACTCATCAAATCATCAGGGTTTTTGTAGTTTTCGAGCTGCCCGGCGGCGATTTTTTCTCTCATCACCTGAACGGCCGCACCTACGGGGACGATGTACACCTTGTGGCCCAGCTCATTGGCCATCAGGTTGATTATCTTGACCGCACCCTGGTTCATACCGCGCACGTTGTCCCAGCCGTGCAGCTCCGGGTAGAGTGACCTGTCCGGCGTTAAAACCGTCCAGTAATCATGGATGAAAATGCGAGCGTCCGGATTATTCTCCAAAAGCAGCCCGCCGAAGTAGGCGCATGCTTCGGCCTCGGATTCGGTGTAGAGCCAGGGACGTGTCGCAGTCATCGCTAAAACGTCGGCCGTACCAGTGAGCAGTTCATGGAGCGGATTGGCCGAATTCAACGGTTTGGATTCGGTAAGCACGCGGATGGTTCGCATGTTGCCATATATCTCACTGCGACCGGCCTTCAAAGGAATACCTGCGGACTCGGCCATGGATTGCATGTACTGATGGTCTATGATGTAGCTGCTGCCTATGCAGTACAGGTCATATTCAGCCGGGCAGACGCCGGCAATAAACAGCAGAGCTGTAATTGCAGCGACCTTATTGTAAGTGCCCGTGTCGGTCATTGTCCTTAACTTGCCGCCATGTCCAGCATCTGTTTCACAGACGGATTCGGCGATTCGATATCCTTCGCTGAACGGATAGTCACGGTAGGAATAGCTCCATGTTCCAGATGCATTTTCATACGCAGGGCATGATCTTCATTGCGGCCGGAAAGACTGGAATACCCGAACGTCCGGCATAGTTTCCCAAAAAGAAAATCATTGAGTTTACATCCGCCGGCCCGTTCCAATCCCTCGATGGAGCTTTGCCAGCTCTTGAAGAGATGGGCCTGGGCAAAGGACAAACCCTGCATTGTGATTTCATTGAGTCCCTCACCGCCGACGACCAATCCCCCTCCCAGAGAGGCCACATGCTCAAGCCGGGATGCACCTTGACCATAACCTTTTTG
>Ga0265594_1003357_pt1 | contig 10693 bp, 13 predicted proteins | sample saktaG_11_FD_190147 | JGI IMG/M metagenome (GOLD analysis project Ga0265594, IMG submission 190147) | Saline water microbial communities from Sakinaw Lake, British Columbia, Canada - sak_2011_5_24_80m | ecosystem: Environmental > Aquatic > Non-marine Saline and Alkaline > Saline ... | reverse complement strand
AAATTCCAGAGCGACCAGTTGCTTTGCGGCATTAAAAACCAGATAAGCACAAATCCAAGAATCAAAAACACATCGCTGCCACCAACAATAATAAATGTCTTTTTTGCTGTATCCGGAGTACTTTTATTTGTTCCAAGTAGATTGAAAAAATAAAGTGCAATTCCCGACAATCCCCAGAATATCAAAAAGCCAATGACATGAACACTGATAACAGCGCCGTTACAAAATGCAACGGTCATCGGATACAAGACAAAAAAGGATTTTTGAATATTTTTATCGACGCCCTTTAGTGAAAAGACAAGGATAATAATGCTGAGAATTTGAATAAAAGCCAAAATGAACAGTGACAGTTTATCGACGGAAAATATTGCAACATCAAATAAATACGCATCCGATGCAACATTAATAAACAATTGGTAATTAAGAATAATAAGATATACAACTACAGCTACTGACAGGAACTTTCTTAGAATAACCGGAAGGAAAATATTTAATAATGCAACGATGAACGGTACTAAAACAAGAAGACTTAATTCATTAATTGCCATGGATTTCCCTCCGAATTCTTTCGGTTTTTTCACGTGAGGATTTTAATAGATCAATTGGCTGAGAACCATGTTTCTGATCAATGACCTTTATTGATCGCTCGGTACAACAATAACATGGGTCCACCGCTGCCAGAGTGATTAATACATCGGCAATCGGAATACCCTTACAGGAAGCGGTAAAAGTAGGAATATTGACAAAACTGGGAGCCCGGACTTTATGTCTGATTGGTCGATTCGTCCCATCTGAGCGAATATAATGAAATACCTCTCCTCGCGGTGCTTCATATCTGCCAATACCTTCACCGGGAGATATTTCTTTGACATTATTCAAAATAGATCCCTGAGCCGTTTTTAATTTTTCAAGGCATTGTCTTATTATTTTACCGGATTCAATAACCTCAAGAACTCTGACAACCGCTTTATCATAGACGTCGCCATTTGGTAAAACAATTACTTCAAAATCAACCAAATCATAGGCGTCTGTAGGTTCATCTCTACGAACATCCCATGGGACTCCGGAAGCTCTGGATGTTGGTCCGGTTGCACAATAGGCAACAGCCGCTTCGTGAGTTAAAACGCCTACGCCTTTAAACCTGGATCTCAGTACCGGATCATCCCTGACAACTTTGGCGACCATAACCATTTTCTTTTCGATCATATCCAGATGCTTATAAAGTTCTGTAATCTTTCCCGGATCAATATCTTTTGCAACTCCGCCGACTCTCATCATGCCGTAATGATTGCGATTTCCCGAAATAATTTCAAACATCTCCAGTACAGGTTCGCGGTATTTCCAGGCCCACATCCACAACGTATCGTATCCGATAAAATGTCCGGCAAGTCCAATCCACAATAAATGACTGTGAATTCGCTCCAGCTCGCCCACCAATGTTCTGATATATCGTGCTCTGAGAGGAATTTCAATGTTGTCTATATCCTCGATGGCATGAACACAGGCGATTGGATGAGATGTCGAACAAATTCCGCAAATTCGTTCAACCACGTAAATAGATTGAGTAAATGTTTTCATCTCGGAAATATATTCGTGTCCCCGGTGCATCCAGCCGATTTCCATATCGATATCGACAACCGTTTCGCCATCCACTGTCAATTCAAAATATTCGGCTTCTTCCAGTAACGGATGAAACGGACCTATCGGTATTTTATTTGCCTTCATGCTCCCTCCCTGAATCTTAGAGGCTGTTTCACAGTTCCGGGATGATGTAAAGTAAGCAGTTCTTCCATTCGCGGATGACCGATAAATTCAACTCCCAATAGATCAAATATTTCCCGCTCAATCCAGATAGCTCCTTCAATGATCGAGCTTATGGAATTTACTTTTGGATTTTTCTTATCTTTAATAACGATTCGCGGACAGAAATATTGACCGGTCTTGTCTAACGAAAAATGATAAAGGATTTCGATTCCGTGATACATCTCCATAGCCGTTGCCGTTGACAACCGGCACCCCATTTTATTGAACAGGTAATCGGCTATATCCTGCAAATCGTCGTTAGTTACATTAAAATAAAGGCGTTTCTTTTTTTCAATTTTATTAGTGATTTTGCCGCCCATATCTTTTAAAAATTGTTCAATTTCAGCCATTCAGCACTCCCATCAACTTTGCGACCGCTTCAATCATTGCCTCAGGTTTTGGAGGACAGCCCGGAACAAACATGTCAATAGGTATAATACTTTCCGGCTTTTCAGTTATATTGTAGCTGTCTTTAAAGCAACAACCTGAGCTCACACAGGTTCCTATTGCAACCACAAAAATCGGTTTAGGCGCCTGGTCGTATATCTTTTTGATTTTTGGCGCAATTTTCTGATTAAAGATACCTGTCACCAGCAGTACATCGGCATGACGAACAGATCCAACAAGTTTGATTCCCAGACGTTCTATATCATACCTGGGAGTAATCAAATCCAGTATCTCAATATCACAGTTATTACACGGCGATCCGCTGGCGTGAAACACCCAGAGAGATTTTGCCAAGCGTTTATTATACCATCCCATACTAAACTCCTAATACGGCTAAAATAACACCAATAAATGCAACCGGAGATGCATAGCGCCAAAAAAAGTTCAAAGCAGTGTCGATTCGAATTCGAGGATTTGTATTTTTTATAATGATCATAACGGTAACGATAAGCACATATTTCAACACCGCCCAGAGAATGCCGATTCCCTGTAATTGAAATCCACCCCAGAACAACAGAATCAAAAGAAACGGAAAGATCACATACATCATATAATGATTCAGCTTCCAGAAGGCGAGCAACGGACCGGAATATTCCATAAACGGTCCTTCAACGATTTCCGTTTCGGCTTCCGGGATATTAAATGGCGCCAGAGTCATTTTTGCCTGAATGCACAGCATCCCGATTATAAAGGCAATTATTCCGGATGCAGACCCGATAAATGGACCCGATGTTTGCTGTACTGCGAGAATTTGGTCAAATTGGATTTGATAGCCCGATTTGATAATCGGCACCAATAAAATTAAAATGAAGGCTAATTCATCAGCCAGCAATAATTTCATTTCCCGCCCTGCTCCGATGCTGGAATAAACATTGCCTGTTGCTGAGCCACCTAAAATAACCATCACGGAAAATGTCATCGTCAGGTACATCACTACAAAAATATCACCGCCAAATCCTCTTTGATAAAAGAGCGCTAATCCGATGATAGTAGCTATCAGGGTCAAAACCGCAAAAGCAGCCAGCGGCGCAATAATGAAAACAGATTTGACCGCTTCTTTTACGATAATCGTTTCTTTACCCAGAAGTTTGAAAAAGTCATTAAAATTTTGAAAAAGAGGCGGACCCTTGCGGAATTGAAAACGGGCGCTCAATTTACGATCATACCATCCAACGAGTAATCCCATTACTCCGGTAAATAGCATTCCGGGAAACACGAATAAATGAAAAAGAATCCATGCTATCATACCTTATCCTCCTTATGACGCCAGTGGTGACTCTTAATCGCCATATGTTCGCCATATAAAAATATATGGTTATCCGGATCATCGGCACTGATCTCTTTCATCGTGATTGTTCCTGGAGGAGCAGTTTTTGAACATAACGGTTCAAAGTCAGGATTCTCGGATAGCTGGTTTAAACAGTAATCACATTTTGCGGTGATATAATTAATAACATCCGGGAATATGGTTCCAAACGGACATGCCAGGATACAGCTCTTACAACCGACGCAGCGCATATTAAAACGTTTAATCATGCCGTTTTCCTGCCGTTCCAGAGCTTCCTTCGGACAGGCAGTAACGCAGAATGCATCTTTACATTGCCGGCAATAAACCGCAAACTCGGCAATTTCCAATAACGAAAATTGCCCGGGATTCTTTCGATGATAAAAATATTCACATCGAATATCTTCAATTGAGGATTTAGAATCCATCAGGGCTGGAATATCGATAAAAAGTCGTTTCATTCCCAGATATTCTCCTCGTTTAAAATCTTATCGTACGTAAATACGGGACCATCCTTGCAGGCATAATACTTCCCGATGACGCAGTGGCGACAATGTCCGATTCCACAGTACATTTTCTTTTCCATTGAGAGATAGATGTCCTTCTCTGCATATCCGTATTTTAAGAGATCCATCGTCCCAAATTTCATCATGATAGGTGGTCCGCAGACAACGACAGGATTGTCTTTCGGATTTATGTCGATTTTGTCGAGTAGTTTGGTGATAAGGCAAACTTCTTCACTCCATTCCTCCCCTTCCGGGACTCGATCTACTGATCTCAGGAAGTTTACCTTATCAATCTCCCTCCATCCTTGTATATGCTGCTTATAAATCATGTCATTAGGAGTACGAGCGCCTGCTAAAAATGTGATGCTGTTGTAATTATCAATATCATGTAGTAGCGAAGTGAACAACGATCTGGTCGGCGCCATCCCAACGCCACCGCCCATTATTAAAACATCTTTTCCTCTCCATTCATCAATCGGGTAATTGGTGCCATAAGGTCCGCGAATTCCGATTCGATCCCCAACTTTTGCTTTGTGTACGTATTCCGTCACAAAACCGGTCTTCATAATAGTTATGTCCATCTTGTCACTGATGTAATGTGATGATGATGGCGTAAACGGTCCTTCCCCTATATTCGGTATGGTCAATTCTATAAATTGTCCGGTTTTGAATGGAATCGGTTTTTCCGGTTTTACTCTGAGGGTTCTGATAGTCGGGGATTCTTCGATTATTTCGTAAATTTCCGCGGCGCTCACTTCATATGGATTAGCCTGGGCCATCGATTACTCCTGAACTTTGGATAATTGCATATTTTTTCGCACGACTTCTCTAAACTCAATTTCACCCGCACATACATCAATGCATCTGCCGCAGCCGGTGCAGCCGATCAGGTCAAAATTGCTTTTCATATAATCAAATTTACATAAATAGCGATTTCGAAACCGCTGATACATTTTTGGTCGCGGTGAATCACCGCCGGCTACTTTAGCATAGCCGTGTAACTGACATGAATCATAACTGCGAACCTTGACGAATTCCTTTCCGGTCGTTTCGTCGTTGACAATGATGCAGTAACAGGTCGGACAGATATTGGTACACCCTCCGCATCCGATACACTGTTTGGAATCTTCAATCCAGCCTTCAATATCGGATTTTCTTAGATTTCCGTAATCTTCAGAGCGTATGTATTTAGAATTTTGCTGTTTTAATTTCTCTTCAATCGCTTTACGGTTCTTTTTGATTGTTTCTTTTTCGTTGCCATGCGGTTGGGAAAGAAAAATCGTATCTTTCATTATTTTAAGCAGTTCTTCACCCTTTTCCGAACCTACGGTGATCAGGTAATTTCCATTGATTGCCGACAAATTCATATCGTAGTTCTGATCCGTATAGGGTTTACCTTTAACAAGTGTACAGTGGCAGCTGTCGCCGATTTCAGTGCAATCAGTGCTAATGATCGTAGTTTGTTCCCTCCATGCCTGATAAACAGGATCGACAAAATCTTCATTGATCAATGCTTTATCCAATATCTGAAAAGCTGCCATATCGCAGCCCTTAGCGCCCACTATTAATCGTTTTTTTGCTTTATCTGCCGGAAGAAGCGTTTCTCTGGAAAAATAGAATAACGCTCTCAGAGGATCGATAGTCCGGTAGGAATCCAAAACCACATCCGTATTATCACAAATTTCTGTAAATAATTGTTGAACTTCTTCAACATTTTTTGATTTCCTTGGTACAATGACCTGCTGGAAACCGCCGAGTGATTCCTTTTGACATTTTATTAAAAAGGATAAAAAGTCTTCCGCTTTTACGATCATTATTTGTCTCCCAAAAGCTCTCTTGTCAATGATAATTTTTTATTTATTGTCATCAATTTACCTGTTTCGCTAATTTTTTTACAGCCTCGATCATCTTTTCCGTCTCAGTTGATTTATCAAAGAAAAAATCCGCTCCACTCTCAAGACATTTTGTACGATATTGCGGGTAAGGATAATCTGTAAAAATGACCACTATTAATTTTGGAATTTTTTCTTTTACTACTTTTAAGACATGAATTCCACCTTCGCCAGGCATCCGAATATCGAGTATCACTAAATCAGTTTTCTTTTTATTTATATCACTAATAGCAGATTTTGTATCCCGGCTTTCCCCAACGATTTTAACACCTTCCAATTCGGAAATAATTGTGATCAAATGATTCCTCAAAATGTCCGAATCGTCTGCAATAAGGATTTTCATGCCAACATCTTGTATTTATATTTGTCTGAGTTTACCATATACGGGATTAATTTATTAAAATATTATCATGTCGTAAATCGGACGATGACTATAAACATTGTAGGAATCACAGAAGTAATGTTATAGGTGTTTGTCCTACATTAATTTATAACAGTCACTCCTGATTGTTGATTCCTGTTTGTGGGACGTTGGAGTACCGGAGTATTGGAGTGCTGGAGTGTTGAGACGAGTGTTAAGATCAGAAACCTTCAGAAGGTTTTATAGTAAGATTTACAGACTGGTCAGGATTTCTGATACGACCTTCTGAAGGTTGGGTTTATTCTCGTTCCGGGGCTCTTGCTGCGGAACGGAAAAAGTGTAATTGACCAGATTTTCTAATCCAAATTCCGATGCCGTTCCCAGAAATCTCCGATCCAATACAGTGCCCGCGGATATTTCATCCAGGCGATTATTGCCGAATTCACATAAAGCAAAGCCTCTTCTTCAGAGCCAATCAAATACTGTCCGGGCAGTTCATCGGGCATTTCTTTGATACCCACCATATAGTCAATTACATAAGGGTTATAACTAATCGCTTTTCGGAGTATCTCCTGAGTTTTTTTCACCGCGCCTATTTTGATATACAAATATAGAACGTAGTTATAAAGCCAGCCGAAAGAAACGTCATCTTCATAAGCCTTATAGAGATCATAATATGCCTTAAAATATTTCTTTTCCAGAAGTAGAGGCGCCAATTCAAAACGGCTTCCCATGTTATCGTTGGGATTCAAGCGCAAGATATCCTGATAGACGGCAATGGCTTCATCTATATTTTCGAGTAAAGCCAGCATTTGCGCATAAGAGAATTTCGCGCGAATGTATGGGCGAGTACGGGTAATTCCCCAAAAATGACCAACATCCTCCTTAAAGCATTTCTCCCCTAAGTCTCGTTCACCGGCTTCAATTGCTTTGCGGTAAAATTCAAGCGCTTCTTCGGGATTCTCGCTACAATCGCCTAAATAATTATAGGCGTCGGCACAATCGGGATATATTTCCAACGCTTTTAGTACCAGTTTTTTACCTTTGGCTGTTGATGATTCGGCAGCTTTATATATTAATTCCTGAGCCCGAAGTCGTGGGGAATCAGGCACCTTTTTCTTTAATGATTCAAGGGGCGCATTTCTGATGGATTCCATGAATTCATTGAACTCTTCTTCTGATTTCAATTCTTTTTCATTCATTATTTCATCGATATAAGTAAACAAGCGTTCCGTTGTAAACTTGTTCACAAAAGGAAATATTTTGGGATCTTTTTTTCTCATATACAAATCCTAAAATTATTTTAAAATAAGTAATACACTATTATCTATTCTATAAAGCCAGTCCATTCCGGATGGCATAGCAGATTAATTCCGCATTGTTTTTCATGTTCATTTTTTTCAGAATACGAGCGCGATTCGTACTTATTGTTTTCACGCTTAATGAAAGTTCTTCCGCTATTTTCCCGACAGTCATTCCTGAACCAATTAATTGTAATACCTGAAATTCGCGATCGGAAAGCTTTTCATGAGCTGTTTTTTGTTGATTTTCATCGAGAGACGAGGCCAATTTCTCAGCAAGATCGGCGCTGACATATTTTCTGCCTTCGGAAATCTTTCTTACCGCCAATATCAATTGTTCTGAAGCTGTTTCTTTTGTCAGGTATCCTGAAGCTCCGGCTTTTAATACTCGCACTGCGTACTGATCTTCGGAATACATACTCAACACTAATACCGGAATTGCAGGATAATGAGTCTTGATATATTTTAATACATCGAGTCCGCCTCTTCCGGGCATGGAAATATCAAGCACAATGACATCATACCGGTTTTCACTGATTTTTGCAATAACTTCCGCGCCGTTCGCCGCTTCTCCGGTTACGATGATATCCGAAGTTTCTTTAAAGATTTGTTTCAATCCGTCCCTGACGATTGCGTGATCATCAGCAATCAGTACCTTAATCATTATGCAATTTTTCCGGGTTTGATAGGTAATATAACTTTTACCGTTGTGCCTTTGGAGTGAACGCCACTGATAATTACTTTTCCACCCCACGGATTTACCCGTTCTTTAAGTCCGATCAGCCCAAGAGATTTTGGACTGTTGATCTGGTCTTCGGTGATGCCGATACCATTATCCCTTATTTCCATTTTTAATGTATGATCATCAAACTGTAAACGCGCATGTACTTTCGTAGCTTTTGAATGTCGGGCAACATTCGTCAGAGATTCCTGAAAAATTCTAAAAACGGAAATCAAGCGGTCCTGCTCGAAGATATGTTCTTTTTCATCGAGATCAAGATTACATTTTATCCCGGTGCGGTTTTGAAATTCGCCGCAATACCATTCAATTGCCGCCGGCAGCCCAAGGTCGTCGATCAAACCGGGTCGAAGTTCCGTTGATATTCTACGCACCGTCATTATAGTCATATCGACTAAATCAGACATCGACTGAACTTTTTTAAGCTGATCTATCTGGTATGAGTTAAGCCGCTTCTGCATCCAGATCAAATCCATTTTGAGCGCCGTCAATACCTGACCCAATTCATCATGAATCTCTCTTGCCATAATCAATCGCTCTTCTTCACGAATTGATTGCAAATGTGTCGCCAGGGCGCGCAACTGATCACGGGAATTTTTTAATTCCTGCTCAGCTTTCTTATGATCCGTTATATCAATTACAACACCTCTTAACCCAACGGGTTTATCATTCTGTATTATCGGGCTTGAGTAAAATAGCGCCTGGAATGTACTACCATCCTTTCGAAGCGATGTATATTCATTACCTTTTAAAGCCGTGTCGTCGAGAATCGATTGGATATTCTGTTTGACTTTCTCTCGGTCTCCCGGGACAAATAGTTGTAAAAAGTTGACGCCTTTGTTTATATCTTCGTGAGTGTATCCAAAGCATTGAATACCATAATTATTAGTAAACTTAAAATTGCCATGTAAATCCATTTCATAGACAGTCTGAGGTAATAATTCAACCAAATCACGAAACTTTTTCTCTTTTTTAATAAGTTCGCGCTCTGCATTCTTCAGATCGTTTTCTGTTTTTTCCAGTTCACCGATCCTTGCATTCAGACGGCGAATTTCATCTTTTAACTGTTTTACTTCCGGATTTTTTATCATGGATAGAATTATTCGGGAAGTTTAAAGGCTTCGAGTAAAGCGTCTTTGGCTTTTTCCAGACTGGATTCGCCGATAATGCAGCTGATACTCGATATGCTCGTTGATATACCTAAAATATTTATTTTGTATTTTCCAAGCTGCTCACACATTTTGCCGGATATCGCCGGTTTTTCTTTAAAATGCGGACCATAGACAACAAGAATAGCTATATCATCTTGCCATTTATCTCCACGGGCACGGACGATTCCCTTCATACTTTTCAGCAATTTTCGCACTCTGTCTCTGTATTCCGATTTAAAACAGAATGTAATATCCGCTGTTCCCTCAAGATTTTCGCTCTCGGTAATAAATTCCACGTTGATTTTATTAACACCCAATTGTGTCAGAATTTTTCCTGCAACACCGGGTTGGTTTGGAGCGGAAAGTATTGAGACCATATTCAGATCAGTGCTTTCAAGAATACCGCCTATTATGATTTTATCTGGCATGAGTCCCATCATGAATTTTTTCCTAAATATTTTTCAATTAATCCAATCAGGGTATCAGGCATAACCGGTTTTTCAATAAATTCATCAACGGGAAGGACGTCGTCATTCTTTTTGTATTGATAGCCGGTCTGCTGGCAAACAGCGGTGAGCATGATGATCGGAATCTTGGCAATGTCCGGTTGAGAACGGATTTTTTCGGCAATATAAAAACCCTCATCTTCCGTTCGCATCATTACGTCAAGAATAATCAGATCCGGCTTTTCTCTTTCGGTCAGCAGGTAGCCGCGATCGCCGTCCTGGGCGTCGATAACTTCATATCCGTGACTTTCCAGGACAATTCTCAGAACCTCCACCAGGTCAATGTCATCATCAATGACTAATATTTTGGGGGACATAAAATTTTTCCTCAAATATGTTTTAAATGCAACATTGCCAAAATTATCGAAAATATTTTTGAATACCTTAACTTTTTTCAGGAAAACAGCCTTAACATCATAAATTACCTTTTGGCTATCACCAATTTAGTGAGTTCATCGAAGCCCGCACCGGTTTGAGCGGAACATGAGACGATCTCCATCATGGGATTGATTTTTCGGATATTCTCTTCAAGGATTTGAATATCAAAATCAAGATGGGGAAGCAAGTCAATTTTATTGATCACCGCGACTTGGCAAACCCGGAACATCAGCGGATATTTCAAGGGCTTGTCTTCTCCCTCTGTCGTACTGATAACTACAACATTTACATTAGCGCCGGTATCGAATTCCGCCGGACAGACAA
>Ga0265594_1003356_pt1 | contig 10699 bp, 6 predicted proteins | sample saktaG_11_FD_190147 | JGI IMG/M metagenome (GOLD analysis project Ga0265594, IMG submission 190147) | Saline water microbial communities from Sakinaw Lake, British Columbia, Canada - sak_2011_5_24_80m | ecosystem: Environmental > Aquatic > Non-marine Saline and Alkaline > Saline ... | reverse complement strand
GCCGCCCCGACGATCCCTGCCGCCGTAATCCCGCCCCTGCTGCTGGCGGAGCTGGTCGAGCTGCGTCTGGGCCAGCCCGATGGTCTCTGGTCCGGATTCCGCGTGCTGATCCAGGATCTTCGACGCGAGCTTGGCGGCCACATCGACCGGATCCGCGCCGTTGGCGATGAGTTCCAGCACCAGCACGCGGCCGTTGGACGAGATCGCCTGGCTTTCGAGTGCCTCCGTTAGGAGGGCGCGGCGGTTGACCCGCAACTGCTTCAGACTGGGTACCGGCTGCCCCTCGAGCTTGGTGCCGATTCCGCGCTCGAGCCGCTTGATGGTCTCAAACTCCCGGGGCGTGACCAGCGTGATCGCCGTTCCTTTTTTCCCTGCCCGACCGGTTCGGCCGATGCGGTGAACGTAGCCCTTGGCGTCGAACGGCAGGTGGTAGTTGAAGACATGCGACACGTCGGGAACATCGAGGCCGCGCGCGGCGATGTCGGTCGCCACGAGGATGTCGCTCGTTCCCTGCCGGAAGCCGTTCATGACGGTGTTGCGTTGCCGCTGCTCCATGTCGCCGTGCAGCGCGCGCGCGCCGAAGCCGTGGCTGCTCAACGCTTCCTGCAGCAGGTCGGTTTCCTCGCGTGTGCGGCAAAAGACGATGGACTTGCGGGGCCGCAGCGATTCCAGCAACCGCACCAACGCGACCTCGCGCTCGCTCTCGGCGATCACATGGTAAATCTGCCGGATGTCCGCTTTGGTCGCCGCCTGATCCTCGACGGTTCGCACCGAGACCGGATCACGCATGAACTTCGCGGCCAGGCGCCGGATCGGGTCGGGCATCGTCGCCGAGAAGAGCAGCGTCTGGTGCTCCTCCTTCACATGCGACAGGATCTCCTTCACATCGTCGAGGAATCCCATGTCGAGCATCTCGTCGGCCTCGTCCAGCACCACCATCCACGGACGCATTCCGGCCAGCTTGCCGGAACGGAGCAGATCGAGCAAACGGCCGGGCGTGGCTACCAGGGCATGCACGCCCCGCTCCAGCATGCGAAGCTGAACGCCGTAGGATTGTCCGCCGTACACCGTCCCGGTCTCAACGCCTGCAAAACGGCCCAGCCGGTGGATTTCGCCGCTGACTTGGGTCGCCAGCTCGCGGGTGGGCGTAATGACCAACAGCTCAATCCCCCGGTCCAGGGTCATTCGCTGCATCGCGGGCAGCGCGAACGCCGCGGTCTTGCCCGTGCCGGTCTGCGCCTGCGCGATGACATCGCGGCCAGCCAGCACAAAGGGGATCGCCTCACGCTGTACCGGACTCGGCACTTTGAAGCCGGCTGCGTCCACGCCCTTCCGAACCTTTTCGGAAAATTTAAAGGCTTCGAACGTTCCCGCCTCATCCCCACACGCCAACTCGGCCGTATCGGCCGTTTCCTGACACACGTCTTCCTGCTCCATAGTGACTCCCTCGGTTTTCCGGCCCGGATGAGGGTTCTTCAAGAGACCGGCACACAATCCGCAGATTAAGCCCGAGGCGGCGGAACAGGACGGCACGGGGAAGAATCGCCAAGCACCGTGCAATTGGGGGACAAGTTAGCAGATTTCATGAAAATGTCAATCAGAAAGGAATCCACTGGACGATCTGACGCAGCGTGGTGTGCGCTGTTCTTGCTGGCCGTGGGAGTGTTCCCGCGGGGGCGCTGAGAAGCGCGTTCAACCGCGCTATTTCGTGTTTTGGTTTTTTTATATGCCTGTAGGCTACAGGCAAAACCGCTCCCATGGCCAGCGTTTTTTGATGCCAAGATGCCAAGAAGCGCATGAATTCGGGATTGACTATTTCCGCTCCCCACCCGCATACTAAATGCGCACGACCATGGATCTTGGAACGTATCGTGGTAACGTCGAGATGGCGTGCTGTTCGTTCCTGTATAGCCTATGGGATGCTAGTGATTCGAAATGTATTTCCGCCCGTGCGGGATGGGGAGAATCAGGGACGGTGCTAAAGATAATAGTTAGCGAGTCTTCTCCCCGCCTGACTTCCGAGTAGGCTGCTGAATCTGCTGCAAGTCGTTGGATTTCAAGAGGGGGATTGTGGGATTACGATTAGGAGTGATCGGGTGTCCCAATTCGGAAGTCAGGAAACAAAGGACGCACACGTTCCGCAGCAGGCTAGTAAACTATTATCTTTAGGACCGTCTCCGATCTCCCCCAACCCGTTCACGGCCGGCGATGGGTCGTTCCGGCAGACGCTGCGCCTGAGACAGGGAGAAATCCGCCAGGGCGCGGGCGGCATCAAGCCACTTTCGCGCGCTCTCCGCATCCTCCATGGCGGCGGAGTTAAAGATGAACCGTGTGCCTTGCGGCGCCTTCCGCAATTGCGTGGCGATATCCTCCGGGGTGCACCAGCCCGGAACCATCACCGGCCCGCCGGATCCGCCCAGTTCGTCCAGGGCATTGTCGTTCTCCCATCCGACGCCGGTGGGCACGCGGTTGAAAGCGTAGAAGTTCGGGATGCGGCGGAACAGCGCGAACTGGTGCTGGGCGTTGGCGCAGCAGTGCAACCCCACGCCGCCAAAGGAGTTCGAAAGCTCGATCAACTCCGGCAGACAAAACTCCACGAACATCTCCGGGCTCATGACACCGCATTCATCGTTTGAGACCCACGGCCCGCAGTCGGGCGGCGTCCAGGTGCTGGGACAGTGGCCGAATGTCGTATTCGGAAATTCGCGGCGGTAAAGAGCGATGAAATCCCGCAGCAATTGGGCGCATTTGCCCGCCAGACGTTTAACCGACTCGGGTGCTTCGACCATGGAGCAAAGGAGATCGGTCTTGTCCCAGAGAATGCAGGCCGTGTCGAAGCCGGTCTGCATGTCAGGGGGGCCGATGGTCACCTCCGGACCGACTTCGCGCCGCACGGCGGCCGCCAATTCCAGCACGCGCATCAGCGGAAGGCAGGCCTCAATCTTCTGCGCGGGAATGCGGTCGGCATCGGCGGCGCTGGCCACGCAGGCCTCCGCGTACGGGTTGTTGTCCGGATAGAAGTGCGGGGTGGCCCCGAAACACGCGGCATAGATGTGCGTGCCGGTAAGGAGCCTCACAAAAGGCACGGCGTCATCGTCAATGACGTCGGAAAGCGCCACCCAGCGGCGGTAATCCTCCACAAAGGCGGGCACAAAGTGGCTGATCGGCTTGTCGGAGGTGGTGTAATCGCCGAGTTCGTAGATGGGCCTCGCCGGCGCCTGCGCCACGAAGGCATGGCGCGTAAACGGGGCGCGCGAAAAAAGCTCCTGATGCAGCGCCTGATTGCGTCTGAGTCGTCTGGTCATGGATTCTCCTTTTTAGGGGTATGCCGTTAGATGGCATGCCCTGTTTTGTACACTGGGCTGCCTGGTGGATCAAGTCTATCGTGCGCGCAAGCCCAAGGCCTCGCCGCTCTGGCAGTGCTTGTTCCGGCATAAGAGCCGCGGGGTCGCAATAACTACATAATGGACGGGGAGCGACAGTTGATTCTTTCACTTATGTAGAGGGGTGCGGTGTGGGGCCGCACGGAGAACAAACAACATACCGCCTCCTGTTATCCAGTTCCCGCACGATCAAGAGTGTTAAACAAAAAAGTAAGGAGCGTGACGTAATTCCGAAGGCGGGCAGCATCAATATGCCACCAATGAAACTTGTCGATCTGAACCTGCTGCTGTACGCGATCAATTCGGATAGTCCGGCTCATCCGGTCGCCAAGCAATGGGTGGAGGAAACACTGTCTGGCGATGAACTCGTAGCCATACCGTAGATCGTCTTGCTGGGCTTTCTGCGCATCTCGACCAATCCCAGAATTATGGAGCAGGCCCTGACGCCGACACAGGCCATGGACATTGTCAGCGACTGGCTGTTACGACCCTGCGTTCGTGTCGTGCAACCAAGCGATCAGCACTGGACCGTGCTCAAGGATCTGCTTACCGATTCGGGAACGGCCGGCAGTCTGACCACCGACGCACATCTTGCCGCCCTGGCCATAGAGAACGGCTGTGAGCTATGTTCGTCTGACGGCGATTTCGCCCGCTTCAGGCGGCTTCGCTGGCGGAACCCGCTGATCGAGCGAGCGTAAGCGCGCCTCAACTCGCCCGCATCCCCACATTCGCCGTGTCGTCGGTATACACATTCAGTCACCCGCTCTCGTCAACCGATTCTCCAGCTTTCGGTGGACGATAACGGGCGACCAGCCTTCGCGCTACGGCTTGGCACACTGCAATGTCACTCTCTCGCTGGAAACGTTCACGGACCGGACCTTGACCGATTCGCTCGCCACGGCCCGTGTCAGACCAGCAGGCATTCTCAGTTTAGGCCATCACCGTCGCGCCCGTCGCGGGCGCGCGGTAGCGCACCACGCCGTGGTTCGCATGTTTCATCCGTGGCACTCAGCCCTTGCTGTCCCTCCGTCCCGCAAGGGCTGTCCGAAGTCAACCTTAATGACCAGCGTTTCGGCGCTGGCGATGGCGCTCTTGGGCAAGCCTTTGATCCTGAGTACCCTAGCGTTGTCCTGCCAGAAGACGGGTATCACATCGGTGGAGCAAGTCAGCTCCGCGCCGGTGTTCAGGAGCACGGCTTTCGCTGGCATTTGCGTTAACGGATGCAGCACAACTGATTCCGCCTTAATGGGGTGATTGAGGTGGACATACACTACGTTCCCGCGCCGGGTCAGGAAGACGTCCAAATTCGTTGTCATCTTCGAACAGGGTATCGTATCGGAGAACGCTTCCCGCACCTTGATGTACCATCTTCCGACGTTGGCAACGATATCCGAGGCAACCGCTGGGATTTGGCCGCTTGCATCAGGCCCCACGTTCAGGAGGAAGTGCGCGCCCTTTGACATCATCGCGTCGATTGACTGCATCAGGTATTGGCTCGTGTAGTAATCCTCTTCCTTTCGGTATCCCCAGCTCTGTGTGCCGACCGAATTACAGGCCTCGGTGGGGCGGCCGAAACACGACACCCGGTCCGTGTCGCCCTTCTGGTACTCGCGTTCAGGCGTCCCGAAGTCGCCTGCGTCGAATCCACGATCGCAGATGACCATGTCCGGCTGGAGCGATCGCAGCATTTCGTTAATGCTCGGGTCTCTGAATTCCGGCACATTCATGTCCCAGAAGAAGTGACTGATCTCGCCGTAGTTCGTGCAGAGCTCACGGACCTGTTCCCGGAGATATGCCATGTACCGCTCCCAGTCCGGAGCGTCGCCCGGCTGCAGTCCGGCCAGTTCGTGATGCCTTCCCTGGTTCGGGTAGTTCGGGTGATGCCAATCCACCACAGAATAGTACAGGCCCAAATGGAAGCCGCGCCCGTGGCACGCGTCGGCCAGCTTCCTGACAATATCCTGACCGTAGGGCGTCCGCATGACGTTGTAGTCGGTTTGCTTCGTATCCCACAGGCAGAATCCGTCGTGATGTTTGGTGGTCAGGCAGACGTACTCCATGCCCGCCGCTTCCGCCATGTCGAGTATGGCGTCCGGATCAAACGACGTCGGGTTGAACCGCGCCGCCAGCTTCTCGTAGTCGGCTCGCGGAATGCGCCGGCGCATCTGATCCTGTTCGTGCCAGCCCTCGATCGAATAGAGGCCGAAATGGAGGAGCAGTCCGAGTCTCCTGCTTGAAAACCATCTGTCGACGGCGGTCATGCTGCTCATATGTTTCCTCTTGCCAAAGGCGCAGGTCAGGCGCGCGGACAGGCGTCGCTTGACCTGCTGGTTCGGCATCTGTTGATCTCTTGTTCCGGTATGATAGCACCATGTTCACGAAGGAGTTCATGCACGTTAGCGACAGGAACTTCTTCAGGATCAAGACCCTTCGATACGCTGAGCGCGGCCATTGCGCCAGCGGCCTGGCCGGTGGCCATGCAGGTGGCCTGCACGCGCAGGGCGGAATTTGCGAGGCGATCGCTCGAGAGGCAGCGGCCGGCGACCAGGAAATTGCGGCTTCCTTCGGGCAGGAGAGCCCCGCGCGGCACGGTAGGTACCACGCCTTCGCCGAGTGCCTCGAAGCGCAGGCCGCCGCCGTCCGAGGTGTGCAGGTCGATGGGATAGAAGGAATAGCACACGGCATCGTCCCAGAGTCGGCCGGAGCAGTAATCCGCGACGGTCACTGTGCTCTTGCCGCGGATGATGGCGGTCTCGCGCACCCCGCACTCGGGCGCCAGATGAGCGATGTCCAGTTCTCCCAGTCCGGGTTGCCGACGCAGGAAGCGGTAGAGGCGCAGCAGGCGCTTGCGCGCTTCCAGTTCCAGCCGCGTCTTACCGGCGCTGTCACGGGCATTGATGTGGTGCACGTGGCTGGCGTTGGCGCCGCGCTTGCCCAGCCACGCGCCCACGTTGGCCGATGTGGGGTTCCAGTCAGCATCGGTGTAGGCTAAACGCCCGGCCTTGACCTCAGCGTCGAAGGCGCGGTTGATGGATTCTAGATCAAGCTGCGCCGTATCGTAGCCGCCAGCCAGGCAGGAGAGCGTGGCTGGTTGCGCCTCTTCCGGAATCACCACCGGCAGTCCCGCCAGCGACGCGGCATTGGCGTCGCCGGTGGCGTCGATGACGACGCAGGCACGGCAGGCGGTGAGCCCAGTCTTGGTGCAGAGCGTCACGTCCCAGCCGTCGCCGCCGGGCGCTTCGGCCAGAGCGGCCGGCATAGCATGAAAGAGGAGGTCCACCCCGGCGGCGACCGCCGTCTCGTCGGCCAGCGCGGCGTAGAGGAAGGCATTCACCCGCACCTGCAACAGCCAGTGACCGCGTTTGTAATCGGTGAAATCCGGTAGCGTGTCCCCGGCTTCGGCGACACTGCGGCTGACGAGTTCCCAGCCGATCCCGGCGATGACCTGGCGGCCCCACGCGTGGAACAGACCAGGAAAGTTGACCCCTCCATTGGTCGTGGTCCCGCCGAGCATGCCGGTCTTTTCGATCAGCAGCGTCTTCGCCCCGGCCCGCCCGGCCTGGATCGCCGCGATGGCCCCGGCAGTACCGCCGCCGATGACAATCACATCGTAATGTCCGTCCACGTTCACAGTGTTTACCCTTGCCGAACGTCTGGCTAAGGCGCGCGGTTCATCGCGTCGCCTTCAGCGCCTTGTCGACCGTCCCCGATCTCATGGGCGGCGTGGCTTTGATGCCCGTGCCCAGTGTGGAGTCATGCTTCTGGAGGGGCGAGTCTCTCGACTCACCCTCAGAAGACCACTTTAGCCCTACTTCGCCAGCACAAACCGCGGATACAGATCGGTCCTGAAGGGATAGGAGGTGCCCTGGGCCAGCCGGAGGTTGTAGCGCATTCCCTTCTCATCATCGCCGTCGCAAACCATGACGTTAAAGCCGAAGGTGTCGCCCGGTGCCAGGCCAAGGGCGGCCAGCGGCAGGCGTACACCGTACCGGGTGAGGCGGGTCTTGTCGTCGCGCGTCACGGCACAATCCAGCGCTTTGAACAACGCGTCGCTGCCGCCCATGAACTGATAAACGACGACGCCATTCGTGGTCAAGGCCACGGCCAGGTTCCAATGGACGCCTTGGGGTGTGACCACGCCGAACTGCAGCGCGTCACCGTTCCAGAGTGATCCGCCGCCCTGCGTGTTCAGGTGCTGATCATCCGTGACCTCGGCCCCTACCAGGAGCGCCTCGCCATCCCACGCCAGATAGACCTTGCCGCTCAGATCCGCCGGTCCGTTCCAGAGCACCCGCTCCTGAAACTTCATGAGGCACCGGCTGTTGAGCGGGAAGAGGGTTTCCGTCGCGCCGAGAACCGCCAGCGGTTTACCCAGTCCATCCGGCAGCTTGTCCACTTTGACCGGTGCAGCCAGGCGCGCCAGCGGCCGGACCACCGCAGCATCCAACCGCGACGCGAGGGTGGCCGCCGCAATCGTGTCCCCGGCCGGCGCCGTGCGCGCCATGCGGCAGCCGGCGAAAAGATCGGATTGCGAGCCGGCGTTTCCAGAAAACCGGTCGGCTTTCGGGAGGAAGTCGGAGGCCCGCCCGGCTGTGCCCAAGTGCCCCACTTTCGAGTACTTGCGGTACCGCAAATAGTTCCCGCGATAGACCACGCCGCCCTTCACGGCGGACGGCCAATCCGCCGGCAATTCGGCGATCCCGCAGCCGTGTGTTCCCTTGAATTTGCGCCCCTCGGCAGTGGCCACCGTCACCTGTCGCTCATAGGTAGTGCCTATGTTGACCTCCTGCAGACCGTAGAAGGAGAACCCGACGTCTCTGTCCTCGGGGGCGTCGAGCCCGCGCACCGCCTTTTCGAACTCCAACTCCGTGGTGGGACGCAACCCGGCCCAGGCCGCGACCATGGCGTGATCTTCCCATGAGAGCCAAAGCGTGCGCTCATCGGGCGCTGTGGCCGTGTAGGTATAGTCCGGTGCCGTCCCGGCCCGCTTGATTTCCTTGCCCTGTCCATCGGCATACCACCGCTTCTTTGCCTGCTCAACCGTCAGGGTGCTCAGGAAGTCCGCATAGAACCCCTGCGTAATGGAGGGAAACTTCGTGCAATAGAACGCGGCATAGCCATTGGGGAAGGCGGCGGAGATCTGGCCGTTGTCCTCGGGCAGGAAGCCCAGGGCCCAGAGCTTACCCTTCTGGCGGCCGGTTGGAATGGCGCCGGCGCTGGTCACATGATACGGCGGCGTGTCGGCCCCTGCCTCCTGATACTCATAGAAGCAGTTCAGGCGTCGCACGCTCGACCCAAGGTAGAACGGACCTTCCGCCACGTACGCCATCTCGATGCCAAAGGCGCGGACTTCAGGTTTCGGGTTTCGGGTGTCAGGTGTCAGGGCAGAAAGATCCACCACCGCCAAGACCTTCTGCGCCGACACATCACCCCGGCCGTCTTTCGCAAGGCGCACGAACATGCCGACAAACCCCTCGTCGCCGCCCGGCACCACGAACTCCAGCGGCGTACCCTCGCCCGAACGGTAGCCGGCCGGGTTCACAACCTTGTCGGCCACCAACCGGGCATGCTGCCACGGCGACTTGCCTGCCCCGAGCCCCGTCGAGGGGGCATCCGGCCGAACCTTGAAGAACACCCAGGCCGCGTCATGGAAGCTGTCGAAGCGGTAGGCGTTCGTCCAGGCGATGTCGAACGTCACCGTCGCGGTCTTGGCATCGCGCGGCGCGATGGACACGTTGCTAATCTTCAGGCCGTCTGCGAAGGCCGAGGCGGCGAGCAGGAGCAGGGCACTGGCTGCGGACCATGCAGGACTTGTTGTTGGCTTCTTCATACTCTTCTCCATTGATCTGAACACTGAAAACTGAACACTGAATACTTCTCCTACTTCTCCACGGGCGCCGTCCGCACGCACCGCGTGCCGTCATGGATGTCCCCGGGTGTATTCATGTAATTCCTGGCGTTGGCGCGGCTGGAGATGCGGAAGAGATCCAGACGCCCCCAAGCGGGACTGTGGTGGCCCATGGTCAGCGGATACCCGGCCCCGCGCTCTCCCAGGCCGATCCCGCCCCAGGGCGCGGCCCCGCCTTCGCCGTGTTCCCCGGAAAAGTCGCGGGAGGCGGCCTCACCGACCGGAACGGCCTTCTCCGCCACGCTGCCCGCCATGTCCAGGATCCCCCAGTACGTTGCACCGGCCGTCACGCGATCGCTCTCCGGCGTGGCGAAGATGCCCACGCGTGTCGGACCGCCAAGCGCGGAATTGTTACCGGCATAGAAGGCGTTGCCGCGCGTGGCATCCGGCCCATTTGCGCCCACCCATCTGATGCTTTCCGTCTCCTGGTTAAAATTGGTCAGGGCATATTTGCCGCCCGCCGTCAGATCCATCCCCGCGATGCCCGTGGTACCCCAGGGGTACTCATTTGCCACCGGCTTGACCGGTCCGCGGCACGCCTTTTCATATTCGAGTTCGGTCATGGGCCGCAAGCCCGCCCAGGCCGCGAACCCCAGTGCTCCTTGGCAGGGCATGAAGTGACACGGAACGAACGGCATCGTGGTCTTGAAAACCGCCGCCGTGCCGGCCTTGGGCACGCTTCCGATCATGACAAACGTCTCGCGAGGAACCTGCATCGGGACCATCGAATCCGGCGTCCCCGGCGCCTGGATCAAGACGCCAGGCCTGGGCGAGGAATGACTGCCATCCATCGCCAACGTTCCCGCTGGCATCGAGGGCTTCACGGTGACAGACGCTGCCTGGCGCGCATACGGCTGCATATTCAGGTACTCCACATACATGGCCATCGTCACCTCATACTTCATGCAGTAGAACGCCGCGTACCCCTTGGGGAAGGCCGCAGGGAGCATTGCCGGCTGATCACTATTAAAATCGTCCATGCTGTTCGGAGTCATGCCAACGGCTTCATGGTTGTTCAGGTAGTCCGCGGTATCGCCGCCGAGCTTGATCGCCTGCTCGCTCTCGACCCGGAAGGGCACATTGTCCAAACCGGCGGTGAAGTGGCCAGCAACAACATTGGTTGTGCCGTCGCCCAACCAGAACGCGCACTGCGGCACATAAACCATCTCCAGCGCCAGCACTTTCACCTCGGCCTTGGCCGGGTCGAAAGCGGCGCCCTCGGCCGACTTCGACTTGTCCGTCGTTACGTGCATGGCAAACGCGGAAGTGGCACCCGCCTCCGCATCGGCCCCGACCGGCAAGAGCCAGCGGAGCGACACGCCCTTCCAGTCATTCGGCCCCTGGCCTGCGGCGGCACGGTGAATGAACACGCCTATGCCTTGCTTGCCGTCATTGCTCTTGCCGACTT
>Ga0265594_1003352_pt1 | contig 10710 bp, 5 predicted proteins | sample saktaG_11_FD_190147 | JGI IMG/M metagenome (GOLD analysis project Ga0265594, IMG submission 190147) | Saline water microbial communities from Sakinaw Lake, British Columbia, Canada - sak_2011_5_24_80m | ecosystem: Environmental > Aquatic > Non-marine Saline and Alkaline > Saline ... | reverse complement strand
TCCGAACCTACAAATGCTTAAATTCGAGTCAGTATTTGACGAAAGCGAATACTTATCGGATAATGAAGAAGAAATAAACGTTACAACTTCAGTAAACACTAACGATGAACAATTCGCGGATAATATCAATATTGATAATTCTATATCTAATACGTTTGAACCGGTTAATGAAATACAAAAGAATAGAACACCAGAGATAGAAAAAAACATTGTTTCAACAGATGATCTTGATGAAAACTCTTTAAAAGCTGTAAAAGATATTCAGATCGATACTGATCGGAGTAAACCTAAGCTATTAACTAAGTCTGAAAAAAAGCATAAAGGAAATAAGACCAAACGAAAAACTGATTATATTGCACCACCACCTGCGGGTAGTACTCGAAGAATTATAAGTAGAAAAAATCAGAAGTCAGATATTAAAAATGATGTAAAAAGTACAACAACAGAGATAACAGCAGATAATAATGTGATAGAAAAAAGCCCAAAAAACAAAGAAATTAGATAACATCAACAGAGAATTAATTTCCGAAGCAAGTACCCGAATACTCAAGTCTTCGCTAACAGGAAATCAATTCGAGAAGATGCTAAACAATCCAAATGCTAAAGCACAAGAATTGGTCTTTAATTACTTAAATGGAAGCGGTGCAATCGATATTGACAGGACATATCTTTCAAATTTGAAAGGTTACAAACTTGCAGACAGATACGAGTTGATTGATTTGCTGGGTTTCGGCGGAAATAGTGCCGTCTACAAAGCAAGAAAGCTAAATACATCTTCGGACAATATTTACGCGATTAAAATAATCTGCCCTGAACCTGCTGATCCTGCAAAATATCTCACACGATTCAAACAGGAAGCTAAGATGTTAAAGCGATTATCACAGGGTCCTAATTTAATTCATATCAATGCTTACGGCAAAGACCAGAATCTATATTATTTAGTTCTGGACTACGTTGAAGGAGAATCCTTAGCTAGTCTGATTTCTCGTAAAGCTCCGTTGTCCGAGGAACTCACGCTTGCAATAATTAGCGAAATCTTGAAGCCGCTTTATCACGCACACACAAACGGTATTATTCATAGAGACATTAAACCCGGAAATATACTGGTTGGAAAAAGCGGTTCTGTACGATTAACAGATTTTGGACTTGCAATTGACCTTACAAACATTCAACGAAAAACTCAACACGGGCAAATCCTTGGAACACCTCATTATATGGCACCTGAACAGATTAGCAGCAGTAATGTTGATGCACGCACTGATCTATATGCGCTAGGTGTTGTTATGTTCGAATGTTTAACAGGTCAGAAGCCGTTTAACGAACCTACTGATTTAATGCTCTTATCGTCGATAGTTTCAAAACAACCGGATAAACCAACTCGAATTAACTCAAAAATATCTAAGTTTACTGAGAAAGTAATACTTCAGCTTCTGAAAAAGGAACCAAGAGTCAGATTTCAGAGTGCAAAGGAGCTTTATGAAGTTATTGCAAAAGCTAAACTACCAACACCTCAGCCCATTTACAGTTTAGAACTCAGTATTGACGATATGCCTGTGATGCCGTCAAAACCTTATTCAAGAATGAAATCTAATCAAAGCATGGATAAAAAAGGTTCTCAATTGCTAAATGACTTGGATGATTCGTACATACATATTAGTGCTTCTGATGCGACATACAAAGATAACTCAATCCATAAACGGCAAAGTAAAAGAATCGATTCGGAGAAACTATCGATTGAATTGGGTGGTGAAGAAAAAATTATGGAAATTTTGAAGATTATTGAAAATAAACAATCGATACCGTATCCAGGCATGAAACCACGCATCTCTACTCGTGAAGAATACGGATCTGACCGGTTGAAAAGTATTGCTAAATCGAATCTTAAGAAGTTTCAGCATTCAATCCGAAAATCGCAGAGAATAATCAGTACAATCAAAGATAATAATAAACTCAAATATTTTCTTGTATCCAGCATGATTCTGCTTTTTCTGGTTGTTCTTTTTTCGATTATATCTGTATTTTCTACAGAAAACTCAATTGGAAGGAATCTACCTGTAAATACTCTTGCATACTTTGAATGTGATAATTGTGATTCTTTTCAATCATTGTTTCAAAAATCAAGATATTTTAGAAATGAAAGTAAAATCAATGAATTCTTGAGTGCTTCGAAAATTCATTTGATTAGTGATCTAGTAAATTCTTTCGGTTTCAACACAGATAATGATTCTAAAACCATTGTTGATTCGATTACAAAAATATGCTGCAGTTTCTGCAAAATTGATGAAAGAAATGAGTGGGCAATTATCTTTGAATTAGACAATTCGGACATTTTAAGAAAAATTAAAAATGATCCTGAATATAAAAAAATGGGTTTTCGCATTTCTAAGATTGATACAGCACTACCACCTGTTCTGGTTGTTCTCTCAAATGATACACTTGGGCTTGCTAGCAGCAAAAAATACTCGGTTATGCTTAAAGGAAGCTTTTTGGGAAACACTCCTACAATAGATAAACCCCATATTAAAAAATACCTCGTTGCAATGGAAGACTACGGATTAAAATGCTACATCGATTTCGAGCAAAGCGATGGTGTTTTCGATAATTTGAATGCATACACTTGGGTAAACAAAATCCTGGTAAAAGGGATTAATTCCATATCAATTCAAGCATTAAACACAAATTCTGGAAGTTATACCGAAATAGTCCCGACTACCGAGCAGAGCTTCGTGCTTGGGCAAGCTGAGTTCTCACCTAAAAGTGAATTTGATACATTGAAATATGTCCCAATCAATGCTGTTTCATCTACATCCTGTAATTTCAGCAACATCGCTTCAGGTGCAAGCTGGTTCAATCGATATTATCCAGATTCGATTATCAAAGACCTAATTCGCGATAAGAAACAGTTTATAACGTCCTTAACCGGTGAAGTTTCGGTTGTTCAATTAATGAATTTTGAACAAAGAATCTTTATCATACAGATTAAACGTGAAAATACCGTGTCAGTTGAACGGGCACTTCAGAAGGTTTTTACTCAAAATATGCCAATCGGAGATAATGTCAATAATCATGAAAATATTTACTGGAGAATTGATTCAGATGTCCTTATAATAACCTCCGTTGGTTTAGTTAACAGTGATATTATGAATTATTCTGTGTCTGAAATCGAAGCGATGCATACTGCTGGCATAGGTGCAATTCTGGATTGCATAAAACCAGTTAATTCAGTTGAACAGAAGAATATTACGGAACATCTGAGATTCAATGAGGTTAGAAGTCAGCTCGCAGATTCGGTAGCAATTTTGCATATTTCAACAATTCGAAACTTTATCGGCGTCGAAGAATCAGTAGTTTGCAATGCATTTTCGAATCTCTGGATGCCTTATCTTGTCGGTTTCTGTTTCCTTGAAAAAGAAAATGGAGATTTTGCAATTCAATTCAGTCTTAATCCCTCAGAATTACTGGGATTGATGCTTTTAAAATTTTGTGTTGTTTCGGAAAATAACAGCTTCGAATCAATCGAAAAAACGAGTAAAAATCAAACTCAACCACTGAAATAACATATTTCAGCGATACAAGCGATTCTGTTAGCGTTAGCATATTTACTTTCAATCTTGACAAAACACTTTCCTGATTTTCGTGGTAATTTTATCTGTGATTTTATAGACTTTCCTTACATTTTAAGAAATATAATTACGTTTATTTTAGTGAGAGAAAAAATGAAATGGGCACTTATAATAAGCTTTGTTGCGATTACAGCAGTAATTTCTGGTGCGTTGATGACTTATCCATCATACATCGAAAACAAGGAAAAAGACCTCAATACGCTTGATTTCGAAGAACGAGGCAAAGGTAATCTGATATATAACTCAACATGTTCGACAAAATGTCATAAAGAGTTAAATCATGCTGCTATTTACAACCCCGATAAATACTTAACTTCAGAGGGAAATACAGTTTACCCCCCAATGTTTTTCCCCACTCAATTCTGGTTCAACTTTCTGCAAACAAATTCTGAAACAAGATGCAAAGGTATCAAAGATTTAGATGCCCGAACGAAAGAATTACTCTTTGCATACTTGAAACATGAAGCATCAGAAAATGATGATAATGCTGATATTGAGTTAAAACAATTTCATAAAGATATTGAGCAAGGACAATTAACGCTGCAAGCAAACGAAGGTGCTGAAGTTTTCAATCAAAGCTGCAAAAGTTGCCATTCAGAGCATCTGTCAAACGGATTCACATCGATTGAGTGGAAGTATCAAATTCAGAATTATAAAACAATTCATGCTGAGACAGATGCAATAATGCCCATCGGTATAAAGCTCGAACAATTGAAGTCATTTCTCAATAAATCGTCAGCATCAAATGAAACTGATGCAAAAATTATCCGAAACCTGCTAAGGAAACTCCGAAAAACAGATTCAATCAACAACACCGATAATTCTGATGATGATGAAAATAACACAACTTTTACGATTCCTGAAGAAATAAGCTGGCACGATCTCGACTGGCAATATCCTTATGACAAGGGTTTGCAAGGATTGTTAGCAAAATTTCCAGATAAACCGATTATCCTTGAATTGACAAATAAATACAGCTGAGCTTCTTGCAGGGCGCTCGATGAAAGCGTCTGGTCACTTGAACAAATAAGGGCTTTATCGAATAAAACTACTTTTGTACGTTTGTTTGTTGATGAAATACTAAATATGGTTCCAGATGATGTTTCCGATGAAGAATATGATGTGCTTGAGACTGCATTTCTAGATTTCCGTAAAATCTTCACAAAAAACCTATTGCCACCCAATAATGGTAAAGCACCAAGTTGGTATGTAATTAATAAAGGAGTAATAATCCTATGTGAAGGATACGATAAAATCCCGCAATTTCAGGGACGAGAAAATGAAATTGCATCATTGATTGAAGACGCGGTTACTAAATAACTAAGCTTTAACTGTGCCTATTTGTGCAATATAAGTTTAAACAAAATAGCCTTATTTTGGCAAGTCAGTTCGTAAATGCCTGATTTCCTGTATATTTTCTTTGATTTTATCAAGAATTTGATAAGCAAGTCTCAATGCTTTCAAACCCGCTTCACCGGGAACTTCCGGCTCTCTCTTTTCAACGATTGCTTTGATGAAACTTTTAATCTCAGCTTTTAGCGGCTCAGTTTCTTGAATTGGCAGTTTCTTGATTTCAATAAGATCCTTGAAAAGAAAATCCATGGGAGTTTTAAGCAATTCAGGATCGATTTTGCGTATGTCGAATTTTTTATCGATAAGTTTTTCTGACAGCATCAGAAAAAATGTCTGTTTTGCATGGAAGTCAGCTGAGGCATATCCTTTGGGTGTGAAAAATCGAATCCGCCGCATAGGATTTTGAGAAATCCTTGATGCAGTTACGTTTGCAACTGTGCCATTCTCGAAAACTATTCTCGCGTTTGCAATGTCCTCAAATTCAGGGGTAAGGATGTTAACTCCAGCTGCTTGAATCGATTTAGGCTTTGAATTCACCACAGATAAGATAATATCAAGGTCGTGAATCATAAGATCTAGAACAACGCCAATGTCCATGGAACGAAGGTTTACGGGTGCCAATCTGTGCGCTTCAATAAAAAGTGAATCGTTCACCCAGTTTTTAAGCGCACTCATTGCAGGATTAAAGCGTTCGACATGTCCAATCTGAAGGTTCACACCTTTTTTGTGTGAAATCTCGACCAATTCCTCTGCTTCCTGAACATTAGCAGTTATCGGCTTTTCAAGTAGCACATGGATGCCATTATTTAGCATTTCCTTTGCAATTGAATAATGTGTTACTGTAGGTGTTGCAATGCTTACAACGTCCACTTTGTTAATAAGATCTCTGTAATCTATGTAGCCGTTAGTTTTGTGATTATTACTAATTTCAGCAAGTCTGTTTTCATCGGAATCTGAAATCCCGACAAGTTCTATATCTTCAATCTCGTTATAAATTCTTGTATGAATTGCACCAAGATGTCCAACTCCGATAACTCCAGCTCTGATTGGTTGCTCCATAATTTACCTTAGATAATGGTATTTGAATTACAATATCTTACGAAAAAAATTAATATTCTAAAGCTAAATACATGATAAAATCAATGTTATTGAAAAAAAAGTGTTTTAAAATATAATACCGAGGATGTGAATGAAAATAAGATATATATTTTTAGTTGGAGTGTTTTCGATAATTAATCTTGCATTTAGTGCAAACGATGAGATCGATAACAAAATTACTGAAGAGGATGATCTTAAAGAAGTTTTCAATATAATGTTTTCACTTGACACATGGGGCATGGCAAATGATGATAAACTTATTGTCGATATGTTGGATTTTCTTAAATCAAATTCTGAAAATAAATATTCTTTTATAATTTCTGATGAGTTGAAAAATAGACTGAATTGGAAAAGTTATAATAATTACAAATCTATTACAAATATTGATTCAAAAAGTTTTACAGGCTGGAATCGACGATATTTTGAAAATCTGCTAATAAAATTTTACTATCTGAATAATGAAACAGAAAAAATCCATGGAATCTGTAAATCAAGGACATTTGTTCCAGAATATTATGTTGCTGGTCCTTTAAAAGAAAATTGGAATCAGCAATTGCGAACTCAATGGTCTTATTTATTAGATTTAGATTTTATTTTCAATACTCCATTTGGTGATGTGAAATATCAAAAAGTGAAAAATGTAAATTATATTAATAATATTTCACAAGAGACCAAGATTACTTCAGATTTTGACAATGATAACGATTATATTGGTGAAACTTACTTGTGCTCTTTCTCAGCGTATTTTCATAAAGATACTGAGTTATTTTTGAAATTGGATGAAAACGATCTTGATATTTATATAAATGGTTATTCATGGAAAAAACGTTTTAATGACGATAATTTCAGTAATAGTACATTGTTGCCAATTAAGTTTTGCAAAGGCAGATTCGATTTTGTCATTCAAACTCAGAATTATCCCAAATATTTTAATGCAGAATTTTTACTATTTGATGGCAATTCTATTTCTGATATTGATTTTAATACTCATTTTTATTATGATTACGGTAAATGGTCAATTTTATCTAAATTCAATATATATTGGAAATTTCATAACAATGATAAACAAATTATCCTAATAGAAAATAATAAATATTTATCGTTAAATGAGTTAATATATACATCCGTGAAATATTTTACATCTAATTCAGATATTGCTTCTTTTTTTCATGCATTAAATTCTGATAGAAATAATAATTATGAAATATGGGAAACACTTAAAACTCTTCATGAAAATTACAATTCACCTATTTATAGCTATTTTTTTGCAAAATATAATTCGCAATATTCTAGTCTGCCTTCCAATTACGAACATAATTTCTCAAAACCTATATTAGATGAACTTGTTAAAAATTATCCGGATTTAATAAAGCCAAAAATAGATTTATTCGAATATGAAAATTCTCGAAATAATTATAATTCAGCATTAAAAATACTTGTTGATATTTTAAGAGATAATCCCCAAAATAAAGTTATATTAAAAGAAAATATCAAATTTTATGAAGATGTGAATTGGATTGCTCTTAAACATTCGATGATCACAAAAACTTCTGAAATGTATCCGAATGATGTAGAATTATTAATTATGAAGATTAATATATATCAATCTCATAATAATATTAATAGAGTAAAAGAATTATATAAAATGTTATTTAATATTATACCTCACTCCATTAAAACCTATCATTTATGGAAAGATTATTTGTTAGTATGTAAAAATAATGGTGACAATTTTATTGAAGTAAATAGATTGTGGTTAAATGTTATAGAGTTATTTAAGGATTCTGCTACTAACATTATTGAAGATTATTGTGATTATTTAGTCAATTGTGGTGAATATGATAAAGCGCAGATATTTTGTAAAGAATTATTTAATAAGACTCCTAATTTAAAATATGCAAAGAAATTATCTGATATTTATTTTTTACTAGATAATAAATCCGAAGGAATCAACTATCTAATTAAATCAATTAAAATGAATCACAAAAAAAATATTGCTGAAAAAGAATATCTCTTACACTTGTTGAAGAATAGTGATACAGAATTATATAAATTGTATTCATTACCACTTAATAAAGTCTTGGAAACCAAAATTAATCCAATTGACTATCCTAATGCTTCGAGTATAGTTTTGCTTGACGAAGAGATAAAACGTATTTTCTCCGATGGTTCTTCAACTAGTATTATCACTACAGTTCGAAAAATTCTAACTCAAGAAGGTGTTGAAGAATATGGCGTTGCATCAATATCAGGGGATTTAATAGAAGCAAAGGTCATTAAATCAGATGGAGATATTTATGAACCATCTGTCTTGGATAATACAATTAATTTTGAAGGAATCGAAATTGGAAGTACACAAATTATTATTTCTCGAGAAATTACAGAGAAATTTAATTCTAAGTTTTACTTCTCAGATCCTGAAAGAAAAGAGTATTTTCTCAATTCAAGAATTGTAATATTAAAATCAAAATATTATACAAATTTAAACATAATTGAAAATTTAGTTAAACCAATAAAAATATATGATAATTCTGAGTATCAAATTACAATTTATGAAGTAAAAAATTCTTCACCAGTACCCGAAGAACACGATTTCGAACCAAAAATTTCTGATTTTCTGCCATATATTAATTTAACTAATGCTACAATTGATCCGCAATTAGCACATTTTTATCTACTCGAAAAAAAAGTAACATTTGCATCAAAACTCCTCGTTGAAAGAAAAGCTGAACAATTAATTAGAAATAAAAAGCTCATTTTCGATAAAGTAAAGTCAATTTACAATTTTGTAGCTACAAGTATCACCAATGATAATTTTATTGATTCTCCTACTGAAATCCTAATTAAAGGATCTGGAAATCGCGAAATATTGTTCTTTGCATTGCTAAGTTATGCTCATATTAAGTATGATAAAATTAAAGTCTTAACCACTGAAGCACTTATGGAATATGAATTATCTAAAAACAATAATAGTTTTGCAGACATCGATTATATTGATGCTGTTCGTATTGAAAATGGTGATAATTATATTTATCAGATACTAAATCCTCGAATAATGGAGCATATACCATTCGGATTTATGCCATATCCCGGTGCAATTGGATTTACGTTCAATAATCAAATAGATTATTTTATCATTGCTAACGATAAGTGTTTTGAGTATTTAATAGATTCATCTAATTTTAATATTGATATTGAATCTTCTGAAGCACTTGCTATTGGTTCAACAATTTTGTCATTAAATAATTCTAACTTACTAAAATATTTTCTACCACAATTTTCTGACAATAATAAAAGGCAATTGTTAACTCAAATAATCAATGATAGACTTTCCAACTTTTTAATTTCAACTTATAAGCTTGAAAATAATGATAACAACAAACCATTGACAATTAATATTGAAGGCAAATTCCTAAATTCAGTTCACGAAATCGATAATAAAACAGTTGAAGTTTCTATGTGCTTAAAACCTTTAGAATTACTCCACAAATTCACGCCAACTGCAAAACGTAAATTAAAAATGAAAATTGACGAAAATGAATATTCTTTCAACATCGATCGTCGTATTATTGCCATTCCAGATAACTACATGTTATTGAATATACCATCATCAGCATTTTATTTTACAAAGGCTTTCATATACCTTCTTGATGTATCAAGACTTGAAAATAAAATCATATTAACACGAAAATGGAAAACTTTTCCAGCGATTTACGACACAATTGAGTATGACACTTTTAAGCAATACTGTAACGCAGTTGACACATTAGAAAATAAATCCATTACTCTTTTGAAGATTGCTGAGAATTCAAAGTAAGCAAATTTGCGACAAAATATTTGTGATGAATATCGAATAATTATACTCATGTATTCTTTTGAGAAGCTGTTTTTTCAGACATTTCAGCATATATTAATAAAATTAAAAAAATGTATTTGCATCTTCTCAGCAAAATAATATAATTTAATAAACTTAGGGGAGTAGCTCAATTGGTAGAGCAGCGGTCTCCAAAACCGCCGGTTGGGCGTTCGAATCGTCTTTCCCCTGCCATAAATTCCAAAGCTTCGGGGTATTTTGCTTCGAAGCGTTTTTTATATTGTCTTTTCATGAAGCATTTAATCAGAATAGTAATATTTCTTGTATGATATACTTAAGTTAATGTTTGTGGTGAAAATATATGAAATTTAGTTGAGTTGATTAAAGAGAATGTAAATAGGAAAGCGACGAAAGCAGAGATGGCGCATCTGAAGAAGGTTGTGCCGGAAGCGTTTCCGGGGAGTGTTGCGGATATTGGTGGGCATAGCCAGTTCGGCGTTCATCGTGCACCGCGTGTCCGAACCATTGCCTTGTGCATCAAAAACTCCAAAGGAAAATACATCTGCAACGTAATCGGCTCAATCCCAACGAAATCCTTTCCCTAACCCCCGATTCCTTCAAATCCATCGTTTCCCACTATAATGACTAGGTTGTGTTTGAAAAATACTTTCGGAGGAAAAGAACAGAAATTGCGAGTTTAATCATTTCAATAAAACTTTGAGATAACTTTTCGTAACGCGTTGCGATCCGCCTAAATTGTTTGATCCAGCCGATGCTTCTTTCTACCACATTTCTTTGCTTGTATAAAATTTTGTTATAACT
>Ga0265594_1003351_pt1 | contig 10710 bp, 8 predicted proteins | sample saktaG_11_FD_190147 | JGI IMG/M metagenome (GOLD analysis project Ga0265594, IMG submission 190147) | Saline water microbial communities from Sakinaw Lake, British Columbia, Canada - sak_2011_5_24_80m | ecosystem: Environmental > Aquatic > Non-marine Saline and Alkaline > Saline ... | reverse complement strand
TCACTTATGCAAACGAGCATCACGATCCCGCTCATATATTACTCAGATTCGTACGTTCTCCTGATCATCCGACTGAGCAAGAGTCCAAAAAACAAGATGTGCTAGATTCCATCAAAAAACATCAAAAGCTCATACGAGCGCTCGTTGAAAATGACAATCTCTCGCTTCAAGAAGCAACGTTCCTCCATGCAATCAATGCGCGTTATCAAGAGCCAACTTCCAAAACACCAGGTCATGTATTGTACCAACTTAAACGTTTTCCTCATCTGATTGAACGATGCCCAGAAATTCGTAACAATCTTTTTGTCCAAGCTACAACTAAAACTAAAGATTTATCACTTGCCGATTTTCTGGCAGATCACGGTGCTGGCAGCGGGTCACCGCTTACCGACTTGGCCATCGCCATCAGTCTTTCATGCCCTCAACGAGTAAGACGGCTGTTAGAAGAACATCCTGAACTTCAAGCTGCTAGTACTCAAGCAATACCGCTGGACGATTCACCAGGCGGAGAGATAGCTTCGCCATTATTCGCCGCATTTTACCGATACAGCGCAACACAAAAAACACAAACAAGCCGTATAGACCAAGCACGCGCGGTAGCAGCCGAACTATTTAGGTGCTGCAGCAATCCACTGCAACCCATGACGATAAGACACCGTGACATTCAGGACAACGAAACACGTATTACACCGCTTGATTGTCTATGTCTTTTGATCCAAAAAAAGCTGACGACCGATGAAATAGATCAATTTTTACGCAATGCAAATACCAACTGTTCCTTTGATGGTGATTGCCTCCTGAAAACCTGTTTTGTGCATGCCTTTATCGTAACAACGGCAACAACCGTAAGACAATTTTCAACAGATTTCTCCGAAGAAGTGCATAATTATTTAGGAATAATCGAATGGCTCTGTCGCAATCAAGATGACCCACGCCATCGACTCAGCAATGAAGACATAATTAGTACCTGCCAACTATTTTACGAAACCTGGCACGGCAATTTCCTAGAAGCCTACATACTCGCACACATGGCAGAGTATGAAAAAGTAATAGATATTTTTATCGATATGCTCAAACAACACACCGAACTCCATGAAAATGACGTAATCCGCTGGATTATCCATGATTACAAACCGTACGTCACCGCCATGATAAATAAGACAGAACAAACCCAATAGTTAGGTTAAAAATATGACTAAAAAAATAGTATTGTTCTCATTAAATTTATTTTTTACGGCATTCTTACGCAGCATGACGATGCAACCTGACGATCTTAAAGATTGCCTAACACACATCACCAAACTTCCGTCACCGCATGCTGATGGCATTTCTGGGTTCCATTTTTACGATCCATCCATGAGTGAAGCGGTAGATGTACGCGTTCCAGGAATAAGAACCACAGTAACCATCGAGCAACTGAGCCACAATCCTGACGGACTGTGGATTTATAAAGTCGGTGAAAATGATCGCGGTGACTTTGTGGCATACGTTATCAACAACGGCATTTGTCATGGTCCACGTACATTCTTCAGCCCACGCGAATCTGGCGAGCAACTCGGTACACGATTACTCTTTGATGCTTCTTACAAAGATAGCACCGGGCACAGTGTTCGTCTTTTTGATGGTACCAATCCGGAAGAATCAGCCACGACGCTCGTATACGACATTGACCGACGCAGACCTATAACCGCATACCCACCCATTGAAGCATTTAATTACAATGAGGAAACAACTGCAGAAATCGCTGCTGCTCTTGCACGATGGCAAACACAACGACTAAACAAACCTGCTATTTGGGCTACTCTTCGTGAAAACAATCTGCGTGACTTCAAGAAATGGGTCTCCCAGTATCCTGAACACCAACAAAATGTACTAAATGACGCAGCTACTCATGAAAAATGGGACTTTGTTGAAGCCATTATCCAACAAAACCCAGCATTAGCGCCAAATGCACTATTACATGCAATAAAACACAAAAATACTAACGCCGTTGAAAGTTTTTGGCATTTTATCGATGATAATGATAAAGACAAACCGCTCGGGCCGGGAAAACCTACAGCTCTGGCTGCCGTCTGTATGTTGCCCACACACGATGAAAAAGAACGCACGGCCAAAGAAGAACTTCTAGAATACCTCATCAACGAGGGCACAGATGTGAATGCGGTTGACGAACAATGGCGTACTGCACTTATGTACGCAGCACGCGTGGGTGACGACAAAACGGTTGCATTTCTCATAGGCAAGGACGCCAATCCCAACGCATGCGACAGGAACAAAAAAAATGCAGCCGCATATGCCGAAGAAGTGTGCAACCTACTCAAAAGGCGCGGCAGTTCACCAACATCTTTTGATAATTTTACTCAAATAAAAGCTTGCTTATCCCCCATCTATCGGTTAGGCACAAAAGAAAAATCAACTAAAAAACAAAAAAAGGCCACTGTTGCACGAAGCGCACCAGAAAACAAACTTATCACACTCAATAATTTATTAGTACAGGATGCTGCGCAAGCAATAAACACTGCACTCGAGTTTTTCAAAAGCCTCACTCGCGCGGATCATAACGACAGCACCGAAATAGAAAAACGACGCTATGAATGTTTAAAACTTTTAATCAAAAATGCACCAGAAACATCAGCGCAACAATTAGGCACGCTCTGCAAAACTTTTATGGTAAAAAACTTACTCACCTTTGCAAAACTCATGGAAATGCTTCTACCAGAACCAGTAGAAGATACACCATACGCTGCTTGCGCACGTGCAATTATACAAAACATAGACATACCCGCTTCAAGTACAAAGTGGGAGTTTGCCGATCGCTTAATTCAGCGCTACAAGAATTTAGAGCTTACGAAAGTCATTCTCAGCAAATTTGATATATACCGAGAACACCGTAGCCACAAAACACTGCTCACGTCCGCTATTGAACGGCGAAACCCTGAAGAAGTACAAGCAGTTTTTGGTGCTTATGGCGATCGTTACTCGGAAGAAGATATTCAATGTGCCGTCAATAACAACCTAAGCGAATTATTAGTAACCACCCTGCAAACCATGCACCCTCAATGGTCACGACTATACTGTATGTTACGCCTGGGTCGTGCTTATACCGATAGTATCGATATGCGCGAAGAATTCAAAAAACACGATTTTAACGAATTAATGAACCTCCTCATACACGTGATTACTACTAAGGACCGCGCCACATTCGACATCATGTGTAGCCGCAAATATCATGTCAACTTGTTAAGCACTCCCTATGGCCACTCAATAGATATGCATCTATTTCTCACGCATCCAGAACTTATGCAGGCTGACAATCCACTTGTTATTGAATTAATAAAACTATCCAATATTCTTCAAGCGAACAAATCAAAAAAAGTTTTTTTTGATTTGTTCGTTGAAAACAAAGAACTTCTTACCCATGCTCAAACGCGACGAAATAATATTTACGCGCTTATACGTAAAACACTATTCAGCGAACTAAAACCGGACGAACAAACTAGCTTGATCAACTTCCTGACTCAAACAGCACTAAATCCATTCTGGCGCTACCCAGATGACGAAACACCGCTTACCTGCGCCATTATCGCCCAAAAAGATGCTCTTGCCAAGCTTTTGCTATCCAGAACAAAAAGCATGAAAATGCCTCCCATTTCTTTAACAATTGCACCAAAAGTCACGCCACTCTGCTCAGCATTTGCCATGGGCAATGAAGAGCTCTGTCACGAATTACTCCAACGCGAAGCACAATGGCCCGAAGTCCTTGAATATATCTATCAAGAAATACGACGATTACTAGCACACAATGAAAGAGAATCTGCTGCTTTTTTCAAGATTTTATCTCGAGCAGATAAACCACTTTTTGAAAATAAGACACTCGGCGACTGGAGCGAAGCAGTAAAAACGAGCGTTATGCACTATGCCATACTTCAACAGCAAACAGCCCTCATAGAACAGTTTCGTTCGTCCAATACCGCGATAAGCACCTGCATTGAATCTTTCGGTGCTCTTCTTACTTATGCCCTGGAGCATAAAGATAATATCTGCCTCAATTTTCTTCTCAGCCCACAAGTTGTCATAGCAGACAAGCCTGACATGTACGATCCACTATATGCCATCATTTGTAACAAACTATGGCTGACAGCACCAGAAAAAGAAAATGAACGAAAGATTGCCGACAAAATAAGAAGCGATGTCAACGATTTCGGCAAATTGACGCCAGATCTATCTGTCAAAGAAATTGCGCTCGCCTTCGCGTTAAAAAGCACGTATGAAAAAGCAGACACCCCAGAAATGATCATGCACAGCCAAGAACGCCTGATACAATTTGGCCACCTACTCCAGAGATGTCCCCCGATACTGGGCGATCTCATATGTGCCACTAATATGGTAGTAAAAGCAAATGGGGGATACGATGAGGGAATTGCAACAAAAATAAACGTCCACCAATATAATCGTCGTACTATTATGAAGTTTTTCTTTGACTGTGGCGGAACCACGGATAATATTGCAGTCGACCTCATGACCGCTATTGAATATTCTCTGGCTCAAAAAGTACACGACCTACTAAAAAATCATCCCGAAATTATCACTATGATACAGCATGACACGATTATCCAGAAAAATGGCCAAAGATTGTCAATACCAGCCATGATCGTAGCTGCCGTCAATAAATATGATAGCTACGTTATACAGGAAGATAATCTGCGCCGCGCAGCACCAAATAATGATTTTGAAGCCATAAAACAAGAGGCATTTGACATCGCAAAACTATTTCTAGCACATTGTCCTGAGCCACTCAAACCATTTCACTTTACCAACCGAGATCCGCTAACAGGCCATGAAATGCAAACTCAGATCACCGCTATTGAGGTAATATGTGGCGACGGTCGTTCGTCACGAACGTACAAAGAATTCGACGATCTATTTATAATACCCGTCAACCAACCGTACAATGGAACGTTCATTCTTGAATACTGTCTTGGGCGCGTTTTTACTAACCACTGCTTCCCATCAATGTTTACGCTCATAAACTACCTCTTAAACAAGCATGGTACAACCCTGTCAGGCGAACATCTCCATGGCGCATGCCGTGCATTGTTTAACAAATTCAATGAACACGTAAATGCAGGAAAGCGCTTCTCGCTAAGTCCCCTTCCCCTGTCACAGGCAATCCAAAAGCTTATTGAAATTGTCGAACAACGCAGAGATATCGTGGAAACCCCTGAAATCCGTTGGACACGAACAGCATTTAAAAATGCTACAACAATTACACAAAATCATTACACGCCGCGCATGCCACGTTCATGAAGTCTGAATGGCGATCGCCAACGGCTGTTCACCGTAAACTAAAACGCCATCTTTGACGAGCGCAAAGATATCACTTTCTTCATCAAAAATGATATCTTTGCCAATAACTTGATTATTACTCAGCACAACGCCCGTACCAGGAACCAAAAAGTAGCCCTTAGTAGTGCTAATAATTTCGTATAATTTTTCCTGAACGGTTGGATTATCTTTTAAATACGGCCCATGCCACCCATCTTTATTTTTCAGATTCATGGCACCAACTTCAGACCCCTCAAATTTTTCGACGGTCAAAAAATCAACATAGTTACGTGCATGTTCAAACCCAACTATGCCACACTCATCGTTTATTTGCTTAAAAATTGATTCCAAACGCGCTATATCGTGTACAATTATTTGATCAATAATTACGCGTGATTGGTAATGATATACAAAAATCGTAACCACGGTTAGCACGATCAAAATAGTTACAGAAAAAGTTACCCATAACCAGTGTTTCGATAATTTTCGCACATTACTACTTTTTGCCGCCTTTGCACCCATAAAAACTCCCTTTTTACCTGTTTTCGCGTATTTCTACTCTAACAAGCTAAAAAAGAGAAAACAATACAAAATGCATAAAAGATGCTAAAATTATGTTATGAAAAATTCGTGGTTTACCGTCCCCAACACCATTACGTTTGTCCGCATTGCACTAACGCCAGTGCTGATTATTTGTATGTATTGCCATGCATGGCTGCTCGCGGGAATATTCATGCTTATTGCGTCTTTAAGCGATCTTGCAGATGGTGTTATTGCGCGTGCACTTAACCAACAAACAAACTTTGGCGCACTCTTGGACGCATTCGCCGACAAGCTTCTTATGATTTGCCTGCTTGCCACCGCTATCATGCTGAATATACCAGAATTACCGCGCTGGTTTTGCGCCATAGTTCTTGGCAAAGAATTAATTATTCTCGGCGTTAGTACTACGCTCTTGTTAAGCAAACATATTTTTACTATAGCACCGCTTTTCTTTAGCAAAATAAGCATGGCCGTACAAATGATATTTTTTATTACACTTTTTTTTGCCAAAGCTGGTGGTATTATCTTTCCAAAAATATTTATCTGGGCTTTAGTGCCATTCGTCCTAATTCCATTGGTATTATACACTGGCATCCTTGTTAAAAAGGCGGCAGCATGAAACCCCTCTTTTATGTACTCGCCGTCATATGCACCTGTCTGATTACCACACATTCATGTGCTCAAAAAAAAGAAACGCGCCAACACATTGAAGAAAATATCGCTGAGTACACCCGTGACATTCTTAAAGATTCGGTACAGGCACTCAAATATTACGCAGAAAATAACCACATCGGCACAGATCGAAAAATAATTACCACGATTGCCAATACACAAGAGCTTCTCATACGCATATTAGAAGATTGCGTTGTTGGCGGAAACGATAATTGTATAGCACGTGCAACGCGCACCGAACTACTTCAGCTGCGGTCACTGTTAAATAAAAATAACGAACAAAACGAAATCCACCAAAAAGAATCGTGGTGGCAAAATTTAATTGATAAAATCCAAAATATCTTGATCAATTCACAAACCATATCATAGGAATCAGTATGGCTAATTTTAATCGTATTATTATGATCGGCAACCTCACGAGAGACCCAGAATTACGGCAATTACCATCGGGACAATCAATGTGCCGTCTTTCTATCGCCAGCAATCGTCAATACCGCAGCAAACAATCGGGCGAAACCGTACAGGAAGTATGTTTTGTTGACGTTGACGTGTGGGGAGCACAGGCAGAAAGCTGCAGCAAATACTTGAGCAAAGGCCGGCCTGCACTTATCGAAGGACGCCTTAAATTTGATTCGTGGCAGGCGCCAGATGGCACATCACGCAATAAACACATCATTGTCGCTGATCGCGTCGTCTTTTTGGGAAGCAACCAACTTGGAACCGAACAAAGTGCTGACACCGAAAGTACCGATTTGAAAAACGTCTCGCAAGAACAAAATTTTGAACAAGCGCAACAGCTTGCAAACAGCATGGATTTCACACCGGCGCAAAAAGAAGCACAGCCGCACAAACGCAAGAAAAAAGATGCTGAATTATCACCAGATGATAGTGCTACACTTACCTTTCAAGATGAGCCGCCATTTCAAGACGACTTACCCTACTAGACTGATCACCACTCAAAATCAACCGCAATATACGCGCCAGTGAGCAATGTATCAAATGAGCGCTTACCGGCGATATTTTTATCGATTGTAAGCGCCAAACGCGGTACATTTGGATGATCATAGGTGGCAAAGTCAAACTCAAAAACAAAATGAAAGGCGGTCATTGTCCAACCGGCCAATCGTTCGTCACTTTCTATGATCGAGCGGCTAGCAACGGTTTGATCAAGCGACGTAACAGTACTACGATTTGCATGATCATGTGAAAAACCAAGGTCCAAAGAGAAACCGCCGACTAAGTGATCCATCTTAATATATTCGTCAATATGCCATATTGTACCCTTTTTAACATGCGCTGGCACGCGCGTTAGGCGAATCCAGCCCTGTTGATCCATCGCAGTTTTGATATGCATATAACGTATTTTATTATTAAACCACAGAGCACCAGTCTGTACCCCCACCGTAAACCAATCAAAAATACCTACTGATGCCGCAATAACGAGGGGAACGCCGGTGTGCCCATCATACCCCAGAGGAAAAGCCCAAACATAACTCGGATTGGTGCGATAGCTTGTAGAAAAATTAACACCAAGTGCTACCGTCGCATCAATAAAATCAAGCACCTCCGTATCTTCGTAATTAAGCGTCCAACCACCAAACAATTGGATATCACCCAATCCAACCATTTTAGTAATACCTATGTGTGTCCCATAGCAACACATAACAGATTCAATCGCATTTATCGTTTCTTGCCAGTCACTAGCACTCACCTCTGGGCCCAGCGCACCACGTAACGTTAAATCGGTATAATTCACTCCTGCAACTGACAATCTTTTGATTGGAACAGAAAGTGATGCAAAAAAACCATGTCCAAAATTCTGCGTAAAAACTGGCAAAAACTCCGTCGACGAAAATTTGCCGGTAATAGCAAGTTTTCCAGCACTTGCGCTATGCGGTGAAGATTGCCACAGGTTGTTCAATATACACTCTGGATTACACGCAAGCACCAGCGCAGGCACACCTTGAGCAATTGCCACCAAATTCTCAGGCCCATAAATACCCAAAACATTTACTTTGTTGCCGTTGCTATCATAGCCGTTAAATGCATGGCCACCGCGCAATTGTACTTCGATACTCGTCAATCCCGACTGCACCAACCGCGGCTCGCCAAAAAAAGTACGAGGTTGGTAAAATTGGGGATAATAATTAATGGCACCTAATCCACTAAAATAAAGTTCTATGACAAAGAAAAAAACTAAAAAACTTTTGGCACTTAATCTACTCATCCTTGTAAGCCCTTTGCGCACGTAGTATACTGATTACTGATATGAAGAAAGATATAGTAAGCGATCCTCAGCTTAACAACAAAACAACTCCTGAACAAGACACGGAAACAGCAATACCAGAGTCAACGGATATCCCACCGTTGACGGAAAACGCTGAGCTGGAAATTTGTAAAAAAACAGTTCAGGAACTCAACGATAAATTTTTACGCGTCAGTGCAGACTTGAACAACATTCACACACGCATGGCAAAAGAGCGCGCAGCGTGGCACCAAGAAATTAACATTAAATTTTTTAAAGATTTTCTCCCCATCGTTGATAACTTCGATCGTGCTTTTGCTGAACCGCCTAAGCAAATTAATGATGCACAACTGCAGGCATGGGTTACCGGACTTTCGCTCATCAGCAAACAGATCAACAAATTCTTACACACACATGGCGTGCGAGAGATTGATTGTTCTGGCGAATTCAATCCACACATACATGAAGCTCTCATGCATGTAGCGGATGCACATAAAAAATCTGGCGAAATCGTTGCCGTATTACAGAAAGGATATCAACTCAGTAACGGCGCGATAATCCGACCAGCAAAAGTTTCAGTCGCACAATAGTAACTAGTGTTTGAATATTCCCATAAGCAACTCGATAAAAATCAGAATAATAATAAGCACTTCCAAAATTTCTGAGCGAATCGTAAGCAGGCGGTTGTAGTACACGTTGTGTACATCTCTGATTATTTCCAGCTTGGACGTTATGGCTGCTTTCCACCCATTCAAATCAAGCTTTTCAGATAGAAGTGCATAAATTTCAGTCAAGTATGGTTCATTGGCAAGCATAATACTGTTCTGTATTTGTTCACTAATAACCGAAATATCAACTTTTAATCTCCCGAGATCAGCAACCGGGTTGCGCGGTAACCCGATAACCGGAATGTACTGTCGTTTTTGTATAAGTGTCCCTTTGCGTTCATATAATTGATTGAGGCGTTTTGCTAAGACTTGATCAAAACACATCAGCTCAAGATACTGAATGTTGCTAAATTCAAAAAGATCTAAAAGCGCAGCATAGTCCTCGTCATAAACAAAAGCAGCTTCACTATCAATGATAATTAAGTCACCACGATAGTATCCGATTGCGGTTTCCAAAATATCTTGCTTTTGGTAATCAGAAAGCGTTTCGGTTTCAAAACGCAGAAGCGATGCAATGGTAGCACCGTACAGTTCTTTAAATTCGCGCGTATCAAGTTGTGCATCAAAGTCAACGGCTATAACCGTGTAGTCGGTATGAAGATTAAAAAAATGCGGCTGTTTTACATAAGGAGCAATTAATTTGCACACACGTTCTGCATCAGCACGCGCATAGTCCTGATACGCACCATCAATAAGCCCCAATTCTGTTCGTAAAGCTTCCAATGTACTCTCAAAAGAAACTTGATACGTTATCGAAATAGCACCAAAGTCATTAATTTTTATTGACCGATATTTGCGTATTTGCTCAGAATCAGGAAATTCAACATGCAATGGCACCTGATAATTTTTAAAATAACGAGAAAGTGACGGCGGCAACACCCGAAGCTCCGGAGTTTGCCGAATTTTATCCAAACTAATATCGTCACCCACGTCAAATGCATGAAATATGAAAACGTTTCCCGAAAATATTTTGTTTTCCATAAAATGCACCTTTTTGAAAAACTATACCCCACACAGGGTGTAATTAAAAGTGTTAGTTGGTTTGATTTATAAAAAACCATTCTTCTGTTCACACTAATTAATATTTTGCACAGTTTTTTTCAAACGAATGAGAAATGTCCACCCTTCCGTTCGCCCCGAGTGATTTTACTTCCCAGCAAAATCGTATCGAGGGGTAATCCGATGAAATGGCAATATAAATTTGCCTGTAATTATAGCAGCTGATAAAATATAAACATGGAAGATTTCTTTGTTTAC
>Ga0265594_1003350_pt1 | contig 10710 bp, 9 predicted proteins | sample saktaG_11_FD_190147 | JGI IMG/M metagenome (GOLD analysis project Ga0265594, IMG submission 190147) | Saline water microbial communities from Sakinaw Lake, British Columbia, Canada - sak_2011_5_24_80m | ecosystem: Environmental > Aquatic > Non-marine Saline and Alkaline > Saline ... | reverse complement strand
TGTGGAGCTAAAGCCGGATCGGGAAAGTTTTGTCAAAGTTGCGGAGCTAAGCTATAATAGGGTTAGTTAGTTAACGGACATTTCGGACAAATTGAATAATAAAATAGGTTGTAATTGTTGTACTTCCAGTGTAGCTTGTTTAGCTATTACTTGTCCATAATGTTTTCTTAATAATTTTAACTTTAATCTCTGTTGAGTTTTCTTGGAAGTGATAGCGGTAGCTATCTCGTTGGGTGTTCTCTTGAGGGGATCTGAATCTAATCTTTTAACATTATTGTAGTAATATCTGTAATCGTTAAGTGTTTCTTGTTTATCCTTGCTTCCCCAGAAACATCTCTCTATCAGATCTTTCTTAATTACTCCGTTGAATGATTCTACTGGCCAGTTCTGTTGAGGGGTTCCGGGATCTATGAATTGAAGCTCTATACCATTAAACTCACAATACTTTTTAACTAATATGCTAATATGTGCTCTAGCATTATCTAATCTTATCTTTTTAGGAAATCTTCCATAATTTCTTTTAATCTCTGCTATGAAAGAGAGCACATCAAATTTATTAACTCTATGAGGAATGAATCTAATGGCTACTGAAGACTGAGAATACTCGTCTATGGCGTTAAATACAGCTGTATCTCTTGGTTTCCAGTTAGTTAGCATAATATCATCTATACAGACAACATCTAGAAACTTTTCTCCTTTGGGATAGATAATGAATTGTTTCTTAGGAGTAATTAACATTCTACTTTCTCCATTTCTTTTCAATACTTTCCAAACTCCCACAGAAGTCATAAATATATTGTCTTCTTCTAATAGTGTAGAGATCCCATTAGGAGCTCTTTGTGATCGATACAAATCATAATTATTCCTAATAGACAGTATCTTTTCCTCTACATTATCCCTTGTTTTGTTCCATACATAATGAGGAGCTTTACTCTTAGTTTTTCCTCCCACTTTCAACCAATCATAGTAAGTACTTTTAGGAATGTTCATCTGTTTCAGTATCCAATATTTTGGTTTATTCAAACGAATACATTCTTTATCTATTTCTTTTAATTTTAATAGTTTTTCGTAATCAGACCTTATGGTATAATTTTCCATAGAAGAGAGTAGTTATTAATAGTTTTTAATTTAACCTTTAAACTATTTTACTACTCTTTTCTTTTGTCCGAAATGTGCGTTAGTCAAGTATCGCTTGACATATCTAAATAATGGGTATATAATAGAAGCAGTAAAAAGTAAATTATTTACTTTGTTTAAAATTTGTAAAGAGAAAGGAAGGTATCAAAATGAAAACACTTATTGTGATGACAATCATTGGTTTGGTGGTTTGTGTTGGGCAAGCCGAAAAAACAACAGGAGGGGAAAATGAAGAAATGCTGGCAAAAGCAGGTCAGGACGCTCTGGCTTATTATGAGCAAGAGCTCAAAAAGGTAGATGATGAGATTTATATTTCTATCGAGGAATTTGGCTCAGACAGAGTAATTACTGGCGAGGAGATGGTTGATTTGAGGAAGAAAGTTGCTCCTCTTGTTGAATTAAAGAAAGAGGCTGCTGAGCATTTGGAAACCTATAATTTAATTATTAGACCCGAACTGAAGGAAAAAATTGAAACTAAGGAGAAAATAATTTTCGAGTATTTCGGCCATATTATCCGAGAAGGTGATAGGGACGGCAATGTGAGGAAATTATTTGCTCAATTGACTGGTCAAGATTTCAAAATAGGAAATCGCTTCAACAAGAAAGATTTAGGGTTCTCGATTGGTTTAATCATATTTTTCTTTATCTTGTTTGTTGTTTCTGCACTTAGGGACTGGCATGTTGTCTTTCTCACGATCTTTCTTGCAAGCACAATAGCGACTATCTTAATAACGTTTGTCTCGTTATGTGGTGTTTACTAATACCAATGTATAAAAGCGGTCTCAGAAGAGACCGCTTTTCTTTTTGGGGAAAATGTTGTATGATATGATTATGTCTATTTTAAATAAGATTTTTGGAAATGCAAATGAGAAGTATCTTAAAGGTCTTAATGCAACAATTGAAAAAGTTAATTCTTTTAACTTTACTGATCTTTCAGATGGTGATTTGAAAGTTAAAACAGAAGAGTTTAAAAAAAGAATTAAAGAAGGTGAAGCTTTGGAAGATATTCTTCCGTCGGCTTTTGCTTTAGTTAGAGAAGCTTCAAAAAGAACTCTTAGCCAAGTTCATTACGATGTTCAGCTAATTAGTGGAATTATTTTACATCAAGGAAAAATTGCTGAAATGAAAACAGGGGAGGGTAAGACATTATCTTCCACTTTGGCTGTTTATCTTAATGCCTTAACTGGCAAGGGAGTTCATGTGATTACCGTTAATGATTATCTTTCTGAAAGAGATGCTGTTTGGATGGGACAAATATATGATCTCTTGGGATTATCTATAGGTTGTATTATTCACGAACAAGCCTTTCTTTATGACTCGGAATATCACGAGGAAGACAAAGAGAGGGACTTGTTTGGTGGTTTTAAAGTTATGAAAAAATACTTAAGGCCCATTTCTCGTAAAGAGGCCTATGGTGCTGATATCACTTATGGAACCAATAATGAATTTGGCTTTGATTATTTAAGAGATAATATGGTTTTGAGCGTGAATGATCAGGTTCAAAAAGGACAGAATTATGCTGTTATTGATGAAGTGGATTCTATTTTGATTGATGAATCAAGAACTCCATTAATTATTTCTTCTCCGGGAGAAGAATCAACTGAAAAGTATTATTTGTTTGCTAAATTAATTGCCAAATTAGAAAAAGGTAAGGATTATGAAATTGATGAAAAAACGAAATCGGCAACTTTTACTGAAGAGGGTCAAAATAGAATCGTTGGCTATTTAAAAAATGATCCTTGGCAAGAAAATGATATTGCCGTTACTCATCAATTAGAGTCGGCTTTGAAAGCGAAGATATTTTTTGAAAAAGATAAAAACTATATTGTTAAAGAAAACCAAGTTATTATTGTTGATGAATTTACTGGTCGTCTAATGCCCGGAAGAAGATGGTCTTCAGGAATTCATCAGGCAGTTGAAGCCAAGGAAGAAGTTGAAGTTCAAAAAGAATCAAGAACTTTAGCAACAGTTACTTATCAGAATTATTTTAGATTATATGATAAATTGTCTGGAATGACGGGAACAGCCGTAACATCTGCCGAAGAATTTGATAAAGTTTATCAATTAGATGTTATCGTTGTTCCAACCAATAAGCCATTAATAAGAAAAGAGATGAAGGATAGGATTTATAAATCCTTGGATGGTAAGTTTAAGGCAGTTGCCGAAGAAATTAAAGAGAGACATAAAAAAGGCCAACCAGTATTAGTGGGGACAGTTTCTATTGAAAAGAACGAATATTTGGGAAAGCTTTTAGAAAAAGAAGGTATTCCTCATAATATTTTAAATGCTAAACAACACGAAAGAGAAGGAGAGATTATTGCTCAAGCCGGAAAGCTAGGAGGAGTTACTATAGCTACCAATATGGCTGGAAGGGGAGTTGATATTATTTTAGGTGGTAATCCTGTTAACGAAGAAGAACAAAAAAAGGTTATTGAATCGGGCGGACTTCATGTTATTGGAACTGAAAGACATGAAGCTAGAAGAATTGATAATCAGCTAAGAGGAAGGGCTGGCCGTCAGGGAGATCCAGGGTCTTCTCAGTTCTTTGTTTCTTTAGAAGATGATTTAATGCGTATTTTCGGTGGAGATAAAATTAAGGGATTAATGGATACCATGAAGATTCCCGAAGATCAACCAATAGAAGCTGGCTTAGTTTCAAGAGCTATTGAATCATCTCAAGCCAAAGTAGAAGGAATGAATTTTGATGCTAGAGAGCATATCTTAGAATACGATGATGTTATGAATAAACATAGAGAAGTTTTCTATAAAAAGAGAAGGGAAATGATGGGAAATCCCCAGATTTTAGAGATATTAGAAAAAGCTGGATTTTCAAAAGAGGATTATGAAAAAAGAAAACAAGAAATAGGGGAGGACAAAGCCAAACAAATTGAGAGATTTATTCCTCTTAAGGTTTTGGATACTTATTGGATAGAGCACTTAGAGAATATGAGCCATTTGAGAGATTCTGTTAGTTTGAGAGCTTATGGTCAACAAGATCCTTTAATTGAATACAAGAGAGAGGGGCATGGAATGTTCAGACACTTACTTGATACAATTGATGCCGTAATAGCCAAAGCCATCATGAAAGCTGATATAACTGTTAATAATAGCCCGAGGCCCGTCCTCGGGCAAATTCCAAAAGATAAAGTTGGACGAAACGATCCATGTCCTTGCGGATCTGGCAAAAAATACAAAAAGTGTTGCATGTTTAAATAATTTGTGATATAATAATGTTTATTATTGTGAATAGTACATTAAAATTTTTGAAAGGATAGATAATGAAAACTTTTTCGAGAAGAAGGCAGAATTTGATATATCCATTTGTTTTTCTTGCTTTTATGGTTATGGTATTTTTGGAATGGTTAGGTATTATACAAGAAGAGGATGAGAAGGACATAGAAGATAATTACTGAACAATCTTCCATAAGACCCTAAAGGGTCTTTTTTTTATTTTAAGTTTATGCTATATTATTTAAATATAGATATATGAAAAGAAAGGTATATATTACATTAATAGGGATCGCTATTCTAGCTTTTATGGCTGGAAATTTGAGTTATCCTAAGTATGTTAATCAAAGTGTCGATTTTCTTAACACGAAGCTCGGATTTTTATTTCCTCATTTTTGGGAGATTCCCTTTAAGCTTGGCTTAGATCTTCAAGGCGGCACTCATTTATTATATGAAGCGGACCTATCAGGTGTAGAAAAAGAAAACTACGGATCGGCAATGGAAGGATTAAGAGATATCATTGAAAGAAGAGTTAATACTTTTGGAGTAGCTGAGCCAATAGTTCAAACGCAAGAATCGGGAGATCAATATAGATTGGTCGTTGAGCTAGCCGGAATAAAAGATCCAGCAGAAGCGATTAAAATGATTGGCAAGACACCCTTTCTAGAATTTAGAGAGCAAAAAACGGAAGAAGAGACAAAAGCGATTACCGACAAACAAGCCGAGCTTCAAGATCTAACTCTTGAAGAAATGCAGCAAATAGAGAATTGGCAATTAGCTTTTGAGGATCCTTATTTTAAAGCAACTTCTTTAACTGGTCAGTATCTTGAGAGAGCCGAACTAGTATTTGATCAACAATCAGGCACACCATTAATTACTATTCAGTTTGACGAAGAAGGGTCAGAACTATTTAAACAAATTACCACAAAAAGTGTTGGTAAAATATTGGCTATATACATAGACGGAGCGGTTATTTCTGCACCCTATGTTAATGAGCCGATTGAAGGCGGAAAAGCTCAGATTAGTGGTGATTTTACTATTGATGAAGCAAAAGAACTTGCCAGGAACCTTAATGCTGGAGCTTTGCCAGTTCCTATTCAGTTAATATCTCAACAAACAGTTGGTCCTACTTTAGGAAGTATATCTTTAGAAAAAAGTTTAAAGGCGGGGTTGATTGGACTTCTCGCCGTCGTTATATTTTTAATAATATTTTATAGATTATCGGGGCTATTGGCTTCGTTATCTTTGATAGTATATGTCGCTATTATATTAGCCTTATTCAAACTTATCCCAGTCACTTTAACTCTAGCTGGTATTGGCGGATTTATTCTATCTATTGGTATGGCCGTGGATGCTAATATTCTGATATTCTCAAGAATGAGAGAAGAATTGAAACGAGAACAAAGCTTTTCTGTTTCTTTAGAAGAAGGGTTTAGAAGAAGCTGGCCATCTATTAGAGATGGAAATATTACCACCCTTATCGTTGCTTTAATTCTGTTTGGATTAGGAACTAGTTTTATTAAGGGTTTCGCTTTTACATTAAGTATTGGTATTTTGGTAAGTATGTTTTCGGCAATATTTATTACTAGAAATTTATTAAGATTATTCATTCATACTAAATTAGAAAAGGTTAAATGGTTATGGTAATAAAATTTACTAAATACAGAAAAATATATTTTGGTTTATCAGGTCTTTTGATTATAGCAAGCATTATTGTTTTGCTTGGTTATGGGTTAAAGCCGGGTATTGATTTTACTGGTGGAACAATAATAGAGCTAGAGTATAGAGACGAAAGACCATCTAATGAGCAGATATTATCAGAACTTGAAGAATTTGATTTAGGCAATATTGTTATTCAGCCAACAGGAGAAAAAGGAGTCATTTTAAGAATGAAGCATATTGACGAAGAAGTTCATCAGAACATATTAGGAAAGATTACTCAAAAAGAAAATATACAATCTGAAGAGGGGATAGCTTTTGAAACAATTAAGGTCTATATTACCGAAACAAGATTTGAATCAATAGGTCCAGTTATTGGCAATGAACTAAAACAAAAAACCAATATTGTTGTTGTCGTGGCTTTGCTTTCAATGATTATATATATTGCTTTGGCTTTTAGGAGGGTTCAAAGACCATTGCGTTCTTGGCAATATGGGATAGCTAGCGTTTTGGCTCTATTCCATGACATCTTAATTCCATTGGGAGTATTTGCAATTTTAGGAAAATATTATGGTGTAGAAATCTCTATACCTATTATTACCGCTCTTTTAGCTGTTTTAGGATATTCAATCAATAATACAGTTGTTGTTTTTGATAGAATCAGGGAGAATCTTTTAAGAAGGGGCGAGGAATTTGAAGAAACAATTAATATTAGTTTGAATGAAACATTATCAAGACAAATAAATACTTCATTAACAACTCTTTTTGTCGCTTTTGCTATATTCTTTTTAGGCGGAGAAACTCTAAAATTCTTTGCCCTAGCATTATTACTAGGAATCGGAGCTGGAACTTATTCTTCAATCTTCCTTGCCGGCCCTATCTTAGTCACCTGGTACAAACTCAAACGAAAATAAATAACGCATTTCTTGCTCATATGTCTTGTTTCTGTTAAGATTAATTATAATAACAGATTAGTATGTTTGATAAGTTTTTTTCGTATATTTCACATAATATTGCTATAGATTTAGGAACTGCAAATTCCCTTGTTTATGTTCAAGATAAAGGCATTGTTATTAATGAGCCTTCGGTGGTTGCTATCAACCAAAAAACAGGTCAAGTTTTGGCTATCGGCGAAGAAGCTAAAAAGATGGTTGGTCGAACTCCAGCTCACATTATTGCCACTCGTCCTTTAGTTGAGGGAGTTGTTTCTGATTTTGAAGTTACCGAACAGATGCTTAAATATTTTATTGAAAAGGTTCATAAAAGAAAGTTTATCCTAGGTCCAAGACCAAGAGTTATTGTTGGTATTCCTTATGGGGTTACTGAAGTTGAGAAAAAAGCAGTTAAGGACGCTACTAAAAATGCTGGAGCCAGAGAAGTATTTTTAATTGAAGAGCCAATGGCAGCAGCTATTGGAGCTCGGTTGCCAGTTCAAGAAGCTGGCGGAAACTTTATTATTGATATTGGAGGCGGAACAACTGAAGTGGCCGTTATTTCTCTTGGTGGCATTGTCATAGCTAAAAGTCTGCGTGTTGCTGGAGATCGACTCAATGAAGACATAATAAGATATGCTCAAGAAGAGTATAAGTTATTAATAGGCGAAAGGGCGGCTGAAACAATAAAGATTGGCATTGGTTCGGCTTATCCCCTGAAAGAAAAAAGGGAACTTCCTCTAAGGGGGAGAAACTTAGTTACTGGTTTGCCCGAAGAAATTTTAGTAACCGATGAAGGTATCAGAAAAGCTTTGCAGAAATCAGTCAGGCAAATTGTTATGGCAGTTAAAACTACCGTAGAAGAAACTCCGCCAGAATTATTAGCCGATATCATGGCCAAAGGAATCTATCTAGCTGGAGGAGGAAGCTTATTAAAGGGTTTAGACATCTTAATACAAGAAGAAGTTAAAATTCCCGTAAGAATTATTGAAGACCCGATGACAGCGGTTGTTAGAGGAGCGGGACTGGTTTTGGAAAATATAGATCAACTGTCAGAAACATTAACAGAGACAGAGCAACTTGCTCCTCCGAGATAATATGATTAAAAAAGAAGATGTGCGTCATATTGCCAAACTTGCTCGATTAGGTATTAGTATTTCAGAAGAAGTAGGATTTCAAAAGGATCTTTCTTCTGTTTTGGACTATGTCAATCTACTAAACGAAGTAGATGTTTCTGATGTAGAACCGACTTATCATCCAATGGCAAGATTCTTTAAAAAGAATATTGTTCGTGAAGATATTGGAGAAGATCAACAAATTGCTGATGAATTAATTAAATTGATACCACGAACAAAGGGAAGGCACGTTAAAGTGAAATCAATATTAAACTGAATTATGAATCAGGAATTATGAATCAGGAATACGACGATGTCGACGACGAAAACATAATATTCATTATTCATAATTCATTATTCATAATTCACAATCATGGATTTAACTAAGTTAACTATAAAAGAAGCTCATAAAGGTTTAAAGAATAAAGATTTCTCGGCTTTTGAATTAGCTATTGCCTATTTAGATAAAATCGAGAAAGAAGATGATAAAATCAATGCCTTTTTATCTGTTGATAGAGAGGGAGCTTTAGAGCAAGCCCGAGAAGCAGATAAAAGAATTCTTTCTAGAAATATGACTGCTTTGACGGGTATTCCAACGGCGATTAAAGATAATATCCTCGTTAAAGGATTAAAAAATACTTGTGGCTCTAAGATATTAGAAAACTATGTCGCTCCTTATTCAGCAACAGTTATTGAGAAATTGAAAGAAGAGGGAGTGATCATTCTAGGTAAAACAAATATGGATGAATTCGCTATGGGTTCGTCAACTGAAAACTCTGCTTTCGGCGTTACTAAAAATCCACATGATTCAGAAAGGGTCCCAGGAGGAAGTTCAGGTGGATCAGCGGCAGCTGTTGCGACTGATTTTTGTTGCTTTGCTCTTGGATCAGATACTGGTGGCTCAATAAGACAACCAGCTTCTTTTTGCGGAGTTGTCGGTTTAAAACCAACTTATGGGACAGTTTCCCGTTACGGCTTAACAGCTTTTGCATCTTCTTTTGATCAAATAGGAATTCTTACGAAAAGTGTTGAAGATTCTCAAATTGTTTTCAAAACTATCTCTGGATTAGATCCTAAAGATTCAACTTCAGCGGAGGTCCGACCTCCGCAAAGTTGCGGAGGTCCGACCTCCGCAAATCTTGAAAATTTGCGCATAGGTATTCCAAAAGAATATTTTGAAGGAGATTTTGAAACTAAAAAAACAATTCAAGAATCTTTGAAATTGCTTCAAAATCAAGGAGCTAAATTGGTTGATATTAGTTTGCCTAACACGAAATATGCACTACCTGCTTATTATATTATTGCTCCATCAGAGGCCTCTGCTAATTTGTCTAGATACGATGGAATAAAGTTTGGGTTGTCTGAAGAAGGAGAAGATTTGCTAGATGGATATTTAAAAACTAAAGAAAAGGGATTTGGAGATGAGGTCAAGAGAAGAATAATGATCGGAACATATGCTTTATCGTCTGGTTATTACGATGCCTATTATTTAAGAGCTCAAAAAGTAAGAACTTTAATCAAGGTGGACTTTGATAAGGCCTTTGAGAAGGTTGATATTATCATCACTCCAACAACGCCGACATCAGCTTTTAAAATTGGCGAGAAAGTGGATCCTTTATCCATGTATCTCTCAGATATTTTTACTGTTTCTGTAAATCTAGCTGGTTTACCAGCCATCTCTATTCCTGTTGGTTCTACAGAAGCCAAGCTTCCAATTGGATTACAAATTATTGGTAAACCGTTTGAAGAGAATAAAATATTAAATATAGCTAAAATATATAACAATATATAACTATGCTTGATATAAATCAAATAGTAAATACTTTTTCTTCGGCCATAACTTTATTTGGGTCACCGATCTTCATTTTTATTATTAAAACTGTTTTTCTAACTATTTCTGGAGTTTTTGCTATCGGCATATTTCTATTCTTAAAGAACACTGGGTGGCTAGAAATTAAAATAATAGAAGATGTGACAGAATTAATTACTCATAGACCCTACGGAACTCAAAAAACATTTAAGCAATGGGGACGAGTTACCAAGAGATTAGAAAAAAGAAAAGAAGCAGAGTATAAGATGGCGATTATTGAAGCTGATAGTTTATTAGAAGATGTTTTAAGAAAAATGAACTATGAGGGAGAAACGATAAAGGATTTATTGGAACAAATTGATTCAAAAATTATTCCTAACATAGAAGAGGTTTGGCAAGCTCATAAGTTTCGCAATAATATCGTTCATGACCCTAGTTATGAATTAACTTATGAACAAGCTAAAAAAATAATTAGCATCTACGAACAAACATTCCGCGATCTCCAAATGTTCTAAAAAAACAAAAAGTGACCGAGTCACTTTCGGCTAAAAGTGACTCGGTCACTTTTTGTTTTTTTGGGTTGATTTTTTTTGGTTTATGTAATATAATAGGAGTGCGGAGTAGAGAAGTAGTATCTTGCGAGGCCCATAAGCTAAATTGTGGCCCAAAGCAGTAATGCTCTGTGGAAAAATCTTCTAAATTGCTGGAAACCTAAGTTTTTATTAATAAGGCAATCGGCAGCCAAGCTCTAACAAATGTTAGATAAGGTTCAGAGACTATAATGGGGACTTCCTTTAACAAAAGGAAGATGGGATAGTCCATTCCATCT
>Ga0265594_1003347_pt1 | contig 10715 bp, 12 predicted proteins | sample saktaG_11_FD_190147 | JGI IMG/M metagenome (GOLD analysis project Ga0265594, IMG submission 190147) | Saline water microbial communities from Sakinaw Lake, British Columbia, Canada - sak_2011_5_24_80m | ecosystem: Environmental > Aquatic > Non-marine Saline and Alkaline > Saline ... | reverse complement strand
GGGAAGAGAAGAAACCAAAGAAAGAAGAGACAGAAGAATAGGCGGACGTGGCGAAATCGGTACACGCGCAGGACTGAGGCTCCTGGGAGCTTGCTCCATGTGGGTTCAAGTCCCACCGTCCGCACAACGTAATAAATTTTGTTTTAGCAAAATTTAAACGTTGTAGGAATATTAAAATTGCAAAGCAATTTTTTATATCCCACATATGGGCGATTAGCTCAATTGGCTAGAGCGCCTCGTTTACACCGAGGAGGTTATAGGTTCGAGTCCTATATCGCCCACAACGTAATAAATTTTCAAAGAAAAATTTAAACGTTGTAGAGACGTTTAAATTTGCAAGGCAAATTTATTACGTCTCACCATAGATGCCGTGGTAGCTCAGAAGTAGAGCGCAGCTCTGAAAAAGCTGAGGCCGTCGGAGCGTTACCGACCCACGGCACATAGGACAATGAAATAGGCGGGTGTCGTATAACGGTTATTATATTACCTTGCCAAGGTAGAGATGGCGGTTCGATTCCGCTCACCCGCTCCAACCTATTGACTTTTTGGCCTAAATATGCTAGCATGGACACATCCCGTGAAAACGGGATTTTATTATGAACATATATTTAGATTCAGATGATCCTCATCTTGAAATCAAAAAGTTTATACTTTTACTAATAACTGCTGGTTTATCGGCTAGTCTATTAGGTTTTGGTATTTTAACCGTGAATAGCGTCTTTGCCGATAACTTAAAAGAAAATGGTATTTATCAATTATCTGCAATCCAGGAAAATAGTTTGTTAGCTATTTCTAATCCTGAAGGTCCTGCAAAGGTAGTTAAAAAGATTAAGGTGGTAGCAACTGGTTACTCTAGTACTGTTGAACAAACAGATAGCACACCTTTTATTACCGCTTCTGGATCTACCGTAAAAGACGGTATTGTAGCTAATAATTTACTTCCTTTTGGAACTGAGATTAGAATCCCAGAACTATATGGTGATAAGATCTTTGTTGTTGAAGATAGAATGAACAAAAAGAAAGGTTATTATCATGTCGATATCTGGTTTCCAGAGTATGATCAAGCAAAGAACTTTGGAGCTAAAACGATCTATATAGAAGTTTTAGCAAGTTAATTTAAAAAAGTAGAGGACTTTCCTCTACTTTTTTATTTGTGTCCCCAGAAGGATTCGAACCCTCATTTTAACTTCCGCAAAGTCACGCTCTATCCATTGAGCTATGGGGACTAGTTTGTTTTTGGCGGAGGGGGTGGGACTCGAACCCACATGGGCGTTAGCCCGCTTGTTTTCAAGACAAGTTCCTTAGCCAATTCGGAGCACCCCTCCAAAAAATGTTTTATATTTCTTTTCGTGTTTTAAATTATTTGTCCTGATTAAATTAAAATATTTTTTGATCTCTTCCTTATTTTCTAATTGGACGTTTCTTCCTCCTCTGATTCTGGGTGAAAAACCTAACTCTTTCAGTATTGTGGAAACGGAGTAACAAAGTTGTTCAGAATAGCTAGTAATAGCTGTTCTTGGATAACAATAAGTTTTTCCCTTAATTTTATGACGTTCTACGAAAAAACAGCCGTCTGTGTCCATTAATCCTCTAATGCAAGAGATTTTAAAAGATTCCCTCTTTTTTATCCATTCTGGTATATCTAATCCTTGTTTTAATTTATTGCCGACTTTTAAACCTATAGAACGACAGAAATTTACCAATTTTACTCTAGATATAGTAACTTTAACTACTGACGCACCCATACCTTTTGAATAAATACTAGGCTTTACACCAAAAAGTTTCGTAAATAAATATGTAACGAAAGCAATATATTCTCCATCAGTCTTAGGATCAAGTGATATTATCACTTGGCTTTTGGTAATACCGCCATCGCCTAGAACGATTCCTACAAATTCAGCCAAATCAACACTTTTACGAGGCTTTCTTATTTCTTTAGGATGAGATAACAAGTCTTTGTTGAACTGTCCTTCTTTTTCCCACCATTCATACCATTTTTTCTTTCTATATTCTGGATCACCTCCTATCCTACCATATTTTTTTAAAACAGCCAAGGCACCCAACTTAGAACTGTTCTTAATATACCAGTACTGGTCTTTTACGGTAATACTCTTTGGCATTTTAATTTTTGAAAACTGAAGGATTTTCTCCAAGACACTCAATGGCAAAGAATAGTTTTCCAACTTCCAATCGTTGAGAGTTCTTCTATGAACTCCTATTTTATCTGCAAATTCCCCCCAAGACAAACCCAAATCTTTTCTAACAGAGTTTAAGAAGTAGTTTTGTTGCCCAGTGGAGAATATCACTCTTTTATTAGCTTGATATATCGGTTCAGCCATTATTCCATAATACCATAATTTGATTATTTAAACAGCAAAGATTAAAATTGACTTTTTATTGTTTTAAGATTAAAATAAAGCAACAAGGAGGAGTCGCGTAATGGTATCGCAGCAGATTGCTAATCTGCGCCGCGCAAGTGGCCTGTGGGTTCGATCCCCACCTCCTCCGCCAATTTTTAAAATTAAAGAAAAAATTATTATTAATTAAAAAATAATATGGAAAAAATAGAAGTACAAAATTCTCCTGAAAATAAACAGGAAGATCTAAAACAAAAAACGGAGGAAGTAATTAAAAATGCGCATTCTGCAGAAAAAGAAGCAAAATATTTAAGCATCTTAATAATTGTGGTTGGAATTATTCTTATTATTCATGCTTTTCTCCCTACAAATTTATATACCAAGATTTTAATGGACGTAATTATCACTTTTCTTTTAGCTAGTGGAATTTCTTTCTGGTTTAGATCTAAAAAAAGGAATAAATAAATCTTAGCAAAGTCTAGTACAAAATCTATATTATATAAATCTGCATAAGCCTGGCTTATGCAGGTTTTTTGTTTTCCACATATCTTGTTTTTTATTTCTATGTTAAAATTAATTAATTAGATGTTGAGTTGATTTTATGTTAGAAAAATTCAGTAAATTATTTAGAGTAAAGCCTAAGAAGTTTTTAGGTATAGACATTGGTGCTTCTTCTGTAAGGATGGTTGAACTTAGTAGAAAAGGAAAAGGATTTAAACTAGAAAACTATGGAGAGATGAGTCTTGCTCAACCTGATGGAAAACCTTTCAAAGAGTTTAAGGGGAATACAATTCGTTTATCCAGTAAAGAAGTTGCTGAAAATATAAGTGCTATTATAAAAGAGGCAAGGATTGAAACTAAAGATGCTTGTTTTTCTATTCCTGATTTTGGAACTTTTTTCACCAATATTGAAATTCCAGTTATGGATGAAGAAGAGATTGCTCAAGCAGTAAAATATCAATCGAGAACATATATTCCTCTCTCTTTAGATGATGTTACTTTGGACTGGTCTGTTGTTGAAGGGACACCATCTAAAACAAGTTTGAAGATTTTAGTTGTAGCGATACCTAATGATATTATTGCTCACTACAAAAAGGTGACAGTTCTCACATCTTTAAACTTAAGATTTTTAGAGCCAGAAGTTTTTGCCCTAGCAAGATCGTTGGTTAAAGAAGATAAAAAGGTAAGTGGGCTGATAGACATAGGAGCGACCAGTACCACGTGCAGTATTTTAGAAGATAAAAAAGTGAAAATAAGTCATAGTTTTAATGTTGCTGGTAATGAATTAACAAATGTGATAGCGAGATCTCTTAATATAGGGTATAATGAAGCAGAGGATCTTAAAAAGAAACAAGGCCTTCTTCCAAAAGATGAAACAGGGAATCCAGAAGATATTAGGAAGCTCTTGATTCCGTTAGTAGGATCTATTTTAGATGAAACTAAAAAAGCATTTCGCGATTTTTATACTCGAGAAGGAAAAGAGGTTCAAGAAGTTTTATTATCAGGTGGGTTAGCTCTCATGCCTGGATTAAAAGAATTCTTCTCAGTGGAACTTAAAAAACCAATTATTTTATCAGATCCATTTTTTGGCATTGAAGCTCCAGCAATGCTTTCAAACACTTTAAAAGAAATAGGACCTTATTATGGAGTAGCTATCGGTTTAGCATTAAAAGGTCTAGAATAAATATATGGCAATAGAAATTACATCTAAATCAGGGATCACCAGAACTTCTTCTTGGATTTTAATAGGAATAGTTCTTTGTGTGGTCTTAGCGATTATTGTTGGAGCTTTTTATCTTTACTTCACCTTAACTATAAATAAGATGAATAAAGAAATTGAAGAAAAAGATAAAGCGTCAGCTATCTTAACGGAGAATATACTTAAAAAAGAAGCAGAAATTCTTCCACTAAAAACCAAAATATCGGACTTTAGTGTTTTAATTAATAAACACGAAACTCCCTATAATGTTTTTGAAATAATAGAGAAGAACTGTCTTCCAGAAGTTTGGTTTTTTAAATTTAGCTTTGATATAGAAAAGCAGAAAGTGTCTCTTCTTGGTAAAACAGAAAGCTTTGAACTTCTAGAACAACAATTAACTGTTTTCAAAAAAGAGTCATCACTTAAAAAGGTGATATTAACTAGTCTTTCAACAGGAGAAGAGGGGGAGATCGAATTCGCTCTTGATCTTATTTTTGATTCAGAAGTATTTAAACTAAGTCTTCAATAATATGATTATTTTAAAAAGATATATACCAGTTTTCATTATACTCATTATGATCGCTATAATAGTGGTTGGTTATCTTTTTGTCTGGCCTCTTTACGGTAAATATATAGAAATAAAAGGAGTGTTTGATATAAAAGATGAAGAGGTTAAAGCTAGGCAAGAATATTTACCTAAACTAGAAGCAATATCTCAAAGACTCTCAGAACATAGTAACGAGATTGTTATTGTTAATTCAGCTATTCCGTCAGATGTCTCTATAGCAGCTCTCTTTGATTATTTTGAAAAGATGACAGCTCAAAGTGGCCTGATTCTTAAAAACGTAGATGGATCTAAGCTTTTCGATTCTAGCTCAGCAGGAGAGACAGGAGAGTTTTCAAAAAATATAAGCAAAATGCCTTTTTCGGCAACGCTAACAGGAGAGTATGATTCTTTCAAGAATTTCCTTAGAGATATTTATTTGAGCTCTAGAATGATAAACGTTAATCTGGTGGACTTTAGTCTTATCGGTGAAGATTCAACTTTATTTGATTTTAAAATTAACTTAGAAACTCAATCATATAAATAATATGGTAGTAGAATTTAGACAACAAAGAAAAAAACAAAAACTTTTATTAATTGCTGTTATAGTAGTGCTGCTAATCACAGCTGTGATATTGTATTTCGGGTTTTTTAAAAAAGTAAAAGTGACTGTTATTGGAGCGGTTCCAGAAAATCTAATAAAAGAAATCGATGTTGACTTCAGTGTTCTAGAGGATCCATTTTTTGATATACTTGTCACATTTGAACCGATTCCAGAATATGATGGAGAGATAGGAAGAGAAAATCCATTTATTTCATATTAAAGAAAGGATTAAAAAATGACATTAATCAAAGAGTTAGTTAAAAAGAAGGTTTTAGACAAATCTAAAGCGACTGAATTAGAGTATGAAGTCAGAACCTCTGGAAAGAGAGAGGAAGATATTATTTTAGAACAAAAGATTGTTTCAGAAGATTTTTTATTTGGATTAAAAAGCGACCAATTAAAAATTCCTCTTAAAATAGTTTCTCCAGATGATATTCTTTTGAAAGCATTAGAAACAATCCCAGAAGCATCAGCAAAGTATTATAAGATGATTCCTTTATCTAAAGATGGGAATAACTTAGAAATAGGAATGATTTATCCAGAGGATTTGAAAGCAAGAGAAGCGTTAGAGTTTCTAGCTCGTCAGAATGAATTCAATTATAAGATTTATTTAATGACGATATCAAACTTCAATGAAATTTTTAAAAAGTACAGAACATTAAGAAAAGAAGTAACCAGAGCATTAGAAGAGCTAGAAGTTGATCTTAAAAAAGAACGAACTGATGACAAGAAAAAGAGAATAAGCTCAACTGAGCTTGAGAGAATTGTTGAAGAAGCTCCTATTTCAAAGGTTGTGGCTGTTATTCTCAGACACGCTGTTGACGGAAATGCTTCAGATATTCATATTGAACCAGGCAAAGAAAGATTGAGAGTCAGATTCAGATTGGATGGTATTTTACATGCTAGTATTTATTTACCAATAAGGATCTTGCCAGCTGTTGTAGCTAGAATTAAGATTTTAGCTACTTTGAAGATAGATGAGACAAGAGTCCCTCAAGATGGCAGATTTTCTACTAGAATTGCTGATCGTGATATTGATTTCAGAGTTTCAACTTTGCCAACTAACTTAGGTGAGAAGGTTGTTATTAGAATCTTAGATCCAGGGCAAAGGAAGGTTGATTTTGAAGAGTTAGGAATATCAGGTAGAAATCTTAAGGTAATCCAAAGAGCATTTACAAAAACATACGGAATGATTTTAGCTGTTGGTCCGACAGGTTCTGGTAAGTCAACTACTCTTTATTCTATTTTAGGCGTTTTTAATAAAGAAGAAGTCAACATATTAACCTTAGAGGACCCGGTAGAGTATTCTATAGAAGGAGTTAATCAATCACAAGTAAGGCCAGAAATTAAATACACCTTTGCCAATGGTCTTCGTTCAGCCTTGCGTCAAGACCCAGACGTCTTAATGGTTGGTGAAATTAGAGATGAAGAAACAGCCTCTCTAGCTGTTCATGCTGCTTTGACAGGACATGTTTTACTATCGACATTACATACTTCTAATGCAGCTGGTGCGATTCCAAGATTAATTGATATGGGTATCAAGCCGTTTCTTTTACCATCAACATTAAATTTGATAATAGGTCAAAGATTGGTTAGAAAACTTTGTCCGCATTGTAGAGAAAAAACGAAACCAAACGTAGTAACAGAAAAGATGATAAGAGAAACGCTTAATGGAATACCAGAAATTTCTAAAGAAGGGCTCGATATTCCTAAGGAAATATTCTTCTATAAACCAAAAGGATGTAAAAGATGTGGCATGGGTTATTCGGGAAGAATAGGAATATATGAAGTTTTAGAAATGACTCAACAACTTTCAGATCTGACTATAGCTAAACCATCGGAGAGTGATATTAAAAAGGAAGCCGACCGTCAGGGTATGATTACAATGAGACAAGATGGTATCCTTAAGGTTTTAAAGGGGCTAACTTCTCTAGAAGAAATATTAAGAGTTGCCGAAGAAAAATAAAGACACGACACCAATACACTAATTATCAAATATTTAATCCAAAGTTTATGAAAAAGATATTATTAGTAGAAGACGATCCATTTTTGATCGAAATATACACAACAAAATTAAAAGAAGAAGGCTATGAGGTTGAGACAGCCGAAGATGGCGATACAGCCTTAAGAAAGATAAAAGAAATTCCTTTAGAGTTAGTGCTTTTAGATATTGTTTTACCTAATTTTAACGGCTGGGAAATATTAAGAAAGATTAATTCTGACAAAAAAGACGTTAAGGTCGTTATTTTATCTAATCTAGGGGAAAAAGAGGAAGTTGAAAAAGGGATGAAATTAGGAGCAACGAAATATCTAGTTAAAGCTCATTACACTCCTAGCGAAGTTATAAAAGAAGTTAAAAAAATATTAAACTAATATGAGTAATGATAATGTTCTCAAAGAACTTTTGGAAACAGTTTTAAATCAAGGAGCATCTGATTTCCATATTTCCGTTGGGCATCCACCTGTTTTAAGGATTGGTGGAAGGCTAGTCCAATTAGTGAGAAAAAGGGAGCTTTCTCCAGAAGACTCTAAAGCTCTGGCTTTTGAATTAATGAGTAAAGAGCAACAAGAAAGGTTTGTTAACGATAAAGAGATAGACTTTTCATATAATTTTGAAGATAAAGCTAGATTTAGAGTTAATATCTTTTATCAAAGAGGGAATATTTCTTGTGCCCTTCGCTATATTCCTAATAAAATTGCTACTATAGAAGATTTAAGATTGCCAGCTATTGTTCACGAATTTACCAGATCAGCTCAGGGGTTCTTTTTAGTCACTGGGCCATCTAGTCAAGGTAAGTCAACTACTCTAGCTGCTTTAGTTGATGAAATAAACCATACAAAAGCAGTTCATATCGTTACTATTGAGGATCCTATTGAATATGTCTTTGAAGATGATAGATCAATTATAGATCAGAGAGAACTTGGTCATGATACTTTAAGTTTCTCCAAAGCATTAAAGGCAACCTTTCGTCAGGATCCAGATGTAATTATGGTTGGTGAAATGAGAGATGCTGAAACAATATCAACAGCAATTACAGCTGCTGAAACAGGTCATTTAGTTTTAGCAACATTACACACTAATTCAGCTTCTCAAAGTGTTCATAGAATTGTTGATAGCTTCCCAGGAACTCAACAAAATCAAATAAGAGCACAGCTTTCAGGTTCTTTATTAGGGATAGTTTCTCAAAGATTAGTTCCAAGAATTGAAGGTGGTCTTATTCCTGCTTGTGAGATAATGCTTAATACACCGGCTGTTTCTAATTTAATAAGGGAAAACAAGGTTCATGAGATTCCTATGGTTATTGAAACTTCAAGCGAGATAGGAATGATTTCTTTAAACAGATATTTAGCTGACTTGGTGAGAGCAAAAGAGATTTCTATGGATGTCGCTCAAAATTATTCGTTAAATCCAGTAGAGTTACGTAGTTTAGTTAAAAGATAATATATGAAATTTAACTATCAAGCAAGAACAAATGCAGGGGACGTAAGAGTCGGGGTTATTGAGGCTTCTTCAAGAGATTCGGCTTTTACAACGTTAAAATCCCATGGTCTTTATGTCACTGCTCTTGAAGAGATAGAACTTCCTTTTTATGCCCAAAAGCTTAATATCTTTGAAAGGGTTACTAAAAAAGACATTGTTGTTTTTTCAAGACAATTATCGATAATGATTAAATCAAAAGTTCCTCTAGTTGAAACATTAAGAACTATTGCTAAGCAAATTAGAAAAACAACTTTTAAAGAAAAGATAACTAAAGTAGCCGAAGAGATAGAAGGTGGGTCAACTCTTTCCAAGTCTTTTGCTATTTTTCCGAAAGTATTTTCCCCTTTCTATATCAATATGGTTAAATCAGGAGAAGCTTCGGGAAAGCTTAATGAGATATTTTCTCATTTAGCGGATTATTTAGAGAGAGAAGATGAATTTCGTTCAAAGATAAGAGGAGCAATGGTCTATCCCATCTTTATTATATTTGTTTTTATAGCTGTCGTTGGAATAATTATGATTTATGTTATTCCTCAATTAACAGAAGTGCTAAAATCAGCTGGAACAGAACTTCCACTGGCGACAAGAATAGTAATAGCTGTCTCAGAATTTCTTAAAGCAAAATGGTGGGTTGTTTTAATAGCTTTAATAGCAGCTATAGCTGGATTTTTTAAATTCTCTAGAAGTGTAGCTGGTAAGGATATCTTAGATAGATTTTTTCTTAAAGTTCCTTTGTTATCTGGTTTTTTGAAGAAGCTTTACCTTTCTCGTTTAGCTTTGAATCTTTCTACTCTGATTTCAGGAGGACTTCCTATCTCCCAAGCATTAACAACCACTGGAGAAGTTGTTGGTAACAATTATTATAAAGAGGTTATTTTTGAAACAAGAGATAAGGTTAAGGGTGGTGAGCCAATTAGTACTACTTTAGAAAAATACCCCGATATTATTTCTCCCCTTTTCTTTCAAATGATAGTTGCTGGAGAGAAAACAGGATCAATTGATGAATCATTATTAAATGTCGTTGATTTTTATCAGAAAGATGTGGATAGAAGTTTGGACACCTTTGTCCGATTGCTAGAGCCAGTTTTTATTATTCTTTTAGGAGGAGTTGTCGCTGGTTTGATGGGGGCAGTTTTAATGCCATTATACTCCGGCGGGTTGATGTAATGTTTTCCACAGCTTGACTTGTTATTACTGTGCTATAATTAAAGAAAATATATAAAAGGTCGATTAATTAAATTATTTTAATTCCGAAATAAAATGAAAAAAGGTTTTACATTAATTGAATTGTTAGTTGTAATTGCAATTATCGGTATTCTTGCATCTATCGTTTTGGTATCTCTTGGAACAGCTAGAAACAAAGCAAGGGACGTTGCGATTAAGGCAGATCTATCTGGTCTAAGAAGTGCCGCTGAGTTATTTGCTGCTGATAATGGTGATGCTTACACTGGTTTCTGTGCTGGTACAGATGCTACAAGAGTAAGTACTGGTCTTCCTTCTGGATCAACTTTAGTCTGTGATTCTGATGCAGCTGCTGTTTGGGCAGCTTGTGTTCAGTTAATAGGAGATTCAACTGATTATTTCTGTGTTGATAGTAACGGAACGGCAAAGCAAATTACGGGAACTTGTGCTGATGCATTGATTGCTGCTGGTGCTTGTCCGTAGGAATTAGTTGAATGTTAATGAAAGACTATCAGTTCAGAAAGAGAACGTTTGTTCAGCCCTGTTTTTGTAAAAAAAACAGGGTTGGATTTACTTTAGTAGAGGTTTTAGTCGTTGTCGCAATAACAGGTTTATTGGCAACTATTATTTTAGTTAGTATGAGAGATAGTAGAGATAAAGGTAGAGATGCTGGTATTAAATCATCAATGTTAGAATTAGCTAAAGCCTCGGAGTTTCTTTATAACAACACTGCTAGTTATGAGGGTGTTTGTAATAATGAAGACACGACCTTATCTGGTAATGGTGATTTTGGTAAGATAAATATCTATATTATTAGACAAGACGGAATAGTTAGTTGTAGAAGCAGT
>Ga0265594_1003346_pt1 | contig 10717 bp, 12 predicted proteins | sample saktaG_11_FD_190147 | JGI IMG/M metagenome (GOLD analysis project Ga0265594, IMG submission 190147) | Saline water microbial communities from Sakinaw Lake, British Columbia, Canada - sak_2011_5_24_80m | ecosystem: Environmental > Aquatic > Non-marine Saline and Alkaline > Saline ... | reverse complement strand
GCCCATTCCTTGCAGCTAGGAGTCCTACGAGCGAAAGAGCACCGACCTCAGAGAGGCTGGCCCTAGGCAGCCTTTCGTTTTTTTAACAGCAAGCGTTAATTCAGAACCAAAATAGAATAGTTCAAATATGTCGCAAAGCCAACCCATAATATATACGGCACTAGTAGCCAAGCAGCAGCTTTGCTAATTTGTTTATAGTAATAAATATTCATAGCTATTAAAACAATTAAAGCTATAATTATTGCCAAAGCCCAACCAACTTCATGTAACCCGAAAAATACTACAGACCACGCAAGATTTAGAATTAGCTGAATAAAAAATATCTGATTAGCAATCTTTTTGACTTTGTTACTTTTTGCTCGCCACACCAAGAACAAAGCAACACCCATGAGTGTATAGAGAGTAAGCCAGACTGGTCCGAAAATCCAGTTAGGAGGATTCAGCGTAGGTTTTTCTAAAATTGCATACCAAGTGTCAATATTGGGTATTGTATATAATGCTCCTAAATTACCAATCGCGTTAGGAAGCAAAATTACTGGTAACAACCACCACCAACTAAGTGTATTTTCTTTATTCATAAAACTATTTACTTTTTTTATTATACCCAAAGACCAACTATTTTACTTGGTTTTTTGTATCTCACTATCAATTTGTTGCTGCAGAGGAGTAACATTTTGCAGCTGATTTTGTTTCTGCTTCAAATCATTCTCCTTATAATTGCCCGCCAAAAAATATATTCCAGCCAAGAATACTAATCCTAAAATAATAAACATCAATTGTGTATTCATGCCTTTATTAAACTTTTCCAGTTCTCTTTATAATATTCAAACTTCTCGTTAAAAGATTTTTTAGAAGAGATCTCAATATTTAAGGATTTCAATTTTTTCATCAACATTTGATGCTCTTTCTCTTTATCTTCTTCTTGGCAGATTTTTTCTAGTTCAATAATATGGCCGTATCCTTTGGTGTAATCTATACACACTTTAATATCGTCCCATTTGAATTGAGATCTGTTTCTAAACCATTTAATTTCTACTTCATAACCTAGAGTTTGAAATAGCTGTTCCAAATTTTCGAAATCTTCTTTGGCCACTTTTATCTCAATCTCTTCTCGAGCATCATCATGAATCTCACCTTTCTTCAACCAAATTTTTGCTCCGTCATTATTCCTTTGAATCCGTAAATCTTCTGGACAATCGAAATAATAGCTCTCCTGATAATCCTCCTTTATTAAATTCGCCTCTTTGCTAAAAAATTCTAATAGCTGCTGGTACTGATTCTCGTTAATAAAACTTCTGACTTCAACCTCAATATTCATTTGCTCTTATTATTGCATATAATATTGACAAACCTGTTCATTATAAGGTATGAAGAAGAAGGCATAAAACTCCCGAAAGGAGCGCGCACATGAGCAATTCGGAAACACCTGGCGTCCAAACAGGTGAAAAGACTAACCTGTACCCCTACTCTATCGGTGCTTTACTTTCTATTCTTCTGTTGCTTGTCATAGCCATAGGTGCTGGCTGGATACCCACGAAAAACAACGATTCGAGTCAGACTTCAGCAGCCACCACTCCAGCCGTACCGCAGGTCACTTCAGCCGCAGTTTTCACCGACCTGATTAACACCATTGAAGACTTCCACGGCCAGCTTCGCACTTTGACTCCTTCAGCCACTGGCAAAGCCAATCTGCAGGAAGAGATGCGCAAGCTGAAAGAGATGGCTCAAACCTGCCAAAAGAAGATTGACCGATTGGCCCAATCCTCCTATACCCTCACCGATGAGAACGGCCAACAGTTGATTGAAGTCATCAAGAAGGTCGACAAGTACATCGAAGGATTCTCCAGTATCGCTAATCTGAGCATCACAGTAGAAGCTCTACGAGCCAAGGCTGACGAGATGCTCAAGCGAACTGACGAATTCCGTGTGGCCAGCGGTCTTTCAGGCTCACCAGACAGTGGTGACACCACCGAGATCATTGACCGCATTGATAAGCTGGTCGAGAACTTCGAATCTGCTCGCCAGGCCCCAACTACATCAATGATTGCCTCAAGTGGCAGTCACGGTAGCGGGTCAAGCAGCAGCAATTCAAGCGGTGGAGGCGGTAGATACTGGAGCGATCCAGCTTATCACCCATACCGCAACGCCATCAGAAGCGCAGTAGGCCGTTATTCAGATGACCGCAGTACGCTCGCTGAAGTGCTGAGAAGATACGACAACGGCAATTTCAACAGCAACGATCTCAACCGCTGGAATCAGCAGCTGAATCTTCGCTACGGCTTAATCAGTGAACTGCAAGGCATGGCTCTGCCGCCCGGCAGTATCTACCAACAGCATCACAACGAGCTGATCAATATGCTGTCCAGCGCCTGCGCTTCCATGGAAGCCTTCAGTAATAACCCGAATTCCAGTACTCGCGCCAATATCAGCAACATCAGTACTGAGAATACTCGGGTAATGAACCGGCTGAAAAGCTTCTACGGCATTGATTAGAAAGGATCATGTCATGGGTAGTCTCAAATTTTGGTCAGTAGTAGCTATTATTGCATTGATTGTAAGCTGTTGTGGTTATAAGGTCGGTACTTTTTTCCCGCTTGAAGAACCGGTCAAACCATTGGTAACTTCTGCCGAAGTGCCACCCTTAACCAAGCCAATTAAACCAGTTGAGGTAGAGGATACGGCACCGCCGCTGAAACCTATATCGGCTATGGAAAATCTCGGTTCTACCAAACCTCGACCGAAACCTCAACTCGGTCCACCGTTTCCCGACAGGCTGACCCAAGAACAAACACAACGCACCCTAGCAGAAATAGCCCGCGCCAACAATCAGCGGCGTCAAGAATCAGCAGGGCACAAGCGGGTCATCATCGTCTCTATTGACGAACAGCAGCTGTATGCTGTTCAGGACGGTGATGCTGTGATGGAGTTTAAATGCTCCACCAGTTCAACCGGAATCTCGGTTTACCCGGGAGACCCTAACCCAAGCGAACCACACGACCACATCGGCATCTTCAAAATCCTTGATAAGAATAAAGACGCCTACTCCAACACTTATCAAACGCCGATGCCATTCGCCCTTCATTACTTCGGTGGCCATTACATTCACGCCACCCAAGAGATCGACCGGTTAGGCACACCTGCCTCACACGGCTGTATCCGTCTACACCCAAGAGATGCCGAAGAGCTTTTCTACTGGGCTCGAGTCGGCGACAAGCTAATCATTCAAAAAGAACAGGTTGATATACCTTAACTCACCCCACGCTCCGCTCACCTCGAGTGGAGTTTTTTTTAAAGCAATAAACAATATTGGTAATTATTACCTACCTCTTTCGTTCTCATTTCCGGTACTAGTATGAAGTCCTTGCTCACTAGATAGCGAATAACCATAAATACTAGGATCAGAAGAGATATTTTCTATTACCAGAGTTAAATACATCTGCTCTGGTACTTTTTGAAATTTTATTGGGTACTCCACATAAAAACGGCCACTTTTACGAATAACTCCACTCGGTTCGTCAAGGTGAGTATAGGGACCTGAAAGTTCTCTTTTGTCCTTTATGGATATAGGATCCTGACTCATCAAATTTGATATATTAGATCCGCAGTATTTACAGAAATTATTATAGTCCTTATCGTTGTAATAGCCATACATCTCCTTGACTATAGGATCAATGTACGCGATTACTTCATTTTTTTCTTCATCTTCGAGAGTGTAGGCTTTCTCTGAAAACATGGATGCGCTTAAAAACAGTATCCCGATTGCTAGCAATATGTTTAAAGTTCCCATTAGCTTTTTCTTTTGAATAATCAAAAAGATACCGAACAATAAAAGTATCAGTATATTAATTCGCGTATAAACAAAGTTCTGATAAAATATGGGTGAGTTTGCCCCATAGGTAGCTATCATTAAGACAAACAAGGAGATAAGAACTCGGGCTGTTATTTTTTTAAATCCTTGTTTTGTACTAGCCCAAAAAATAGAATTAACAAGAAGAAATAATGTAAGCAACGGCTGGGTTAACATAAAAGCTTTTTCATCAAAAAGGCTGGAAAAAATATTATCCGTTTTATGCCCCGCCAGACTAATCATTAGTAAAGATACGAAAAGCATGGTAAAAAACGATATCGAACTCAAAAATTTTAGATCTTTGATAATGAGCAGCGTGTAAATCGACATTACAACCAAAGTGCTAATAAGAGCCCAAAGCAAATTATTTTCCGAAAAGTAATACAGGGAAAGACCAGCTGGAACAAACGATACCAGGTACAATAAGACCCAAGATATTTTTTTAGCCATTGTTATCTTTTATATATATTTCTATCGTATCAACAATGAAAAAGTTATGTTTGGCAGATAGACAAAATTGGATTTGTTTGCCCTAAAGCTTGAAGAAATGACTAATATATGCTAGTTTTGCACTAGATCGTACCTGAACAACAGAAACGAAAGGAGGAGCGGCATGAGACTAGCAACACGAATGGGGTTCAGCGCGTACAGAGTGAAAAAGTACCAAAGTAAGATAGCTGAAAATTTTGATATCATTTTTGTGTTTATTCCTTTTGGTTTTAGTATCGTGACTTGCTTGATTGGTCTTTATTGTGGGTTCCAATTTATTACGGAAACTCCAGCAACTCCAGTAACTCCAGATTTTCTTCCGCCCCCTATCTTGATATCAATATTGTTATTTATAGTTGGTTTGATAGCTTGCATAATGATATTTTATTTAATAGGATTTGTTGTAATCGTATTATTGGGTATAGAGCTTGAGTTCTTGAAATTATTTAGTAAAACAATACAATCGTTAATGCAAAAAATGGCACAGATCATCTATGCCAGATATCATCCTCATGCACGACTCTGCAAAAAGGTAAACGGACAGATTCGACTACTTAAGCGAGAGAGAAGAAGAGCCTTACCAGACATGAGGGAACAGGTAGACTTAAGGATAACATCTGCCACTCAATTCTTAGACACCCTTAATGAGGATGCTGATAGCTACTACGAAGAGCTTGAGGCCCTTCTTCTTGAAAAGAAAAGAATTACGAGAGACGCAAAAAGACAAAAACAGCTTCAAGCACAAGAAAGAAAAGACCAAGAAACAGCACGAAGGATAGAACACAGCAGGCTACAGACCGAAGCTGCACTTGAGTCTGTCGATCTTCGACTCGCTGACTTGGCAGCTCATCTGCAAGATCAACAGGAGGCTAGAGATAGCTTTACACTATGAGTATGAACTTTACGGGTACCCAATCTGGGTACCTTTTTTTTGGCGGTGTTTTTTGATTGATGTTCGAACTTTTTTTGAGCAAAACCCCCAATAAGGAAGCCAGCCCCGCCACTGCTCGACAAGCTCGCCACACCACAGAAAAATACTCTTTGCTCTTTTCATTTTGCGCGCGCCCGATTTTTTCTTCTTTTAATGAAAAGAGTATTTTTCTGCGGTGTTCTGCCTTCCAAGTATTCAGGCAGGTGGCGGGACTGGCCTCAATTTGATTTCGCAAAGGAAAAGCGGAATTCCCCCCAAACCCCCCTTCCGCTTTTCCTTTGCTCAAACGGAACGGGAACGGAAGCAGGCGGGCAAAAATTCCTTCCCCCCAACCCCCTTCCTTTTTGCCCGCCTGCTTGGGCTTCGCCCCCAAAACTTTTCGGCGGACGGAATTTGAGGCTGTGCCAATTTCATTGGCGCGCCACCTAATTTTTTTTATCTACTTTAATAATATATAAATGTTCAACGACCTTGTCATCACATTGTTTGTAATGTCGTTTTTTATGATCTCTTTCTGTTCTAAAACGACGATAATCGGTAGTATACTCAGAAACCTTACCTTTATTATTTAAAATTCTTAAAATTTCATCTCTTGGAATTATGCCTTCATTATTATAACTTAAAATAATATAATTTGTATTAGTATTTGCTATTAGATCTTCAAAGGCTTTTATTGAGTTTGTTTTTTGAGAATAGGCAGATTTCTTTTTTGAATAATCTCTCTGACCTGTTTTCCCGACTAATTTTTGCTTATCCCATACAGCAAGTGTTTCTAGTATATGAAAATTTGGAGCGTATTGTCTCTCATTATACGGTGGATCTAAATAGAGAATGTCTCCAGAAATTTTTTTTATTAATGAATTTGCATCTTCTTGAACAACCTCGTTTTTCAAATCATTGTTTGTTATATCTGGTATTTTTAACTCTAAATCTTTTAGTGCCATTGATCGCCAAATCTTAAGATATGCCCCATATGTTCCAGATATATTTGCAACAAAATCAGCTGCATCGATTAAAGAATATACTAAGATATAATACTCATCATCTGATAACAATTTGTCATTTCGCCAATTTTCGATTTTGTCTCTTATCGCATCAATTTTACGAGCATTATTATCTGAAAAATATTGCCTTTTTTCTATACCACTTGGAGCAAAATTATTAAATATATATCCGCTTTTGGGTGTAGTTGAATTTAATTCTTGTAATGCACCCGAAAGACCACTTAATGAGACTTTTTCAAAACTAGGTATTTTATTTATTTTTATTAATACATATTGTGCTATATAAGAATAAGTCATAAAATCATTTGCGATGATTTTATATTTTTTGTTCTTAAAATATTTACCAACCGAGCCAGTACCACCAAATATATCTATAAATGTTCCATTTTGGGGTAATTTTGCTTTAATAATGGACTCGTTAATAAAATTAAGAAGTCGTGTTTTATTTCCTATATACTTCATAATTATTTGAATTCGGTGTCCAACTTGTTTTTCAATGTTGCATCAAATTTTGGAGAATAAACCAAACGGAATTTTGTCTTATAACTACTATCTGAATAAACAATAATAACAACGAAATTATCTGAATTCGAAATACTGTTAAAATGACCTAGTTTTATTCCACCAGCAACAGTTTTTTCCTCACAATCAACATAATATTCTGGATTTTTTGATGGCGCCGTTGGTAAATTATATAAAAACGCATTAAATTTTATGTTTGTCGTCTTGTATATTTTATCTATTGTATCACTAGCATTTTTCATTGATATTTTAATTTTTTCATCATTTAAAATAGCATGGTAGTGGTCCTTGCCTTCGGCAATCATAAACTGATTTTTTTGTTGCATTATTAAATCAACCTTTGTAGATATACGATTATTCTTTTGTTGTTGATATTTACTGCCATCAAAAATTACAAGTTGTTGCCATGACGAGTGGTGTGTGTGAATAAAGCACAATTCCCAGTTAGATTTAATTGTTGATTGGTTTAAATAGGTTGAAACAACCGCCATTTCCTCTGTCGTTCCATTTGGTGTAGTTTTTTGGATCGATATCGGAGAATATGTTGTGGGTGTATACAGTAAATTATAAGTCGTTATTACTTCATTATTATTTAGAATTAAAACATCAACATAATTTGCTATTGCTTTATATAATTTAGTTCCTTGCTTAGATGAAAAACTAAAGTTAGTAGGAGTATCAACTATGCAATATCCTATCACTGGTCTTTTTTTGTTTCCCTCTAGGTCATACCTAAACAATTCGCCGAATGCTACAATCTCGCCACTTTCAGGGTCTGGGGAAAAAGTCAAAGCCCCATTAGATTTTTTATGAATTCTTAGCGGCATAATAATAGCCTCGGAGAGATTATTATTAATTTTTTCGATAATACTTTTTTTATCTTTTGGAAATTTTACTGTTAAGAAATCTAAAATATCAGCCACACTAGCAACACCGACTTTTGAACTTCCGTTGATATAGCTTTTAGCTGGTCTTCCAGTACTTATAAGATATATTAATAAATCTTTAATATTATTCTTTGTATTGTATGATGTCCAATTCAATAACTTTGAGCTATCGATATCTGAAATAGGATATTTCTTAGCGAATTGATTAGGTTGTAAATAAATATAATTCATTAATTCATTAATGAAATCAGGCGTGTTGTCTGTAATTCCATAAAATGCATTGTCGTTTAATATTGGAAAATCTAATTTAAGTCTAGCTGTTTCTCCAATCGTTCCACTGTTCGTCTTATATTTACCTTCGTTTAGATAGGAAATCATATGATTAAAGAATTCCTTCTCAAGGTTCTTTTTTGTTGATATATAAGAAGTATCAACATCGCAAATTATGATTGATTTTATATATTTTGAAAATAAATCTTGAGCGTCTTCTGGGGTTCGATTTCTTGTTTTAGATCCTTCAAAATTATTTTCAAAATACGCTATCAAAGATGGTGTTTTGTATCGTGCCGTATACAAAATATGATTAAAAACTTGTAATGAGTTCGGTTCTCTAATAGTACCGAGCGACTCATCTTTACCAGAATAGAAAGTTTGATAAATAAAAGGTACACCTATCTTTGCGGCGGCCAGTTTTCTGCCTTCCCGTTGCCATTGTGAATTACCTACTGAGGCCGTCTCTGTATTTTCACCAGCAAGAATACTTTTTTTATTTTTCAATGAATAAAAAATATAATCTGGCAAATCTATAAATGATTTAATTTGGTTAACATCTTCAGGTAAATCCCATTTATCAAATGCACCGCATATTTTTATAGCATAATTTCGATCATTATCATCAGAAAAAATATATATAGGCTGGTCTATTGGCTCATACACAATACTTTTGAAAGACAACAAATTATTTGATAGTGTTAGAGTATTTAGTAAAGTTATACCCTCCAGAATATTGTCACAATACAATAAAAATTCATTTACATTTTCTATTTTCTGATAATCAGATAATGTAATTATGTTTTCTTTCTTGATCTTTTTATTTACAAGTATATTATTCATAACTATATCTCTTTTCTAAAAATCAAAATGTGTTGATGTATCATTGATGGAATATAAGCAAAAGGATAACCATAAATGTGTAGCATTTTCGAGTCGTCATGCCAAATTATGTCTGATTTTAGAGTAAAATTTTCAATTTCAGATATTACTCGTGACAATTCTGCTGAGAGGAAATGAAATTCTTTACCCCGATACATATCACCAATAAAAACAGCCATATAGCCATTATTTTTTAAAGTGTGCTTTGAATTTTCAAAAATTGCTTTCATTTCAGATAACCATTCTTCTTTTGTTTGTAAATCTTTTGCATTAAACTTTGAGAGTTTGGATTCACGACTTGCAGCAGCGGAACGAGTCTTTTTTAATTGATCCATAATCCAATAAGGAACATCAGTAATAATTAAATCTATACTTTCTGCTTTTATATCTTTCAAATTATCGTTAGCATCACCAATAATAATCGGAAATTCTTCTAGTCCTTCTAGGCGACAAACCTCAGAATAAATATCTTTCCATTTTTTATTTAATTCAATTCCAATTGCTTTCCGACCACAAAGTGCAGCACCAAGCAAAGAACCTCCAACACCAGCGAGAGGGTCAAGAATTTTATGATTTTTTTTGGTAAATATTTTTATTAAATCAGCACACAACATTGGTGGTTTCTGTCCGCCATGTTGAGAACGAAGTTTGTGTTGTAAATTTGAAGGATATTGTTTATTAAGAACTGTTTTTGTCCAATATTGCCACTCAGCCCCGTTTAAGTCGTTTAATTTATTTCTAGGATCAAGCCGAGGCTCTTTTTTTGTTGGTCGTTTTGATTTAGCTGAAGACTTTTTAATTTCTCCGAATAAGTTTACAGCTTGTGTATTTGAATTATCTTTTTTTTCCATAATTTTATTTAATTAATATCCGGCAAGTCTCTTAGCCGTTTGTCTTTATATTGCCAATATGCAGCCCCTTGATATGCACCACTCTCATTTAATCCTCCTTTTTGCTCATATATTTTGTATGTTAGTGGTGCAAGTTTCCAAATTTGTTCACCATATTCCACTTCACGCTCACCAACCACTTTCGCGGTGATTTCTTTGTCAGCTATAAAAACAATTTCTTCTCCGTTCTGGATCCCTTTTTTATAAAAACTAAACCTTGCTCCTTGTTCTCTAGCTTTTGAAACTTCGTCAAATTCCTTTTCTTTGTTTACATCTTTGGGATAAATCACTTTACCATCGAATGACAGTAAAAGTTGTCGCACTAAATCATAATCAAGAGCAAATAGTTCACTATCTCCGACACGATGTTTATTAAAAATTTCCTTTAACAAATTTTCTTTGTCGTTGTAATCTTCAAGTTCAATCGCAAAAAATCTTTTAAGACCAGAAACATTATAGTAGCCATTTGCCTCAAGAAAACGCATTCTTTCTTGAAAATTAGCATTGCCAGTTTGGCCTATTTTTATTAAACCAGAAACGGCTGTTGTCATTATGTAAATAATTCCTTTCATATTTTTTATTTAAATAATTCTGCCGTCGGCACGCCGAGGGCTTTAGCTATTTTTTCTAATGTGTCCACCGTAGGATTCGGACTTTCGCCTGTTTCTATCTTAACAACCGTATTTAACGCTAAATCAGCGTCTTTTGAGAGGCGATCTTGTGAGATTCCTTTTTTGATTCGCAATTTGCGGATATTTTCGCTAACTGTATTTGCCATATTGGTTTGACTTTGATAAACTATTATAATACACTACTTATATTGAGTGTATATCAACTTGCTTAATACAATGGTATCAAAAATATTAAAATTTGGCAAACAAAAAGGGAGTTCCTTAGCGTTGCCCGCGAATGGGTTGGGTGGGTCAAGGGCAACATCTTCTTTGGTGGCGCATTTTGCTTTGCAAAATACAGCCTCAAATTCCGTCCGCCGAAAA
>Ga0265594_1003345_pt1 | contig 10722 bp, 9 predicted proteins | sample saktaG_11_FD_190147 | JGI IMG/M metagenome (GOLD analysis project Ga0265594, IMG submission 190147) | Saline water microbial communities from Sakinaw Lake, British Columbia, Canada - sak_2011_5_24_80m | ecosystem: Environmental > Aquatic > Non-marine Saline and Alkaline > Saline ... | reverse complement strand
ATTCCTATGGCAAAGAGGACCTGGGACTCCTAGAGAAGGGTATCCCAAACATGGTGCACCACATCAACATCATCAGAAAATCTGGCATTAATCCAGTAGTGTGCATCAATTCCTTCCACACTGATACCAAGAACGAGATTGCCATGATCAGAAAAGCAGCCGAGGCGGCTGGAGCACGCTGTGCCATGTCCAGCCATTGGGCTAACGGTGGTGACGGTGCTCTAGAGCTAGCTGATGCGGTCAAGGAAGCCTGCGAAGATAAGACCGATTTCAATTTCCTCTATCCCATGGAAATGAAGCTGAGAGAAAGGGTAGACACAATCGCCAAAGCGGTCTATGGAGCTGATGGTGCCGTCTGGGCTCCCGAGGCTGAGGCTAAAGCTAAGAGGTTTGAGTCTGACTCTAAGTATGACGGCTACACTACCATGATGGTAAAGACTCATCTCTCCCTCACTCACGATCCAGCCATTAAAGGTATGCCCAAGGGGTGGGCACTACCCATCCGTGATGTATTGATTTATTCCGGAGCAAAATTTCTCTGTCCCTGCGCCGGAGCCATCAGCCTGATGCCGGGAACCTCTTCTAACCCCGCTTTTAGAAAGGTCGACGTAGATGTAAAGACGGGAAAGGTCAGTGGTCTGTTTTAGTAGCTTCCCGGTAGTGCTTGATAACACAGGAAGTTAGATGACAAAGGACTCAACAAATAAAAAGAGACGGGTTCACTTCGACCCCGATAATGTTGACATTGTCGTGGAGCAAGGTGCCAATCTTCTAGAGACAGCCATTGCTGCCGGAGTGCATATTAATGCTTCCTGTGGGGGTGCCGGTGTTTGCGGCACTTGCAAGGTTCTAATTGAAACAGGGGAAGTGGAAAGCACCAAGAGTGAGAAGCTTTCTGAAGAGGAGTATGGGCAGGGTCTCAGGCAAGCCTGCCAAAGCAGGATAATCACCGACCTCACCGTTTATGTGCCAGTAGAATCGAGGCTTGAGAAAGCAATCCTGTCCCGTGAAGCTAGAAAAACATCAGAGGTTTTAGCTACTGGCTGGAGATTTAAGCCACCCTTGACTAAGTTATTTGTTGAACTGCCACCACCAACTTTAGAAGATAATGCTGGCGACCTGTCTCGGCTGCTAAGAGGCTTAAGGCAGCGTTACAACCTTCACAACATATCAGCAGACTTTGGTGTAGTCAAGAAACTGGCTAAGGTCTTACGAGACGGTCATTGGAAAGTCACTGTTACCACGCTCATCACCGCAGCTAAACCTCGAACCAAAGAGTGGCGCAGGCCAAGAGTGATAAATATAGAACCTGGGGACACCAGAGAAAAGCATTACTCGCTTGCCTTTGACATCGGCACAACCACTATCTGCGGGCAATTACTCGATTTGAATCAGGGTAAGGTTATAGCTGAAAGCATTGATTACAACGGACAAATAAGCTACGGGGAGGATGTTATCACCCGTATCGCCTACTGCCAGAAACCAGGCGGCCTTAAAAAATTACAGCGGGCGGTTGTGGCCACCATTAATGGGGTTATCGGGGAGCTAGTAACCCAAAGCCAGGTTGATGTAAAGCATATTGGGCACATTATCGTTGCTGGCAATACAACAATGACTCAAATCCTCCTCGGACTGGACCCTAAATATATAAGATTAGCTCCCTACACCCCGGTAGCCAACTTTTTCCCTCCCGTGCGAGCAAGTTCTCTGGGCATCAAGGTTGGAAAGCCGGTTTACCTTTTCACTTTCCCCTCAGTAGCCAGCTATGTCGGTGGCGATGTTGTTTCGGGGATTGTGGGTGCGGGGGTGTACCAGAAGAAAAATTTGACGTTTTATATGGATATAGGGACAAATGGCGAGATAGTGATTGGGAACTCAGATTGGATGGTAACTGCCTCTTGCTCAGCTGGTCCTGCCTTTGAAGGTGGCGGGATAAGGCATGGTATAGTAGCCAGTGAAGGAGCTATTGAAGGCTTTGACATCAATCCATCAAATTTTGAGCCAGTAATTAATACTATCGGCGAGACAAAACCGAAAGGAATCTGCGGCTCAGGACTGATAAACATCGTTGCCGGACTGCTTGAAGCCGGCGTTATCAGCCAGAATGGGAAAATTAACGCTGACCTCCCCACAAAGAGAATCAGAAAGGGCACAGATGGCTATGAGTATGTCCTATGCTGGGCACCCGAAACTCAAATTGGCAAAGATATTGTTATCACCGAGGTGGATGTTGATAACCTCATTCGAGCCAAGGCAGCCATGTATGCTGGGTGCCAGACATTGGTCAAAAGTATCGGGCTTACCTGTCCTAGTTTAGCGCGGGTAATCATCGCTGGTGCCTTCGGTAGTAATATCGATATCAGAAAGGCTATCACTATCGGACTTCTTCCTGACCTGCCTTTGGATAGATTTATTTTCATCGGTAACGGCTCTCTTTTAGGAGCAAGATTGACTTGTTTCTCCCGTGATTTGCTTGATGACGCGAGAAGAGTAGCTAACATGATGACTAATTTTGAGTTGAGTGAAAACATCGACTTTATGAATAATTATGTAGCAGCTCTATTTCTGCCACATACCAATGCTGGAGAGTTCCCATCAGTAAGTAAAACACTGGCCAAGCTGCCAAAAAGTAAACCAAAGCGGAGAATAAGAATTTGAGTTTCAATATTGCTGTAGCTGGAAAGGGTGGTAGCGGAAAGACATCTGTAGCCAGTCTCGTCATCCGTTACCTGATGAAGAATGGCTCGGGACCAATTCTAGCCATTGATGCCGACCCTAATGCCAATTTGGGGGAGAGCCTAGGGCTTACGGTAGAACAGACTGTTGGCTTAATGCTTGACGCTTTTCAAAAGGATAAAATAAATATTCCTCCCGGAATGAATAAGCAGGCTTATCTAGACTATAAATTAAATGAGATTATCGTTGAAAGTAAGGGGCTTGATCTGGTGACAATGGGTAGAGGGGAAGGGCCGGAATGCTACTGCTATCCCAATCTTATCTTGAAGAAGTTTGCCGACAGCTTGGCGGAAAGCTATGCCTACACGGTTATGGATAATGAGGCAGGGATGGAGCATCTATCCCGCAGAACCACCCAGAATGTTGATGGGCTGTTCATTATTTCCGGCCATTCGGTGAAAGGTATCCGAACTGTGGCCCGGATACGGGATTTAGTCTCCGACCTCAAGCTGGTGGTGAAGAGGCAAATGGTAATAGTTAACTTTGTTCCTACCAAGCTAGACCCCCTCGTCACTGAGGAACTAGACAGGCTGGGAATCGACCCTGTAGCTACCATTCCTCTAGATGAGGAAGTATATGAGTATGACCTTAAGTTAAAATCGCTGCTTGACATACCCGATACCTCCAAGGCAGTGAGAGCGGTCAATGATTTGATGGCTAAGCTTTTGAATAAAAACTGAGGGAACTCATCTGAAAGGGGATAAAAATGACAGCGCAGATTATTAGTGGCACTGAGATTGCCAAACAGATTCGTGAGGAGCTAAAACAGGAAATCGCTAAACTCAAAGAGACGCATAATCTAATACCGGGATTAGCTACTGTTCTGGTGGGTGAGGACCCGGCATCCCAGGTTTATGTTAGGTCAAAAGCAAGAACATGCGATGCCTTAGGCGTTTATTCAGAAAGGCATGACCTGCCGGCTGACACCGGTGAGGCGGAACTGCTTATCCTAATTGACAAGTTAAATAAAGACCCTAAGATTCACGGAATTCTAGTCCAACTCCCCCTACCCAAGCATATCAATGAAACCAGGATTCTTTATGCCATCGACCCTAAAAAGGATGTTGATGGCTTTCACCCGGTGAATGTGGGCAAATTGATGATTGGCGAGCCAGACTATTTGCCCTGCACCCCCCACGGAATCCAGCAGCTTCTAATCAAGTCTGGAATTAAAATCGAAGGGGCAGAGGTAGTGATTGTGGGTAGAAGCAACATTGTGGGCAAACCTATAGCCAATATCCTTCTTCAGAAGAAAGATGGGGCCAATGCTACTGTAACTATATGCCATACTCGAACCAAGGATATGGCTTTCCATACCAGGAGGGCTGATATACTGATTGTAGCTGCCGGGAAACCAAAGGCGATTACTGCTGATATGGTTAAAGAAGGGGTAGTGGTAATTGATGTCGGTGTTAACCGAATAGGAAAAACTGAATCAGGTAAAAGTATTTTATGTGGAGATGTCGATTTTGATGCGGTTAAGGAGAAGGCTAAAGCTATTACCCCGGTACCCGGCGGGGTGGGACCAATGACTATAACTATGCTTATGCTAAATACAGTAAAGGCAGCCAAACTAGCCGCTGGATTAACCTAGAAAGGGATGAGGCAAGAATGGAATATAAGATTGAGAAAAAGAGCGCACCGGGCAGGGAAGAGGTAGAGGTACTGGGAGGAACCTTTGAGGAAGGTAAACCTGAGGGTGAGGAGCTGGGGAAATGGAGACAGAAACTGGTGAGCAGACAGGAAAAGCTAAAATATCTGCAAACCGGTGAGAGATATTGGTATGGAAAAGATTGGTATGGCAGTGAAAAGAGGAAGAATCCGGCTTAACTAAGGAAGGTGAACAATGGCGCTTGAGATTCCTAAAACGTTATATAGTGGCAAAATTAGAGAGATAAAACTGGGTAAAGGGGATAAAAGTGTAACTGTTGGCGGGGAGACATCCTACCCGCTTTACCTTTTTGAAGGTGAGATGCCAAACCTACCTAAAATAGCTATGGAGGTTTGGGATTGTCCGCCTGATGAATGGCCTAAGGCGGCTCTAGAGCCTTTTCAAGGGGTAACTGATGACCCCGTAGCCTGGGCAAAGAAATGCATTGACGATTACGGCGCAGAGATGATTGCCCTTCAACTGATAAGCACTGACCCCAATGGGCTTGACCGGGGGGCTGATGAAGCCGCTGAGGTTGTCAAGAAGGTGGCTGATGCTATTGATGTTCCCTTAATCGTCTGGGGCACGGCTAATCATGAGAAAGATACCGAGGTGTTAGGAAAGGTAGCTGAGGTTTGTCAAGGAAAAAATTTGATTATCGGACCAGTAGAGGAAGGAGACCATAAAAGGATTGGCGCCGCCGCTATTGGTTATCACCATACGGTGATTTCGTCAACACCCATAGACATAAACCTGGCTAAGCAGCTTAATATCCTGCTGGGCAATCTTGGTGTTCCTGACGAACTTATAATGATGGACCCTACTGTCAGTGGTATAGGCTATGGTATTGAGTACTGTTACTCGGTAATGGAGAGAATCAAGATGGCAGGGCTAACCCAGCAGGATGAAAAACTCCAATTCCCTGTCATTTGTAACATAGCTAAGGAGACCTGGAAGACCAAGGAAGTGCATATGGCAAATGATGAACTCAATATGGGAGACGCCAAGAAAAGGGGTATTTTGATGGAGGCAATGTCAGCTATGGTCTTGCTTCTAGCTGGGGGTGATGTGTTAATCATGAGACACCCAGAGGCAATAAAATTAGTGCGAGAGACAATGGCTGAATTGATAGCCTCATAAAATAAGAAATTGAAAGGGAATAATAAGATGGCAGATGCAGAAACAAAGAGTATTGATAAAGCCAGTATCGAGATGATAGAGAAAGCGGCCAGTGACGGGGGTGACAAGTCCGCCTTAATTCAAATACTGCTCACCATTCAAAGCGAAAATCACTGGCTGTCTAAAGATGCTCTAATGTGGGTCAGCGAGAAACTCAGTATCCCTTTGACCCAAATCTACCATATATCTACTTTCTACAAAGCCTTTAGCCTAGTGCCTAAGGGGCGTCACTCAGTATCGGTGTGTCTAGGTACTGCTTGTCATGTTCGCGGAGCACCTCGCCTTTTAGATAAAGTTACAGACGCTTTGAAGGTTAAACCTGGGGGAACTACTAGAGACATGCGGTTCACTTTAAATACGGTGAACTGCCTTGGCTGTTGTGCCCTGGGACCAGTTATGGTGGTTGATGGTCAGTATTACAGCAAGCCTTCTACTAAAGAAATTGAGCAAATTGCAACTGCCTGTAAATAAGCTGAGAGAAAGGAGAGAACTATGCCCAAACTGAACTCAGCTACTGACCTTGAAAAATTTAGGCAAAGGATATTAACACATAGAGACCCAAACAAGGTGAGTGTGGCTATATGTTCCGGTACAGGGTGCCATGCCTATGGCAGTGAGAAAGTCGCTGAAGCCTTTGTAGACGAAATTGAACGAAACGGACTTAGGGGAAAGGTAGACATACGACGGACAGGATGCCATGGCTTCTGTGAGAGAGGCACCATAGTAGTTATCTTTCCGGAGGAGATATGTTACCTTCGAGTAAAGCCGGAGGATGTTCCTGAGATTATCTCGACAACATTAGTAGAAAAGAAGTTAGTTGACCGATTGCTGTATGAGGATGGTAACGGTCAAAAGATTGTGCACGAGGGTGAAATACCATTCTATAAGCATCAAAACCGAATTGTTTTTGGTAATAATAGACTCATTGACCCTAAGAGCCTCGATGATTATATAGCCCTCGGTGGTTATAGTGCCCTGGCTAAAGCACTTTTTAGGATGACGCCAGAGCAGGTGCTGGAGGAAGTCAAGGAGGCTAACCTAAGGGGTAGGGGAGGTGGTGGTTTCCCGGCTGGGATAAAGTGGGAGACTACCCGTAATGCCCCCGGGGAGATAAAGTATGTTATTGTTAATGCTGATGAGGGTGACCCGGGAGCTTATATGGATAGGAGTTTACTTGAGGGTAACCCTCACAGTGTGCTGGAAGGCTTGCTCATTGGTGCCTATGCTATCGGTTCTCATCAGGGGTTTGTCTATGTACGGCAAGAATATCCTCTAGCTGTGGAAAATCTTGATATTGCTCTGGGACAAGCACGAGAGTATGGTCTCCTAGACAAAAACATCCTAGGTTCTGGCTTCGACTTTGATGTTATGGTACACCGAGGTGCTGGTGCCTTCGTATCTGGTGAGTCCAGTGCTTTGATGACAGCCATAGAGGGAAGAGTAGGTGAGCCAAGACCAAAGTACATCCGTAGCGCGGTAAGTGGCATCTGGGAAAGGCCTAGCAATCTGAATAATGTGGAAACCTGGGCTACTGTGCCGTTAATAATCAACAAGGGTGTTGATTGGTTCAGGGGTATTGGGACAGAGGGGAGTAAGGGAACCAAGATCTTTTCCCTGGTAGGTAAGGTGAATAATACTGGGCTGGTAGAAGTACCTATGGGGATGACACTTAGAGAGGTTATTTTTGATATTGGTGGTGGAATTCCCAAGGGAAAGAAGTTCAAGGCTGTGCAGACCGGAGGTCCCTCTGGTGGCTGCGTTCCTGAGAGTTTCCTTGACCTCCCTATAGATTTCGATGAGCTTGCTAAAGCAGGTTCTATGATGGGCTCAGGCGGTATGATTGTGATGGATGAGGATACCTGTATGGTTGATCTAGCCAGGTATTTCCTCAACTTCCTTGCCGAGGAATCCTGTGGCAAATGTGTCCCCGGCCGCGAGGGAATATACCAGATGCTCAAAATACTGAATAGAATTTGTGAGGGGAAGGGAAAGGAAGGAGACATTGAACTACTGGAGGAAATATCAGAGGTAGTTAGAGATGCTTCTCTTTGTGCTCTTGGGGGAACAGCTCCTAATCCGGTGCTTAGCACTATCAGGTATTTTAGGGATGAGTATGAAGCTCATATCAAGGAGAAGCGCTGTCCGGCCGGCGTCTGTAAGGCACTGATATCCTACTATATCAACCCTGAGAAGTGTCAGGCTTGCTTGATTTGTCTCCGAGACTGCCCGGTAAATGCCATCACCGGTGGTAAAAACCTGGTCCATGCTATTGACCAAGACAAGTGCATCAAATGTGGCACTTGCCTTGAGGTCTGTCCGACACGCTTTGATGCTGTTGTTAAACTCTCCGGTGTGGCAGTCCCGGAGCCTGTTGCAGAGGGAACGGAAGTAGTACGCAAGCGAGGTGGGAAAAAATGAGTGAAGTTACCCTGACGATAAATGATAAGGAAGTCAAAGCTAAGCAAGGGATGACCATTCTTGAAGCGGCACAAGGTATCGGAATTGACATCCCCACCCTTTGCTACCACAAAAAATTGACTCCTTATGGCGCATGCCGGCTGTGCACGGTAGAGATAGTCAGGGGGCAGCGGTCACGTTTGGTCACCTCCTGTGTTTATCTTGTTGAAGACGGACTGATAGTAAAAACAGAGTCTGAGCCAGTAATCAAGATTCGCAAGATGCTCTTAGAGATGATGTGGGCTCGTGCTCCTGGCGTCCAGGTAATAAGGGACTATGGTATAAGATATGGCATAAGCAGAACCAAGTTCGAAATAGAGCCAAACTTCTGCATTCTTTGCGGGCTATGCGTGCGTTACTGTGCTGAGGTGAAAAAGAAGAATGCTATTGGCTTTATTGGCAGAGGAACCGAGCGAGAGGTAATGTTTTTCCCCGAAATAGCTAGTGAGGAGTGCCCCAAGTGTGGAGAGTGTTTTCCCCTCTGCCCTACAGGAGTGCTTCCGTCTAACTATGCATTAGCTCGTGTGCCTCACTTCACGTGGGAACTTAATCCTTTCGCGACAGGGAATAAAGTAAAGGAAACATGATGGCTGGGTTGACAGCTTTTTAAAATAATTAAATATGGGAAGGGGGATGTAGAATGGCAGACGCAGAAAGTAAGAGCATTGATAGAGCCAGTATTAAGATGATAGAGAAGGCGGCTAGTGACGGGGTCAATACTGCCTTTGACAGAGCGGAAATGACGAAGCCCTGTCCTATAGGGATGGTTGGCAGTTGCTGCAAGCATTGCGGGATGGGGCCATGCCGGGTGCCTCTACCTAGGGGAAAAATGGAAACACCAGAGGAGAAGCAAAAGAGGAGAGGTATTTGTGGGGCAACGGCTGAGACCATTGCTGCTCGCAATTTTATTCGGATGGTAGCCGGAGGGGCGGCTGCTCATTCTGACCACGGTCGAGGGGTAGCTGAACTCTTCCTAGCAGTAGCCAAGGGAGAAGCTCCAGGCTATGAAATAAAAGATGAGCAGAAGCTGCTGCAATTGGCTCTGGACTGGGGCATTGAGATTGGAGACCGCAGTAACAGCGAAATAGCCATTGATATCGGTGAAATGGCTCTGGCTGAGTTTGGGAAACAGGAGGGTGAACTTATAACCTTAAGAAAGGCGCCGCTCAAGCGCCAGGAGCTATGGCGACAGCAGGGGGTTGCCCCTCGGGGTATAGATAGAGAGATTGTGGAGATAATGCACCGCACCCATATCGGGGTTGACCAGGATTATCAAAACCTGCTCCGCCAAGGAGTCAGGGCGTCAATAGGTGATGGGTGGGGTGGTAGCATGATTGCTACTGAACTGCAGGACATCCTGTTTGGTACCCCGGGACCAGTCTTAGGCAAGGCAAACCTGGGTGTGCTCGAAAAAGATGAGGTAAACCTTATCATCCACGGCCACGAACCGCTACTCTCCGAGATGATTGTAGCCGTCGCTCAAGAGCCAGAGATGATAGAGCTGGCCAAATCCAAAGGCGCCAACGGGATAAATATAGCCGGTATGTGTTGCACGGCTAACGAGATATTGATGCGGCATGGGGTACCCATAGCCGGTAACTTTTTACAGCAGGAGCTGGCTATAGTAACCGGGGCGGTAGATGTCATGGTAGTAGATATCCAATGCATTATGCAATCCATAGCCACAGTAGCTGAGTGTTACCATACCAAGATTATCACTACTTCACCCAAGGCTAAGATTCCTGGTGCCATACACATTGAGTTTAACGAGCACGACGCCCTGAAGTCGGCTCGAGAGATAGTCAAAACTGCTATAGAGAATTTCCCCAATAGAGGGAGTAGCGTTAGTATCCCGGAGGAAAAAACTGACATGATTGCTGGCTTTAGCCACGAAACAATTAACTACCTTCTGGGTGGTTTGTTCCGCGCCTCCTACCGGCCGCTGAATGACAATATCATCAATGGCCGAATCAGGGGAGTAGCTGGTGTTGTCGGTTGCAATAATGCCCGGGTTAAGCACAATGAGGGTCATGTTGCTATGGTCAAAGAACTAATAAAGAATGATGTATTGGTGCTTACGACCGGCTGTAATGCCATCGCCTGCGCCGAAGCCGGACTGATGGTTCCCGAAGCCGCTGCTGAGTATGCTGGTGAAGGCCTAGCTTCAGTATGTGAAACAGTAGGTATTCCCCCGGTATTACACTTAGGTTCCTGTGTTGATAACAGCCGAATCCTAATAGCAGCTACCGCCATGGTGAAGGATGGCGGCTTAGGCGATGACATCAGCGACCTACCTGTAGCCGGGGCTGCCCCCGAGTGGATGAGCGAGAAGGCAATCTCCATCGGGCAATACTTCGTTGGCTCCGGGGTATTCACTGTATTTGGCGTTAACTGGCCTACTCTAGGAAGCGACGAAGTAACTAAGTTCTTGTTTGAGGACTTTGAATCTATGTATGGTGGAATGTGGGCTTTTGAGCCAGACCCGATTAAAGCAGCCCACCTTATGATTGGGCATATTGACAAGAAGCGCAAAGCCTTGGGCATTGACAAAGCCAGGGAGAGGATACTCTTTGATATGGAAATGAGAAGAGAACTGGAGGCAGTTTAAGCACCAAGGCTAACAAGAGAGGGGAAGCATAAAATATGTCTAAAATAATTGCATCAGCCGCTATTAGAGGAGCTTACAAAATTGTAGACCA
>Ga0265594_1003343_pt1 | contig 10726 bp, 14 predicted proteins | sample saktaG_11_FD_190147 | JGI IMG/M metagenome (GOLD analysis project Ga0265594, IMG submission 190147) | Saline water microbial communities from Sakinaw Lake, British Columbia, Canada - sak_2011_5_24_80m | ecosystem: Environmental > Aquatic > Non-marine Saline and Alkaline > Saline ... | reverse complement strand
TAGCAATAAAAAGAAAGATAATAATTATTGAAAAATAAAATGCTTGGCCCCGCCAAAATCCTAAAGCAAGCAACAACGACATTAAAATACCGCTTAAAATAACAATGTGCGAACCACTCCCTATATCGCAATAATTAAGTTAAAAACTATATTGATTTTATAGTGAATATGTTGTAATATGGTATTACGATTATGGAAATTGTAAGAGATATTATAGTTTCGGCATCTGCTATTGCTACAGTGCTTATAGCATTTTGGGGGCTTCGTGTTTGGAAAAGTCAACTTAAGGGAACAAATGAATATAAATTAAGCGAGCAAATATTGGAGAAAACCTATAATTTAGAAGATAAGTTAAGGTCAGCGAGAGGTGCTTGGGTTTCCAGTGGAGAGCTTGCTCAAAGAGAACAGGAAAAGAAAATAAGAGAAGATGAAACTGATAGAGAAAGAATGATAAGGAATGAAGCATATGCTTTGTGGAAACGCCTTGAACCTGTATTCAAAGCTGTATCTGAATTGAAGGTTGTTAAGTTTAAAGCAATGGCTTTATGGAAAAGAGAATCTGTCCAAGACATAGATAATCTTATCAAGAAAGCTTTTGAATTAAGCAATGCTCAAAGCATTTATTTTCTGATGAAATTTGACCCTTCAACACAAGACCATAAAACAATGGATAGACATTTGCGGATTGTCTACGAGATGGGAAAGGAAGATGAGTATTGGAAAGGGGTTGAAGGCATTGTCTCAAAAATAGAGGATAAGTTCCAACCATATCTTGAATAATCCTTACATTGCTAATTTTAAGCTTAAACCCTAAAGAAGATTTGCCACTTTTGAGGTTTTTTATCAAAGGTTATCTCTTGGATCAAAGACCTCAAAATATGCTTTTGCTTGTGAATATCTAAATCCCGAAGTTTCTGGTGAAGAATTTTAGCAAAGTTCTTTAGCTGGTTAATCTCTTCTTTTCTTTTTAAGAAATCTTTTATTTCCTCCTTTAACCCAATAACGGTATTGTAAAAAGTGTTCTCTTCTTTTTCAAGTCCAGTTAGAAGCTCCTTATAGTAGGGTTCTTTTATTTTCCCATCAATATATTTCATATTCAAGGAATAAAGCCGTGTTTGGGTTTTCTTGAGTTTCCTCTCATAGACGGTCAACTCTTTTCTCTTTTCCCCGACTTTCTTTTTCTTTATTTCTGTCTGATACTTATTAAACTTTTCGGGACAGAGAAGATATTTCTCCGTCTCCTTGATTATCGCTTCTTTAATTTTCCAAGAAGAAAATCTCTGTTTGGAGCAACTGCCTTTGTTAATATAGTCAGCACATTGGAAAGTTCCTTTTCTGTAAGGATATTTCTTAACCCTGTAAAAACTGGTTTCCACCATTGATTTGCCACAGACAGGACATTTGATAAGTCCGCCCAAAATGTTGGTGCTACCGATAGCTTTAGGGTGTAGTTTCTTGTTTTGTTTTGAAATTTCCTGAACTCGGTCAAACAATTCTTCGCTAATAATGGGCTTGTAGTATTTTTCCTTCTCTTTATTTACTGGGATATATTGCCATTTTTCTTTTGGCAGGGGGGTAAGAATCTGGTCGTCTCCAAACTTTCTATGCCGGGTTCTATTCCAAATGATATGTCCGGCAGGCAAAGGATTTCTCAAAACCTGATAGAGACGAGCTGTTGACCAAGTGCTTCCCTTTCTGGTTTTGATTCCTTCTTTATTCAGGTCAAGAACGGTTTGCCTGACAGGTTTGCCGTTAGCCCTTTCGGTAAATATCCTTTTTAAAATTGGGGCTTCCCCTTCATTGATTATTCTGTATCCAATAGTTCTCGGTCTTTCCCTGTCTTTCTCAATAACTCTCCATTTTATTTTATAGCCGTAGCAGGGTTCTACAATGTGCTTTCCTCCTTCCACTGTCTTGTTTCTGGAATCCATAAACCTCTCTCTTCTAATCTTTCTGTCAAAGCTAACTCCAAGATTGCTGACTTCCCTCCTCTGGGAAACATTCAAGCTCTTTGGATCATACTCCTCCGGAGGAACTATATCTACTCTCTGCTTGATAGAAGTTATTTGCTTTCCACTTTTATCCAATATGCTGTAAATCCTCCCTCTGGTGTTCTCATCATCACCCACCAATCTGTCAAAGCTATAAACCACAACCACATCATAATCATCAATATCCTCTGCCAACATTTGTTGAAGGGCTGTCCTTTTCAAAAACATATTACAATCCTTGCCTTCGTCAACATAGGTTTTGGTAAATATCCAGCCAGATTCCTTGATAAGCTTTATGGCTTCTGGGATTTGAATTTGAGGAATACTAAACTCCTTCCTCACTTGCTCCTCGCTACTGACTCTTGAATAAATACAGGCACGGATTGTCTTTAGTGCCGATAACATTCCGACAGGTTTTTTATTGTTGATTTGGATTCTCATATTTTTTGTTAACTTTTTTATTTTTCTTTGGGATTTTACCCTCGTCAATCAAATTAAGAACTTGATCAACAAATTCAACAAAATTAACTTTCTCATTTTTAACTTTTTGAATAATTATTTTTGGTTTTCTCTTTTTTGGCATATTTGCTATAATACAAATGGGCGTAAGCCCAACCAGAGATCACTTACTCTTTTTAGAGATACTTTGGAAGGTATATGGGTCTCTGGTTTTATTTTGACCTTTATTTTTTCCTTATAAATCTACTATTTTACACAATACTCTCTAATCCAAGAATATTCAGAGTTAGATTGGAGTTCCTCGGGTGTATTGTTAGATTCAAATTTTATAACATAATGACAGGCGTATTCAATAATCCATTCCTTTGAGTTTTGATTCTCTTCCTTTAAAGAAATACCACACCCCTCTGCTACATTTAAATATTGGGTCTTCAAATCTTTAAGTTCATTAAATTTCTTCAATTCTTTCTCTGCCTCTTTCTGCCAAAAAACTTTGGTCATATTACCTTCATTTACTCTAATCATAACTAAAGTTGGGTCTGAATATACAAAGTAAAGGTATTCGTGATACCAGATACAACCATTGATTCCCGGGTAGGGACGATGTCCACAAGTATCTTTAATCTCTGCCGATATTCTATTATATTCATTACAAGCTTTTTCTTTAGCAAGTTTTTCTTGTAATTCTTGAGTGGTTTGTTCCTGTTCGGTTTGTTTGATTTCAATTTTTGCTTGTTTGGTTTCAACAACCTCAACTCTACCAATTAAAGAATCCATCTGTTCGGCTAAAATCTGAATTGCCTCTTCTACGGTTTTACCTTGAATTAAAGAAACAGTGAAAGAACCGCCTATCGCAATAGTAGGAAAAGCGACAATGCCAATCAGAACGCCTGTGAGAATTGGTTTGATTTTTTGTTTCATATTTTTTTGTTATAATTATTATTGCCAGAGGTTTTAATCTTGCCTTTTCATAAGGTTTGCCTCTGGCTTTATTTATTTTTATATTTATCCCAAATATTATCGTGTTTGGCTTTTGCTTCTTTTAATTTTTCTTCTTGTTCTAAACTAAAAACTTCGTTGAATTTTTCTAAAACTTGGTAAAAAAGACCGTAGCTGGTTGGAAGAACTTCATAAAGATATTTATCATTCGGGTAAAGTTGAGGAATAACCTTTTGATCCCAAATTCCTTCTATGTAATCTGAAATGCTGTATGGTGAAGGATGAGCTAAAGACGACAGTATAGAATATGTGGGTATTAAAACTCTTTCTGTTTCTTCAATCATCTGTCTAATTGATTTCTTGCTCCAGTTTCTTAAATCGGGATAGAGGTATTTCATCTTGTTGTAATCTTCCTCAATTCTCTTTTTATTTTCTAATAAACCTTTTTTTAGAGCTTTCACTTTTAACCAGTCCTCATCATTTTCTATAGCAATCATTATTTTTCTTTTCTGTATGGCTTCATATTTTAAAAATAGCTCGCTTTTTCCTTTGGGTTCTTTTGAGATATAAAGCAAATTTACAAGATTTTCCAATAAAGCTCTTGATAAAATCCCAGCATCAAAACCATATCCTCTTCTACAATTGAAATTTATTGCCTCAAAAGTAAGATAGCTTCTTATAAATAAAAAATATACAACGAATCTAAATGAATCTTTTTTAACTTCTTCCTTATTTATTTTCTTTTCTAACCCCCCTGCTATTCTCAATAGCCAATTATAAGCTTTAAACCAATCTCTATATTTGAAGTATAATTTATATTTCAAATACAAATTTCTAATCATATTCATAAGGTTTGTCTTTGGTTTCTAAATATTTCTTATTCCAAATGCGTGAGCCAATCTTTCAGAAATTCTTTTTGATACTTTTGCGTTCTCTTCCTTTATTTCTTTTCCAGAACTTTCTTCAATAAATTCAAGATTGTCATAATGCCATTTTCCTTCAGTTTCTTTTGAATAACGAGCGATGGGACGCCTAATTATTTCAAATTCTTCAAATTCTTTAACATCTATTGATAATCCTTTTATTCTGGTGAGTTGAAAATAAATTTTTACAGGTTCATCAAATCCGATTTTGCCATAAAACTTTCCAGCATAAGTTATAAGACAGACTATTTCACTAAATATGCTTCTCAAAGATATTACTTTATTTTCAGAATCATTGTGAGGTATTTTTCCACAATAGCTGATTGTAGCGTTTCTGAATAACGATGTTATAAAATAAGTTTTAGTTTCTTCTTTGGGATCGCAAAACTCCATAAATCTTACTCCGTTTAAGAAAGGTCTGTAAAGATTATTTCCAAAAGGGGTTTTTTCCAACCACTCTGTTATTTCTTCTTTTTGAAAATCTACCAATTCTTTAGGAAAAGAAGATGGGACAATAGCTATCGTCAGTAATTTTACATCATCAAATAAACTGCCATCAAAATCTTCACCTCCTACAAATGCTATGTGTTCTGGTTCTCCAAAAAGTTTTGTTTCTGTTTCCATAATTTTAGTTTTTATTTTTGATATACGACCTTTTATTTATTTTACTGGGTATTTTTTGTAGCACTGGTCTTCCAAATCTTTTTTATACTCACTAAAATTATCAGCAGTGCCAGCAGGTAATCTACAAGAACAATCTTCCCTTCTTTTGCCATAATCTATTCTGACTTCCCACCAGAGGTCAAGTTCGTTTTCTTCTTCTATCCCTCTAAATTTGGCATAGATTTCATCGGTCATATTATACTTTTCAAGATATTCGTTGTAATCCAAATCCAGTAATTCTTTACATTGTTTTGACAACTTTCCCAAATACTCACATTCGTCAATCCACATTTTGTTATACGAATCAAAGGCATTGTCCAAGCAATTACTTAAGTTCAATTCCTGCTGTATTTTCTCTTCTTTCTCTTTAATTTCTTCACTTAATTTATCATAAGCTTCAGCTCTAATTTTTGCCTTTTCTTTCGCTGGCAAATAGATAACATAATGCCAGAATATCGCTATGCTTATTAGCAGTATTGCGATAATGCCTGAAATCAAAGCTATTTTTTTTAAATTATTCATTTTTATTTTTTAGTTTAATTTTTATCTTGCGACCCTTTAGAATTCTAATTTAAATTTCTTATCTAATAATTCCTCAACTGTAATCAGTTTAATTTCTAATTCTTTTTTGTTTTTAATCCGTGCCACTTCCTCATAAGCACCTTTGGTAAAACTGAAAGCTACAATATAACCTTTTTTATAATCTTCTCTTTTAAGTGCGGTCTCAAAATTATCTACAACATTGCGTCCCACTTTATCAGATTGTTTTACCTGTATCCCCGCTTCATCGTGATATAAGTTTCTTGTAAGGCGTCCATCTAATCCCATATCCCCAACTTTCTTTCTGCTGGCAATGGCTCTCATTTTATCTATTATCACCCAGTTTTGAAATTCAAAAGGTTCTAACTTTCTCACTTGTTCTACTGTTGTTGGCATACCAACAACAATATAATCTATTCCCTCTGTTATCCTTGCTATTCTTTGTCCTGTTCCTTCCAGCCCTTTCTTAAATCTATCTTTTATTACCTTAATGGCAGTAGGAGATATATCTATTCCTATCCATCTTCTCCCTAATCGTTGAGCTACCGCTATTGTTGTGCCACAGCCACAGAAAGCGTCCAAAACTAAATCATCTTTATTTGAGGACGCTTTTATTATTCGCTCTAAAAGTGCTTCTGGTTTCTGGGTTGGATAACCCACTCGTTCTTTTGAAGTAGAAGCCATTAAAGAAATCTCCCAAACATCGGTTTCTGGAGCTCCTTCTTTTGGATAGCACTTACCGTAATATACAGTGCCATCGGTCTTTCTTCTTTTTATCAGGGCATAACGCTTCCCTTGAGCATCAACTTTATTATATCTTCCCATAAGAGGGTCTTTGTAGGGTTTATACAAAAGATTAAAAGTGTAATTTTTACTTTTGGCATAGAAAAAGATAGTATCGTGTTTTCTGGGGAAACCCGATTTTCTAACTGTTGCCCTCGCTCCATAACTCCAAATTATCTCATTTTGAAAATTATTCTCACCGAAAATCTTATCCAACATAATCCTTATATAAGCGTTAGCGTGCCAATCACAATGAATATAGAAAGAGCCGGTGGGTTTCAAAACTCTATACATCTCTTGGACTCTTGGCTTTAACCAACTAATAAAATACTCTATTCCACCTTCCCACCTATCTTTATAACTCCTAACCTCTGCCTCATCACCCCAGACAACCTCATACTGCTTATGAGTAAAAAATGGTGGATCAATATAAATCAAATCTACGCTCTCTTTGGGAAGTTTGGCTACTTCCTCTAAATTATCACCACAAATAAGTTTATTAGTTTTCCAAAGTTTATTTTGATTTTTCATTTTATTTAATTTATTTAATTATTTATAAAGATTCCCTCTTTGTATCCTTTTATGATAAAGAAATAATGTCCTTTCAATGTCTCTCACAGATAGTTTAAATTTTTTAGCGTAGTATCTCAATCTCATAAGATAGCTATACCAGTTTTTGAAATTGAAATTAGTTCCATCTGGTTTTATCTTTACTGCCCCATAGAGATACAAAATTTGCCATACTCTTATATCAATAACGCCATAATTTTGCGGGTCAACAAGAGTTAAGATTGCTGACGCCGTTGGTATTGAAACTCCTTTTAGCTTTGTAAGTAAATCAATTTTCCTTTTTTCAAATTTTGTAGATAGGGCTTTTTTAGATATTTCAATTATTTCCTTTTCGTCGTTCTTTAAATATTTCTGTTTTGGTCTTGGGCTTTTCCACATTCCTATTTTAACAAATTCCTCTTTCGTAAAGTAGCCCCTTTTTTTAATAGGTTTTAGTTCGTTAATTAAAATTAAAGTATCGTCATCTTCTTTTGTATCAAGATTATTTTTAATAAGCTCCCCAATCTTTTGATATTCTTTTTTCATATTTTGTGAGTTTTAGATAATTAAATAACTTTACTGAATTTTCTTTTCTAAAAATTTATACCTCTAAAAACACTACACAATTTCGGAAAGTCCTTTTCAATTGAAATCTCATCATAATAAACCATAAGCATATCCAGAGAGCTATGCCTTGTGTATTTCGCAACCTGTAATAAGTTGCCTTCGTAAGCTTCAATAAGCTTGGTGGTATAGTAATGCCTTAATCCGTGAACTTCTTTTTGAATATCTAATTCTCTAAAAACTTTCATTACTTCTCTTCTGATAGACCTTGTAGTCAATCTCTTATTCTTATTGCTGTTGCTCTGGCATAAAAAGATAGCTCCGGCTTTTATGTTGTTTTGTTTTAGATGTTCCTGGATATGCCTAACGGTCTTTGGCAACAACTTTATCCATTCTCTATCTTTTTTTCCCTTGCTCAAAATGAATGTTCTATTGTTAGCCAGGTCCAAATCCTCAAAGTTCAATCTTGCTACTTCAACTGAACGCAATCCTTCAAAGATAAAAAGAGAGAACATAGCTCTCAATCTGCTATTCTGCGGTGAGGGTGGCAGTTCTTGTAGCCAAGCGGTGAGCCGTGAAATCTCTTCGTCATTAAGTCCTTGTTTTTTGTGCTTTTTGGTTTCGGGAAAAGTTGAGATGTTTAGAGTAATGTCTGGTATCTTTCCTAACTTGTATAATTCCCTTAACCAAATTCTTGCCGTTATTAAAAAGTGATTTTTGGTTGAAATGGAATAATCGTTTCTTGCTTCCAAATATCTTTTAAACTCTAAATAAGTTGTCCTGTTAAATCCATTTTTCTCAATAAATTGAATAAACAAAGGCAAGCGAGACCTGTAATCTTTTATCGTTTGCTGGCTAATATCTAATAATTCAAAAAGCCGGTCAGCATTTTGCTTTAGTTCTTCAAAACTATCAAGTGTTAGAATTTGATCTTGTGTCGCAATTTGAGTTTCCATAATTGGTTTTTGACTTTTAGTTTTCTATTCTCTCATCTACTCTTACAGAGTGGCTATCCCCAAACTATTCCTCTCTGGTTGCCCGAGCCACTATGTTGACTATCGGATTTTGGTTCTCTGTAAGAGTGTGCCCCTTGAGAATAAGCCCCACTCAAAATTGTTGCTTCTTTTTTAGCACACTCAAGGCAAAATGCTTCCTTGTTCTTTAGCTCTTTGTATGTTCCTTTGAATTGCCTATTTTCCCTTTCTAAATAATACTTCTGTTTTCCCGTTAAATCTTTTTTACATTTACAACATTTCATAATAAAATTGTTTCCTTCTAATTTAAAATCCTTGCTCTTCTTTTAATTTTGAAAGCCGTCTAAATTGTTTTCTATATTCTTTTCTCTGTTCCAAAATCACTCTCACTCGTTCCCTTGTAATCCCGAATTTTTGGGCAATTTCAGATAAAGAATAACCTTCATTAAAAAGTTTCTCAATCTGGGCATTCCGTTTTGTCTTAATTTTATTAGCCATTATTTAATTATAGCAAAGTCAATAGCACTGTCAACCCCAAAGACCAATAAAACCCGTTAAGGTAAATAATCCTGAAAATTGCCGAGAAAACAATAGTTGCTCCTATGGTTCAATTTCAAGGTATTAAACCTCAACCTAATCCCTAAACGCTTATTAGAAGCCAATCTGGTGAGTCGTTTTTTGACTATTTTGATAAAAATCCTTGTTTTTGAACCCCGGTCCACTGGATAGCAAAAGAGTAAAAACTAACAAAAATCTCCCTTGTTATCCATAACTTGATTGTTAAGCTCGGTTTGACCTTCACCGGAATAGGAGTGATTTATCACTATCAGAGATATGGCTTTTTAAACTTCGGCAAAAAACTACCGAAAAGATTTGGAACAAAAATTATGTATCAATTAGGTTGAGCTTTTGAAAGATAGTTAGTTTTTTCAAAAAAGATTATCTCTCTCGGCTCGTGATCGGAAGGTTTAATTTTTGCTAAATCTTTTTTTTCATTTTCGCCTCCGATTAAATCCTCATACCTCGCTGGCTTGCTTTGATTTTCTCTCTCTTCTGCTTAGGAAGAGTATGCCCTGTCAAGCATTCAAAGTTCCCCAGCCCAAAAAGAATTGGTAAAATTAAATAGCCCTAAACTGGTGTATCGCCAACCAGTTATCGCCTGACTTCATAACAAGGGTTTCCGGTATCCTGAATTTCTCATTGGATTTCCTCATTCGCTTGAACTCCTTACCTATTCTTGTCTTGATCCTCAAAAACCTCTTTCTGTCCTTGCTGCCGGGATTTTCAATTTGGCATAAAAATATAATCATATTGAAATTATTTTAATTCTCATCATAGCCCATTAGCTCCGCCTTGATAATGAGCTATGTCAGAATTAAATTAGTTTTTTCTCTTTAAATGAAAAATTGTTTTTCTCGGTGAAAATAATATGGTCGTTCAAATCAATCCCTAAAATCTTGCCCGCTTCTGCCAATCTCTTTGTAATGGTCAAGTCATCTTCGGAGGGTTCGGGATCTCCAGAGGGGTGGTTATGTAGAACTATAATGCTTGAAGCCGAATTGATAAGGGCCGGCTTGAATGTTTCCCTGGGATGGACAAGGTTGGCATTCACAGAACCTAAACTTATCAGTTCGGTTTTTTCTAACTCCAAACGAGAGTTTAAATAAAGCCCTATAAAATGCTCTTTCTTCCAATCGGTGATCAAGGTTTTTGCTATTTTCACCGCATCATTTGGCTTGTTTATTATCATTTTTTAAAAGAGCCGGCGGTTGCTCTGGTTAGTTTCTAATCCTCACGACACCAGCCAACCGGCAAGCCCGCATTATGCCGGTTCGCTGGTGGGCGTGAAGATTAAAGCTCTGTAAAACCTTTCGCTAAACACATAGAAATAAATCTCTTTACATTCAGAACCGAAAAGGTTTTCAATAATTTCCAGCTTGCTCTTCCTCTTCGCTGATAGTGTTTAATCAATCCATTTCTACCATTCGGGGCAATATAAATCCGAAACTCCTGATCCTCTTTTCTTAAGATGCTTTTTAATTCGGCGATTGTTTTAATCATTACTCAAGCGGGTTTATTGTTATTTATTTAAGAAGTGCCAAAGTTTTTTCAAGGGCGAGATAAGTAAAGAGCCAACCCAGAAAACACACTACACACAGAAAAGTGCTTAAAGCCAATAATTTTGTTTTAGTCATAGTTTTTTCCAATGAAAAGCCCCCGCCAACTTGTAGGTAAAACGGGGACTTTAGCAGTTCAATGAACCGCCAATTTAATGATATATTAAAATAAAAAATCCTACAAGTTGATTGAAAATAGACCTTTAAAATGAACTCGCTTTTAC
>Ga0265594_1003340_pt1 | contig 10731 bp, 5 predicted proteins | sample saktaG_11_FD_190147 | JGI IMG/M metagenome (GOLD analysis project Ga0265594, IMG submission 190147) | Saline water microbial communities from Sakinaw Lake, British Columbia, Canada - sak_2011_5_24_80m | ecosystem: Environmental > Aquatic > Non-marine Saline and Alkaline > Saline ... | reverse complement strand
CATCGTACTTGGAACTGCTTACCAATATCAGGGACAGCGGGATGATTTTAAATTTGTTGGAGATGATTTTTTTAAATCCTTTAATTCTTCCATCAGTATTAACATCCCACTTTTCAACGGATTTAAAAATTCCGCCAAACTTCAACAGGCAAAAATTGCAATCAAGGAGAGCGATCACCAGGCGGAGTCGTTAACTAACGGTATCAAACTGGAAGTTAAAGGCGCCTTTTTTACAATGAAGGAAGCGCAGGAAAAGGTTCAGACTCAACAAAAAACAATCGAGCAAGCCAAAGAAGCACAGCGTCTGGCTCGTCTAATGTATTCCGAAGGCGCCAGTACACAGTTGGACGTTTTGAATGCAAATCTGGCGCTTAATCAAGCCAAGATGAATTATCAGCAATCATTATTTGAATATAATGTGGCGCTGGCAAACTTAAAAAAATCAATAAATCAGTTATAGGAGTTGAAAATGAAATCCATTTGGTCATTTTTACTAATTACCGTGTCTATTGCAGCTGCATTGTCAATTAGCAACTGTGAGAGACCTAAAGCAACTGTATCTGTTGACAAAGAGCGGATATTTCCGGTTCAGGTTACTAAAGTAAAACGGGCAAATATCGAACGTAACATTGCTTATTTGGGCAATCTCGAAGCATATCAGGAAGTGCGGGTATTCTCTACCATACCAACCCGGATAACTGAATTGAAAGTGGATGTCAATGATTTCGTTAATGAAGGGGATTTGCTTGCGGTAGTTGACAATATAAAGATAAAACAGGTTGTTATACAGGCTGAAGAGGGCTTAAAATCGACTCAGGCGCAATATGAAAATGCATTAACAGAATGGAAAAGAATTAAAAAATTATATGATCAAAATGCTGTCAGTCAATCTCAATACGATATTGTTAGAACACAGAAAGAGGCCGCCAAAGCAGCCGTAAATCAATTGAAAGCAGGATTGAAATCAGCGAAAGAACAATTGAATGATAGTTTTATCAAAGCGCCTATATCAGGAATTATTTCAAGCCGAACATACAACGTTGGCGACCAGACCAGTCCGCAATTTCCTGCTTTTACAATTGTTCAAATGGATAAAATCAAAATATACATTGATATAGTCGAAAGTCAAATTGCGCTGATTATTCCCAATCAACAAGTAAATATTACTGTTAATACATATCCGGGTGATGTCTTTACCGGTAAAGTAAACAAGCTATATCCGACAATAAACCCAATGAACCGAACGCTAAAATGTGACATCATTATTGACAATCCTGATTATCGTCTTAAACCGGGTGGTTTTGCGCGTGTCGAGATTGTTACTGATGAGCATGAAAATGTGCTTGTTGTTCCCAAATATGCGATTATAGAAAAAACATCGCTTGAATACCTGGGAGGCGAGATAACTAATACACGTATAAATACAAAAAAATATGTTTTTATCGTAAGGAATTCTGTAGCATTAATGCAACAGATAGAAACTGATATTGAAAACAATAATTACGCAGAAGTAATATCAGGTCTAAACGACGGAGAAGATATTATAACTATTGGACAATATAATATATCTGATTCTTCAATGGTTGAAATAATTGAAGCAGGGGAATAATAATGAAAATATCAAAAGTTGCCATAAATCGTGGCGTCACCTTTACGATGATATATATTATTGCGATTGGATTTGGTTTATTTGGTCTCAGCCAACTTAAACTTGATCTGTATCCGGATATTACATTACCCATAATAGGTATAATGACCGATTACAAAGGTGTTGGTCCTGAAGATATTGAAAATTCTATAACACGACCGTTAGAAAAAACAGTCATAACAGTAGAAAATCTTGAAAAAATAACCAGCTGGTCAAAATCAGGTTCATCGACTCTGTTGCTGGAATTCGATTGGGGAACTGATATGGACCAGGCTGAGATCGATGTTCGAAAAATGATTGACTTTGTCAGAGATTATTTACCTGATGAAGCATCACAACCGATGAGTTTCGCATTTAATCCCTCAATGCAACCGATCATGTTTATAACAGTTAGTTCAGATAAGCTGGGTATGGCTGAACTGCGTAAGTTAGTCACTGATCGGATTGAACCATCTCTGGAACGAATTGTCGGCGTCGCTTCTGCCGGTACTACTGGTGGTTTGGAGCGACAAATTCGAATTTTAATCGATCCCCGAAAATTAGCTGCTCATGGTGTTGCATTACAGACAATTATTCAAACTCTTGGAATGGAAAATCTTCAAATTCCCGGTGGTTTGATCGATGATGAATACACTGAATATGCAGTTAGAACTTATGGTGAATACACGAATGTTGATCAGATTCGAAACACTGTCATAGGAGTGCAAAACGGGGCGCCGATCTATTTAAAAAATGTTGCTCAGGTCATCGATGGATATAAAGAACAGACTGAAATTGTAAGAAATAACAATCAACTTGCGATTTTCATGTTCATTCAGAAACAATCGGATGCGAATACCGTCCAGACAGCGTCCGCAGTTTTGGGGGAATTACCTAAGATATCTGCAGAGATCGGGCAGGGAATTGAGTTTAATATTATCTGGGATCAATCCAAATTTATTAAGAGATCTTTGAGTAACCTTACCAATACAGCTATTCAGGCATTTTTTCTGGCATTTTTAGTATTACTTTTCTTTCTGAGACACATTCGAAGTTCATTAATAGCCTCAATTTCGATTCCGGTTTCAATTATCATTACATTTTTTGTGATGAGTCAAATCGGTATTACCCTAAATATTATCTCAATGGCAGGATTAGCACTCGCTGTTGGTTTGTTAATTGATAATTCTATCGTCGTTCTGGAAAACATTTTTCGACATCGTGAAATGAATAAAGAAATCCGCATTGCATCTGACGATGGCACCACTGAAGTAGGTGTGGCAATTATCGCATCGACGCTTACTACATTGGCAATATTTGTTCCGATCTTTTTTGTACCAGGTATCGCCGGTGTAATGTTTAAGGATATGGTTGTATCAATTGTATGTTCATTGTCAGTTTCATTGTTAGTAGCACTGACATTAATTCCGTTAATGTCATCCAGACTCTTAGGGAAGGAAAAGAAAAGGAGCGACAACAAACTATTAAGATATTTAGATAAAGGTATTGGAAATTTTATCGAAGCCACCGAAAAATGGTATGTTCGGCTACTTGACCGGGCATTAAGTCATAAAAAATATGTATTTATTGTAATTATCGCACTTATTATTGCTACCATTATTGTTTTCCCGAAAGTTGGTGGCGAGTTTATGCCGAAAACCGACCAATCTTTTATTCAGATTCGAGTAGAAAGAGAAACAAGAGCTTCATTGACAGCAACTGATAAAACATTCCGTAAAATTGAAAAAATTATTGACGAGGAAGTTCTGGAAGCAGATAATGTTCAAGTCAGTTTTGGTATGGGCGAAGGGTTTGCCGCCATGTTTGGCTCCGGCTCAAACCGGGGCGAGATTAACATCAGTCTTCCCGATGTCAATGACCGTAAACGTGATAGTTTTGAAATTGAATCGGTACTTCGTAAACGCTTTGAAAAATTGCCGGCAACGAAAATCACTATGGAATCAGGCGGTATGATGTTTGGGAGTGGCGGAGATATTGAAATAAAGATTTTCGGGTATGATCGCAAAATCACTACTACTTTAGGCGATGAACTTGAAGAACGGATGAAAAAAGTCGATGGCGTTGTAGATATTATTAAAAGCTATAGTCAACCTAAACCGGAATATCAGATTCGTATTGACAGAGATCGTATTTCCGCACTTGGTTTATCAGTTTATCAAGTTGCTACTACAATTGAAGCAGCAGTGAAAGGCAAATTGGCAACAAAATTCCGCGAAGGCGGTGAAGAATACGACGTGGTCGTTCAACTTGATGAATCTTACCGTCAATCGAAAACAGATTTGGAAAATATTTTCATTACCTCATTGACTGGCGCTCAAATACCATTAAAAAATGTTGCTTCCATTATTTTGGGAGAGTCTGCTTCTCAGATCGATCGTGAAGATCAGGAGAGAATGGTTAGTGTCTCATGTTCGGTGACCGGACGGGATTTACAATCTGTTTTAAAAGATATTGAAAAGGAGATCCAACAAATGAATTTCCCACTGAATTATCGTTGGGAGATTGGTGGTCAGGCTGAAGATATGCAGGAATCTTTCATGTGGCTCGGAATTGCGATTATTGTTGCTATATTTTTAGTATATATGGTAATGGCGTCACAGTTTGAATCATTATTGGATCCTTTCATCATCATTTTCACAGTACCATTAGCAATAATGGGCGCCATTTGGGGGCTGTTTCTGACTGGCACAACAATGAGTGTAACTGCTCTAATTGGGATGATATTATTAGTCGGTATTGTGGTGAACAACGGAATCGTGTTGGTGGATTATATTAACCAGTTGAGGGAAAAACATGGACATGATTTATGGGTCGCGATTCTGATTGGTGGAAAACGTAGAATGCGCCCAATTTTAATGACCGCACTAACTACTATTCTGGCTATGATACCGATTGCTTTAAAACTCGGTTCCGGCGCCGAATTATGGGTTGGAATGGCTCGTGCCGTTATCGGAGGTTTAACCCTGGCAACGGTTCTAACATTAATTATAATTCCTATTATCTACCTGTTTTTTGAGCAGATAACGCTAAAACGCGCCATGAAGAAACATAAGTGTGAAATGAAGCCTATTGGAAGACCGGAAGACTTTGATTTTTCAAAAATTGTGTAGGTAAAAAGGCTGGCGTTACTATTCAGAGACGCCGGCAGGGGAGAGACACTAAGCAAGAAACGTCTCAAAGCAGGAGCGTTGAGACGAGTTTTAAAACAATCACTCCTGATTGTGGGATGTTCAAACTAGTGAAAGCCACTTGAGACTCCGCTCCGGCAGAGACACATTTTGGAGCATTGGAGTACTGGAGTTGTCTTGCTTGTCCGGCTTTTGACGGGTGCTCCGGAACGCAGCATCGTAGCCAGATTGGTGTAAAACGCGCCATGAAGAAACATAAGTGTGAAATGAAACCGATTGGCCGACCGGAAGAGTTTGATTTTTCTAAAATTGTGTAGGTAAAAAGGCTGGTGTCTCCAATCCTACGGAGATACTTAATGGCTAAAGGGCTAGGGCTACGGAGTACAACCCTATAGCCAGATTATCGCTCACAAACATAAGTGTTTGTGTTACACTTGTGGAGGGAAAGAGGAAAAGTTTCTTTAAACCGAAAATTTCTTGATTTCACCTTTTACAAAGGTCATCAATACATTAAAGTCATTATCAAAAACCACAATGTCGGCATCTTTTCCGGGAATCAGCGATCCTGTTTCAATCTGACGACTAATAACTGTGGCTGGATTTGCGCTTGCCATTCGTAGCGCATCTTGAAGGGGAATACCCATTTCATAAAGACTCTGAACCCCTTTGATCATTGTCAACGCCGACCCGGCGATTGTTCCGTCGGATTTACGTTTAAAAAGTCCATCCACAATGGTTACTTCTTCGTTATTGGCGATAAGATTATCGCCTGTTAAGCCGGTTGGTCTAAGTGCATCTGTCATCAGGACAACTTTATGAACTGGTTTTACGCGTAACAGTAAATCCAGTACCGCTTTATGAACATGATATCCATCGGCAATCACTTCACATGATACGTTGGGATGAATCATAATTGCGCCAACCACTCCAGGATCACGGTGGTGCATTCTTCTCATTGCATTAAAAAAATGAGTTGAATGTAAGATACCCGCCTGCATTCCTTCCAACATATTTTCATAAGTAGCATTGGAATGTCCCGCAGAAACTACAATACCGTTTTTCCCGGCAAGAATTGCCAGATCGTGCATATTTTTCAACTCAGGCGCAACGGTCATAATTGCGATATGACCATCAGCCAATTCCAGATACTTTAGCATCAAATCTATATCAACAGGTTTCATGTATTTCCCTGACAATACGCCGGGTTTTTCCGGTGAAATAAATGGACCCTCAAGATGCATTCCGTATATCTTTGCGCCCGGTTCCTTTCCGATCGCACCCACTACTGCTTTGATGGAATTAATAAAGTCATTGTCGGGCTGAGGATATAAAGTAGGGCAGAAGCCGGTGACCCCATATTCAACCAATGCCTGGGACATTTCCAGAATTGATTCAACTGTACCATCAGAAGTGTCAAAACCGTGCAGTCCGTGAATGTGCGTATCGATAAATCCCGATGCTATATTGGCTCCGTTTAAATAATATATTGACGCATCTTTTGGAAGCAGGCGTTTCTTAAATCGTTCGTTGGTAACAACATCCTCAATTTTACCATCATGAATTATCACTGTGCTTTTTGGTAAAACCGTGATCCCTGTATAAACCGTTGCATTATGGAGACAAATCATACTCATTATCAAACTCCGTTATTTCCGTATGCAAATTTGATGAAAATATTTCATAATTGAAAGTATTTCAAAATGTGATGTAAATTTGTCCATAAATTGCTACTATTTAGTTCCAATATACTTTATATTGTCGTGGAAGATGTTGTTTAAAAGTGTATGAAAAATGATAAATAGTCAATATAAGGAAATTTTTATGAAATCTAATTACAGGTTGGTTTTGGGAGTTGTAATCTCTCTGGTAATGTTCCAATGCAGTTCTTTGCATTATACCAAAACGATCAGTGCAAATATAAGTGGCACATCACCCAAATATGCCCGAAACAGAGCCGTAAAATCATTCAGATCGCAGGTAAATGAACTTGTAAATGCTCCCAATTTGCAATCGTCAACTATGGGAATTTATATTGAAGAATATCAAACGCGGGAAATTATCTATTCCCTGAATCCATACACTTTATTAATGCCGGCAAGCAATATGAAATTGTTTACGACATCCTCAGCTCTGGCGATATTAGGACCAGATTATCGGTATCAAACATCACTTTATATGGATGGCATAATCGAAGATGGAATTCTTAATGGCAATTTAATCATCAGGGGCTCAGGCGATCCCAGTATCTCCGGTCGTCACAATGACGGCAACCGGTTGGAAATGTTTAAGAATTGGACTGATACGCTGCACTCATTGGGTATCCGGAAAATCAATGGCACAATTATCGGTGATGATAATATATTCGATGACATTGGTCTGGGTTACAGCTGGGCCTGGGACGATCTGTCTTATTATTATGCCGCACAGACAGGAGGACTCTGTTTTAATGACAACTGTGTCGATCTTTTCATAATCCCTAACGACTCGATAGGAGGGAAGCCTCAAATTTTGACAAAGCCGCCAATGAATTATATGGAAATCATCAATGAAATTGGAACTGTTTCAGCGGACTCCTCAACTTATATAGATTTTTACCGAAAACCAGGCACAGAGATCGTCACTATTTTTGGGACGATTAAAGTGGATGCGGATACGGTGAAAGAATGGATCACAGTTGAAAATCCAACGAATTATACGTTATCGGCTTTTAAATATACACTCGAAAATAATGGTATAACTGCCAATACTATCAGCGATATAGACGAATTACCTGTTAAATCTCTTGATTACGATAGCTATAGATTTGTCGCTGCTCATGAATCCGTTCCGCTTTCGGAAATTATTAAAACAATCAATAAAAAAAGTCAAAATTTTTATGCCGAACAACTTCAGAAAACGCTGGGAGTTGAGTTGAAGGAAGTTGGTTCGAGTAAAAAAGGCATAGAAGCGGAAAAAGACTGGTTAAGCAGAGTAGGCATTAGTCCCGACGATCTGTTCATTGTCGATGGTTCAGGACTCTCCCGGCACAATTTAGTAACGGCGCACCAGATTGTGACGATATTACGTGCAATTCGCAATCACAGCGATTACAGAATATTTTTTGATTCTTTGCCGATTGGTGGCGTTGACGGAACGTTAAAAAACCGATTGAAAGGCTCGAATGCCGTGGGACATGTCTTCGCTAAAACAGGATATGTCGGCAGAGTAAGGGCATTATCGGGATACGTTCATGCCGCAAACGGACGGGAATATGTCTTTTCAATCCTGGTTAATCATTTTCCTGTTCCTACCGGTAGAATAAATGATCTGCAGGATCATATAGCAACGCTGTTATATAATTTAGATTATTGATCTATAGATGACTCATTTTCCTGAATCACTTCATCAAAAAATAAAACAGGCTCCTGTTGACCCGGGATGTTATCTTTATAAAAATAAGCAGGGCAAAATCATCTATGTCGGAAAAGCCAAAAATCTGGCTAATCGCGTTAAATCATATTTTGTAAATACTCATTCAAAAGATACTAAAACACAAAGCCTCGTAAAACGTATTGCCGATGTTGAGTTCATTGTAACGCTTTCCGAGGTAGAAGCGCTGATACTTGAAAACACATTAATCAAACAGCACCGTCCCCGTTATAATATATTTCTGCGTGATGATAAATCCTTTCCCTACATACGTATCACCAATGAACCATTTCCACGAGTATTCATCACGCGACACTTAATAAATGATGGTTCAAAATATTTTGGCCCTTATACCGACGCCAGAGCAATTCGGGATACTCTGCAAATAATCAAGAAAGCATTCACTGTCAGAACATGCAGGTTTCGTTTGGATAATGAAACTGTAAATGCAAAAAAAGTTAAATTGTGTTTGCAATATCATATTCACAATTGTGAAGGACCTTGCCGGGAATTGATATCCAAAGATGAATATAATACAATGATTTCCAAAATAGAGGCGTTTTTAAAAGGAAACTTATCGGAAGTTGTTAATTATCTTCAACGTAAAATGGAATCTGCGTCTGAAAAATTGCTGTTTGAATTAGCGGCAAGATACCGTGACAATATCAATCTGCTGCAACACTATGTCAAACGACAGTCAGTGGAATTCATGGATTTTAAAGACCGGGATTTCATAAATATCTTTTCTGAAGGTGATACATGTGTGGGAATCGTCATAAGAGTGCGTCATGGAAAAATGCTTGGTAAAGATACAATTTTTCTTGAAGGTATTTCGGATGTTGAGCAAACTGAAATTATGCGCAATTTCATTCAACAATATTATAATCAATCTCAATTAATCCCCGAGGAAGTAAATGTCAACATTTATCCTTCTGAACGGGATATTCTGCAAAAATGGCTCACCAATAACCGGCATGCTTCGGTCAAAATTACACGTCCCGCCCGTGAAGAAAAATTACGACTGATGCGTTTAGCGGAAAAGAATGCCCGAATTCACCTGCAGGAATATTTGTTAAAGAAGAGCCAAACTGAGAACTACGTTCCCAAAACTCTAAAACAGCTTCAGATGGATCTCTCATTAACAGAATTGCCTAAACGAATTGAAGCCTTTGATATTTCCAACATCCAGGGAAAATTCGCGGTAGGTTCTCTGGTAACATTTATCAATGCCCGCCCGCAGAAAAGTGATTACCGTCGATATAAAATTAAAACAGTTAAGGGAATTGACGATTTTGCGATGATGTCGGAAGTTGTTCGCCGACGTTATTCACGCCAGCTTAAAGAAAAAAATGAATTACCAAACCTGATCGTAATCGATGGCGGCAAGGGACAGCTTTCAGTTGCAAATCAAATCCTGAAAGAACTTCGATTAGATTCAATACCGATAATTGGATTGGCGAAAAAATTGGAGGAGATATTTCTACCTAAGCAACAAGAACCAATGATTTTACCACGAAATAGTCTTTCATTAACGTTATTGCAGCGAATCCGGGATGAGGCGCACAGATTTGCAATCACATATCATCGAAATCTACGTGGAAAAGGAGAACTCACTTCCGCATTGGATCATATACCAGGTTTAGGAACTAAGAAAAAACAACTGTTGTGGAATTATTTTAAAACTATTTCGAAAATGCGGTCGGCTTCAATTGATGATTTTTGCAACGTTGATGGAATAGGTCTAAAATTAGCAAAAATCACCTGGGATTATCTCCATCACGGTTAATTTATTTAGAATTTCTTACTGTATTTCTGTAAAAAGATTAGGAAATTATACGTCGTTTATTGACCTCATAAAATCATTAAAATGTTTGGAGATTTGATGACTAAAATTCAAGAGCCGGAAGTTACTTTGGATCTGGCGATTCAACACGGATTAAACGAAGAAGAGTGGAAACGGATTATCGAAATTCTTGGTCGAAAACCGAATTATACGGAATTAGGTATATTTTCCGTGATGTGGAGCGAACATTGCAGTTATAAAAATTCAATTGCCATGTTAAAAACTCTGCCCAGAACCGGGAAAAGATTACTTGTTGGCGCTGGCGAAGAGAATGCCGGATTAGTAGATATCGGAGATGGTCTGGCAATTGCGTTTAAGATAGAAAGCCACAATCATCCATCCGCAATTGAACCCTTTCAGGGAGCGGCAACCGGAGTGGGAGGGATTCTACGAGATATTTTTACCATGGGTGCCCGCCCGATCGCATCATTGAATTCGCTTCGTTTTGGACCATTGTCCGTTCCAAGAAATAGATATTTATTTGATGAAGTTGTAAAAGGTATAGCCCATTATGGAAATTGCATGGGTGTGCCTACTGTCGCCGGCGAAGTATATTTCGACGAATGTTATACCGGAAATCCCCTTGTTAACGCCATGACTATCGGCCTTGTCAAACACGATCGAGTGGTAAGCGCTGTATCAAAAGGTGAAGGCAATACCGTTATGATCGTAGGTTCCTCAACCGGCAGGGACGGAATCCATGG
>Ga0265594_1003339_pt1 | contig 10734 bp, 12 predicted proteins | sample saktaG_11_FD_190147 | JGI IMG/M metagenome (GOLD analysis project Ga0265594, IMG submission 190147) | Saline water microbial communities from Sakinaw Lake, British Columbia, Canada - sak_2011_5_24_80m | ecosystem: Environmental > Aquatic > Non-marine Saline and Alkaline > Saline ... | reverse complement strand
GTTTGAAGGCGGAGTTGGGTCAGGGGATTTGTTTTATTAAGGCTGTTTTGAAAAAGAAGAAGGGGTTGACGGGGTGTTCGGTTTGTGGGGTTGTTAAGAAATGGATTTTGAACAAGAAGGCTCGTGAGCTTGGCGGAGATGTTTTGGTGACGGGGCATAATCTTGATGATGAATGTCAGAATGTTTTGATGAATTTTCTTAAGGGGAATGTTCGTCTTGGAGCACGGAGTGCTCCGAAGACTGGAGGTGTAAATGCTGAAGGGTTTGTGCAGAGGGTTAAGCCTTTGTTTTTTGTGCCGGAGTCTGAGATTAGGAAGTATGCTGAGAAGATGAAGTTTGATATTATGTATGATAGGTGTCCGTGTGCGTTTGGGACTTATCGGGTTGAGACGCGGGATTGGATGTCTAATATAAGTGATGGGGAGAAGTTGGGGATTGTTAATTCCTTTCAGGAATTAGTTGGGAGTTGGGAGTTAGGAGTTAGGAGTGAGTTGAGGAAGTGTGTTGAGTGTGGGGAGCCTTCGAGTGGTGAGGTTTGTAATTTTTGTGGGATTGTTTCTTGTTTGTGATGTATGCTTATTAAATCTTAGTAGTCCTTTGAAAAAAGTAACTGTCGTTTTGTAATGTTAACTATAGTGAACGAAAATGTATGGTGGGTTACAACAATCTTTAAATAGTCATTTGGTTAGTGATTGCTTACGACTACAAGTAATTGTAGTGAAAAGAGGTGCGAGATACTATATCTTGTATTTATTATAATAACATGAAGTGTCCATATTGTACTGCTGTTGAAACGAAGGTTACGGATAAGCGGGATTGTGATTCTGTGGCTCGGCGGAGGCGTGAGTGTTTGAAATGTGGGAAGCGGTTTACGACGTATGAGCGGGTGGAGTTGGATTTGAATGTTGTTAAGAAAGATGGGCGGAGGGAGAAGTTTTCGCGGGAGAAGTTGTTTGATGGGTTGATTAAGAGTCTCGAGAAGAGGCCGTTTACGAGTGAGGAGGTAGATAAAATTATTGATGAGATTGAGGCACATGTTTATCGGATTGCGAAGGGGAAGGATATTAAGAGTTCGCGAATAGGGGATATTGTTATGAGTACTTTGAAGCGGGTTGATAAGATTGCGTATATTCGTTTTGCGGCGGTGTATCGTGATTTTGCGGACATTGATGATTTTAAAGAGGAGATAAAGAAATTAGGAAAATAAGATGGAATTGAATGAGTATCAAGAGATTTGTAAGAGAACATCTAAGAAATTTGAGAGTCGGGAATTGGAGATTGCGACTTGGGGGCTTGGTGTTGTGGGTGAGGCGGGTGATGTTGCGAGTTGTATTAAGAAGACTTTTGCGCACAAGAACGATGCGACGAAGGATGGGATAAGGGAGAATATTGGGGATATGCTTTGGTATGCGGCGATGATTTGTAATTTTTTTGGGTGGAAGTTGGAGGATTGTTTGCAGGGGAATGTTGAGAAATTGAAGGAGAGATATCCTAATGGTTTTAGTTTTGTTGATGCTCAGCGAGGTGGGACGATGGTGAAGTGGGGGAATATTGAAAGCAAAGAGGTGAATAAAGATGGTAAAAAAGATTAGGAAGCGTGATGGAAGCGTTGTGCTTTTTCAGGATGATAAGATTGCTGAGGCGATTTGGAAAGCGGTGCGGGCTGTTGGAGGCGAGGATAAAGAGCGGTCTGTGCAGTTGGCTGCTTTGGTTGTGGAAAAATTGAATGAGACTTATGGGGAGTTTGGGATACCTGAGGTTGAAGAGGTGCAGGATTTGGTTGAGAAGATTTTGATTGAGGAGGGGCATGCGAAGGTTGCGAAGGCGTATATTCTTTATCGGCAGAGTCATGATGAGTTGAGGAAGGTTAAGGGGCTGTTTGATACGATTGAGGCGGTTGAGGATTATATTGGGTTGGATGATTGGATGGTTAAGGAGAATTCTAATATGGGTTATAGCTTGCAGGGTTTAAATGAGTATATTAAGAGGAAGATTATGACTAATTATTGGATGAGGCGGATTTATCCAGAGGCCGTTCGAAAGATTCATGAAGCGGGAGATATTCATATTCATGATTTGGATACATTGGGGGTTTATTGTGTTGGTTGGGATTTGAAGGATTTGTTAATGGTTGGCTTTAGAGGGGTTAAGGGAAAGGTTGAATGTAGGCCACCGAAGCATTTTAGTGCTGCTTTGGGGCAGGTGGTGAATTTCTTTTATACGTTACAAGGAGAGAGTGCGGGGGCGCAAGCGTTTTCGAATTTTGATACCTTGTTGGCGCCGTTTATTAGGTATGAGGGGTTGAATTATAGGCAGGTTAAGAAGGCGATGCAAAGTTTTTGTTATAACATGGCGGTGCCGACGAGGGTTGGGTTTCAGACGCCATTTACTAATATAACTATGGATTTGGAGGTGCCGGATTATATGAGGGATGAACATGTGATTATTGGTGGGCAGCCGCAGATTGAGACATATAAAGAGTTCAAGCCGGAGATGGATATGTTGAATCGGGCTTTCGCTGAATGTATGCTGGAAGGAGATGCGGCAGGACAGGTTTTTACTTTCCCGATTCCGACTTATAATATTACTAAGGATTTTGACTGGGACAATCCGGAGTATGATTTGATTTGGGAGATGACGGCGAAGTATGGTATACCGTATTTTTCGAATTTTGTTAATTCTGATATGAAGCCTGAGGATGCGAGGTCGATGTGTTGTCGTCTTCGTATTGATAATACTCAGTTGAAGAAGAGAGGTGGTGGTTTGTTTGGGAGTAATCCGCTGACTGGGTCGATTGGGGTTGTGACGATTAATATGGCGAGGCTGGGCTATGTGTCGACGAGTGGTGAGGATTTTATGGGGCGGCTTGATAGGCTGATGGAGTTGGCGAAGGAGAGTCTTGAGATTAAGAGGAAGGCGATTGAGAATTTCACCAAGGTTGGGTTGTATCCTTATAGTAAGTTTTATTTGAGGCAGGTATACCAGAGGTTTGAACAATATTGGAAAAATCATTTTGCGACGATTGGATTGCTTGGGATGAATGAAGCGATTTTGAATTTTATGCCAGGGGAGAATATTACGTCGCCGAAGGGGCATGAGTTTGCGATTAAGATTTTGAATTTTATGAGGGATAAGTTGGCGGAGTTTCAGGAGGAGACGGGGAATATTTATAATTTGGAGGCGACGCCGGGGGAAGGGACGACTTATAGATTTGCGAGGATGGACAAGAAGAGGTTCGGTCGGATTATTGTTGCGAATGAGGAGTCTGTTCAGAAAGGAGCTGCGCCTTATTATACGAATTCGTCGCAGTTGCCTGTTGGGTTTACCGACGATGTTTTTGAGGCGTTGGATTTACAGGATGAACTTCAGTGTAAGTATACGGGTGGGACGGTGTTTCATACTTTTGTCGGGGAGAAGATGATTAAGGATTCGGTTAAGAAAATGGTTAAGAAGATTGCTGAGAATTACCATTTGCCTTATTTTACTATTAGTCCGACTTTTTCGATTTGCCCGATTCATGGTTATTTGGCTGGGGAACATGAGTATTGTCCGAAGTGCGACGCTGAGCAGGAGAGGTTGCCTCTTGAGGTTGAGAGTGCAAAGAAGGAGTTGGAGGAAGAGGTCGTTGTTGAGAGGAGTGTCGATTCTTCGGTTGATATTGAGGATGAAAGTATTAAGATTGTTGAGCCGAAAGTTGAACGGAAAGTTTTGGTTCCGATGAGATTTAAATTAAATTTAGGAGGCAACGAAGCCCTTGGCTTCGAGGCAACAGGCAATAGGCAACAGGCGGCTGGGAAGTTAAGTGGTTTGTCTGCGTTGGGATATGAAAAATCTAAAATAAATTTAGGAGGTGATGGTGATGGAGAGGACTAGGTGCGAGGTGTGGAGTAGGGTTGTTGGATATTTGCGACCGATTGTGCAATGGAACGATGGGAAGTTGGCTGAATTTAAGGACAGGACCATGTTTTGCTCGGAGTGTTGATTATGAAAATTGCTGGACTGCAAAAGGTTAGTACTATTGATTATCTCGGGGAGATTTGCTGTGTTGTTTTTTTACATGGGTGTAATTTTCGTTGTGGGTTTTGTTATAATCCGGCGCTCGTTGTTGGAGAGGCGACAGATAATTTTAGTGAGGGGTATGTTTTGGATTTTTTGAAGAGTCGGGTTGGGAAGTTGGATGGGGTTTGTATTAGTGGGGGTGAGCCGCTGATGAGTTTGGATTTTGATTTTGTTCGTCGGATAAAAGAGTTGGGGTTTAAGGTGAAGATTGATACGAATGGGTCGTTTCCTTCTCGGCTTAAAGAGTTGATTGATTTGGGGTTGGTTGATTATGTGGCTATGGATGTGAAATCTTGTAAGGAAGATTATTCTTCTGTTGTGAATGTTGATGTTGATGTTTCTAAGATTGAGGAGAGTATGAGGCTTGTTAATGAGTTTGGTGGAGAGTTTAGGACTACTGTTGTTGGGCGGTTGCATTCTGTGGAAAGTGTTGTTAAAATGGCGAAGTGGATGAATGGGGTTTGTGGTGGGAAGCCGAGGAGGATTTTTTTGCAGGGGTTTAAGAATAAAGGGAGATTTGTTGATTCTTCGTTTGGTTTGGAGGTTGATTTTTTAGAGAAGGATTTGTTTGAGATGAAAGATTTGGTTGGGGGGTATTTTGAGAGAGTGGATATTAGAGTGTAATAATTTTTATAAAGGTGGATTTGGTTTGGGTTTGATGGTTGAGGTTGGAGAGAGGTATCGGCACTTTAAGGGGAAGGAATATGAGATTGTTGCGGTTGCGAGGAATTGTGATAATTCTAATCAGGAGGTTGTTGTTTATCGGGCGCTTTATGATTCTGCGGATTTTGGTTTTGGTCAGGTTTGGGTTAGGGGGTTGGAAGATTTTGAGGGGGATAAAGTTTTTGAGGATGGGCGGAGAGTTAAGAGATTTGAGTTGATTGGGAAAAAAAAGAGTGTTGTGGTTAAGGTTAAGAAGTTGAAGGAAAATGCGGTTGTGCCGAGGTACGCGCATGATGGCGATGCGGCTTTGGATTTGTATTCGACTGAGGATTATGTTGTGCTGGCTGGTAAGAGAGTTTTGGTGTCGACGGGGATTGCGATGGAGTTGCCTGAGGGGTATTTTTCTTCGATTAGAGGAAGGAGTGGATTGGCGTTTAAGAAAGGGATTTGTATTCTTGGTGGAGTGATTGAGTATGGTTATCGTGGGGAGTATGGGGCTGTTTTTTTGAATACAGGGGAGGATGATTTTGTGATTAAGACTGGGGATAGGGTTGCGCAGGTTGTGATTGCGCCGGTTGCTTCGGTTGATGTTGAAGAGGTTTCGGAGTTATCGGATACAGAGAGAGGGAGTGGGGCGTTTGGGTCGACAGGGGGTTAGTGTGTTTTATTGAGAATGTTTTCTAAATCTAAAATGTTGCTAATTTGAAAGTCTGCGTTTTCGTATTTTCCGATTATGCAAGTTTTTATGCCTAAAGATTTTGGGGCGTCTACGTCTTGTTTGTTATTGTCTCCTATATATAAGAGTTGTTTTGGGTTTAATTCTCTTAGTTGAATCCATTTGAGATATTTTCCTCCTGTGGTTTTGGAGCCGTTGTTTAAAGAGAGGAAATATTCGAATGTGTTTTCTGGGATTCCTATTTTTGTGAGTTTTTTTCGGGCGAGTTCGAATTCTGAGCCTGTTATTATGTCGAGGGATTTTGTTTGTGATAGTCTTGTTAGCATGTTTCTTAGGGCAGGGTTGGGGTTTATCATATCTAAGATATCTGCTTCTTCGAGGGCTTCTTGAATAAGGTCTCTTTTTCCTATTTCTTTTTCATATACTTCTGAAATTCTTTCGATGCTTCTGTGGCCTGATGATGTTTCTAAATAGGCTTTTTCAAATAGTTCTTCGGCTTTGTTTTCGGGGATATTGTAAAATTTGCTTATTTTTTCGTAGATTTTATTTCGGACTCTTTTGTGTATTTCTGGGGTGTAGGGGTAGAGGGTTCCGTCCAAATCAAAACCAATGGCTTTAATTTTCATTCGGGCCTTACGGTTCCGTTTAGAATTCCGCCTGTTGGGAATAATCTGTAGAGGGATTTGTGTGCGGGTGATTTGAGGATGTGGGTTTTGTCGTTGCCTCCTTCGGGTGGTCTTTTGTTTTCTATGTGGACTTCTGAGTAGGGTTTTGGTGCAGCGTAGTATGGGAATCCTGATTTTGAGGAGGCTATTAGAATTATGTTTTGTGAGATTTTTTTTTCGATTCCTGATTGTATTCTGTGTGAGCCGTCGCAAACTATGTCGATGGGATGTGAGCCTGAGTTTGGATATTCTGGATAGGATAGGTTTGCTAGTTCGGGATTTAGGTCGCAGTTGGTTCTTTCCATGTATCCTCTGACTTCATTGGATAGATGTAGATTGTAATTTAAGTGTTTGTTTGTAAAGTTTATTTGGGCTCTTTCTATGACTGGGGGGATTATTGTCCAATCTGTTGTTTCTTCGTCTGAGTATGCGGTATAATCGACGCCTCCATTTAATTTGAAAATATCTATGCCTTTTGCTGAAAAAAGATTTGCTAATTCGTCTATTCTGTCGAGAAACCCGACGCTGTAAACTGTTGGCTGGGGTACAAAGAGGTTCTTTTCGATTTCTTCAGGAGTTATATTTTTTATTTGGATGTTGGCGTCTTTGTATATCTTAATGTTTGGGAATCCTTTTAGTTGGACTTCTTTTAATCTTCTTTGGAGTTCTGATTGTTTGAAATGATTTTGAATTTCTATTTTTTTTATCATCTTTTTCTTGCTTCGGCGATTTTTTTTATTTTTGAAATTTCTTTTTCGAGAGCTTCTCCTGAGAGGTATTTTCCTGTTTGTTTGATTATTGTTTCGGTTCTTTCTGGCAAGATGCCGTTCATGTAATCGAAAACGTAGTCTCTTTGGAGGGTTCTATCTTTTATTGTTTCGTTTTTAGATATAGATGTTTCGTATCTTGACATGAAGCCTTTTAGTATGTCTTGATCTCTTGTTGAGACGTGATAGGAATCTGTGAAATCTACTATTCTTCCGTTTTCTAAATTCATTTTTGTTTTTTCTTTGACTGCGTCTTTAATTGTGCATTGTAGAGCGTAGAGTCCTATCATGTTCATTGGTGTGGCGATCATTGCGTTTCTACTTCTGAAGATGTAGGTCATATTTAGTCTTTGGATTTCGGGGTTTTCTTGATCTGGTGTAATCAAGAATCCTATTCTTTGAAGACAGGGGGTGTCTTTAGTGACGGTGTCTCTTTCTGGGATCCATGTGATTGTGTTTATTCTTCTTGAAAATGGTCTTTCACTTAATCTGTTGACTGCGAATTGTAATTGATCGATAGGCCCCTTTGGAGAAGGATAGCTTGCAAGTCTTTCATGATAGAGATAGTCCCATTTTTTGTCTTCGGTGTCTTCTAGGTTTTTTATCCAACTGTCTTTTGCTCCGTGGATTTCCATTTCATAGTCTAGTAAATCTTCTATACCGCAAGTCATGTATTTGTGCATGAAGGAATTGGCGTCGGGATTTTCGATTGTTATCATCATTGTCGCGTCGACTTGTAGACCATTGTCGTTCGAGTCTTTTCTTTTGTACCATTGCCCGTTTTTGTTTAGTTCTAAAATTGAGTTTTCCCACGCTTCTGGGATGCTTTCGCCTCTTGCATTAAGAACAGGTAGCCCTTTCATTGATTTGAGTTGTGCTTGTTGTTTAAAAATATAGTTGTGGTGAAATGGATATATTGATTGAAGTATATTTTGTAGGATACAGATATTTATAAAAGTTGGAGAGTGGGGGAAAGGATGAGCGGGGAAGTTTTATCTGATGGGCAAATGAAAAGGATGGTGGAAGGTGGGGCTATAAAAAATGTTGATATGAATTTACATAATCCCGGGAGTTGGGATTTGAGATTGGACGTTGAGAAATGGAAGCTTTTAGCGAGCGTGTCTCCTTTGCGAGGACAATCAGTAAAAGATTTAATTGAAAATTCTGGAGTTGTTGACGTTGGGAATAATACTAAAGATGAATTTTATTTGGATAGAAATCAACCATATTTGTTTAAGTTGATGGAAGAGCTTAAACTTCCAAGTGGGATTTGTGCAAAGGTTTTTAATAAGTCAGGTAGGGGGAGGATTGGAACTTCTGTAAGAATTTTATGTGATGGTGTGCCGAGGTTTGATCAAGTTCCTTTAGGATATAAGGGGCCTTTGTATGCGGAGGTTACAGCTACGGCTTTTCCGGAAGTTGTTTCAAGTAGAATGGCAATGCCCCAGATAAGATTTTATGAAGGAAGTCCGCAGAGAATCAAGGGCTTTGATTTAGAATTATTATTGAAAAAAGAACCTATTTTATTGGACAATAGTGGCGAATCTTTTTATAAGACGAAACAAGAGATGAAGGAAATTACAGAGAGTGGGCGATTGGTTTTTACCGCGGATTTGTCGAAAAACCTTTTAGCTTACAGGGCAAAGCAAGATGCAAGGACAATTGATTTAAGGAAGAAGGAATATTATAATTCATCTGATTTTTTTATTGAAGAAAGATTTGTTGATGGTAAAAAGCCTGGTGTTATAGTTCATCCGGGGGAGTTTGTTTTGGTTGGCGCGAAGCAAAATATAAGATTGCCGGAAAATTACGCTGGCGATATAGACGAGTATTCCCCTGAGATGGGCGATATGAAAAGTCATTATGCAGGTATAATTAATCCTGGGCACGGCTATACGTCGAAATTTTCTGAGGACCATATTGTTTTTGAGATGAGGGCGAGAGATATTCCTATTTTTTTATATGACGGAAAGCCGCTGGCATCGTTTGGTATTTATAAAATGTCTGAAGTTCCTGAGGAGAAATATGTGAAAAAAAGAAGTACGAGTTTTGATTGTCTTAAGTCGATTTTGCCGAGTCAATTTAAGAAAAGTGGAAATGGGGAATAGTGTAGAAGATTTTTGTATTAAGCATAATTTTTTAAAGTAATTTTTATCTAATGGTATATGGCTCCGTAGCTCAGCCTGGTCAGAGCACTGGACTTTTACCCTGAGTACTTCTGGGGAAGCAATCCAGGTGTCGGGGGTTCAAATCCCCTCGGGGCCATTTTTGATTTGGTAGAAAATAGTTTATAGTATGTAGTTGTTGTTTTTAGTGTCTATTTTGGCACGAACTACTTTGTAATGGCGAAAGGCAAAAGTTTTTAAAGCCATTTTCGGTGAAAATGTTATCTAAAGGCGATATTCTAAAAATGCACGTGCTCCAACCCAAACATGTGAAACTGAGTTCAAGCGAGGCTGAGAAGGTTCTTGGGGAGTTTAATATTTCTTTGGCGCAGTTGCCTAAGATTTCTAAGAATGATGCGGGGCTTCCTGAGGGGTGCGAAAAAGGAGATGTTATAAAGATTTCTCGTGCTGGTGAAATTTATCATCGGGTGGTTATATGAGATACGTTTTGCTACAGAATGATTTTGTAATTGGGGGCAGTTGTTAGGATGGCGGAACATGTTTTGGTTAAGGAGTTTTTGAAGAATCATTCTTTGGTTGAGTCTAATATAAAATCGTTTAATGATTTTATCGAGAATAGGATGCAGGAAATTGTGACGGAGTTGTCTGATTCTTTGCCGAATGAGGATTTTGAAATTAAGCTTGGGAAGATTCGTGTTGGGAAGCCGAATATTATCGAGGCTGATGGTTCTTCGAGGCCGATTATGCCGGCGGAGATTAGGCTTAGGAATTTGACTTATTCTGCGCCGATTTGGATGGAGATGGCGATTAATTATGCTGGGCAGGTTGAGACAGAGGAGGTTCAGCTTGGGAGAATTCCTATTATGGTGAAGAGCGGGGTTTGTAATCTTGATGGTCTTAGTGGGGAGGATTTGATTAAGAATTATATTGACCCTAAGGATTATGGGGGGTATTTTTTGATTAATGGGAACGAGAGGGTTATGGTTATGGCGGAGGACTTGGCTTCGAATCAGACTTTTGTTGAGTGGCAGAAGACGAGGGACAGGATGATGTTGAGGTTGTTTTCGCAAAGAGGTTCTTATAAGATTCCGGTTTCTTTGGTTGAGAGTCCTGATGGGATTTTAGAGATTTCGTTTTCCAGGTTTAGAGATATACCGGCGATTGTTTTATTGAAGGCATTGGGGATGACGAGTGATGCAGATATTGCTAAGTTTATTAAGAAGCAGACGGATAGCTTGGTTGTTAATTTTTATGAGTTTGCCGATGTTGGTAGTGTTAATGATGCTTTGATGTGGATTGCCGAGAAGAGTTCGTTGCAGGGGACGAATAAGGAGATGGTTGATAGGGTTAAGCAGAGAATGGATTCGTATTTTTTGCCGCATATTGGTTTGGATAAGGCGGCGAGGATAGAGAAGGCGAGGACGCTTTGTAAATTTATTAAGCAGTTTTATATTGCGAAAGAGAATCCCGATGCGGCTATGACAGATAAGGACCATTATGCGAATAAGAGAGTTAGGTTGTCGGGGGATTTGTTGGCGGATTTGTTTAGGGTTAATATTAATATTCTTTTGAGGGAGGTTCAGCATACTTTGCAGAAGACGGTGAAGAGGCGGAAGTTTTATTCGATTAAGACGATTGCGAAGTCGACTTTGTTTACGCATCGGGTTGAGTCGGCGATTGCGACTGGGTCTTGGATTGGAGAGAGGAGTGGGGTGACTCAGAATATGGATAAGAATAATTCGTTTTCGATTATGTCGCAGTTGCAGAGGGTGACTTCG
>Ga0265594_1003338_pt1 | contig 10739 bp, 8 predicted proteins | sample saktaG_11_FD_190147 | JGI IMG/M metagenome (GOLD analysis project Ga0265594, IMG submission 190147) | Saline water microbial communities from Sakinaw Lake, British Columbia, Canada - sak_2011_5_24_80m | ecosystem: Environmental > Aquatic > Non-marine Saline and Alkaline > Saline ... | reverse complement strand
TGCTTTGGTTAAAGAACCAAAATAGCCAGTAATATCTCCTTCAGGATAAACGTCTGGAAATTGAGCTAAACATTTTTGAAGTTCTGTTACTTCATTTCCGCTTGATTTTAATTGAAGATTGCTTTTGAATTGAAAAGAGCTTGCTTTTTTTGTATATTTTATTCTGTATCCATCTTCATTCTCTTGAAACCCTGCTTCTTCTAAAATCTGTTTTGCTTTTTCTTGATTAAATTGATATGTTTCCGAGGGTTGTTTGAGTCCGTAAATCTGGGGCATAACAGGGGAATGGACAATTTTTCCATAACCAAGAAGTAATTTTTGTATAATTGCTTGTTTGTCAATACCATAATTTAGAGCTTTTTTTATTGCATCTTCTGACAAGGCCTTTGAGTTTTCTGGATTTAAGAACAAAGCAAAATATCTGGGCATAGAAAAAGAATACATTTTAAGACCCAAGTTAAATTTTGGCAGATTATCAGTAGAAGATAAAGCAAAACCCTTGATTTTTCCATTTAAATAAGCTTTGAGTAAATCTTCTTGATTGTTAAAAAAATAAAAAGTTATTTTTGAAACATAAGGCCCTTCTTCAAAATAGAAAGGGTTTCTGGCTAGATTCAAAAGTTTTATTTTTCCTTCTGAGTCCTGCTCTAAACTTTCTAATTTATATGGTCCAGAACCAATTGGTTTCAAATTATAAGTACTTAATTGGAAGTTTTCTGGAGATATGGAGCTCCAAATATGTTCAGGCACTATTTTAACAGTACAGTATTCAAGAAAAATACTTGAAGGTTTTTGTAGCCTGAAACGCAAAGTAGTATCAGAAATTTTATCAACTTTTATTCCTGACCAACTTATTCTTAATGGGCTTTTAAAATCAGGATTTTGAATTGTCTCAATCGTGAAAATTACATCATCTACTGTAAAAGGTTTTTTATCGTGCCAGACAAGATTATCTTTTAGGGTAAATTCATAAACCTTTCCATCTTCTAAAATCTGGTATTCTTCGGCTAATTGAGGAACAAGTTCGCCGTCTGGAGTGTGTTTCATTAAACCAGAAAAAAGGAGTTCAACTAAATCTCTATCAATATCATTTGTTTGGGCATAGATTGGATTAAGAAACCTTGGTTGTCCAACCAATCCTTCTGAATAACTTCCTCCAATGGCAGGCTGGACCTTAGTGTGTTGGAGATAGAAATTGATTGTTAGGAAAGAGAAAGAAATTATAGCTAAAATTAAAAAAACAGAAAAGGTTGTTTTTTCTTTTTTATTCAAAACTTTAAAAAGTTGCTTCCATTGAGTTCTGGAAGGGTAATTCTTCAGAGATTTTTTCTTTGAATCTTTGGGCATCTAAGCAAGCAGGTTAAATACAGCTAAACCCAGAAAGAGAATCGCTAAAATACAAGTTAGCCAAAATATTTTTTTCTGGAGACCACGACGGGTAGAATAAAAACCGCCTCCGCCACCACCAAAAATAGAACCAAGAGCTGAACCCCTTTGTTGCAAAAGAATAAATATAATTAAGAGCGAAGAAACTATTATTTGAGCTGTAGGTAAGTATTCTTTCATTTTATTGATAAGTTTTCATAAATAAATTTACACTCCAGACAATCATTGTTGTCCAGAAAAGGGAAGTTAATCCATTAATAACTAATTCTAAAAATACAATATCAACAATCCAAATCATTGCCATATTGATTATTAAGCTAAAAAAACCAAGAGTTAGTATTTTTAGAGGCAGGGTAACTAAACCCAAGATTGGTTTTACAAAAAGATTTAATAGACCCAAAATTAAACCAATTACAAGAAACATTTGCCACGTTTCAGTAATTGGTACACCAAACATCTCTGATTGGCCAGGGACAATTTCTAAGCTTACACCTGAAACAAAATGAACAGCCAGAAAAATTCCCAAAGCACTGGCAATTATTTGTGAAATTAGTTTATTAAACATAATTTATAATATTACCAAGAAGAAATTAGCAAGTCAATTAATAAAAAAACCCTCCAGGATTAATCCTATTGGGTATAGAAAAGTAGTCGCTGTTTATCCAAGTCCTGATGGGGACGGTGCTGCTGCCCTTACTATTAGTTCCACTCCCTTAAAGGGTGAAGAGACAGAGCTTCCGTAGGATATCTTGACCTCAATTCTGCAGTTTATTGATGTCCCTGGCTGGAGTACAATCTGCCATATCCTGATACCGTTGCTTTTTGTTACAACCTCAAACGCTGGCCAGATATCTTCCTCTATCTGAATGGGACGAGCATAGAGGTAGACGGCTTGGGAAATAGGAGAAACATTAGTGATGTTTAATTCTCCTTCTCCGATGGTTTGGCCGGGATACACGGGAGTGGTTTGGGATTCCTGCCAATCAAGACTAGTACCCATCCACTTCGTTACCACCTTCAATGGTTGTACCACTGCCATTTCCACATTTGGACCGATTACGGCCACATAGGTTTCGGTGCTGCTTGGATTTCCAGGACCGGCGGCAAAGACGTAACCACCACGAATGGTGAGTATTGCCAACACTATTACTGTTGCTATCAGTAATCTACTTTTTTGGTTCTTCATTTTATGTACCACAATAATTATATCACTTTTTCTAAATTTGTCAAGGAAAACAAAACGAGCAAGAAAAGTCCTGTTCGTTTGTTTTCAAGTATTGAGTTATTTTTGTATTATTTCAGTAACTCTTTAGCGTTTTTTAATAGATTAGCAATAGCCTCAGAAATAGAAGCCAATTGATCTTCTATGGTTTTAAGCCCCAATGGTTGTGTTTGAGCAGCAATACTGAAATAGTTGTCGCTTTCATCGTAAATGCTTGAATCTATATAGTTACTTATTTTGATTTTTACCTCACCAGGCACATAAGGAGCATTGGGATCAATGGACCAACTATATTTTCCGAGATTGGCATTGATACCGTATCCCATTGCTGGTAGCTCCCAGCAACTATATTTTGTTGTAAGTAGAGGTGTTTCAGCACAAATAGAAATCACAACCTTATCTATTCCGCTAGAATTCCAAGTGATCTCGTGTGCTTGTCCAGCTACCCACTGTTCTTCTCCATTAGGAGAGGTAACGGTGATGGAAGGAGTGACAGCTGAAGTAGCAATGCTAAAGTTAAGTGTTTTAGAATAGGTGTAGTATCCACGATGATTAATAACTGGAGCTGAAGTAGCAGTAACATTAATTGGTGAGCCAGAAATATTGATGAACTTTAGGTATTTAGAACCATTGGGAGAAAGACTTCTATCAACATCGCCACAGAAGAAATTTTCTCCAGTAACAGCATCATTGATGGTAAACCCTGAATGGCAGGACATTTGTAATTCAACGCCATCACCTCCGCTACTTGTCCAAGAGAATTTTATTGACCCACCGTAAGCATCAGTTTCAGTAAGATTAAATGAGGTCATGGAAGGTTGCTCGCCAATCATTTTCACTAATTGATTGTTATTTTCATTACTTTCTTGGACTCTATTCTCCCAGTCTATTGTTGCAGAAACCTTTGCATAATTTCCGCAAGAAACACCGATTAATCCACAGGTAAACCCTCCCGTAACAGTGCAAGTACCTACAGCAGGAACGCTAAGTCGGTAATAAGAATTTCCGGGATACTCTTGACTAGTTGTTTCATTGCGAAGTTTTATTAAAAAGTCTCCACTGCCTATGCCAGTTCCTTTATTGCAGTATTTAACTTTAATATACGAAGGGCCATCGTAATAAATATCATCTATTGTTAGATCGGGCTGACTGGCCGAAACAATACTGAAATAGTTATCAGATTCATCAGAAGAGTAAGTGTACCCTTCTTCTAATTGATATGTGGTCATTCTGATCTTATAATCATCAGCAATATTAATGACACCAACACTAGATGGAGTATAAGAGTATTTAGCCGGGCTTGCTGGAATCTGCCTACCAATTTCTCTTACCCTTCCACCACCAACAAGATAGATAGTGAATGCTTTTACTCCTTGCGAAGACCAAGCTATATCATAAGTATTCTCAAGTATCCATTTTTCTCCTCCATTGGGGGAGGTGACATTGACCGTAGCAGGAATTTTTACACAAGCGCCATTTGAGCAACCGTTAGGGCAGATATATTGCTTAGCAATATCAGGATTATCTCCGCAATAAACCTCCGCTAGAGTTACTCCATCATATCTACAACCATCTGTGGAGGATCTTTGAACACCATTCTCATCAGTCCAAGTTACCGTCCCTTTTACATAATAATCCTTCCCCTCATCTGAATCAGTACAAGTAGTCACTACTTCAACAATACCGAAATCAAGTGAATCAGAATAAACAGTATAATTAACTTCTCCAATGACAGGGGTCAGGGTAGCCGTAGTGTTAATTAACGCGCCGGAAGTATTAGTAAACTTTAAATATAAAGAGGTATTTGTTGAAAATTTCCTGTCATTCTCACCACAGGAGAAGTTTGCTCCGGTAACCGCATTGGTAATAGTAAGCCCAGAATGACAAGGTATAGAAAATCTAACATTATCGGCTCTCGTGGTTGTCCAAGAGAATTTTACTGATCCACTATAAGCATCGGTTTCCGTGTAGTTAAAAGAGGTAATTGAGGGGGTAGTAACTTCTTTCTCTTCACAAACATCCATTGTACCAACCTGGCCATATTTTCCTCCTACATTCTGAGCACAATAACCAGTATTACAATCTGAATCTCTATCACAATCTCCTTCTCCAGCTGAACATTGACAGGTTGGAGAACAATAATCCCAAGACCATAAATCTGAATTGTGACAGGTTGTAGTGGTTGCTTCAACAATACTGAAATAGTTATCGCTTTTATCGCTTATTGAGGTATTTTCTGTGTCCCAAATATTTATTTTATAATTACTAGCCGGCGTTAAGTCTCCTATCGTCCAAGAATAATAACCTTGAGAAGCCGAGACACTATAAGTTAAATGCCAACCCTGACTTTCTTTTTCTAATTCAATCATCACTTTATCTATTTCAGTGCTTTCCCAAGTAATATTATAGGTCTGCCCTTCTATCCAATTTTCTCCTCCATTAGGAGAAGTAACAGTGATAGAAGGAGTCGGCTGTGTAAGGCAAGCTCCGCTCTGACAGCCGTAGGGACAGAAAGTCCTATCTACATTTACCAATCCAGAACAATTGGTTCCTGTTGCCGCATTACATTTTCTTTTCGTAGCATATCCTGTTCCATCCGCTAGATTTTCACAATAATCTTCATAAAAATACCCGCCACATGTAACCCCTGTTTTAGTGGTTTCTCGTACACAAGTAACTGAGGTGCTTGGCGCTGAGACAATATCGAAGTAATTATTACTGTTATCAGCGATTTGTTGGGAATAAGAAGAAGCGTCTCCAGTTTTCACAATTCTTATTTTGTAATAATTCCCAGCAGAAGCTATAGAACCTCCTTTTAAATGACCCAATGGCCATGAATACCAGCCGAGCCAAGCGGAAATATTCTCATCTATTATTTGAGTAAACGGACCACCAGCATAAACCTGACGGTTATCTCCTGCCCATTTTTCTAGATGTATATCTACTTTATCTACATCGGTTGAATTCCAAGTAATATTATATGTGCTTCCAAAAGTCCACTTTTCCCCTCCATTAGGAGAAATGATGGTAATGGAAGGAGCAACTTCCTCTTTCTCTTCACACACATCCATTGTACCAACCTGGCCATATTTTCCTCCTACATTCTGAGCACAATAGCCAGTATTACAATCCGCATCAACATCACAATCTCCTTCTCCAGCATCACCCTTACAATCTGCTGAACAATAATCCCAGTCCCAGAGAGAAGTAGAGTGGCAATCCTCAGAAGAAGAAACTACTGTAAAATAATTATCACTTTCGTCATCTATTGTTATGTCTTCCTTTGCTTTAATCCATATTTTTACGTTATTTCCAGGAACGCAAGTATCGCTAGACTTAATCTGCCAAGCGTATTTTCCAAGAGAAGCATTGATGTCTTGTTCTACTAATTTTAGGCATCCTCCTCCAGTTACTATCTCATCACAAGATATATAAATGTTTACTTTATCTATTCTAGATGATTGCCATTGAATATCATAATTATTGCCTGCCATCCACTCTTCTCCTCCATTAGGAGAAGTGACAGTGATGGATTTGGTCGTTGCTGGAGTCACTGCGCCGCAGCCATAAAGTTCATTTAATTTAGCCCTGGTGGTTCCTCCTACAAAACCAGTTCCATGAATTAAGCCCCAGGAAGTTAAAACGTCTTCTTTATACTTTTCCTGAAAACCAGTTACTGCAGAAGCAGTCTTTTCTGAAAAATAACTGCTTGGAGACGATAAAGTGTAATCAACATCAAATCCTTCTTTTAATAAAGCATTATTCAACGCCGAAACTTCATCTCCACTATCTCCAATTCTTAAATTAACATTAAAATTATGACACCAAGCTACTTCTTCTCCTCCAACTTCTTTAAGTTGTTTTTGAAGTTGAGTAATTTGTTCTTGAAGTGTTTTGATTTGAGCCAAAATTTCCTCAGTCGTTAAAGCTTGAACTTGAGGAATATTAATTAAAAAAGGCGAAACAAAAACGCCTAAAAAAATGATGGTTAGAACAATTTTTTTAATATTCATTATTTTAAAATAATTAATAATATTTTTATTTAAAATTTATTTAAAACCTTTATTTTTTTTAATATATTTTATGAGTTTTGTCAACTTTATAAATTAACTACCTTCCGAATCTAAAAAGAAGATAAATTAAGCTTACAATAAAGATGGTTGTTATTTCTATTATAGATATTTTTCTCTGGGCTAAAAAATCTCTAATAATGGTTCTGGTGGAATAAGCTCCCATACCTAGGAGAAATGAAAGAGCGCCTAATAGAAAGTTATAATCCTTTAAAATTTCTAGAAAGAGAAAATTCATTAAAGAAAAAGCTGCAGAAATAACATAAACATCTTTTGTCTTAAAAAACTTTAAAAACGAGATTCTACTTAATTTTTCTCTATCTATTTTGACAAAAGAAGTATTTTTTATGTGAAAACAACAAACATAGGATATATAAAAAACCGTTAGAAGTGTCCCTATCCAATACAAGAAATAAAAAGCAGTTTTAGAGATATGAAAAAAACTGATTGGAACTAAAATACCAAATAAAACAAAAGGTAAAAAAACCTTGAATATAACTTTATCTTTTTCTCTTATCTCAAGTCTAAATGATTTTCCTTTAGATAATGACATTAGTCAAGTCTTTTTTATTCCAAAAACCTAAAAGTAGAAAGCATTTCATTGGAAATTGATTCATAATTCCCATTCTCTCCTTCCTCTCCTTTCCCGATTAGTAAAACGTTTTGATTGTCTAAAGGTATATAGAAGAACTCCGCATTAAAGTCATTTTTATCAACAAAGACAAAACCAGACTTACCTCCGATAGTAATCGTTGACTCGCCAAACTGAGGTTCTTTTTTTTCTAATTGGACATATATTTCTCTAAGCTGCTCCTTGTAATCGTTAATACTATTTTGCAAAAGCTCTAAACTGCCTTTAAACATAGAGACCCTAAAACTAAAATCAATAACATTGTGTCTACCTATTAAAAAAAATAATGTTTTCTCGTTGCCAAAAAAGGGAATACCTTGAAAAGAAGTATTTGCAATCAAACTAGGAGAATACTTAAATTCAAACCCATATTCTTCATTTTTGTAAGTTTTCCAATCGGAGGTTCCGACTGGTTCAACAATGCTAAAAAATTCATCCGATCTATCAGAGATAGAATAATTGTAGTCAGATTTTACGATTCTTATTTTAAAATAATTATTTGGTTGCCGAAGAGCGGGCGGTAAACTTTCCAATGACATTGAAAAGGAATATTTACCAAGATTGGCAGGAATGTTCTCTGCCATTCCTCCTGAAGTAGGCCATCCGGCTTCCGGCGTTTCCCAATTCTCAAGAACAATATTTACCTTCTCTATACCAGAAGAGTTCCATTTTATCTCATAAGTATCTTCGATTATCCATTTTTCACCTCCATTGGGAGAAATTACTTTAATATACGGTTCCTCTTTTTTAGTTCCAATAAATCTAAGGGTAGAAAGCATCTGATAGTATTCTATTTCAGAACCGTTAATTAATATAATGATATAGGCAGTCGAGTCTTTTATAACACCTGTTTGGTGAGTAATACCCGTATATCCGCCAGCAAAATTTTCGTAACTCATTTCTATTGCCTTTTTACCAGAAACTATTGTATCTTTCCAAGTTATTTCTAAATCCGGAAGGGTTAGTTTTTCTATCGGTTCCTGCATCAAAGACCTTAACTCATTTAGAGAAGAAACATTTTCTTTTATTGAAATTCTATAATAAAACATAACAGGATTTCCTATAGTTATTTCTTTCATCTGATCTGCTTCATATACCTTGCTGTAAGAAGGAGAATATTTTATTTCGTACCCATATTCTTCATTTTTGTAAGTCTCCCAATTAGCAACTTTTTCTCTTTCCTCTTTTGTAACATTTTCAAAATATGGAAAATTAATCCTTCCAACTTCGTTTCCTTTTGAGTCAAAAGCAATGGCAAGAAGATTAGATACGGTTTGGTCTGAAGGAAAAGCAAAAAGCCAAGACTCTCCTTTTTCTTCCAGATATGCTTTTTCTCTTTTTACAGCAGTTCCTATTGGAACATCTTCTCCACTTTCTGCAGGAGTAGCCCAAAATTCAACTTTACCCAAATTGAAACCATTTACTTGTATTTTCGTTCCTTCTTTATATTCAACAACTCCTGATTGTCCTTCGTGTATAACCATATAATCGTCACCGACTGGAATAAATAACCAAGGATTTGACTCATTAAGTGCGACCACGGGTGATGCTTTCTGGTAAATCAAAATTGCTCCACCAATGATAATGGCAAGAATAACTATAATCCAAATCCAAATTTTAGAAAAATCTTGATTGTTCACAATTTCGATTAATTATTATTTCATTAAAATATCCATATTAATAAACTAATTACAAGGATTGCAAAAATTAAGGTTATTATGGTTAAAATTAGGAGATTCTTGATTCTTTGTTTGGTTGGAACAAATTCCTTAACTCCTCCCTTTAATGCTTCGTCAATAGCTTGATAGGGATGCAGCGGGAAGAAAATTACAGCTTTAGTGCGGAACCAAATCTGAAATTCCCGCATTCTTGTTTTCAGTTTTTTAGGTCCTAAGAAACCAGCGACAATCAACATCCACAAAGCTCCTATCAATATAAAGATTATGAATCCTATATTAGAAAAGAAACCAGGCAATACAAATCCAAGAACCAATAAAATACATAGACTTAATAAAATTAAAGTATAGAGAAGAAAATTAGATTTCATATTTTTTATTCCAAAAACTTAAAAGTAGAAAGCATTTGGTTTAAAATCACGGATTCTTTTTCTTGGTCAAAATCGGGCAACTGACTATACTGATTGTAGCCAAGTCTGAAAGTCAATTTAAAAGCTAAATCACCTTTCATTGTGCAATATTCTGTTGCAACGGCACGTCCTTGCATCCCCGCAAAGTCGCCGCTGACATCGCTTTTGATAAATTTTATTCCATTAACAACGAGAGAACCAATATTATCATCAGAAACACAAGAAGCGGGAATTTCAGCCCCATAATGAAATTCAGTTGCTGCTACATGTATCTGTAGTATTTTACTAACTAATTTAGTTTTGTTCTCGGCAAAGGGGACTTGCATGAAAAACCAACCTGTGTCAGCATCTATATCCGTGATTTTTGTTCCTTCGGGATATTTAATTTCAAACCCCCATTTTTCACTTCTATAAGTTTTCCAATTAGTGGTTTCGTCTTTCTCTACAATACTAAAATAATCATCGCTTGAATCCAGAATATCAGGAGCATCAGGAGTATATTGCACTACCGTAACACTGCATTTATCTCCTATTGCTTGATTAGAAGGAATAGTCCAGTCATAAAAGCCAGGATTATTTGGAAGAATAGCAATTGCCTCATCTTCTCCTCTAAAGTAGCTGAGACGAATTGTAACATGGTCTATTCCTTCAGACTCCCAGGTTATTCGATAAGTATTACCTCTAACCCATCTCTCACCTCCGTTGGGAGAAATTACTTTAATGTATGGTTTTTCTACTACTTTCGGTACTTTCACTTCTTCTCTCGGCATCCAATACTGCCAAGCTAAAATTCCTCCGGCAATAAAAACAGCAAGAGCAAATATAATCCAAATTTTAGAAAAAGCATATTGCTTCATAATTTTAAATATTATTTTTTTTAATACATTTTAATTATTTTATCAATCTTTTTGAATTTCTGGTTGGAAAGAATCATTGATCTTAATATCGATTGGAATTACTTTATTTATTTTACCATTTTCAATTAAAACCTTAACTATTTGTCCTTTCATAGTTTCTTCTGAAAAAGCTTGGTCAAAAACAAAATTGCCTAAACTGTAGAAAATCCATCCATTTTTGTATTCTTCGTATGGCTGAACAACATGAGGATGGTGGCCAATGACTAAATCAGCTCCAGCATCTATCGCCATTTTAGAAAAATCCTGTTGAAACTGGTTTGGTTCAGTTTCATATTCTATTCCTGCGTGTAGAGAAATAATTAAAACATCAGATTCTTGTTTAGCGTTTTTGATATCTTCTTTAATCTTGAGAAAATCGTTCTCATCTATCCAGGCTATTCCCGGATTATTTGATCCAGCTCTCCAACCATAGGGTCCTAAGTTGGTA
>Ga0265594_1003337_pt1 | contig 10743 bp, 13 predicted proteins | sample saktaG_11_FD_190147 | JGI IMG/M metagenome (GOLD analysis project Ga0265594, IMG submission 190147) | Saline water microbial communities from Sakinaw Lake, British Columbia, Canada - sak_2011_5_24_80m | ecosystem: Environmental > Aquatic > Non-marine Saline and Alkaline > Saline ... | reverse complement strand
GTTATGTAGCATACTGTTTGAAATGATTTGTTTGTTTCGTCCCGCGTGACATTTTTGGTGTTTTTATTTATTAGATGTTATCATGAAGTATTCGCTTGGAACAATAGCAATAGTGCTAATAAGTATTATGATTATTCTTTGCAAAGGATCATTGAATATCAAGAGTAATGCAATGTAAAACACGATTAATATTATTGAAACGTAAATAAAACCATGTGCAAGTCTCTTTTTATAAGCAAATACTGCTGATAGAATTATTGAAATTGGGACAATAATAATAAACAAACCATACAGTAAGTCAAACATTCCGTGTAGTTCGCTTGATAATGGATTTCCTTGTGCGAATAATGTTCCACTAATTGCTCCAAGGGCCAGGAATAATAAAACAATTATTCCGTCTAAAACTAATATAATTCTTCCTAATAGGTCATAATCAAAAGACTCATTTTCTTTCCTATGGTTTGTGTGTGGTTTAACCAGTACTTTGTGTTCAGTAAAGGTAGTTGTTGTAGTTGTCTTGGTTGTTACTGGTTTTGGCAATAATTTTACTTCAGTATTTCTTTTTACAGAAATTGATTCTGCAATTTCTTTTGCTTTTCTTTTTCCATTTATTTCAGCAATCTTTTTTTGTATTAATTCTTTTGCTCTGATTAAGTCACCGGGATAAATATACAAACAATTAATACCGCTTTCTTCATATGCCCCGGCTTTTTCCATGAACCGGGCTCTTTCTCTTTTTTCCATTGCTTTATTTTTCTTGTTATTCCAACTACCAAAATACTCTATAATTAGGTTATATTTTTCTAAATAAAAATCAGGAACACGAAAGTTTTTTGCATCCTTGCTCAAAAAAATCTTTTTCTTTCTGTCATATTGTAGATTTAGTTCTTTGAGAATTTTTTCGATTTGTTTTTCTCCGTCAATGTTTTTTCCCATGTCAAAATAAGGCTTTTTTAGTTTAAATATTTAATGCTTTCAACAAACCCGAAATAAAAGTAGCATTTTTTGCGGTTTATTTTTTAGCTAAATTAGATTTTTTTTATTTAGTTTTTTTGTTCTTGATTACTTTGGCTTCTGTACGTATCTCAGTAAGTAGTTTTTCTCTTTCTTGGGGGGCATTTGTTGGAGGTTTACCACTTTCAGAAACAAATATTCCGATTGTTGTAAGTATGTTTGAGAAAAGAATTACTAAGAATGCGATTGCTGTAATCTGGCTTATTACACTGGATGTGAATGGGGTTCCAGCAATTGTGTCCAAACCCATACTAATTGGAAGCGAAACAAGTACTGCTGCAGCTAGGCCACGAGCACTCATAGTAGTAATCAAAGTTTGGTCCATAGTAAAAATTGGTTTTACTTTTCTCAATACAACTGCGCCAAAATATCGTGCAACAAATATTAACACTATTATTCCTCCTGAAATAATTAATATTGTTGGAGTCAAATAATCTAATTGGAATAAAATTCCTAAATAAACAAAGAAGAAAGTTTTAACAAGGAAAGAAATCTCGTTTTGGAAGGATTTTATTTTTGTATCAACACTTCTCTTTGTTAATCTTAACATTGTTGTAATATCTTCACTATTTCCTAGTACTATTCCAAATACTAATGCAGCGATTGCTCCATTTCCACCAACAAATTGTACTACCGCATACAACAAAAGCAGCGCTGCAATTGTAATCAAGTATTCATATGGTCGTCCTTGTAAAAATGCCAGTATTTTTAACCAGATTAAACCAAAAACAAAACCAAGTATTGCTGCAATACTAAAGTTTGCAACAATTCCTGCCGCTATCGCATCTATTGAAATTGTTCCTAGTAAAAAAATTTCTCCAATAGCTACTGCAGTAATAACACAAAGAGAATCTGTTAGAGCAGATTCTAAACTTAACAATGTTTTTGTTTCTTCTTTTGCAGAAGTACTATTCACAAGAGGAATAACTACCGCCGAACTTGTTCCGCCAACAATTGCCCCAATAAACAAACTCAATAATGGATTAAACGGAATCAATCCTGCTAAACCAAACAAAGAAAGCAATCCTACTGTAAGAGCCATTGTTAAAACAAATACTAATACAGTAAAACTCATTGAACCTGTGAGCGCTTTTATTGCCTTGAAAAAGTTTAAATGAAGTCCACCTTCAAAAAGAATCATTATTAACGCAAATCCAGCAAAAAAAGGAAGGAATGATTGAAATATTCCAAGTTCGCTTGGACCAATTATTCCTACTCCTAATTGAGTAGCTATTGGTCCAATAAGAAGTCCAATTACAAGTAATATAATAATTTCAGAGATTTTTGTTTTTTTGAAGAATATTATTCCAAAATAACCAATAATGATTATTGCTGCAAAAGTCAAGAATGCTAACTCTACTGAAACCAATTTATTACCCCTTGTCTGAACAATAAAGAGGATTTTGAAATAAAAACCTATGCTCTAAGTAAACAAAGTAATATTTTCAAACAAAGTAATATTTTGCTTAATTTGTAGTATTCCATAACATGTCAAAATATGCCCTAAATGAATTAGCTAGTTTATCATTTTCTAAAACAAATGCCGTTGGCACTTCATCCCATAATGCAATCAAAACCTTGTCTGCATAAATGTTGATTACCGCGGGGGTTGAAAATTCTTTTGGAATAAAGCGAACCTTTGTGAGTGCCTCTTTTTGTCTGTCCTTTCCAATAGTGTCTTTGAATTCTTCATTGACAAGTACTCTTACTTTTATTTTTGATTCGATTCTTTTTTGATGGTATTTTTGTGTAAACCTTCTAAACCTATCAAGAATTTCGGGCAGAGGGCTTACTGAGAATATTAAGTATTCTCTTTCATCAGCATTTTTTATGATGTCATCAAATGCACTTTTCATTCCGTTCCATCCTTCAAAAATCTTTGAAGATTCTTTTTTTTCAGCAACATTCATTTTTGAGAAAAGCAAGGGTAAGAGCTTTTCTACATTTTTTTCTTGTTCTGAAAGAATTTGTTTCTTTTTTCCTAAATAATCTAATAGTCTTTCTGGCGAACCTGCTTCAAACACTTTTTTATTATTTTTTATTGTGTGGGCAACCAAACCTTTGTTGATTAATTGATCTAAGCAAAAATAAATAGTTGATTTTTGTAAATTGGTTTTTTCAGTGATTTTTCCTGTTGTTGCTGCCCCAACTTCCAACAGAGAAAGGTAGATTTTTATTTCTCCCTTAGTTAAACCAATATCTTCTAAGAATTGTGCATTTGTTTCTTTAATCATTAAAAAATAATAAAACAAAACTAATATAAAGTATTCCAGTAGCTGGAATACTCTTTCTTATTAAGTTTTAATGGGGCAATTAGTTCACAATCGAGGTGAGCAAAAAAATGAATAAAAATTATTTAATAATTGCAGTAATAATTGGAATAATTATCGTGGTTGGGATTTTATTGTTACCACAAACCCCTAATGAAAAAACACAAATATCAGTAAGGTTTCCAATACCAATATATGAGGCCTCAGAGACTCCTTTCTTTGTTGCGCAGGATTTGAATTATTATACAGATGAAGGATTAGATGTAACTTTTAATTTTGGTTCTCCCGAAGCAAATCCTGTAAGTATGGTGGCGTTAGGTAGTGACGAATTAGGAATTTTGGGCGGCCCAGACACATTAATAAACGCAATATCTAAGGGAAATGAATTCAAAGCATTAGCCGTAATGCATGAAAATGCAAATCTTGCTGGAATAATAACCCTAAAAGAAAGTGGTTTAGAAAGAATAACTGATTTAGAAGGAAAAAAGATTGGTTTCTTTTATGGGCACATATCAACAGACATATTAAGAGCATTATTTCATAAAGAAAATATCACTGTTCATGAAGTAGATGTTGGATTTGATTATTCACAATTAATTTCAAAGAAGATTGATGGCCAATGGGCATTTATTTCAACAGCAGGGTATAGTCTTGAACAGAAAGGAGTTGAAATAAATTTTATTCCTGCATCGGATTATGGAATAAATTCGCACGGTTGGACAATTTTTGCAAAGGAAGAATATATACAAAAAAATCCCGAAGTTGTTGAAAAGTTTTTGAGAGCAACTTTTAAGGGAATGGAATATACAAAGAAAAATCCAGAAAAAGCTATTGAAAGTCTTTTGAGCCGAGATGTTAAATTAGATAAGCCTCTTGAACTAAAGAGATTAAACTTGTACAATTCAGCAACTTCAACACAACCTTTTGGAAAAATGACTCAAGAAATGTTTGATGAAACAACACAAAGATTGTTTGAAGAAGGAATTATTTCAGAATTTATTCCTGCTGAAGAAATTTTTGACGCAAGTTTTATAAATAAAATAAACGAGCGTGATTAATTGATTAAAATAAAAGATCTTTCCAAGGAATTCCTTGGAAAGGAAAAATTGCAAGTACTAAGAGACATTGATTTAGAAATAAACAAAGGAGAATTTATTGCTCTTATTGGGCCCAGTGGTTGTGGGAAGACAACCTTGCTAAATATTATTGGCGCACTTGAAGAACCCACAAAAGGAAAAATCGCATTTTCTGATTCATCGCCAGAATTTGGATTTGTTTTTCAGAACCCTGCATTGCTTGATTGGAGAACTGTTGAAGAAAATATTCGTTTGCCTTTGGAAATAAAAAATAACCAAAAAAATATTGACGAAATGTTATACCTTGTTGGTTTAACAAAATTTCGAGAGTATTATCCTGGACAATTATCTGGAGGAATGCAACAAAAAGCAGCTATTGCAAGAGCACTTATTTTTGATCCGGAGATTTTGTTAATGGACGAACCTTTTTCTTCTCTTGATGAATTCACAAGAGAACAAATGACATTAGATTTACAAAAAATATGGTTAAGGACAAAAAAAACTATTTTATTTGTAACGCATAATATTGAAGAAGCAGTTTTTCTTGCAGACAAAGTTGTTATACTTTCAAATATTCCTGCAATAACAAAAAGAGTAATTAAGATTGATATTGATCGGCCGAGAAAAATATCAATAAAAAATAAAGAAGTTTTTAGGGGGTATGTGAAATGGATAAAAGAAGTATTGAAAGAATAAAAAAATATTTACTTGCCCCAATAACATTAAGTATATTTATTATTTTGTGGGAAATAGTGGCTTTACTAAATATATTCGATGCGTTAATTCTTCCTTCGCCAAGTAGCATTGTAATGGCATTTATACAAAATTTTAATGAATTATTATTTCATTTAACAATAACTGCTTTTGAGTCAGTACTTGGTTTTGGAATTGGAGTAATAATTGCATTTTTATTTGCAATTATTTTTATTTATTCAAAAGACGTAAAATCGGCTTTGCTTCCATTTGCAATTGCATTAAAAGCAACTCCTTTAGTTGCTTTAGCGCCATTGGTTATTTTGTGGTTTGGAAATGAAATTTATTCAAAAATTGTTATGGGGGCAATGATTGCATTTTTTCCAGTGTTAATTAATTCTCTTGATGGATTAAGCGTGGTTGAAAAAGAAAAAATTAATTTAATGAAATCGTATTCAGCAACAAAACTATAGATTCTTTTAAAATTAAGAATACCCAATTCTACACAATTTGTTGTTTCTTCGCTTAAAGTTTCTTCAACATTAGCTGTTGTCGGGGTAGTAATTGGAGAATTTACTGGCGCGACAATGGGTTTAGGGTACATAATAATTAATTCACTATATTATTTAGAAACCCCATTAATGTTTGCAGCAATAATATTAATCTCTTTATGGGGAATAACTTTCTATGGCGTAATTGTTTTAATTGAGAACAAATTCAAAAAAGGGAATTGTCATAAAGAAGAATAAATTTTATCTCTAACCAAGAAGCTTTTTGTTATTTGGCTATTTTTTATTTCCACCAAGTAGCTTTTCCCAGTCAAATACAAAGAAAGCAATTATTGCAATTACTCCAATTAATTCAATCATGATTGTCCAAAGAGTAGCAGTTCCTTCGACAGTTGCTCCAAGAGAAGAAAATATTTTTTCAGTAGTAAAAACCAAGAACAAATAACTTATTGTTCTTCCAACAAAAAAACCAACAACAACTTCTCGCATTCTTGTTTTTGTTGCGCCAACCGCGATAAAAAGAGCATTTGAAGGTAAGGGACTTAATGCAAAAAGCATTGTAAACAAAAATTTGGATAATGGTTTTCCTTGTAGTTTCTTTTGTAACAATTCCATTTGTTTCTTTTTCTTTTTTGTTCCAAATCTTTCAAAAAAAGTTCCAGATAATTTAGCTAAACAATACCTCCCTGCGGTTGAAGCAGTAACTCCAATAAAAACAAGTAAGAAAATGTTTTGAGGATTTGTTATATAAAAAAACGATAATGTCAACCAAGTTGGTGGCATAAATGCAGGAACTAAATTAATGAGAAAGACAAAAATCCATTCAAACAAGAGAACATCTATTCCAATCATGACATATTAACAAAAAGCAGGTATAAAATCCTTTTTATTGAAAGAATAAATATGGAAAACTCTATGAAACAAACAAGGATTAAAAAACTAGAAATTGGTTCAGGTAACAAACCAACAAAAGGATATGTTCATTTTGATATTAGGGGTGATGTTGGGGCTGATTTTGTTGGGAATGCAACAAAACTTCCTTTCAAGAACGAAGAGTTCGAAGAAGTTTTTTCTCGTTTTTTTCTTGAGCATTTACCAAGAACAAGAGCAAAATTAGCATTGAAAGAAATGTTTCGTGTTTTAAAAAAAGAAGGAAGGTTAGAAATAATCGTCCCAAATTTAGAATATTTTTGTAAAATCTTTTTAGAAGAAAAAGGACAAAAGAAAGAATGGGCATTAAACAAAATATATGGTTTTGAAAAGTACCAAGAAGACCACCATTTTTTTGGTTATGATGAAGAAATTCTCGCAACTTTTTTGAAGGAAGCAGGCTTCAAAGAAATAAAGATGATTGAAAGTAAAGAAAAAGAAGAACAATACTTGGCAATGGAAGCAACAAAATAATCTTGGTCGAGTAATTTCACGATAAGTACCCTAATTTTTTTATAATGTCTTGATTTTTTACGACTAACAAATTAATTTAGTTTAAAAACTCTTCTTTTTTAATTTCTTACATGCACGAAAAAAAATTGTTGATACTTTCATTAATAGTATTATTAATTTTCTTTATTGGGTGTACAACTACGAATGGTGATAATTTGAGTGATAATAATGATGATAATTTTGGTGATTCTAATGGTCCAAACCAGTTTAATAACTTAGATCAATTCAGAAAGGTACGGGTTGGGGACAATGTTTCTGTACATTATATTGGAAAGTTTGAAGATGGAAATATATTTGATTCTAGTATTGGAAAAGATGCATTAACTTTTACTGCTGGAGCAGGACAAATGATTAGTGGTTTTGACAAAGCAGTTATTGGGATGATGGTGGGAGAAAACAAAACAATTACTTTGCCTCCTGAAGAAGCATATGGCGAAGCAAGACAAGAACTCATAATTATTTATGATAAAAACAATATCCCTGATTTTGATAATTGGGAAGTTGGGATGGATATCGTTGCAGGAAATGGGACTCCTGGAAAAATTATTGCAAAAGACCAAAACACTCTGACAATTGATTATAATAGCAAAATGGCGGGGAAAACACTTATTTTTGATATATTACTAGTTTCAATAAACAATTAGTCTTGAGAGTTTCAATAAATAATTAATCTTGAGAGTTTCAATAAACACTTAATCTTGAGATTTAGTATTTTTTAATGACTAGCCAAGAATGTCTTTTTAATAACTATCGATATTTGTTTTTTCATGACAAAAGCATTATTAGTATATTATAATTTTGGAGAGGTTCCAAAAATAATAAACAAATTAGAAGAACTTTTTAAAAACAAGAATATAGAAGTAAAAAAAGAAGAAGTAAGACTAAAAGAAGAAATAGAAATAAAAAGGCAATTTAAGAAAGAAAAAAAACTTATTTTAAATAACAAAATAAATTCTCTAAAAAATGTAGAATGGGTTATTGTTGGAACACCAATTGTTTCTTTTACTTCTGTGCCTGCAATAAATGTTTTCATACGTTCTTTGCCTGATCTAAAAAACAGAAAAGTTGTTTTGTTTGCAACAGGAATTGGTTTGCCTGGCAGGGCAATAAAAAAAATGTCTTCTTTATTATCAATGAAGAATGGAAAAGTAGTTTCTTCACAAGTATTTTCTAGTATATTCGAATTCGATTCTAAAAAACTAAGAGAAGTTGATTCTTTTTTCGAAAAATTTATTTCAAACACAAAATAATCTTTTGTGGGACATTAACTTCTTTTTGTTATTAACTTTTTTTTATTATTGAACTTTTTTTATCTTCCAAAGTCTAGTTGATCAAAAACTTCTTCTTCAAAAATATCGTTAGCAGATTTTCTTTGTTTTGAGGTTTTTGCTTGTTTAGCGATTTCTTTAGCTCCTTCTTTTAGTTGTTGTTTTATTTTTTGTATTTCTTCGCTTTTTTGTATTGCCTTTATTTTTCCTTCAATAGAAATTATCTCTGCTTTTATTTCTGAGCCAATTTTTTTGAAAGTGTTTTCATCAATCCTTCTTTTATAAAAACTTTTTTCTGCTACTTGTAATTCGTGTACCTTGCCTTGCTTTTGTTTTAATAATTGGGATAAAACTTTTTTCTTATCACGAGAAATTGCATCAATTTGTTTTACATCAGCTTCCACAAGCTTGTCTTTTTTTTCTGAATCAAGATCGGCCTCAATTCTTATTAATTCAGCATTCTTTTTTCTAGAAATATCATCAAAAGTATTCTTGTCTATTCTATTTTTTAGAAATTGCTTTTCTGCTTCTTTTAATTCTTGTACAATTTGCTCTCTCTTTTCCTGTAAATCATGCGGAACATGTTTTTCTCTGTCTTTTTCTTGTTTTTTAGTCTTATCCCTTGGCGTCTTATTTCTATTTAACACAATTAACAATACAATAAGAATCACGATTAATATTGTGGGCGGGCCAAGAAGAATTGTTTGGCCAAATTCGTTAACTAGTTCACTTGGAATAACTCTTTCTAGGAAAGGGATTGATATTATTGCTGCCAGTATTAAGATAATAATTACAATACTGCTCTTCTTTCTTTTCATGAAAGAATAATTGTTTTCAATAATAAAAGCTTTTTCTTCAGCGTAAGAATTAAATAAAGCAAACAAGTATACTAGATAGCATGAATAGAATAGATAAGACAGTTAAAGACATAAAATCCCTTAAAATACAAGGCGCATCAAAAATAAGAGAAAAAGCAGTGACGGCACTAGTAAAGTCAGTTGCCTTGTCAAAGGCGAGTTCTCCGGAAAGATTTAGAAAAGAATTTCTTTCAAATACAAAGAAATTGTTTTTTGCTAGACCAACAGAACCAGCATTAAGAACTGCTTTGCGAATTTTTAAAAAGAGTATTGCGAAAAAAGATTTGTCTGTTGAAGAAATGAAGAAAATTATTAGAACAACAGATGAAAACTATGAGTTGGAAAGAAAAAATGCAATGAAACAAATGGCACGTTATGGTGCTAGATTAATTCCAAGAGGATCAATTGTTATGACGCTTTGTCATTCTCACTCTGTTGTAGAAACTCTGATTAAAGCAAAGAGAAATATTGCAAAAGTTTATTGTTGTGAAACAAGACCATTGTACCAAGGAAGAATTACAGCAAAAGAATTGAGTGATGCGGGTTTAGATGTTACTTTGATAATTGATAATGCTGCTTCAACTGTTCTAAAGGATTGTGATTTCTTTTTTACTGGAGCAGATGCTTTCTTAGCTGATGGGGACATAGTAAATAAGATCGGAACAAACCAAATAAGTATTTTGTGTGACAAGTATGACACAAAGCATTATTGTGTTTGTTCAACACATAAATTCGAGCCGGGAACTTTTTTTGGGAAAGAAGAACCAATAGAACAAAGAGCACCAAGCGAGATTCTAAAAAAGAAGAGTTCAAAAATAAAAATAATGAATCCTGCTTTTGATAGAACAGATTCTGGTTTAATAGAAGGAATTGTTTGTGAAAAAGGAGTTTTTACTTCAGAAGTACTTGCATCAAAAATGTATGGTGAACTAAGACTAGACAAACACCATGAAGATTTTTTGAAACTCTAGTTTTTGATAAATCCCTTGCTAGTAGAAGCAATTAAAAACTTTCCAGCTTTTAATTTAGTTATGGATGTAACTACTAAAGTAGAGAAAATAAAAAGTTTTGCTGAAGAGATTGTTACTGAGCAAGAACTAGTTAATTTATTTGAAACTAAAGATCACCCTGTGATGTATGATGGTTTTGAACCTTCAGGAATTGCTCCAATTCACTTTGGTTTATTAAGGGCGGCTAACTTAAAAACAATGTTAGAAACCGGTGTGAAATTCAAGTTATGGATGGCTGATTATTTTGGTTTTATTAATAATAAATTGGGCGGGGATTTGGAATTAATTCAAACTGCTGGAAAATATTTTATTGAAGTTTGGAAAGCTTGTGGGATAGATATTGATAAAGTTGAGATTGTTTGGGCAAGTGAAGCAATGGACAGTCTAAAATACTGGGACAGAACCTTAAAAATAGCAAAACAGGTTACTCTTAATAGAATAAAAAAATCTGTTACTGTTTTAGGAAGAAAAGAAGGAGATGCTTTGAGTTTTGCTCAATTAATGTATCCCGTAATGCAAGTAAATGATATTTTTGAATTAGAACTTGACGGTTGTCAAATGGGAATGGACCAAAGAAGAGCAAACATGCTGGCAAGAGATGTT
>Ga0265594_1003335_pt1 | contig 10744 bp, 7 predicted proteins | sample saktaG_11_FD_190147 | JGI IMG/M metagenome (GOLD analysis project Ga0265594, IMG submission 190147) | Saline water microbial communities from Sakinaw Lake, British Columbia, Canada - sak_2011_5_24_80m | ecosystem: Environmental > Aquatic > Non-marine Saline and Alkaline > Saline ... | reverse complement strand
TGATAGCTTTGCAACAGGGTAGGTCTTCACCATGTAAGGTTTGAGAGTGTTTTCCGGAAAAATGAAACGCTATACGGGGAAAAAAATTAAATAATCGTGATTCCAACCACTAACTGCGAAAGTTGGGCTAATGAGCAGAACGGTTGCGTTTTTCCATTGACGGCCGGCTGTCAATCGGTGATGATATTCGGGATTGAGGTTCCCTCGCTTAAAATTAAAGTAATGCCGGAAACGGTTTTTATCGAAAACATTTGAAAGGGATTCAGCCATGCGTAGATCCAGTTTTATTTTGATGACCGTAATTTTGTTCAGCTCTCAGCAGGCGTTTTCGCAGAAGGCCCCGACTGATAATCCGAAGGATTTCAAGGTCAAGACGTGTTTGCATTCGGTCAGCTATGCCGGTTTCTGGCGGGGGCAGGCCAGGCTGAGCATCGATGATTTTCTGGACAAGGCAAAAGAACTCGGATTCGACGGCGTGATGATTATGGCCAAGAGGCCGCACGTTTCTGTTTTGGATTACGATGCCGCCGCCCGAAGGGCGCTGCGGCGTAAAATAGAAGGCCTCGGCCTCGAATTGGTCTGCCTGGCGGGATATACGGATTTCACAGCGGGCGTCGATAAGGCGGGAATTCCCAACGTGGAAATTCAGGCGGCATACGTCGGAGAACTGGCCAAACTCGCGAAAGATCTTGGGACTGACATGGTGCGAATCTTCACCGGCTACGAACGGCCCGGCGTGCCCTTCGACAAGCAGTATGCACTCGTTGTCGAAGGTTTGAAGCTCGCTGGGAAGCAGGCCGCTGAGTATGGCGTGACACTGGCCGTGCAGAATCATCACGACATTGCATCGCACCACGACACAATGTACTGGCTGCTCAATGAAGTCAATATGCCGAACGTCAAGGCCGCTTTCGACGCCTGGACGCCGACCTTGGAAGGTTTGAGTCCAGAGCAAATCAGGGCCGCCGTCTTGAAGATGAAGCCTTTTATCGTTCATACGACCGCGGCGCAGTATGTACGGCAGCCGCGGTTCCATTACGAACACACTATGACGAATTTCATTCAGGATGAGACCATAATCCGGGCCGTGCCGATGGATAGCGGCTTTATCGACTACAAGACTTTTATCAACGCCTTAAAGGAAATCGGCTACCAGGGGTACATCGCGTACGAAATGTGCGAGGTTCTCGACGGCGGCGGTGACATTGAAAATCTGGACAGAACCGCGAAGAAGTTTCTCGAATACGTGAAGGATTTTTAAGCATGAAAATACTTACTCGAAGATCGTTCCTTAAACGTACTACGCAATTGGCGGCATCTACTTTTGCCGTCCCTTATATTGTGCCGTCATCGGCACTGGGTAAGGACGGTTCTACTGCGCCGAGCGAGCGGCTTACGATGGGCGGCATCGGAATCGGCAACCAGGGCATGCACAACCTGAAGAACTTTCTTACCTGTGAAGACCTGCGGGTCCTTGCCGTCTGTGACGTCGATGCGAACCACCGAATCACGGCGAAGAACACGGTCGATTCGGCGTACGGCAACAAGGACTGCTCGGCGTATAATGATTTTCGTGAGATACTCATTCGTGACGACCTTGATACGGTGCTGATAGCGACGCCGGACCACTGGCACGCCATTCTTTCGATCCAGGCCGCAAAGGCCGGCAAGGACATCTACTGCGAAAAGCCGATTTCCCTGACCATTGCCGAAGGCAGGGCCGTGGCCGATACTGTCAAGCGATACGGCACCGTTTATCAGTCCGGCACGCAGCGGCGAAGCAACGCCTGTTTTCGTTTTGCCGTGGACATCGCCCGAAGCGGCATGCTCGGCCGGCTCCACACTCTGCACTGCTATTATCATAACGGCCCGACCTGTCCGCCGCAGAAGCCCGAACCCGTGCCGGTAGGCTTCGACTACGACAGGTGGCTCGGGCCTGCTCCCTTCGAGGCGTACACTCCGAGGCGATGTCACAGCTCTTTTCGATGGCTGTACGATTACTCCGGCGGACAGTTGACCGATCTCGGAGCCCACTTTAACGACCTGGCCCAATGGGCAAACGACAGCCAGCACACGGGCCCGGTAGAATACGAAGGCCGGGCGGAATTTCCCAGGGACGGCCTGTTCAATACGCCGGTTCGTTTCGAGGTCGTCGCAACATACGCCGACGGCGTCAAGATGATCTATCACGACGAGACCGAGCCCGGCAGGGGCCCCAGGGGAAACAAGTTCGTCGGCACCGAAGGCTGGGTCAGCGTCGACGACACCGGCAAAGTCACCGCCTCGAACGATGCGATTATGCAGAAGCTCAAAGTTGCCCAAAGGGGCTATGAATACATGATGGGCCATCATCGCAATTTTCTCGACTGCGTCAAAACACGCCGGGTGCCGATATCCAGCGCCGAGGTCTCGCACCGCACTGTCACGACATGTCACGCCGGTAATATCTGCCTGCGGCTGGGACGCAAGCTGGGCTGGGACCCCGTCGGCGAGCGATTTGTCAACGACGAGACGGCCAACAGGATGCTCGAAAGAGCTAAAAGGTCACCCTGGTCTTTATAGCCCGGTTAAACCTCGATCAAATCCCACAGCCGGTTCAGCGATTCGCTCGTCTTCTTTACCGCTGCATCGGGTTCCATCCGGCGGAGTTCCTGGTCGAACGGCTCGCATTCCACCGGGCCGTCGTAGCCGATTTTCACCATTGCGTTGATGAATCCTTTCAGATCGATCACGCCGGTTGTCACCGGCAGGCAGCGTCTGTTATCCACCTGCTGATCGACGTCGATTCCCGCCGGGGCGTCGTTTACGTGAACGTGGACGACGTCGTTGTTCGACAGTTCGAGCAATTCTTCTACCGTCCCGTGCGAAGTGTACCAGTGCCAACTATCCAGCAATAGCCCTACGTTCCCCGTGCCGATTGCCTCGACAAGTTCCATCATCTCGATCTGGGAGCTAATGAAAGGAAAACGACTTCGTGAGCGGGAGGTCCTCGGCCCGACGAATTCGAGACCCAACCTGATGTCGCTGTCTTTAAGCACCTTGGTGATTTCACGGAAGCGTTTTGTCAGCAGATCGAATTGTTGCCGGTACGTCAGCTCATTGCTGCCCGGCGTAATCCAGGTCGCCACGCGCGTTACGCCCAACTGCCTGAGAAGTCCCGCCTGCTTAGGCAGCCCCGCCATGTCATTTTTGAATCGCTCCTGGTCTCTGCGAAACTCGACGGACAAACCGCCGGCACCGTATCGAACGCCCTTTTCTTTCATCAATCCGAGCCATTCGCGAATTTCCGAGGCGGACTTGTTCTCGAATTCGCCCGTATTGGGGGTAATGCCTTCGAAGCCGTATTTCACTGCATATTCCAATGATTGTTGCTGGTTGGCCCGCACGCCGATATGGCCGGGCGCAAAGTTTTTAAAGAACTTGACTTTCCCCTTGCCCTGCGAGGCCTGAGCGAATGGCCCGGCAAAGTGCAGCGCCGCCGCGGCGGCTATCGCCGACCGGCAGAACGTACGTCTCGATATCGCTTTTGGTTGTATGATTTTTGGCTCGATCATTATCGTTTCTCCAATCCCAGATTTCCCGTATGGCTTTTTGCTCAACTGCGTCGCTGAGCCTGATAGACAACAGAATATCAGCTTTGCCCCGGACATTCAATCTTTCCGGCTCCCGAAATTGGCTTTGATTGGCTTTGTTTTTTTCGTCTCATAGACCCGGTTATTTGCCATAATTTCCTTTCAAATAAGACTTTACGTTAATTCGGCCCAGCACAAATTGGCTTTGTTTTTTCAAATTCCTATTCGCAATACGCATCACGCAGTCCTTGGGACTCCTTACGGAGGACTCAATACGAAATAAATTGGCTTTGATTGGCTTTGTTTTTTCGCCGCACAAAATCGCAAAAATCTTCATAACCCCTTTTAATATAGATATATACGTCCATTTCAGCCTTTCATAAATTGGGTTTGTTTTTTCAAATTAAGCTCAATTTTTCGTCGTTTTCTACTCTTTTTCACCTGTTTTTTTCATTATTCTGCCTTTTTTCCCTTCGATTTCACTCAGGATTTCAATTAGACCCAGCACCGCAGGGGTGCAGGCTAAACTGTAGTGTTTCGTACTGCGTACTGCGTTCTTCGTGATTGGGCCTATCATTTATCATTAATCATTAATCAATAATCAATAATCATTTAGTTTAGTATTATACTAAAATCAACCTCAAAAATCAAGCACATTTCAAAAAAAATCTCCGTGATTTACTCCTGTGTCCTCTTTTTACCTTTGCTTAGCTTAATTTCAGTAGTAGAATGAATGGACAAATCGGATTGTTGTGTTCAGTGCAGACGAGGCAGTAAGAAGAAGTGGTCAAGAAGGATTCTTAGTCAGAAGATAGGTGCTCAGACAATAGCATATCGAGATATGAAATGCGCCTATTTCCTACAGTGCAGTATCATCACACCGAACGGAATATGTATAAGGTGCTGGTACGGAGCAAGGAGACATTATATACTGTACTGAGTCAAAACGGTGGCATATCTGTAAAAAACAAGATCAAGGAATCATACGTAGTGTTGCCGATATGATATAAGAGGTAAAGGATAAAGTTTGTTCTTCGGGAGCGTTGCTTTGACAGCCCAGAATGGAATAATTGGTAGGATCAAAAGAAATCTCGAACGGTGCGGGTATTCCGGTCCACTGTTGCGAACGGACTATCGCTATGAATATGGTGCAGAAAGATATACTATACCGTTGGCGGGATTCAGTGGCCCCGTCTGTGATTCACGCACCTCTTGCATTTCCGTGATAAACTGTGATAATTTGTGGCAGGTAACGGATCAGCACGTCAATCGATTTCGGGGACTCGGAGCACCTGTCGTATTTGTATGTTGTCAGCGAACGGTTCAGTGGTGGACCATTGGAGGGAAAGGGGCGGAGTTCAGGGAAACTATTTCAGAGAACAACCTTGGGGACTTTTTTGACACTCACAAGGAAGAATTCAGACCTGATAGAATATGGCGCGCCAAGAACCTCGGAAACATTGTCGAGCGTCAGCAGTTGCATTTTGTCGATGCAGGTTTGATGCCACTCCTGGAACACGAAATGGGGGAGCGTCTTGCAGGATTAATGAAGCGAATTATCAAATTGCTTCAGAAAGGATTTGCTGAAAGGCAACTGAAGAAAGATGAGAATCAAAGATGGATTTTCCGAGCAGCCTTCTGGCTTATTTGCGCCAAGGTTCTTCAGGACAAAAACGTAAGAGAGTTTATCCGGTTGGATCTTAATGACATCGACGCGGTTCTTGAAGCTGTAAGAATTCACTACCGGGCACAACACCAAGTGCAAATTGAGACGAAAAGGCAAAAAAAGGTACTTGAGAGAGCGACAGAGGAGGTGCATAGGTTTGCGAGCCTGTCGAATCTGACTACGGAAGCCTTCGGCTACATGTACGAGAACGTACTTGTGAATAAGAAGTTAAGGGCAGCCCTTGGAATCCATGCGACACCTTCGTATCTTGTGGATTACATCGTATGGCAGCTTTGGCCGTGGATCAGGGAAATTCCGCAAGAGCGCCGAGTGGTGCTTGAGCCTGCGTGCGGACATGCACCCTTTCTTACTGGGGCGATGCGGCTGCTGCGAGAACTGTTTGACGGTGACGAAAACGCATTTCACAAATATGCCAAGAAAAACCTCATAGGGGTCGAAACGGATTCGTTTGCCCGTGAGATCGCAAGGCTGTCCCTGACAATGGCTGATATTCCCAAATCGAATGGATGGAATATTGTTGAGGGTGACATCTATAGTAGTGATGTGCTGAGCAAAAGGGCGGAAGATGCAACCATTCTGTTGTGCAATCCGCCTTTCGAGAATTTCACCCCGGCAGAGCAGAACCATTACGGTGCAAATGGGCAGCGACTCACGTGTTTCAACAAGGCTGCAGAAATGCTTTGGAGAACGTTGCCCCATATGCCCGAAGGGGCTGTGTTCGGAGTGGTGCTTCCACGCGGTTTCATGAACAAGGACAATCTAGCCGATCTGCGAAAGATCGTCTTACGCGATTTTGAGCTTCAACAGATGTGTTTGTTGCCCAAGAAGATTTTTCGTCATGCAAATCATGAGTCAGTAGTGTTAGCTGGCCGGAAGAAAAGTGCACGAAGGGTAGGACGTAGGGCCAGAGACAGCCGGATCCTTTACAGACACGTTCCCAGAGATAGACTGGAAGAGTTCCGGCAGAAATATGCAGCCATAGATCAATCTGTGCCCCAGTCAATGTTCTTAGAGGTCCCTCTGTTTGATCTTAAGCTCAGAGAACTCGATGATGTCTGGAGCTATTGCGAAAGGAACTTTCCGAAACTGAACTCAATAAGTGAGGGCGGACAGGGATTGATATACGAGGGAAAGGATCTTCCGCCGGAAACGAAGACATTTGAGAAGAAGAGATTTGCCGGTGCAGTCAAGGGATATGCCTTGTTTGACGGCGACGTTAAGTTGCATAGACTGCCCACAGAATACTGGATGAATCTCGCGCCGGAGGCAATCCGTCGCCCAGTGTGGGGTACGGAAACAAACAACGCTCAAATTCTCATGAATTACGCGCCTGTCGGAGTGGAACCGTGGAGACTAAAAACTCTCATTGACAGGAAGGGTCGACCCGTTACCAGCAGATTCCTTGTGTTCAGGATCACAGACCAGAAATGGTCGCTCAATGCCCTCTGGGCTGTGTTGAACGCCCCATTGGCAAACGCGTTCATCTACGCACACACGACAGATAGAGATATACCCGCTGGAACCGCAAGGCGAATACCTGTCCCGCCTTGCTCCGGAGAATCTCTTGAGGAGGTCGAAAGGTTGGTTGCCGAGTATTTCACTTTGATGGAAGAGGGCGACACGCCATTTGGAGTGAATGTCCAAGACAAAGCCAAACATTTGCTTTTGTCCATTGACGCAGACGTGATGCGACTATATGATCTGCCACCCAAGATGGAAAAGCGGGTGCTCGATCTGTTCCAGGGCGTTCAGAGAAAAGGTGTTGATTTCAGCTTCACCGGGTACTATCCGGAGGATTTTGAATCTGCGGTACCTCTGCATGAATACTTATCTGAGGAGTATCAACGTTCAACTGTATCTTTTGTGAAAAGATGGGTAGAAGACAATAGGTCACCGGAAATTATCAAAGCATTTGAAATTGCCGTAGATGCATTCCAGGATGAGTAATCGTGCGGGATTATCTTTTAGATACAAATATCTGGGAATATTGGTTTAATCCGGTAAGACAGCCGGAGCACAACCGTGTTTTGAAACGTGTTTCTGAACTCGAGCAGCGATGCGAACAGGTGAAATCATCTTTTCGGATTTGGATATCATCTGTAACTTGGGGCGAACTTGAATTCGGATATCGCGTTCAGCTAAAAAAAGAGCGATCTTTGGAAACATCATTCCGACAGTTTATTCACGGTATTGCTCCTAATGAACTTCTCATTAATAAGCATGTCACACACGATTATGGGAAAATACGTGCAAGGCTATTTGAGAAATACTGTCCAAAGGAGAAAAAGAAGAAAGGTCTTAGGCCGGAACAGCTTAGAGATCCAGTTACGTCCCTTCAACTGAAAATTCAAGAAAACGACCTGTGGATTGTATCTCAGGCTATCACGAGAGATTTTATTCTCGTGACAAATGACAGGAAGTCTTTGCAGCCTCTTTTGGAAGTGGCAGGTGATGAACTTCACATTGAGAACTGGGCGGCAGAGAACATATGAGAAACTACGGGACTTTGGACCGAAAGGGGCTGATGTAAATGTAGAAGATGACAAGGATTGGCCCCCATTACACCGGGCAAAAAATAACAGAAATAATGAAATGATAGAATTGCTGTGTAAGCTTGGGGCTAAGGAATATACCCCCAGATAAAACTCGGTTGGCCGTAATGGCCTATGCACCTGCGTATTATTTGCAAAAACCAAGAAATTTATTTTTTTCGCTTGACCTGTGCCGGGATGTCTGATAGTTATTTGGTGAGGTTACAGGATTATCGTGTTTATCCTGTCTAAATAAAGCTCTTTGAAAAACGGATATTTCAATTGCAGGTCCCGGGGTGTTTTGCTCTGGGATAGTCAAAACGGGAACGCGGTTAAAATCCGCGGCGGTCGCGCCGCTGTGAGCGTCTGCTCCGATAAGTGAATCGGAAATCCGAGAGGCAATTATCCACTGTCCACGGCAGAAAATTCTGCCGGACGGGAAGGAGCCTCGAGGTAAGACGCAAGCCAGAAAACCTGCCTGTAATTGGTTATACATTTGTTGTGTTCTCGCGAGTTGGAACGCATGTGTGGCTCTATGGCCTTTTTTACGCTGGCTGTGGTTCTATTTGTGCAGGGCGATTATAAACCGCCGTTTCTCTCGTGAGGACGGCGGTTTTTTTTATTGGCACGCCCTCGCGAAAAGGGCCAGATACCGAAGGAGAATGCTACAAGCAATTCTCCGGATGGGAGGTACAAAAATGATTAGGTTAAGAAAATTGTATTGTTTGGTTTCTATTTTATTAACGGCAGGCGCTGCAAATGCCGCCACAGCCACGTTTGACGACCTGGCTTTGCCGGCTGAGTCCTTTTGGAACGGCTCGGACGGCTCGGGCGGTTTTACCAGCGGCGGCGCGCATTTCGGCAATAATTACAACGCCGACTGGGCCTCATGGGACGGCTTTTCCTATTCCAATCTCACCGATACCGCGATGGAAGGAATAGCGGCACAATATAACGCCATTGCGGGCTCGGGCCAGGGTAATTCGGCAAATTACGCCGTATGTTATATCGGCTGGACTACGCCGCCCACTATGACGTTGGAGGAGCCGGGCTTTGTTAGAGGCTTGTATGTAACGAACAGTAACTACGCTTACTATTCAATGCTTTACGGCGATGACTACGCCAAAAAGTTCGGCGGCGACAGCGGCAGCGATCCGGACTTCTTCATGCTCACTATTACGGGCAAAGATGCTGACGGCACTGTGATCGGAGCGGTTGATTTCTACTTGGCCGATTACCGCTTCGAGGACAACGGCGAAGATTATATCGTCGATACGTGGCGATATGTCGATTTAACTTCGCTGGGCGAGGTTGTGAGCCTGGAGTTTGCTTTGAGTTCGAGCGATATCGGCGATTGGGGCATGAATACGCCGGGCAGCTTTGTGATCGATACGATTGTGTACGAACCGGCGTCTTCTTATGCCGGGCCTTATACCGAGGTCGGGATAAGCGGCTATGTTAATCCTGACAATCAAGGGTGGCACGCCGATCCGCTGAGCGATCCGAATGCTGTTGTCAATCCGATATTCAAAGGCTGGGCAACGGCCGTGGCGGATTATGAGCCAGCACCCGGCGTCGATGCTCAATGGGCCGATCCGGGCAATGCCTTAGGGCCGGCTACCGGCGACAGGCTCGATATCGTCAGCCTGGGCGACCTGAACCGGCAGCAAATCGACGATGGGTTACCGCCCGGGCGAATTACGCTGTCGTTCGACGAGCCGATCCGGCAGCAGGACGGCTACGAATTTGTCGTTTTCGAGAACGGTTTTACATCCGATGTGAGCTTAGAGACCGGCTCGGTTGCGGGGCAAATGTTTGCCGAATTGGGATACGTGGAGGTCTCGACCAACGGCGTCGATTTTGCCCGGTTTGACGCTGTGTCACTGACTCCCGAAGCCGTCGGGTCTTATGGAACTATGGAGATAAGCAACGTGTATAATCTGGCCGGCAAGCATCCCAACGGCACCGGCACGCCGTTCGATTTGCAGGAAATTACGGGCGAGCCGAACGTCGTATCGGGGCTCGTGGATATAAACGATATAAGATATGTGCGGATTATCGATATTCCGGGCAGCGGCGATTTTTACGATCAGGCCGCAGCACATATCGACCCGGCGAGCGGGGCTGTCCGGGAGTATTATTCGGATGACCATCCGATTTACGACGCATGGGTGACATTCGGCTCGGGCGGCGTGGACGTCGAAGCGGTGGGTGTGCTCGAAGAACAAAAGTACAGCGCCGATATCGATTTGAACGGCGTTGTCGATATGTACGATTTCGCACTGCTGGCCTCGGCCTGGCACAGTCGTTTCGGCCGGCCCGGATGGATCGGCAGGTGCGATTTAGCCGAGCCGAAAGATTTGTTCATTGACGACGCCGACTTTGATGTCTTTGTTGCTCAATGGCTCGAAGTTGAAGAATGGAGAATTGAGAATGGAGAATGAAAAAAGGCTAATTCAAAATTCTAAATTCTACATTCGGAATTATAGCGAAGCGTTCACTTTGATTGAGCTGCTGATAGTCATCTCGATCATTGCCCTGCTGATGGCCATTTTGATGCCGGCGTTGGGAGCGGCCAGGTCCGGGAGCCGGGCCTTGGCCTGCAAGTCGAATCTCCGGCAGCTTGTCATAGCAAACATCGGATACGCTACGGAGAGCGATGGTTTTTACGTCCCTGCTGCGAGTGACATGTGGGACAACGCCGGACTGCATCGCTGGCACGGACAAAGAGACGCTCTCGGCGAGCCGTTCGATCCGCTCAGAGGACCATTGATAGGATATCTCGCCGACGGCCGGGCAAAGGAATGTCCCTTGAAGGTGGAATTTGTCAAAGGGCTGGACTGGAATACGAATTTCGAACAGGGCTGCGGCGGCTACGGCTATAATATGACGTACATCGGCAGCCGGACCTCACAGAGTGTTGCCGGCAGCGTGCAGGCCTGGAAAGACAGCTA
>Ga0265594_1003331_pt1 | contig 10753 bp, 15 predicted proteins | sample saktaG_11_FD_190147 | JGI IMG/M metagenome (GOLD analysis project Ga0265594, IMG submission 190147) | Saline water microbial communities from Sakinaw Lake, British Columbia, Canada - sak_2011_5_24_80m | ecosystem: Environmental > Aquatic > Non-marine Saline and Alkaline > Saline ... | reverse complement strand
TTCTCACTCATATTTAAAATGACCCTACCTGCATACTTTAATAATCTCCAATCAAAAATATCGGAGGTAGAAGTATTATCTACTCCTCCTCCGACTTTACGTTTTTTACTACATGTACTCCTTCAGGTTTAGTAGTTTCTTTTATTCTATCTTCTGTTTGTTTAGATACAAATTCTGCCTGTTTCTTTTCTTTGTCTGTAAGTTCAGGCATTGCGCCTGTAATTGCTTCAGTAAGCTTTTCTACAATATCTGGTAAGGATTTAAAATCAAGCATTGCACCTACTTGTTTCTCTGTTAGATTATCATCTTCATGAGTTAATCCTGCATATATCAGAGTTCTAATAGGTTTTAGCTTAAATTTTCTCTGCTCTATTTCATTACCATCTTTGTCTTTAATCATTACAGGTTTGTCATTTTCATCTTTATCTACTTCTCCTTTAAATGCATTTAAAGCATCCATGACAGTACCATACTCTTCCTCTAGTATAGCAAAAGCATTCAAGTCAAATTTAAAATTCCTATCTTTACCTCCTATATTTACAGGTATTCCCTTTACTCTAACATCATTTATATTACTCATTTTGACCTCCTTTAAGTAATACATTTATTAAATTTTAGTTATCTACTCTTATGGTGCCTTATCTGGTCCATCTGTAAACCATGTGTCACCTACATCGTCATATGTATCTTCATCTTCATCTGCCTGTTTAATCCAAGATTTATCATAGTCTATTGCTACAAAATTACCTATAATAGATGCTGTTTGAAATGCAACAGTATCAGCTTTTGTTGCATGGTTTAAATCAGGCTCTCTGAATTTACCCTTAAGCAACCATACATATCTATAAGTACCTGTTGATTTTAATGCCTTAAAACCAATAGCAAGCCATGGTGGTGTGGCACTTGATTTCCTCCATAAGATACCATCTGCTACAGCACTATGCCCTAATATTATTCCTTGAATGTAGAGTGGTATATCTGCAACTCCCAGTGTTAATTCAATTGCTCCAAGTGAAGATGCAACAGCTAATGGACCATTATCGGCAAATAATGTTTCCAAACTTGATCCTGGTACTATATTTGCTTCTATTGCTCCAGTTACTGCCACTGGTGTTTCATATACTGTCCCTCCTGATGCATCTGTAGTCAAAAGTGCATAATAGAGACTCTCTAAACCTACCCTAGCTCCGTTAAATGTTCCCATAATTCTACCCTCCTTTACTTAATCTTTATGAGTGATTATACTCATGTTAAACACAAATATTGTCCTCTTGGACTCATCTTCTTTCAACTTGAATGGAGTCCCTCTACAACCAACAAGACCCCATCTTGTTGCTGTGAAATTTATATATCGCCCTTCTGTTTCATTTGAGTGAAACAGAGTAAAGATACTACGGATTTTTGTTTTGCATGCAATATAGCTTGTGTTTCTTACACTAACTTGAATTGAACGATTTTCTGCATCACAAACAAATGCTGGAACGCCCTGTCCTTCAAAAACAGATACTAGATTATCTGGATTATCAGGCATATTATCCCTGAATACGTCAGTACCATCAGCAGTTACTACTCCTTGAGTTATTAAGTAATTAACTATATCTAATAGTAAATTTCCCATAATTATGTTACTCCTTTAGGTAGAGTAAATGCGTATTTTAATCTCCCTGCTAATATTTCATACATCATATGTTCACTGCGATGTACAGGGTCACTTAAAAAATGTGCCTTTCCATACCAGTGATGATATGCTGCAGGTATATCTTCATGAACACGTAACATATATTCAGATGCCATAAGTCCTGTATCTGGATTTCTTTTATCATTTGGTCCACCATAACCGATTTCTACTGTAACACCTAAAGTAGTATATACAGCATCTTTTATATATGCTGTATCTCTAAGTGTTCCAGTATCAAAAGGTACTTCAGCAGTGCTTTCAGCCATAATATACTTGCCAACCTCTTCTAATCCTTCTCCACCTTCCCTTTGAGCAGCCTGCATTGCAGTCTTTATATTATTCATTACCTTAGCTACACTACCCTTATCCATTACAAAACTTATGTTTATCATAAATACACCACCAAATAATCTAATGTTCCAGTTTCATCATAATATCTTGCTATAGATTGTACTGGCCTCACTTTGCTCCTTACAGTAAATCTATCATCTTCTGTAATTCCTGATGCTTTAGTGTCTGCACCATCAATATATATCTTTTCAGTTGAGATTACTTCTTCACCACTTGGACCTATCACTAAGGTTGTTCTACCTTCAAGATAGCAAGAGAGGTTTGATGAAGCTTCGTATGTTTTCTCTCCTGCCCCATCTCTTATTAAAAACTTCTCATAAATTACTGTATTATTTAGCCAACCTAAAAAATACTGCATTGTTTTACCCATAAAATATCTCCTAAGTATTTTTCATCATATCTCGTTCAAATACAGGTTGTATTAAATCAGTATCATCTTCAAAGGTTTCTTCTTTAGCTTCAGAAATTCCTCCAGCATAAGGGGTGGCAAATGCCATAGCCCTTGCTCTGAGGTCTTTTGCTTTATAAGCAAACCTTTTGGATTTTTCACTGAAAGTAATACTTAGAGAGCCAAGCTTCCTGTTATCAGCTAAATCTGAAAATTTGGCTGCCAGCATTTCACAGCAGCGTGCTGCAGCAGAAAGAACTGAATATTCTTCTGCATAAGCATAATCAACTTCTGCATCCTGCAGTAGTTGGTTATCCTCATCAGTATCTCCATAGTTCAATCTTACTGCATCACGAGTTACATTTTCAGGATCTCCAGTATAAGTCCAAGTCATATGACATCATCTCCATTCAGTTTCCTAGTTAATAATTACAATTATTCTACTATTCCACTGAAGAAGCATCCTAAATCAGCTGCAACTAATTTAGCATCAAATGCCATTTCACCTTCAACTCTTTGAGTTCCAAGACCTAACCAATCCATATTCAATTTATAGATTCTGTTACCATAAGCTCCTGCTCCTTCAAGACCAGTCCAAGCAAAAATATAACCTGCAGTTGGAATTTTGAGTCCAGGTCTTGGAGCTGCATAAGCTAATAGTGCATTCTTGCCCATTATGAAATCGGTACTTTCAGTAGCACCCTTAGCTGCAGAGTTCAGCACACCTTCTGCTACAAGGACTTTATCTACATCAAATAATGCTGCAAGAAGTTCAGTAGTAACAACACCCCTCTGTGTGTATTTGATTCTATCCAAAATAGCAGCATGGTTTCTTAGTTGCATAAATACATATGGACCAAGAACCAGTACATTTGGCTTAAATCCTGTTACAGACTGTATTGCAATCTGTCTTTCAGCTATATCCTTGATTGGTGTTGAACCAGCTGTGCTCCAATATACGAACTTATATGCAGCAGCATCAGCTGCAGCTGCTCCAGTCCAATCATAAGTCCACAGATTTGTAGCAAAGAATCTAGTTGCCCATTCAACCTCTCGTTTAATTAAAAATTTCTGTGTAATAAACTCTGAAGCATCTCTATCTGCACTAAGTGGTGTATCAGAGTTTGCTCGGTCTGATGCAGTTACATCTTTATGATATGCCCATATTTCACAGAAATAATTTGGGGTATTATCAAGTTCATACCCTCCACCAGCTGATTCTGCCCCATGCACTCTCTTCATAGCTTCATCCCTAAACCAGTCTTCCTTTAGATATGTAAAATATCTATCAGATTGTTTCTTAACTGGTACTACTGGGAATACTTTGTCAGCAACAAATGCTGACTCTTTCTGCATATAAGCCACACTGATATTGGTGAGTGGCCTATTTACATGAATATCTTGTCTAATAGGATTTGGCATTTATATTCACACTCCCTTCTAAATATTGTTTTTCTTTAACTAGCTGTTTGATCAATTAATAATGAGAACTGTTCATCATCTGCACCACAGGGTGTCACAGCCCATCCGACAACCACCCCAGTGGATTGAGTTACAAATTTACCTGCAGAAGTGACTTCTACTTTATCTCCAGCAGATATTGCATCTCCACCTATAGCTTTAGTTATTCCACCAAAGGCTACGAGACATGTTCTATTAGCAGCATCAGGAGCATCCTGCAATACACCAAGCATTTTATCTCCTGTACTTGCAAGAATAATCTTCTCACTTGAGTTCATCTTTACTGCATAATACTGCTCATCTTCAAGTTCAGCATTGACTATAAAAGTAGCTGTCTTTAAACCTAATTCATATGCGTTAGACATAATTTACACCCCTTTCTATTTATTCTCTTTTTCATATTCTGAGTAAGCTTCAGGATGAGAATCATAGTATTGTGTTTCAGCCTGTTCCTTTGTGAGATTGGAATTACTCTTCATTATTTCTTCTACACCCTTTTCTATCTTCTTCTCTACATCACCTGTTGCACCTTTATTGTCTGAACCTTCAGCTTTGAAAAGATTACCTTCAACTATGGCTTTATCTGCAGTTTCTAAAGTGTTCTCAATCTTTTCATAAACTTCCTTATCTACTGAATCAGCCACTTTCATTAGAGCTACTCCAAAGTCTTCAGCTTTTATTGGAAGACCCTCATAAGCTGCTGCTTTTGCAATAAATTCTTTTGTTCTGGCAGCAAGTGCAATTGCATCGGCTTTCTTTATTGCTTCAGCTGCGTCATCCTGTGCTTTCTTTACTTTCTCATCATTATCTGCAAAAAGTTTCTGTACTTCTGGTGAAGCACTCTTTAAGATATCTTCAGGTTTAGGTTTAACATCTTCACCTGAATCTTTCTTAATTTTTGCAAGCTCATCATTCGACTTTGTGAGCTCAATCTCTTTTGCTGCCAAAGCATCTGCAGATTTCACAACCGCAGCTTCTTTAGCTTCAATATCTGCTTTGATAACACCTTGTTCCTCTTCTGACAATTTAGCCAGTATCTCTTGTAAAGTCATTTTATCATCCCCTTCTTTCTCTAATAGTTTTACAATTTCATTAGCTGTTTCACTTGTTTGACCTCCTTTATTATCACTCTTAAATAACACTATGTCCGCATCTGGATTTGCACCTTTATCAACTAAATCAATATTAGTTATCATCAAATCCTTCAATCTCTTTATTTTATCTGCCATTAAACCTCCTCTCCTATTGCTCTTCCTTCTATAGAAAACATTTTGTATACACCTGTCTTTACTCTATTCCATGTATTCTCATCTTCTATATAAAAACCTACCCAAGCTGCTTCTGGTAATATGTTTTCAGGTAGTTTCATTTTTCGTAGCTTTTCTTTAGTAAATACCATAGATTCTATAAGCTTGCCCTTACCTTTAACTACATGCATTTCCCCCATATCACGAAAAACTAAATTAAATGCATACATTGCTGTTTCTAGGTCTTCTATATCTATAATGTGTTTTTGTGAATCTTTAATCTGCTCTCCACTCTTTCTTATAGATACATTTGCCCAACCAAATACTGTGTGCCTATCATTATCTATTAATGCAATGTCTTCAAACTTCTTAATCCAAGTATCTCCTTCCTTATGCCATCCTTGGTTCTTTAATGCTGCCCATGCTGTTGCAGCTGCTTTGCTATCATCATTATATTGAGCATAGGCACTATTAAAGATTTTTCTCCAAGTACTTTGTGCTGATTCTGGAAGAGCTCCTTTAACTCCACTTGGAAGTTCTGTATTGCTGCTATATGGCATTGTTATCATCTCCTTCTTCATCTTCATTTTCTTCTTTAGGTTTAGTTTCTTCTTTTGGTATTACATCTCCACTTTCATCTTCTTTAGATTCAGGCATTCCACCAACTTGCCTTAGATATGCTATAACTGCTGGGTCATCAAATACCTTTGGTGCTATCTGTGCAAGAACATCTATGAATTCAGCAAAATTCTTCAAGTCTGGAAGTTCAATATCATCTGGAACTAATTTTGGATAATCAGTAAATCCTTTAAATCCATTTAGGTCTATAAGTCTTGGTATTGCATAGCTGTTAAATACTGTAGCTATAGCTTGAGTTTGTGCTTCCAAGGCATATGCAAGCAGGCTTTTCTTTACTTCTGATAATGCAAAACTTCCTACTTTCTCAGCACCAAGCAGAACTAAATCTGCAAGTAATACTATTGCTATTCTCTGGTCATATCTATTTAAAATGGCATTAGTATCAAATTTTCCCCTTCCACCAGCAGTTACTAGAGTAAAAACCCAACCGAAAGGTATTACTAATCCATCATTTTTATCTCTACGAATGTTGCTAACGATTTTTTCTGATACAGCTTTCAATGATACCGCTTCAGGATTCCTAGGATCCCATATATTTATTCCTTCAGGAGGTTGCAATACTGGCAAACCTGCTAAATCTCTTTCAATACCAATAGCTTCTATTTCTTCAATATGCTTTTTGAAAAACCAAGATCTATAAGCATTTCTAAGAAGGCTGCGACCTTCAGGATTTCCTCTATCTGCACGAGTTCTAAACAGGAGTGATTTACTTATTGGTATAATATTAGTCTTTCCACTGGTTACTGTTAATTGTTCTAAAGCTGTAAGTTCATCTCCATCATCTTCAAATTTCCAAGAATGCCAACTATCTTGGGACCTCCCAGGAAGTTTTCTCCATCCAATTCTTCCATCAGTATGTTTACTCTTAAATTTTGGATTTCTTGAATCCCCTCTTCTCAATTTATAAACTATTTCATGCCAGCTCCATCCATATACAAAATAGGATAGAATTTCTGTTATAATGTCATTCCAAGTAACGCTCATGTCATCCTTACAGGTTTCTACAAATTCCTTAATTTCAATATCTATTGGTTTTGTTCCACCTGCTACAACTGGCCAGTGTATTCTTTTAATTAATTGTTCAGCTACAAATAAAATAGCTCCAATTGTTGCATCATTCATTGACATCTCTTTATAAACCTTTAAGCATGCAGGCATTTCAAGAGCTGTAAGGAATTCTTCATAAATAGTTCCACCATATCTTTCAAGTCCTGTAGAACCTATCTCTGAAAAGCTTGCTCCAAAACTGGCATTAACTCTTCGTTGCTTTTCAATATTTACTCCTTGTAATTCTTCTGCCATAATTATTTTCCTTTAATTATTATAATAAATGTAACTAGCTCCCTCTCCATTAACACTAGCATCTATGTAAATATCTAAGTCTCCTCTTTGCAAGACAATTGGGACTTCTTCACCTGCTGCTAGTACAAATCCGTTAGAGCTGTCAACATCACTATTCCCTACGTATATATATCCTGTATTTGTTGATAGAGCTTTTACGATTAGGATAACATCTGCTGCATCTATAGCTAGTAATAGTTCTGCTGTTCCTGCTGTTGTAACTACAATGTGATTAACGTTTAATGTTTTCGTTTCTGCCATATCATCTCACTCCCTTTCCCATTAATATAAGTATTTTATTAGTTATACTCTTATTTACTACTGGTAATATGTTTACTGTCCTTACAACTTCTACTGCTGGATTGCCTGATAAATCATCTACATTATAAGTTACAGTATAAGTTCCAACAATTGCAGTATTAACTGAATTTACTGTAACAATATTTGCTGTAATATTTCCATCAACATCATCCAATGCTGTAGCTCCTGCATCCGAGTAACTAGCTCCAACAGTTATATTTACTGTAGCACTACCTGTTAAAGTTATTACTGGAGGTATTATATCAACAGGGTCTCCAGTATAAACATAAAAAATAAAATCAATACCATTAATAATTGGAATCCAATTAGTATCTTTATAACTTCCATTACCACTATGAATATCAGTATCTGTTCTGCGAGCCCAAGCATGATTACCAGAGGCATCCTGTAAATGCTCTAAAGTTATAACATATTTAGTCCCACTGGTAAGTGTTACTCTTTGAGCACCTACAAACCCAAAATTTATAAGACTCTCAATTGATGTTAATATTGATGCACTTACTGGCTTTGAAGTAGCAAGTACAGGACCAGTAGGTTTACCACTTGTTCCATAAGTTCCAGTATGAGCATATAATTTTGCATATATAGTTCCAGTTAATGTTACTCCACCAGAAGTGTATAAATAAAATGCACAACTTGTAATTGGACTACCATTACCAGAAAGGGATTGTCCAACGCCAGTGCCTATTGCTTGAGCTGCTGACCCTGCATTTTCTACACCACAACTATCTATTACAGTTGACATTATATCCTTTCTATTATTAAGCAGTAGCCCAATAAGAAGTGTCATTTCCTACTGCTATTGGTATATGACTATAATTTATATAATTTTTTAATTTATCATAAACTCCACTGAAAGCATCTGCTTGGTCTTTATACCTGCCTCCAGGAAATACTTCAAGCTCATCTAAAAATGGAGTGTTCCAAGCTCCCTGCACTAAGAAAATTCTTCCCTGCTCTGCTGCTACACTCACTCTGGTAGCCCTGATTACTTTTGAACCTGTTTCCTTACGACCCCTGAAAGTATAGCCTTTCAAAACTTCTCTTGCATAATGGTCTATATTATTAACTCCTGCTGAACCTGGTTCCTGTTCCATCCAGATATCAGTGCTATATCCATCAAGCATAGCTGTATTCTTTATTAAGTTCTCAACCATATATGGGGTCTTTCTAATTCTAACTACATTTGTAACATAGTAAAAACCATCTTTCTCTATCATGCGTACACCTGCTGTCCATGCAGGGTCTTTGGATTTTGATTTCTTTGGGTCTGAAGATGCTAAATCCCAATATCTTACACTTGCGACATATCCAGTAGGAAGTTCATCTGGTGTAATAATTTTAAACCAGTTCCTGTCAAATATTGAACCACCTGACTTTACTTCCCAATTTCCATACCTAAGCTGCTCTCTGGTTACAGCATCTAATTCTTTAAGACTTTCTTCATATGATATTAAGTCAAGGAATTTATTATCTTCCATAAGTGCTGGAATAAAGATACCTTTTCCTGCAATTAGAAATCTACTCTTCACCCACTCATGCCCAATCCCTCCAGGTGTGCCTGCACTTCTCATCCTAAGTGGTACAGTAGAACCTTTAAGCCTTCGTAGTCTACTAAATAGATATCTATAATTAACCTCTTCAAATTCTGTAAGTTCATCAAAGCCTATAAATTGAAATTCAGCTGACTGATAACGAAATCTGTCATTTAAATGTTCAAGATAACCAAAGGATAAGGTCGCTCCACTTGGAAAAGTATATGTATGATTTTTCTCATTCCAATGAATCTCACCTGAATTTCTGTAAGGATGCAGCCACTCTTTTGCTCTATCAAGTAATGCTTCTGGCAGTGATAATTCTTGAAATGTCTTTCTAAATAGAATTGCATTATATCCAGGAACATCAACATATTGAAGGGCAGCCATAAGTAAGGCACTACTTTTTCCACCGCCACAGCCACCTCCGAAAAATGCTTCCTTGCAATTAAGTAATAAGAAGGCATGTTGTTTGGGGTTTTCAGTTGGATCTTGTGCAATATACTTTGTCATCTTTGGTTTCATTGCATCTTTGAGTGCCATTATTTGAGGTGTATCCATATCAGCTACTATTACTCTTGCCATAACTAACCTCCATCTCCATCTTTAATACCTGCTTTGATATCTATTATATTACTACCATTACCTTTGCCATTACCCCCACTGACATCACTAACATCATTAATTGGTGTAGCAATTGCTTTTGCTATCTTATCTCTATCTTCTATTGCTTCATCTAATGCATTTGCCTGAAACAAGACATCTACTACCTTGCCTAAATGTATAGCATCTTTATTTATATTAACAGCTCTTGAACTGTCAGTTCTATTTATTTGATAATTTTTAATTACTGTATTAACTACTGCTCTATCATCTGAATCAAGAGGTTTCTCAGGATGCTTGCCTAAACTCAAGCGTTCAAGTTTATATGCAACTTCAAGTAAGTCTTTAACTTCCTTTGCTGACATCATTTTAAGTGGATTTGTACTTTCACTAGCAAACTTATCTTTGAGGCTAGTCATGCAGGTTATAAATAGTTCTTCTGCAGCTTTTCTATGCCTATTTTCCATTGTGCTAATATTTTTCTCTCTAATGGCATCAAGTTCTTTAGCTTTAAATATATCATAAGCTCTAACTCTTGCTCTCCAGTGATAAACTTTTGATATTGCAGATATTGCATTAAATGATATATTTGAACGCTTTGATACAGCAGTAAGTGTGCGTGTGAAACCAGTATCTTTTTGATTGCGATAAGATTTAAAGAGCTGGTAATAATCATTTGTTTCCCCATCAAGTCTTTCCCAAAAAGGCAGACCATCAACAATAGGATAGCCTTCAAGATAATCTAATTGTACCAAGGCACTATCCACTCTCTTGCTATCTAATTTTCCATCCAAGAAACCTGTCTCAGCTAAAATTTGTGGATCAACATATGCTAAAGGAAGTTCATCACTATTTTTGGGTAAGGTTAATTGCAGTGAATTGACCTGCTCTCCAAGAGCTACTATTGCAGCAATCTTTTCTGTGGAGAGATCCAATTCAAAATTTGTAGCAACATCAGTCAACAGCTCCCTCCAATCTTATTAAATTTTTGCAAACAAGTGTTCGTTGAGTATAGATTAACACATAGAATAGTATAATGTCAAGTAAAAAATAAGAAACTTTGGCGAAATGTTGAATTATGACGAGATTTTATGAAGTTTTGGTGAAGAAATGTGAAAATTTGGCGGAGTACTTACACATAAGGAGTATTTATATATTCCAGTACGGGTTTAAGTGGGATCTTATTTAT
>Ga0265594_1003326_pt1 | contig 10764 bp, 11 predicted proteins | sample saktaG_11_FD_190147 | JGI IMG/M metagenome (GOLD analysis project Ga0265594, IMG submission 190147) | Saline water microbial communities from Sakinaw Lake, British Columbia, Canada - sak_2011_5_24_80m | ecosystem: Environmental > Aquatic > Non-marine Saline and Alkaline > Saline ... | reverse complement strand
TTAATTCTTAAAATTAATAACTACAAATAAAGCTTTTAGTAGTTCTATGCTGAACACGTCGGCGAACCTTCGTGCGTACACAAGAACTCTATCAACGTCGTCTTTTTCGACGGCCTTAATTGTCTCGTTTTGCGGATGGCTTCGAGCTTAGATGCATTCAGCTCTTATCCACACAATGCGTAGCTATGCAGCCTGCCATTGACAACTGCTCACCAGAGGCATCCAAGTCCAGTTCCTCTCGTACTATGGACTTGTTCCACTCAGACAATAACACACCTAGTAGATATCATACAAACTGTCTCGCGACGTTCTTAACCCAGCTAACGATCCCTTTTAATGCGTGAACTCCGACACCCTTGCACGCTTCTGCACGCGCAGGATAGGGAGAGCCGACAGCGAAATACCAAACCGCCCCGTCAATACGGACTATCGGGGGCGACCAGCTTATTATCCTTGGGGTAACTTTTCTATCAGACACGGCTTCTATTAAAAAAGCACGTGGGTTCACTAAGCCCGACTTTCGTCTCTGCATTTTTTGCTTGTCAAAATACAGTCAGATAAGCTTTTGCCTTCGCACTCAACTCTAGATTTCCAAGCTAGATGAGCTTATCTTTGGGTCCTATCGATATTTTTTCGACAGGGTGCCGCCCCAGCCAAACTGCCCGCCTGCTGCTGTCCTGTAAACAGTAAGCAAGCTTAAACAAAATGAGTAGTATTACAAGATCGCTCCACTGCCACCGAAATGACAGCTTCAAAACTCCTACTTATTCTATGCATTTTGTTTAAGTTCACAACAACAAGTTGCAGTAAAGTTCCACAAGGTCTTCGCTTCCCACTAGGTATCCCTGGTCTGTGCACCAGGCGATATTTTCAGAAGGCTCCAACTAGGGACAGTGACAACCTCGTTAAACCATTCATGCAAGTCGCCATTCAGACGACAAGGTATTACGCTACCTTAAGCAGTCTGTTACTTTAATGACCATGAAAAATCATGGCGGGTTTGCGCGAGCAAACCTCTATATGTCTCCATATAGATCGGACTATATCTTCTGAAAACAACCTATGGTTTTTTTCGATTTTCCCTTTCGTTGCGGTTGGGCGATTTTTTAAATTGCCTCTGCTGAAAATCGCATAAGTATGTTATTCAGTTTGGCGTATAGTCTCTGAGGATCCTAGAATTATTTTTGAACCAAAAAATTTTGAACCATTTTTTCAAGATGGGATATACCATTTAGAATTCCTAACAAATTCTTTGTTTCTGCTGGCATTTCATGATATTGTTTAATCAAATCTAATGCTTTGATTGCAAGATCTTTAGCAAATGCAGAATTTGATTTATTAGGGGAATCTTCCCATCTTACTGCTTCAAAAAAACCTTCAGTATATTTTATTTCCCCAACTAAAAAAGAGATTTTAATTATATCTTTTCCTTCATATAGTTCAGGTTTTCCTTCTTCAGTATATAATGTCATGACAAACTTATAAATTCAAATTATTTAAACTTTTCTATTTTGTAATCATTTTTAGATTACAATATAATTCTAGTCTTTCCTGCTGATTGTCTCTATCTTTTGGATTTTTACTGACGATAAACGTCTAGTACCAAAAGCTTAACAAGAGTTTCCAGCATACAGCCAAATTTAAACACCCCCTGTGTTTGAGGGTCATAGTTACCCCCGCCGTTTAATGGGCCTTAGCTCCCTTGAAAAGGAGTTTGAGACACCACCACTGGGCAGGTCTCACCAAGTATACACGTCTTTTCAGATTAGCACTTGGCTACGTTTTTGGTAAACAGTCGGGCCATCCTTGTTACTGAGATCTATTAATGCATCAACATTTCTGAAAACACAAAAATAGACATCCCTTAAGCCGAAGCTACAGGACTAACTTGCTGAATTCCCTTAGTTGGTTTTGCCTTTCATGTCTTAGCCTACTCAGCTAGAGCACCAGTGTCGGTTGTGGGTACAGCTAATTAATTAAGAATATATTTTTTTCACTGGCTCTTGGAATCAGGAATTTTGTTCAACAAATTCTTTTGTGTCTATGGATTACCCTCGACAAATTTTTTTATTGAAACACTCTTTCAAGTGCTTACTTATCCGAAAGCGAATATATTATGTAAAATCAATTAGTTTAAGAATATTAACTTAATGTCCATCGTCATACTCGGTTAGGGTACAACTTAGGTGCTGACTAACCCTTGGCTAACATATATTGCCAAGGAAACCTTACTCTTTCGACATTTTCCATTCTCAGGAAAATCACATCCTACTATTACCAGGATTCTCATTACAATTCGTTCCAGTCTTTCTCTCGAAAAACCTTCTACACAAATTGTACGCCTGCTTACCCGAACACTCATATGAGTGCCGCCAAAGTATCGGTATTGTGCTTAGCCCTGTCCATTTTCAGGGCCCTGAATCTCAGTAGGTGAGCTGTTACGCTTTCTTTAAATGATAGCTGCTTCTGGGCTTACATCCCTAGTGTCTCAGATTCAAGACGCCTTTCGATACACTTAGCACAAATTTTGGGACCTTAACTTTGGTCTGCGTTGTTCTGCTCTCGGAAACGTATCTTACATACGCCCCCTGTTTCCTGTCTAATGCAATTAACAGCTTCTGAGTTAGAAAAAATTCCGTAAGCATGTGCCCCTGCAAATTTCATCTGTACTTTACACCGTTAATAAACAAGACAAGACTATACGTAGGCATATTTCAGCAGGAACCAGCCATCGCCGAGTTAGATAGGCTTTTCACCCCTATTCACAGATCATTCGAGTGCATGTACACAACACCGGTTCAGCCCTCCATCCCCCTTTCAGGAGACTTCAGCTTGTCCATGAATAGATCACCCGGCTTCAGGTCTTATCCATGTGACTATCGCGCTTTCACACTTGCTTTCGCTTTGGTTACTCTTCAAAGAAGATTAGCCTTGCCACATAGAAAAACTCCCTGGCCCGTTTTTCAAAACGTACGTTACAACCCATTCAACCGAAGTTGTTAGGGCAGTAACAAACTGTAACTGTTAGATTTCAAATCTTTTCACACTTTATTAAAAGTACTTTTCAGCTTTCCCTCGCGGTACTAGTACGCTATCGGACTTTGGTTATATTTAGGGTTAGCAGTTAATCCTGCCATATTCAGACGCCTAATCTAAGACGCCCTACTCATTTAAGGAACAACATATCAATTTCTTCTACAGGACTATCACCTTCTAAGGTCTTACATTCCAGTAAAGTTTGAATCATTGACTTAGTCATTTATCCTCACCACATCTCTAATCCTCTTTCGAGGACAGATTCAGTTTGCCCTGGACCCTTTTTGCTCTCTGCTAATAAGGGTATCATAATTATTTTCTTTTCCTGCTGGTACTAAGATGTTTCAATTCCCAGCGTGATTCCGTCTCTCGACGCATTCAGAAATTCTCGGATCAAAGCTTGCATGCAACTCCCCGAGACTTATCGCAGCTTGCCACGTCTTTCATCAAAACCAAAACCAAGCTATCCGTCTAACAGTATAAATAGTAGTATTGCTCTAGTTAAACTAAGTGGGATATTCTGTTACTTATTTCATTGAACATAATTAATAATAATCTGTTCTCATTATGATACAATACCGTCGGTACTGCACCATCTCTTTGGTGAGTATGATTTGTGATAATATTTTTATTCCTGTGAATTTATTTTCATATTTTAATTTTTGTTTAGTAAGGAATATAATTTCTGATTTTATGGTAAATCCTTAATGTTTTAATTTCTTTTTCTTGTGTATTTTTTTTCTGTAAAATATAATTTGCTTGCATTTCTCTTATAGCCCCCATTATTCTTGTTCCAATTTTATCCCACAAATTTTTTGTCATTTTATTTTGTTAAATTTTAATTATCCACTCAGAAGAATGGACCTGCCGCGAATTGAACGCGGAGCACCTCGGTCCTTGACGACTTCCGCGACCATATTGTGACTGTCGCGTCGTGTGCAAGCGAGGTATTTTACCGTTAAACTACAGGCCCGTCAAAAGAACCTAAGCGGTTCTTTGGAAATCTCCCTTCCTGTTCAGGTAAGCGATTTCCTTAAATGCCTCCGATTGAAATCGCACGAAGACAATATTTACTATTCGGGCTTTTGGTTTTTAAGTTTTTGTGTAAACAAGAGAGTATGTAAAAGCATTAGTTGTAATTAAAAATTTTAGGAGGTGATCCATCTGCAGGTTCCCCTACAGATACCTTGTGACGACTTAACCTACCTTGTCACGTCAAGGTTTTCCTTCGAAAAGTTTCACCATAACGCAACTTGGTTGGTTTGACGGGCAGTGTGTGCAAGAGACAGTGACGTATTCACCGTTCGTTGATAACAAACGATTACTACGGATTCCATCGTCATGGGGTTGGGTTACAAACCCCAATTTGGACTGGGACAAACTTTAAGAGATTAGCTTCACCTTTCGGTGTCGCATCCCGTTGTATTTGCCATTGACGCGCGCGTGTTGCCCAGGGGATTCGGGCTGTACTCACCTAACGTAGCCCACACTTTCATCCTTGTTACCAAGGCAATCTACATATAGTATATTGTAAATATGTATGTGGGTCTTGCCTGTTACTTGATTTAACAAGTCACCTCACGGCACAGGCTGACGTCGGCCATGCAACTCCTCTCAGCGTGTCAGGTAAGCCCTTTAGACTGACCTTCATCCTGCTGTCGCTCCTGGTGAGGTTCACGGTGTATAATCTAATTGAACCGCACGCGTCACCCGTTGTAGTGTCTCCCCGCCAATTCCTTTAAGTTTCGGCCTTGCGGCTATACTTCCCAGGTAGCTCACTCTTCGCCTTCGCTTCAGCACCAATACCTCTCGAAGAGGTACTAATGTTTAGTGAGCAGTGTTTACTGCCAGGACTACACGGGTATCTAATCCGTTTTGCGCCCCTGGCCTTCATCCCTTACTGTCAGAACTGTCCTCGTAAGATGCCTTCGCTCTTGTAAGTCCGTCTGAGATTAACATATTTTACCATTACTTCAAACGTACTTCTTACGTCTTCCAGTCTCTAGCTCGATAGTATTTTTTGCACGCTTTATATTTAAGATATAAAATTTCACAAGAAACTTATCAAGCAAGCTACGGATGTTTTAGACCCAATAAAAATGGCTGCGACTTGGACCGCTAGTATTACCGCGGCGGCTGGCACTAGTCTTACCCAGTCCTTATTCGCCAAACTTTTTACATTTGGCAAAAGCTTTCCAATTGGAAAGCACTCTGGTTCAATCTATCACGCTTGCGCGCATTGTAGAATATTCCTAACTGCTGCACCCCGTGGGGCTGGGAATAGTGTCTCAGATTCCCTCTCAGGGCCTCTCCGCTAAGAGCCCTTACAGATCATAGGCTTGGTGGGCTATTACCCCGCCAACAACCTAATCTGCCGCAGCCCCATCCTTAAGCACGAGTTTGAGAGATAAATCTTTCCAGGGTAAATCTCCTATCAGATTTTAGACTCAGTTTCCCGAGATTATTTCTGACTTAAGGGTAGGTTAGCTACGTGTTACTGAGCAGTTTGCTTATTCCTATTTCTAAAAATAAAACTTGCATGTCTAAGTGCAAACCAGAGAGCCGCAGCCGCCAGCAGGATCAACTGGATTTAAATAATATTGCCCCTTGTAAAAATATTTATGAAATATTTTTCGGGGTACACCCTTCCCTAGACCTACTTGGTGGGTGCGAAAATTATTAAAATAAAATTCTCTATTACGCAATTTGTTTATAAGAAAACAAACCACTTCACACGTCTCGTTTTTATCCGAAGATAATAACTCAATCCTAACTATTGGCTACATCATTTATATTATGACAAGAACTACAACTAACATGACTGCTTTTACATACTTCATACCTTAACGTATTTAACGTTATTGAAAATGTTTATTATTAAGGTACTCATCTTAGTTACAAAATTTTTAGAAGCCAAAGGTATTTAAATGTTTTGGTGGGAGAATCGGAATTTGCCGTCGGTTAATAAAAGATTATTTCTCTGTTTTTTAATTAAGATAATTATTTTCCAAAAACTATTTATAAGTTGTTTTCTTTAATTTGTTATGCCAAAATATGTAATTCAAGAACATCACGCTTCTCATCTTCATTGGGATTTTCGTTTAGAGATGAATGGAGTTTTAAAATCTTGGGCACTTCCAAAAAAACCTCCGAGGTCAAAAACAATAAAACGACTTGCGATTCAAGTTGAAGATCATTTGAGAAGTTATGCAGATTTCGAAGGAGAAATCGAAGAAGGCTATGGAAAAGGAATTGTAAAAATTTGGGATAAAGGAACTTATAATTTAATTGAAAAAACACCAAAGAAAATCGAGTTTGAATTAAAAGGAAAAGTTCTTCAAGGAAAATATGTTTTGATTAAAGCAGAACTTAACGACGATAAAAAAAACTGGTTGTTTTTCCGAACTGCGTGAGGAAGTATGAGAAATTTATTTTTCTTTATGAAATTATAAAAAGATATATAAATCTCTGTTTATTATATTTTTTATGCCTAAAACTCTTGATACTGGTGTTGCAGACAATCCTTTAAAGACAAAACCAAGGAGATTTATAGATTCTAAATATCTTCCCCCTGAATCATTAAATGATCCAGATTATAGATTAAAACAATTACAATTGATATATGGACAAAATGTTGCTGTTGGTTGCAGTAAATGTCACCATTGCAGGTAATTTATTCCTCTTTAACCCACCAATCTAAATCAGGAACTTCTGAGGTATCTTTCCCCTTTGCTTTTAAAAAACCTTTTGTTAAAAGGTAAAAAATTACTCCTAAACTTTTTGAACTTTTGTTATTTCCAATAACTACACAATCAGCACCTTTTGAAAAATTGTTTGTGCCACAAATTATCATTACTTTTTTATTAACTTTTAATGTATCGCTTAAAGCATTTTTATCAAGCCACGAATCTGTAATAATAGTTAATTCATTTTCAAAAAAATTAGGAAGTTTGGTGTTTGTTAAAATTCCTGCCGGGTATTTTTTTGTGAAAGCACGAATCCCTGTTAATTGGGAAAATTTTTCAATTGCTTTCCAACCAGCTTCTCTTTTACAAACAACAATAATGTTTTCTGAATTAAATTTAGATAAAAACTCAATTCCTTCTTTTAATTTTTCATCAATTAAATCTGTATTAAAAATCGCTAATCCATCTGCCCGTCTTCTATAAACAAAGGGTTTCATATCTGGAGTAACAACTTTTGTTCCAAGATAAATACCTGTCTTAACATAATCTTCAAGAGGAATTAACATTTCTTCTCTTTTTTTTAACTTAACTTGTTCTTTCAAATCTTCTGTAGAAGGTTTCTCAACTTTTGCTTTAAGTTTCTCAACTTTTTCTAAAAGTTCTTTTTTCTTTTTTTCTATTTCTTCTTTTGAAAGTTTTGGAACTTCTTCTGTTTTCAAAGATTTTTTTTCAGCAGTTTTTGCAAGAGAAGTTTTAGAAACTTTTTTCTTTGAATCTTTCCCTTTAATTTCTTTTATAACTTCTTTAATACCTTCTTCAACTTTTTCTTCTATTTCTTCAGCAACTTTTTTAAGCCCTTCTTCAATTTTCTCAACAATCTTTGTCATGTCTATTCAAGAAAAAGTTTATTTTTAAAGATTTGGATTGGTAGTTAAATTATAAAAATCTTGCCAACTACAAATGTTATTGTAGCAGTTATCAAATTTGCGATTAAAGAAAGAACAAATGCTTTTTCTAATTTAATGCCAAATAAAATTTTTATTAAGTAAATTTCAGTGAGAAAAACAAGTATTTCAGTTAAGATAAAAAAATTTGTCAAACCATAGAACAACATAGCTAAGGGCCAAGTAAAAGCATTTATTAAAATACAATATAATAAAACTTTTTTAAAATTTTTTCTAAAGAAAATTAAATATACAACAATTTCCATAAGAATCGTTAAAAGAAGAAGAGTTAAGTAAATCATTTTTTATTTTCCCTTTTTTTTATTTCTATTATAAGTATTAAAGCAATTAGAGAAATAAGTAAATAAATTAAAACTTCTCCATAATTGATTTGTTTTTTTATTTTATCTGGTTTAATTTTTACTTTTGATAAATCGATTTCATAGAAATTACTTATATCTTTTACTATACTTATTTTTGGAATTGTTTTATAAGACCTAACATTTTCTATTACTTTTTGTTTAGGAATCGAATCAAACAATTCTAAAATTTCATCATAATCTTTTGATTCATTATTTATCCTGCCAATTAGTGTTTGATTAAAATTTCCTTTTGAAATAGCATATATAGAAATGTAACAATATTTATGATACTCTTGAATTATTCCCTCTGATTCAATAATTTTTATTGGGCACATCCAAAGTCCAGCCCCTTCAGTTCCAACACTAATAAAAACATAATCTGGGAACTCATTTAAATTATCAATTTTATTCTCAATATTAATTCTTTTTTCACCTGGCATAATGATATCTGCATTTATTAAGGGAAAAATTAAAATTAATAGCACAACAAAAACAAAATATTTTTTCATATTCTTATAAGTTTTTTAGTTATTTTAAACTTTTTATTATTCAAAAAACTTTTTGTGTAATCTTTGCACAACTTCTTCGGTCTCTTTTTCATCTATCACTAAACTAATATTTATCTTTGAAGCACCCATTGAAACCATGTCAATTTTTACATCTTTTAAAATTTCAAATATTTCAGCAATCTTGTTTTTTTGTTCACAAATTTTTTCACCAATAATGCAAATAATTGATTTTTGTTTTTTTATTTCTATTTTCGCAATTTTTTCAAGTTCTTTTTTTATTTCTTCTAAATTTTCTTCATTATCAATTGTTAATGAAACAGAAACTTCTGAAGTAGAAATAACATCAACAACTTTTTTGTATTTTTTGAAAATTGAAAAAAGTTCTACTAAAAATCCATAAGCCATTAGCATTCGCGTAGATTTTATATCAATTATTATAATTTTCTTTTTACAAGAAATCGCTTTTATCGTCGGAGTTTCTTTAGAATCTTCTTTAAGGATAGTGGTTCCTTTACTTTCTGGTTCAAATGAATTCAAAACTCTTACAGGAAGATTTTTTTGAATTGCTGGCCAAATTGTTTTAGGATGTAAAACTTTTGCACCAAAATAAGCCAGTTCTGCAGCTTCATTAAAATCTATTCTTTCAATTGTTTTTGCATTTTTAACTATTCTTGGGTCAGCAGTCATTATCCCGTTTACATCTGTCCAAATTTCAATTGGCTTTTCTAATGCAGCACCAATAATTGCGGCAGTATAATCTGAACCTCCTCGACCAAGAGTTGTTATTTCTCCATTCAAATCTTTTGCAATAAACCCAGTAATAACTGGAATTTCAGAAAGGTTTTGCAAGTTCTTTTTTAATTTTTCTTGAGTGTTTTCTAAAAATTCTGCTTTTCCAAAATCTGAATTTGTCAACATTCCAATATCATAAGAATTAATTGCTTTTGCAGAAATTCCAATTTTATTTAAATATTCTGCAACAATTTTTACAGAAGCTCTTTCCCCAAAGCTTTGGACTTTATCAAGAATTTTCAAGTTAGTTTTTTCTTTGATACTTTTTTCCAATTCTTCAAAAGGTTCGTCGAGAATTTTTTCATTTATTTCTAATTCTTTTAAAATTTTTTTGTGAATCTTAATAATTTCTTCAAGAACTTTGAGGTTTTTTGTTTCAGTAAGTTCTAACAATTTATTTGTAATCCCACCAACAGCAGACAAAACTAAAATCGGTTTTTGGTTTAATCTGGATTTTACAATTTCACAAACATTTTTTATTTTTTCAGAGTCAGCAATAGAACTTCCTCCGAATTTCATTACAACCATGTTTGGAAATAGAAATATTAGTTTTTATAATTAATTATTTTAAACTTTCCTCAATTTCAATCAACCTTTTTAATTTGACTTCTCTTTCTTTTCCATCAATTCCGCATTTGAAAAAATCAGCTCCAAAACCAAAAGCTAAATCAGCTAAAATGCTTTCATTTGTTTCTCCACTTCGGTGCGAGAAAACTAATTTAATCTTGTGTTCCTTTGCTAACTCACAAACTTTTGCAACTTCAAGTAGACTCCCACATTGATTTGGTTTTACAATAATTGCATTTACACTTTTAAATTCAATTGCTTTTTGAAGACGTTTGTAGTTTGTTACAATTAAATCATCACCTACAATTAAACTTTCTGGAAATCTTTTCAAAAGTTTTGCAAAACTTTCAAAATCTTCTTCATTAAATCCATCTTCAATATAAAATATTTTAAAGTTCTTAATTAAGTTTGAAAGATATCCTAATTGTTCTTCTTTTGTTCTCCTCAGCAACGGGTTTTTGTAATTATAATTTTTCCTTTTGTAAAAACTTGAAGCAGCAACATCAAGTCCAACAGGAAGATGCACTTTTTTCAAAACTTCTAAAACTTCCTTATCATTTAAGGAAACTTTCCAAGCATTTTCATCATTAGTTTCAGATTTAAACTTTTTATCAAACATTTTCAAAATTTCTTCAATTTCTTTTTTTGCAGTTTGATTTGCATCAAAGGATTTTTTCACAGATTTGAAGTTTGGAATTAAGTGAAATTCTTGAAAATCAGGTTTTTTGCCCCAGAAAGCTGTATTTAGGGGTACGCCTCTCGGTGTTCCTTCTGAATGTTCCCCCCCTCCAATACAATTTCCAACCAATCTCGGAAACAATCTCGCTTTTGGATTTATTAATTGCCAAATTTCTTTTTTTTGTTCTTT